>Ga0180434_10000205_pt1 | contig 92730 bp, 150 predicted proteins | sample SS_ome_7_FD_132453 | JGI IMG/M metagenome (GOLD analysis project Ga0180434, IMG submission 132453) | Hypersaline lake sediment archaeal communities from the Salton Sea, California, USA - SS_1_D_2 metaG | ecosystem: Environmental > Aquatic > Non-marine Saline and Alkaline > Hypersaline >... | reverse complement strand
TGGTGGTCTTACGGACCAGGAAAAGTTGATCGCGGGCATACCTGTTGCTTCCGCCCTGGCATTGACAGAGACTCTTGAATTCGATGGAGTCAACGACTGGATTGACATCGGGAATCCGGCAGAGATTCAGTTCGACCGGCTGGACTCGTTTTCTTTCGGCATTTGGTTTTGCACTCTTGAACTTTCCACTGTCGGCGCTCTTTTGAGCAAGCGGCTGGACGGAGGAACAAGGAGAGGTTGGTCGCTTGTTTACCGTCCGTCTAATCCCGATTTTGTCGTTGACATAACGAGTACGGATACCTTGAACGGGATCGAAGTGGATTTTCCCATAGGCTACAGAGAAGTCAACAACGGCCTGTGGCATCATGTGTGCGTGACCTATGACGGAAGCAGCGCGGCTTCAGGTGTGAAGCTGTATTTGGACGGCAAGGAACTAACGCGGAACAACATCACGGGAGACAACTTGACGGCCACCATAGTCGAAGCGGCGGCGAATCTTGCCATAAGTTCCCGTGACGGATTTAGCAGATTCTTCGATGGATTCTCAACGAGCGCGACAATCTGGAACGCTGAGTTGACGGCTGAAGAAGTCCGCGAACTCTATAATGCCGGAACTCCGTCCGATCCGACTTTCCATAGTCTATCCGCGAATCTTGTCGGCTGGTGGCGCTGTGACCAAACAGACACCGCTCCGACAATCACGGACAACTCCGTCAACAGCAATAATGGGACGATGGTCAACTTCCCCGCGTCCCCGTTTAGGAACAACTACCCTCCTGGCGGGAGGATGAACACGTGAGCAATGTAGCATACGCAATCGTTCCCTCTACCGAAATCACGCAAGAGATGATTGACGTGTCCACGTCGTTGTCGCTCGGCACCATGTTGAAGTCAATCGACGGAACACGAGTCGTGGTGGAATTCCTCCCGCCCCAAGAACTATTCGACTCATATGACGTGTACGACAACGCGGCCATCAAGGAAATTCTTATGAACGAAGATTGGATGGCCGCTTTTCCAGGTAACATTCCTTCCAGGCTTTTGATAAAGGACAAAACAACAGGTGCTCTTTTCCGCATTGTCTGTGACAACGGAGTGCTCGACGTGGAAAGCGTGTGAGGAACAGGAATGAACATTCAGGCGAGGCTAGCGGCTTTTGGCGGCGACATTTGGGCTTCTCCCAAGTGTCTCTGTCTGAATCCGCTTCTTTGGCCCGCTGTTGTCTACGGGATGCCAAAAGTGCATTTCACATGGGATGACTACCGTTGCTTTACGAGTCTCATGCAGCCCGGAGACTTCATCCTTACACAATCCAGACACTATATTGGTTCCGCGAAGTTCATTCCTGGAGCATGGAAACATCTTGCTGTGTTTACCGGGCCTGTCACCGGATACAGGGATCAGAAAACGAAGTTCATCTACAAACCTCGATCTCTTGGAGTGGACAGAGTTCATACGGGCGGACAACAAGTGGGGACGTTCGTAAGAACGATTACACACGCGATCAGCGAAGGAGTGGTTGTTCAAGACTTGGGAGAACTTCTGTTCCATTCCGACTATGCCGCTGTCGTTCGTCCGTGGGTCGTGCATTCGGAAGCGCAGATCATTGTTGATGCCGCATTGAGTCAATCCGGCATCGGCTACAACTTCGATTTCAAGCCGAGCGGTAAGCCCGCTTCGTATTGCACCGAACTTGGCGCTTTCTGCTGTGACAAGATCAAGCGACATGCTCCGTCGAAGAGGAAAATCAAGGCTTCTCTGACAGCGATCTTTCTTCCGTTCGATAGATTCAAGCAGAGAGTCTATCTAGCGGATGCGTTCTTGCAGTTCCCGATGATTTGTTGTTCCGTGGCCTGCAACAATCCAATGTTCAGCAAGCAAAGCATGTGGCCGGAAAAAGTGAGACAGGCAGTGTTGACAGCGCCGGATGCAACGAGGTTCTTGAAATGATACGTGGCGTCAAAGACGAGACAACTTCTTTGGGCCTTCAGTTGGCTGATAGGGAAACCACGAAGTTTCCTCAAGTGGAAATCTTCATTCCCGGATCGGCAACACCCTTTGTCACTGTCGATCTTCCGCATCGTTCGGGCGGCTACTATGAAGCGTCCTACACCTTCACTGCCGTAGGGAAGTACAACGCTCGTTTCGTGACGTACACCGATGCAGGACACACGACGCTGGACGAATACATTTCGACCGAACTTGAAACCGTGCTCGTGGAAGCAAACGATCTGGATTCCATTCGGACTGCCGTCGATACAGTTACCGGAGACGTAACTTCCCTTCTGACCCTCTTGCAAAGAGTCCTTGGGCTTGTCCAAGAGAACTTCAGAATCTTCTCTCCGGTGTATGACGCGAGACACAACTTGACTTCCGCGACGATCAGGATATACCCTTCCAAGGCGGATACCATCGCGAACACGAACGTTCTCGCGGAATACTCCGTATCGGCGACGTACAACGTGGACGACGAGATGCTTACGTATCAGGTGGTCAAGGAGTAGTACGATGGCTTCAGGCGTGTGTTTGGCAACCAAGGGAATGATTTGCAGGCCGAGAAGAAACTTGTGCCTGCACTTTCCTTTGACGGGAACAATCGTTGTCAAGCGAACCGGCTTGAAAGGAACCATTGTTGACAAGAGCCAACTTGTCGGCACCCTAAAGTGCTGTTGCGTCTAAGGAGCGGAAGATGGACGTTGAAATCTTCAGGGGTGACAACCAAACGCTTGAAGTGACCGTTAAGGACGTTGACGGCGTTGTGTTTGACATCACCGGAAGCACAGCGCGATTCACCGTCCGAAAGGACTTCAACACCACAGCTTTGATCGAGAAGTCTTCTGCCGTTGCTGGCGAAGCCGCGATCACCGATCCAACAAATGGCGTGCTCGAAATCTATCTTGTTCCCGCTGACACAAGGGAGTTGAACTATTGCGGAAACTTCGTGTATGACGTTGAAGTAGAGTTGCCTTCTGGCGACATTCACACAGTTCTTCAAGGCGTGTTCAAGATCAAAGGCGACGTGACTTACAGCGGATAGGAGTGTGAGATGAAAGGTGACAACTACACAATGACGATCATTTTTACGCTCCTTTCGGCGCTCTTAGCTGTCGTTGGAACGTTGATCTTTGTTATTGGGCGGCTCTTTTGGGGCAAGTTGAAAGAAGTCGAAGGAAGATTGATCGCTCACGAAGAGAAACACCGTGAAGATGTGAGACATCTCTACCAGAGGATAGATGACGCCAAGAAGGACATCAACGATCTTGACGCGACTGTTTCAGGTTTTCCGGGAATCTATTTGACCCGGAAAGAGTTCAACGAATGGGATATAGCAACTACACGTAGCGGGAGAGGAAAGCGATGAACATTCTCGTTTTCGATTCCAATAGGGTTTTTGCGAATCATGTTGCGGAGAGGATCGCAGGTTTCGTTCCGCAAGCGTTCGTGGACACATGTCCCAATATATACATACTCAAACGTAGGCTGGAAAACAAAACCTACGATTTGATTTTGGCGGATGTGTTGTCCACAATCGATGCAGACGAAGTTATCGCTGTTCTTTCTGAAATCAAGACTCTCGTCGTCATTTGGACACCGTTGAGCACGGATATGGCGTGGAATCTCATGTCGGAGTGCAAACGGGATTTCATCAGGAAGCCGTCGTTGCCGGATGTTCAAGCGGCTCTCACTCCTTACGTAGCGAGGGTCAGCAACAGGAGTGCGCCTGTATGAACACTTCAACGCTGAAGAAACATGCGTCGAAGCATGGATTTGAATTGATTAAGTTCGTGCTCGCGCTATGCGCCGCGATCATCGGATTCTACTACACGTTTCTTCAGATGCAGCGGGATGTGAAAGAGAACAAAGAAGGCATTCAGAGAAACGAAGAGCGCCTTTTGCCGGTCAACAAGCGGAGTTGGGAAAACCACGGCAACATCAAGGACTTGCAGAAAGATAACGAGCACAACAAGGAGATCACCGAGAAAGCGTACAAGAGAATCGAGCGGCACATGGAAGAACAGAAGGCGTGGAACACAAAGATGGACACGCGCCAGCAACAGATGCAGATAGACGTGAAAGTCATTCAGAAGGAACTGGAGACGCGGAATCCGTGAACAGTCTTATGGAACCCATGGCACCGCGTGTCTGCACGCGGGAAACCAGTCAACCGACTGTGCCGTTGGATAGTCTTGTTTTGCGTATTCTCCGTCTTGCCGAAATCCTTTCTCAGAAGAGGCACTTCAAGTATCAGAAGGAGTTCGGCTATCGTTTTGTGGAAGCCGTTCTTCTCCATGACGGCGACATGCTTACCGCGCTTTGGGCTAGGCAGTCCGGCAAGTCTCAGTTGATTGCGGACATTCTCGCCGCGTGCTGCTTGATTCTTCCGCTTCTTGCGAGAATGAAAATCTTCGAAGACGATTGGCGCTTGAACTGTACCGACGAGCAAGGCAACTATCGCGGCTACAAGTACGGTGTCGTTGTCGGCATCTACGCGCCGAAACAGGAACAGGCTGACATCGTTTACAGTCGCCTTCGTGACACGCTCGAAACGGACACCACGAAGGAAGTAGCCGCCGAATTGAACGTTGCCCTTGACATCGGCAACGCCAACAAGACTCGTCTTTCGAATGGAAGCCGGATTCGTTCTCAGTCGGCTTCGGAACAGTCACACATCGAAGGCGACACGTACCACATCCTGATTCTTGATGAGGCGCAAGACATCGGGACGCTGAAGGTGAGGAAGTGTTTTGCTGAAGGCACGCTTTTCATTACTTCTGGAGGAATCGAAGTTCCTGTGGAAGAAGTTGTCAAAAAGAAACTGCCTGTGTTGACTCCTTCTGGCTTTTTTGAGTCTCGTGATATTGAGTACCATGATAATGGTGTGCAACCCGTGTATCGTGTGACATTAGCAGGAGGAAGATACTTAGACGTTACGGCCAATCACCGGCATTTTGTGCGCAGCAGAACTCGGAGGGTTCCTTTCGAAGCCTTGACTTACGAAATCCAGCCCGGCTGGCAAATGGCTGTTCCTACACGATTGAATAATGCAGCAGGTGTCTTAGGGAACTTTGATCGAGGATTCTTGCTTGGCTTGCTTCTTGGTGACGGATGTTTCACTGGCGATAAGCCGCAAATAATTGTTGAGCCTTCTGTAAAGAAACTACTTGACCGTATATGTCCGCATGAATTCGGCGTGCGTCCTGTAGTCTATAACGAGCAATCTAGTGGAATGCTTGAATGTGGGCTTACTTCGCCTGGAAACAAGAAAGGCTCTAATAAGTTGACAGAATGGCTGAAAAAAATCGGCGTTTGGGGGGCAAAGCGTGAGAACAAGCGTATACCCAATCTTCCTTGGAGCTTAGAATTTCTGCGCGGACTTGCTTCCGGGTTGATTATAGCTGACGGCAGTATAGAAAATCCGACTGTGAAACCTGTTGTTTCATTTTCCAACTGTTCAGAGTATCTTGTAGACGGCCTTCGGAAAACTTTGTTACACTTCGGCATTCAATGTGCTAAGTTCGAAGGTTTCGTGGAAAGCACAGGGAATTTGCCGGGAATAAAAGAACGTCTAGGCACCTATATGTACCGACTGCATATAAAGTCTGTTGAAGATGTGCGTGAATTTCATAAGCAGTTTAACTTAGGGCCAAAACAAGACGCTCTTGAAGCGGGTATCCGCACTATTCAAGGAAAAAGAGGGCGGAGTAGAAGTCAGTTTTATCCTGAAGACATACAGTTTGTTAGTGTTAAATCCGTCAGACATATCGGAAAGAAACCCACATACTGCGTGACTGTTCCAGATGAACGGCATTTTGTCATTGCTAATGGAATCGTAACAGGTAACAGCCTTCATCCCATGGTTGCCGCGTACAACGGCGTCATTGTGAAGATCGGAACTTGTTCGACGGAGAAGTCTGATTTCTACACGTCGATCAAGTCCAATCAGCGTTTGTACGCGCAAGGCGAAGCGAAGAACCACTACCGATACGACTATCTTGTTTGTCAAAAGTACAACTCCATGTATCGGGACTACATCAAGAAAGAAAAAGTTCGCCTTGGTGAAGACAGCGATGAGTTCCGTCTTAGCTATTGCTGCGAATGGTTGCTTGAGCGTGGACAGTTCATCACGGACAAGCAGCTTATGACGCCCGCAATCGCTAAGACGCACGGCGGCTATCACGAGATTTGGCACCGATCTTCTCGTGTGACAACTCAGATCGCCGGGATTGACTTCGGAAAAATCCACGATCCAAGTGTGATTACCGTAATGGACGTGGATTGGAGAACTCCCGTCGCTGATGAATGGGTTGACACGCCTGAAGGGAGTTTCCATTGGATCGCCTACAACAAGCGTGTCGTTGCTTGGCACATGCTTCTCGGCGACAACTACGAGCACCAATTCCACGAGATTGTGAACTTCCTCTCCAATTTCAAAGGACTGAGGAAGATCACTCTCGATGCAACAGGTGTGGGGGAATGGGGACTTGACAAGTTCACCGTGTACTACAGCGAGTTTGATCGCGGGAAGGGGGCGGATGGAACGCCTGAAATGGGATTTGTCGAAGTGCAGGGAGTGAAGTTCACCCCGGCTTCGAAGTCGGATGGTTTTAAGATATTGCATTCCGATCTCATGTCGGGTAGACTCTCCTTCCCTGCCGGAGAGAAGGCGAGAAAGTCAAGACACTTCAGGCGCTTCGTGGGAGAGATGTTGGACTTGAGAAAGTTGTACAAGAACAACTACATGGTGTGCGAGCATCCAGACGAACCGGGAGCGCATGACGACTACCCTGTTTCTCTCATGCTTGCCGCCTACGGCGCGCAGGAACCGGCAGACACGGGCGAAATCGAAGTTCAACAGAACTTCATGGTAGGAGCGGGGGTAATAGCGTAATGGCACAGCGTGGCGGACGTGGACAGAAAAAGAAGCTGCCCAAGTTGGGAACCGGGAAACGTTTTCAACGGCTTCAACGATCCTTGGGAAGACAGGAAGACGGGATTGAAGACCCAAAGGCTTTGGCCGCTGTCATAGGCCGGAAAAAGTTCGGCGCAAAGAAGATGGCCAAGATGGCTGCCGCTGGACGCAAGAGGGCTAAGTAGTGTACCGAATTTTCGGCACACTAATAGAGTGAGGTTAGACCATGAGCAAAGTGCTTGGCTTCTTGAGAAAGACTTTCACGGGACGTACCGATACGTATCTCGATTCTGCTTTGTCGGGGAACGATGTCTTGGACGTTACCGGAACTTTCTTTGAAGATCACTCCCGAGACTACACGCATACACGCCTTGCTCGCTACAAGCGCAACTGGCGCTTTTATCGCGGAGAACACTTCGAAGTTCGAACCATTGACGGGCAAAGAAAACTCGCCATCAACTACTGTCGTCCCATTATAAACAAGTCCGTCGATTGGCTCTTTGGCTCCGGGTTTAAGATCACTACACCACCGGGGAACGAAAACATTGTTCCGCTTCTCGATATGGTGTGGAGAGCCAACGATAGAGACAAGATGCTTTGGGAACACGGACAGATGGGCGCTGTGACAGGCGATGCTTTTCTTTACATCACCGTCGAAGATCGTGGTGTGGACGGAAAGCCTCTCCCTCTCGATCAGCAAAAGATCGTCATTCGCAATATAAACAGTTCTTATGTCCACCCCATCTACGACGAAAGCGACGAACGGGAGATGTATGCCGTTCTCATCCAGTTCCCGACTGTGTTCAACTCTTCGGACAGACCTTTGCGGGCCATGACATTGAGAAGCGGACGCCCGCTTGGATTGTACTCCATCATCATCACCCGGAGAGAAGTCGTTGAGTATTGGAACCGGGACGAGATTCCGGGTTCCAGAAGGAAGAACTTCCTTGGCCGGATTCCTGTCGTCCATACGAGGAACATCCCTATCGCAAGTTCGTTCTTTGGTGAGTCCGACATTGACGACATCATTCCTTTGAATGAGCACATCAATGAAGCGGCTAACGACATCGATTCGATCATCAAGTATCATTCCGCTCCGACAACCCTCATCTTCGGAGCGAGAGCGCAGCAACTTGAGAAGTCGCCGAATCAGGTATGGTCCGGCCTTCCTGAAAAGGCGAGAGTGGAGAACTTGGGACTGGAAGGGGAACTTGAAGCGGCAGTGAATCACTTGAAGTTCCTGAAGCTGTCCTTGCATGAAATCTCCAATACGCCCGAGAACTCCTTGGGATCGATCCAAGAAATCAGCAACACATCTGCCGCCGCGTTGGAAGTGACCTATCTTCCTTTGATCGAAAAGACTCGAAGGAAGTACACGACATACGGCAGTTCCATCGTCCAGGCGAACGAGATCGTTCTTCAGATTTTGGATCAACGCTTCGGCGTCAAGATCGGAGAACAAATCCAGGACAAGACGAGGATGTACGAAACGGGAATTGAGTTCAACTCCCCGTTGCCGCGAGATGAAAAACTCGTGGTGGACATGCTTGTCGCCAAGATGGAGCAAGGATTGGAGTCCAGAGCGGGAGCACTGAGAACTCTCGGTGTCAAGGACGTGAAGAGGAGGATGCTGGAAATCCTCGCAGATCAAAGACAGACGTTGGCCGAAGACGTTGAACGCGCTGTGGCGGCTCTCGGCGAGCGTCCCGTGAATCTGAACGTGTACGCGCTCGGCTCATACGGATTGAACCTGCCTGAACTGGAAGCCTCTTTCCAGGCGCAGGATACAGCCTATGACGAGCTACTGTCCGAAATGGAGAAGACGGAAGAGGGTGTAGGCGGGGGAGAAAGTCCTTGACATTTTCGGGGATAACCGAATAATCGGTACACTACCGTAAGGGCACTGACCGTGGGCGTAGGGACGACTGGGAAGCACGGCGCATCGTGAAGTTTCGTGTAGACTTGTTTCGGGAAGGAGAAAGATCATGGCTCGTTTCACTCACGGTCTGAGCGATGACTACCTTGGTGGCAGCGATCAGTCCGTAATGGAAGGGGCGTTCCGTGCCGGAATGCTCCAGCAACAGGGCACGCAGCAAGGCTCGAAGATGGACGGCGAGCGCGTGACCCGGATGCAAGGCGCTGGACTGTCTCAGCCTGTCGGCAGGGGCACCACCGTTCGTTCGAAGCCCGCTGGCAGGTAGTACGTGGATCGTGTGGAGTTGCCGACTACTGACTAAGAACAAGAAGGAGACGAGAGATGGAAACGACTAGTGGAATCCCCGCGTCAAAAGCGACGGCTGCGCTTCAAGCCGCCGAAGAGAAGAAGCGTCTTGGGGCAGAGGGGAATCAAGCGGCAACGCCTGCTGTTGTCGAGAAGGTTACTCCGACTCCCGAAGCCCGTTGTCCGTCTTGTGGATGGGATGGGCAAACGAAGACGGAGTATCCAGCCGACGTGAAAGCTGAACTCGAAAAAGTTCGGCAGCAAGAGAAGCAAAAGTTGTACGACAAACTTTCCAAACTCGAACATTACGAGTCGGAGAACGGAACTCTCAAGCAGAACGTTACGCTGTTGACCGATCAGAACGCTGAACTTCAAAGTGCTGTTGACACGCTGAAGGCGAAAGTCGAAAAGGCTTCTTCAAAAGCAAAGAAAGAAGATAATCCTGGGTTTGATGTCCAAGCGTTGATCGAGGACACAGCCGCCCAAGCCACTGCCGCAATGAAGAAGCAGTTCGATGAAGAGCGTGCACAGTACACTACCGAGATCAGGGAACTCACTTCTCGCGTCTCGGCCCTGCAAGGCGACAGCTTAGCTGCTTTCCGTCAAAGACTCATCGATGAAGCGGGTGGGAAGATTGTTGCTGAACTCGTGAAAGGCTCGACGGAAGAAGAACTTCGCGCGAGTGCTCTTGAGGCAAAGGCTGTCTATGCTCGATATTTCCCTGCCGGAGCAATTTCGAGCGCAGAACCGGCGGCGAATGCTTCATCGTCTGAATCCGCACAGACGCCACAGGGGACCACCCCTACTGCCACCATGCCACAAACGCACAGCGTCCCCGCTGCAAATGGGGTGCAACCGGCGGCTCCTACGCCGTTGTCTGCTCCCCGTCCGGCAACTTCGGGCGTCGAAGGCATCCCGGCGCAAACCGAAGAAGAAAAACTTCACCAGGATGTGAGAAACATGTCCCCTGAAGATTACGCGGCTAATCGTAAGAAGATTTTGAGCAGAGTGCGGCAGATTTATCCGCGCAATCCAAATCCTCTTACAAGCCGATAGTCTTTGAGGGACTAGACTGTTTGGAGAAAGAGAACAATGGCCATTGCAACCGCAATCGCGTCTGGTGGCGGCGCTACTCCTCTTCCTGAAGCGATCCTGGAAGTGTACTCGCAGGAAATCATCTTCCAGGCGCAACCCTTGCTGCGCTTTGAACAGGTGGCGAGTGTGAAGGAAGAGTTGAACGTCCTTCCGGGCCTGACGATCAAGTTCCTAAAGTATTCTTCCCTCACCGGCTCGAATGTTCTCACCGAGAACGTTGACATCGTGCCGGATGCCCTGGCCGCTTCGCAGATTAGCATCGCTGTTGGCGAGCGAGGCAAAGCCATTGGGGTGAGCGAACTGTTGCTTCGCTCGTCTTTCGATGACATCTTGGCGAGTTCCGCGCAACTGCTCGGAATGCACTTCGCCAAGACGCGGGACGCGGAAATCCGCGATACGCTGTACACCGTTCCTGGCGCGCTGTACGCGCGAGGCAGAAGCGGACGTGCCGCTATCACGAGTTCCGACACTTTCGACGTGGACTTGATTCGTGATGCTGTTTCCACCCTGGCAACCAACAAGGCTCCCAAGTTCAACGGGGATGCCTACATTTGTTTCATCCATCCTCATCAGGCGAAGTTCCTTCGTCGGGATCAGGCGTGGGTGAATGCCGCGAACTACGGCGCTCCCGATCAGATTTTCCTTGGGGAGATCGGGCGCATCGAAGACGTTCGTTTCATCGAGACGACTCAGGTTCGGAAGATTCTGAGCACCGATGGATCGATCTACACCGACAACGAGGATACCGGCGTGGACGCTGGCGTGTTCAGCACGAACGCCGATGTTTACTCGGCCCTCATCGTCGGGGATCACGTGATTGGCCTTGCCATTTCCCTGGAAGCGGAAATGCGGGACGATGGCGTGAAGGACCATGGGCGGAAGCACTCCATTGCCTACTACGGCATTTGGGGTACTGGCTTGGTCGAAAGTGCGCATGGTCTGGTGTTGGAGTCTGCGTGAGTGAGCAAGGCAACCGTGCAGGGAGGTTACATCATGCCGTGGTGGCACAAAGGACTGCACTCCATGTCCACCACGGGGAACTTTCCTCAGACCCCTGGCCGGTACGTGCATGATGGCGTGGAGGGGGCGGGCATGACCCGCTTAGACCAAATGGTCCCCGGAATCCGGCCTTGCCTTGTTTTGTGGAGCGCAGTACATAGGGGGATAGGGGCAACGGTGGCGAGTGTTTCAAAGCCGTTCCTATCCTCCTTTGTGCTAAAAGGAGAAATCGGATGAGCCGACAAATCAACGATGCCGATCCAAATGTCTTCGGAGACGGGTATAAACCTCAACGTGAATCGCCGCCTGTTGAAGTCATTGGCGGCGTTCTTGACGAAGCGGACCTTGGTGGTGTCACAAAGCACAGTGGCGCGACCAATCACGATGCCGGGGCGGGCACTTACGACATGAGTGTGACTGCCGACCAACTTCTCAACACGTACTTCAGCGAAGACAACGGGGCTTCGTACAAGAAAGTCTCCATCGATGGTCTTGTGGGCGCTACGCCTGCCGCGACCACGGCGGCTGAACTTGCCGCGCTTCTTGCCGCGAATGCCGTCTTCGACAAGTACATCGCCGCGTCAGACAACGGTGGAACGCTTCGGCTGAACGCGCGAATGCCTTCCAGTCGTTTCAAGATGTATTTCACTGGCGCTGCTGCCGCGAAGTTGGCTGGTGTTTTCACTACTGCCGTTGCTCCGGGAAGTGCTGTTGGTGGTGCGGATCAAGCGGGCGGGGCTTTTGAGTTCACCGTGCAGGATCAGGAAGGAAATGTTCTTTCCAACAAGAAAGTGTTCCTGTCCGCGTTGGATGCTTCTGGAGTTGTCATCGCTACCACGGCTCTTGGCCTTATGTCTCTTGGTCAACTTCTTGACACGGAGGCAGGTGGAAACGATGGTGTGGAGATGTTGAGTGACGCTGACGGGAAAGTGAGCGGCTACGTCGCCGACACGGCGGCGGAAGATGTCTACGTGACTGCTCGTGTTGGAAGCAATACCGCTGCGTTGGCGGTTCTTTCGCAAGGGCAGAAGAAAGTCACCTTCGTCTAGGGAGACGAGGATGTGAGTAGAGAGAATGACACGTGGACTCTCTCGAAACAACCGTGTCGATTTTTCACTAACAAAGGAGAAAGACCATGGCGAAGGACAACAAAACTCCCCCGAAGAATGCGGGCACGAACGAAGCACCGAAGGACGAAGGAAAAGGCGATGTGGGCACGGCTACTGCCACGTCCCCGTCTGCTTCTCCAACAGCGGAAACAATCGTACCACAAAGTTCCGCTGCCGTGAACAACCCGGCGAAAGTTGCTGAGATGAATCAGCCGCGATCAACAAGGCCAGGAAAGTTTCTGCACGAGTTTGAGTTTGTGGATGAAGCTGCTTTGCGAGAAGATGGCTCGGAAGTTCTTTCCGCTGGCGGTCTTCGCTCGCAGAACACGATGGAAAAAGTTCGTCAGCGAAAAGCTCTTCAAGCGAAGATCGACAACGCGGCGAAAAGGTTCATGCAGACATATCAACCCACGGATGCGAATCCGACTTTGGCGCGCAGTACGGAACTCGTCACGATTCGCGCCATGAAGTCGCACCATCCCGCACCGACGATAGGCACGTTTAGTTTTCAGGACGTGTACAACAGCTTTCTCGACGGGATGAAATACGTTTGCCCCCGTTTCGTGGCAGACGCGCTTGAAGAGGGAGACAACGCCATCACGCTTGAGTAAGGGGAATTACGATGTCTTTCGAAGTGATGTTGCTGGATCAGTACAGTGTGATCGATTCCCCGAAGCGTCTGGAACTCATCGGGCGGTTGCGCTCTATGGGAAGCGTGCCGCACGATGAGCTACCAGACAATGAACTCTCGGCGTTTCTTTTTGACGGCGCTCGTCTCTTCAATGAAGAGATTCAAAGTTTCGATGAAGTGAAACCCATTGAAGAACCTGCAATTCTTCTTTGGGCCGCGATGATGGTAACTGATTCGCGCCTACTCCACTTCGCCAAGTATTTCCTGATTGATTCTCGTGTCGGGAAAACCGATCCAGGCCAAAGCGTAAAAAACAATGCGCTCATCAAAAAGGAACTTCGGCAACAGTTCGAACGTTACTTGGATGATTCTCAACTCACTCTCGGTGACGAGAGCATTCTTCAAGGAGAACTCATCCGGCGAGATATTGTGATCGATGCTATGGTTCCTACGGATGTTCAACACACTCCTCCGAAAACAACGCTTCAGTTGTTGAAGAAGACGGACACGACGATTGACATCCAGTGGACGCGGGCAACGGTGAGTGACTTCTACTCTTACGTTGTCTACATCGATACGCTTCCTGAGATTGAAGATAAGACGCGCCTTTCTTCCGCTTTGACAAATCCAGGCGTGAGAGAAGGGCTTGAACCCATTCTTGTCATCTCTCAGGAACAGTGGCAGAACGCCGCTAGACTGAGTGACTTGACTCCCGATACCGTCTATTGGATCGTCGTTGGGACGACGGACTACAATGGGCGCATCGCCATCTCCAACGAACTTCAGGTGAGGACAGATGCCTAGAATTCTTGACAAGAGAGTAGCGGCACTCAAGCGGCAAGGCTTCGACGAAAGCCGTGCTTTTGCCATCGCTACGTCTGCCCTTCAGAAAGAAGGGAAGATGGAAAAAGGATCGCAGAAACTTGTCCGGGGCGGACGTGGAAAAAGTGTACCGAAGAAACGGACAGGGAAAAAGAATCGGAGAGCGTGATATGGACGCCACGATGGAAGCACGTTGGGATAAATGTATCGATGACGTTCTCGCTGGCGAGATCAACATCGATGTTCCCAACGATTTCGTGTGCGCGTGGGCTGACTGTCCAAAGGAGAAGGGCGACCCCGACAGGTACATCATAGGAGTGTTGAAGTGTCGCATTTGTCTGAGAAAGCATCTCGCGGCATGGCCGAAAGACATCTTTGAGGATTTTACCCAAGAGTGCGATCATTGTTTTCATCGCACATGCGAGCCTGTGACAGACGATGTGGTGTTCGCCGAGTTCACCAAACCCATCGTTCCGCTGAAGGAGATTTGAGTTGGCTCTTCTTCCGAACTTTCCAAAGGGGCTTGGTCCTCGTGAAGTCGTAACCTTTAACGAGGAACTCAAATCAATTTTCCATCAAGAGCGTTCATTGCTGAATGATCCTCTTGTAGACTTTCACCAATACGCTTTTTGTCGGGAAGACCTTGGAAGCGGAAACATTCGGCCTAGAAGGGAATTGGTGAAACAGTACACTGCCATTCCCGCCAGTGTGCCGAATCTGGATGACGAACAAATCGCCAACAGCGGCGGATTGATTCTTCCCACGGATCGTTTTTTGAGTGTGTACGATGTAAACCCGAACATCCTTTCCGTGGTTACTTGGCCGTCTGGATCGGGCAATCTGTTCACGATCAAACGAAAGGAGTACAACCCTGCAAGTGGACGCTGTGAAATGCTCATTCGCCAAGACAACCATTTGAAAGGTGTTGTGTACACGCGAATCAAGGCTCAGACATTTGCAGGGCCGTCTTGGCAAGTGACAGACGACGTTGAAAAGATCGTACTGACTGTAAACAAAAGCGACGTGGACATGGAAGCCGAGTTGATCTTTTCGGGGATCATCGCTGTTGGAGATGTCGTCTTTTGGGCGTTGAAGGAAGAATTCAAGTTGCTTGACGAAACGGAATTCCGGCCAACAATGGAAGATAGGATTCTTGACACGGATCATACCGGAGCGGATCAAGAGTTCATTGTTGTCGGCGTTCGTTTCGATCCGAGAGAAGACTTCTACCGGCTGTTGTGTCGCCGGTACGGGGAGAACTGACCGAGATGTCATACTTAAACGTGTTTCCAGAGTTCGTAGGATTTGATCCTAGAAATGCAGGAAGGATCAACTCTGAACTTCTTGGCTATTCGTTTGAGGCTCCAACCTTTTCGAATAAGGCGTCGAATGCGTTTCACTTTTTGTTCCGTAAGGCGGCTCATTCCGTGGTTGGAACCTTGGTTTACTTTAACGCCTCTGTCTCTGTAGGCGTTAAGGTGGTTTTCAGAGCGTGTGACGTACTCAAGATTGTCTCGTCTGTTGTTGGTTCTTTTTCCGTCAATGTGGTTGACTTCAAGGCCAGGAGGGCAAGGACTGACGAAGGCAAGCATCACAAGACGATGGATGTTTATGCGTTTGCGCTTTCCTTTCTTGGAAAGATCAACGCTTACATATCCTGTTTTGCCCGTTGGCGAAGGCTTGAGTATTTTTTCCGTAGTGTCTCTTCTCACAAGTCCTGTGTGGGAGACACTGTAGAAGCCTTCGTAGCCTGGAATCTGTTTCCATCTCATGTCTTAACTATTACACGAAAATCGTGCGATAGTCAAGTCAGAAATGGGAATAAAGATGAGGAGGGCACTAACGATTAGTTACGAGATTTTGGAAGCTGTTAGACGCGCGTTGGTGGCTTCTGACGATCCTACCACGGGCGTTGGGCCGCTTGTTGGTGATCGGATTTATCCGTCCGACAGCAAGATGCTTGAGGATTTGACAGACGGCAAGCTGCCTGCCGTAACGTTTAACATGCTGGCCGAAACTGTTGATCCTTGCGGAAGGATCGACGGGACGGTTCAGATCGATGTGATTCACAAAGGGCAGACGAAGGAGAAGAAAACCATTTGGTTGGTTCACCGGGCCATTCAGTTGGCCGTGACCCCAAGGCTTCTTCAAGCCGTGGTTCCGTCTCCCGTGCCGGATTTGAAGATCAATGTCGCTCTTTTCCGGCAAGAGTCGGTTGAGGATAACGTATTCGATGAGAGAACGGATACGTACCGGCTCCGCAGTCAGTGGGCCACTAAGTATGTTAGGACTCCATGATGGCTGAAAGCAGATTGGCAGTCATGCTTGGGACTGACAAACAGCGTGCCCGCAGAGAATTCCGCGAGGCGTTGCGGAATGTTGGTGTGAGACTCGAAAAGGAGATTCGAAGAACCGCACCGCGCGGGGATAAGAATGCTCCCGGTCCTTATCGTAGAGAAACAGGAAAAGGACTAGTCGATTCTCTCCGTGTTGTCGTCCGTGGCGATAGCGTTACTGTCGTTTCGGATGCCCCGCACTTGTTGCCGTTGACTAAAGGCTTCGGCCCGAACTTCATCTTCGCAAAGAGGGCGGGGGGAATACTGGCCTTTCCTAACAAGAACTTTTTGTTGCGGAAAGGGACAGACACGCTTCGTCGAAGACGGAGCAAAGCACAAAGGAAGGGATTGGGTAAGGGGAATCTCTACAAGCAATATGCCACTCACGTACTTCACCCTGGAGCGAAGCCCAATCGTTTCTTGCAAAAGGCTGTGTCCAAGGCGAGGAAGTTTCTCCTTGAGGAACTGAGACGCCTTCGATAAGGACAAAGACAGGAGTGTGGAACAATGGCTCATTACGAGCGCCCAAGTCCCTACAACTACACTCTTGGGGGCATTCGTTTGTGGGTGAACGAACTTCTCGATGCTTCCGCAACTCCGCCTAAGTATCGCGGATTTGTCGATCTTGGCTGCATCGAAGAGGCTCCTTTCGCACAAGCGATTGACTTTCAAGAGCACTTCTGCGCGTCCACCGGAACGCGGGTGAAGGATCGAAAGATTGTCAAGGAAATCTCTTCGACCATCACTGTCACCATCGTTGAAGCCGATCCCGAGAACCTTCGGCTCTTCTTCCTTGGTGGGGACATCACGGACGTTGCTGCTTCTCCAGGTGGTGGGAGTGTGACAACCGAAGTGATGAAGCTGACCGGAACGGAAAGGCGCATTCTGAAGGATGGTGTCAACGCCTCTTCGGTTGTTGTTGAACCGTATGGTGGCGGCGCTGCGTTCACTGTCACGACCGACTACGTGATCGAGGATCATTTCGGCCACAAGGCCATCCGTCGTGTTGCCACTGGCAGCATCGGCGATGGCGACTTCGTTGAAGTGGACTACACGCATGATGTTTTGGAGAGCAGAAGTTTCAATCCGCTCACCCAAATTCTCAAGACTGCGCAGGTCCAGTTCATCGGTGTGTCGGATACCGGACAGGAAATGATCGCACAGTTTGACAACGTTCAGATCAATCCGACTGGTGACTTCAGTTGGAACAGCGACGACTGGACTTCGTTCCAGTTGGAACTGGACATTCTGGACAACAGCCTTGCTGCGCCGAGTGCGCCCTACGGGGTCATTCAGCAACTTGGGGCTGGCCAGAACATTTAGTCGATAGCATGTGCTGTCGGCTGTTACTGTCCGAAAAGGAGAGAGGGAGTGAGGGCCTTGAACCTCACTCTCTCTCTTTCATTTATCACGGGAGATGACTGACATGAACGGAGAAGCCACGAAGGTAGACGAGTTGGCGGCGGAAAAAGAAGAAAAAGCAAAGCAGGAAGTTCCTGAGAAGAAGGAAGAAACCGAAGAAGAAAGAAAGGCAAGGCTTCGGAAACTTCTTACGACGAGAGAAGAAGAGTATGAACCTCTCGGCATGTACGCGGAAAAGCGCCCGAAGAAACTGATTCTTCGTCGCTGGCCGTGGGGCTTGGGAATGACACTTCTACCCCAAGGCGTTCAGATTTTCGGCTCTTCTCTTGGAGGTTTGATTTCTCCCCAAGGAGAGTTGGCAATCAGCATTTCATCCATGATCGGCATTTTCACCGAAGACAACATCGGAAAGATGCTCACGGACAATTCTGCGTCTGTGACGGAAATCATCGCAAAGACGCTCGCGCAAACAGATGACAACAAAAGGCCGTACAACTTCAGCAGCGAAAAGGAGGCTTTCGATTACGTCCATGAACTTGAGTTCTTCGACATCGTTGAACTTGGAAAGATCATCTTCGAACAGAACTTTGAGTTCATCCTAAAAAACCTGCTAAGCGGACTGGTGACGATGGAAAAGATCGCCAGTCCGAACCTGTCTCCGACGCGCAAATAATCTCGCGCTTGGTAAGGCACGGGTACACGATAAGGAACATCTTGTGGGAGTTCAGCGAAGAGGAGATCAGCATCTTGTACAAGGAAGTCATCACGGGGGAGTTGGAGGACATCAAACAAATGGCCATCGCCACTCGTCTTGGCGTCAATGCCGACGCGAAACAGTTCAAACGAGTGATGAAAGAGTACGACGAAGCCGGAAAGGGAGATCGACCAAAAGAACGCGGGATCAATTCTCAGTTTGTGGAGAAGTTGCAAGTGCTCAACAAACTTAGAGGGAGCGGGGCAAGAAACAAGGGACGACCGAACTACAAAGGACGAGTCCCTAGAAGACCCCCGCCGCCCTCTATGGGGTAAGGGAGCAAGACCGTGGCCGAAACCATTCTGATTAGGCTTCAACTCGACACGCGAAGTATTCAAGTCGTTGAAGAACGCTTGAAGAAGTTTAAGACGCGAGTCGAAGCAAGGCTTAACCTGAAGATCAAAATCAATCAGGCTGCGCTTACGGCTACTCTCAAAGCCGCCGAAAAGAAGCTGGATGCTTTTCGGAAACGAGCACAAGACAGACTTGTTATCAAAGCGAGAATCCAAGTTGACAGCGCGGCATTGGCCGGACTCCAAACGGCACTCGCTTCGATAAACAACTTCACTCGGAAGATCGCTGCATCTACCACGGCGGCATCTAAAGGCTTCACTCAGTTTTCTACTGTGGTGAATCAAGCCAACAAAGCAATCAGAGACTTGAACCGCGCTCGTATTGCCGGTGGTGCTGGTGGAGCATTCGCGGAAACCACGAAGTCAGCGGGATTGCTCAATCGTGCTCTCGGAATAACGAGACAGTCGTTCTTCGGCTTTGTGGCGGCTGCCGCGATAGGCCAGCGTGTCTTGCGCAGCGTTGTTGAAACGTTCACCGAGTTCGAAACAAAACTTGTTCGTGTCGGGCGTTTGGTTGGAAAGTCCGGCGATCAGTTGCGGGACTTGGGAGAAGAACTTACGAACGTTGCAAGCAGTCTCGGCATCGCAACGAACGAAGTTCTCGATCTTGCGGAAGCGGCTGCGAGGTTGGGCGTTGCTCAAGACAATCTCGTGCAGTTTGTCAAGCAAGCCCAAAAAGTCGCTATCGCGTTGCAGTTGACCGGACAGGAAGCGGCTGAAGCGTTCAAGTCGTTTACGCTTCTCTTCAAGATCGACATTGCGAACATCACCAAGATCGGCGACGCATTCAATGCCGTGGCCGATGCTTCAGCCGTCTCCGCTGCTTCTCTCGTTCGTTTCGTGCAGTTCCTTGGACCTGTGGCGAATCAGTTCAACATTCTCGGCACGGAAGGCATTGGAGCTATGACGGCTCTTGGTGCCGTGCTCGCGGAGTTGGGTGTTTCGGCGCAAGTCACAGGAACAGGCTTGCAGAGAATCCTCGCGCAGATCACAGACCGTTCCAGGGAAGCGGCAAGAGTCGCGGGCGTTTCCTTCGAAGAGTTCTCGAAACTCCTCAAAACGGATATGCTCGGCGCTCTCGATCTTGTGTTGAAGGGATTCAATGCTCTTGATGCGCAAGGAAAGATCACGGCGCAAACGCTTCTCGGCCTTAACAACATTCGCGTTGGACGTGTTCTTAACTTACTGGCCGCGAACACGGAACGAGTGGCACAGAAACAACTCATCGCCAATCAGGCTTTCCGAGACGGCGTCTCCGTTGAAGCGGAGGTGCAACGGCAGTTGGCAACGCTTCAAAGTCAGTTCCAGCAAACGGCGAATGAAATCGGGCGTGTTATCAGAGATGCGTTCGAACCGTTCGGTAAGATCGTTAAAGACGTGCTTTTCCAAGTGCGCGAATGGATCAAGGAGAACCCTGAGTTCGCAAAGCAGATCGCAACGCTTGCCATTGAGTTTGGTGCGTTGGTTGCTGTGCTTGGCACCGTGGCGACAGCGGCATTCATCTTCATCGAAGTTTTTGGAAGTGCGCTCGGTGTCATAACGGCTTTCGTTGGTTCTGTGGGAAGACTTCTTCTTTGGTTGGCCAGACTTGTTCCCGCGTTTGGAGCAGCTTCAAGGGCCATCCTTTTCTTCTCGGTGGCTTCGACAAGAGCAGCAAAGATTGCCATTGCCAATCTCATCGCGGCTATCACAGGAGCAGGTGTGGGCGGCGTGAGTCTTATCGGCGCGCTCGGAAAAGTGCGTATCGCTTTTCTTGCAGCATCTAAAGCCGCACTCATCTTCCTTGCATCCGCAGCAAAGATCATTGCCGTTGTCGGAATCCTTGTTGCTGGCCTTGTGGCCATCATCGATCTTGCTTCCGAATTAGCCTATGCTCTTGGTCTGATTCAAAAGCCTACGGAATTCTTGAACACTGGATGGAAAAAACTCGGAGAGACGTTCGGCTTTGTCGAGAAACAGACGGAGAAAACCAGGAACAGGCTCAGGGAAATACGTGAAGAAGCAAAGAAATCGGCAGAAGAAACCGGCGCGTTGACGAACGCTGTGAACGTTTTGAACCAAGAGTTCAAGACGATTGCGGATGCTACAGAGCGTGTCAGCACGGGGTTGAAGGACTTCACGGAAGTTTCAAGAGAGTCCATCAACAATTTGCTCACGCAGTTTAGTCGTACAGACGTAAAACTTCAAGAGTTGATCGATCAGGAAGGTTTGACCGAAGGCATCGCAAGAACGCTTCGGCAAGGCGCTGTGGGCGTGCGGCAGGCTTTCGATCAATTCATACAGGAAGCGTTGACAAGCCGTGAAGGCAAAGTAGGCGAAGAGGAAGCTATTGCTCGCGTTCAGCGCGTTGTGGATCGGATCAACTTCATCGTAGGAAAGGATGCGCCGCAATTCAAAATCGAAGTTGATAAAGCCAATTTCGATAGAGTGCGCGGACAAGTCAACGAGTTTATCAAGGCACTTGCTTTTGAAGCTGTCTCCGATGACAGCGAAAAAGCAAGTAAAGCTCTCGCCAAGTTTCTTCAAGTCTTTGGTGCTATCGACGCAGCCACTTTTGGTGCCGAAGCTCTTAAACAATTTGATAAAGACCTGCAAAGCCTTCGAGAAACTTTTGACATCACATCGGAACAGGCGCTTATCTTCGCCACGAAACTCCAGGCAAGCCGGATTCCTCTTGCGCAAGTTGCTGGTGGCCTGAATCCTTTCATGTTCCAGCTTGAACGACTATTCGGGAGTGGACAGCGTGGAATAGAAGTGTTCGATGAGTTCATTAACACGCTCACAAAATTCCGATCCAGTATTGTTTCTATTCCTGACATCGATTTTGTTTCGGACCTGAAATTGGATACGGCCAACGAGTCATTGCGAACGTTCGTCAATTTGACGGCGGAACAGCAAACCAAACTCGTTGAGATCGTGGAGCAACAGAAAGTTCGTGCTAAACTACAAAAAGGCATTGCGGATAATGCTAAGGAAATTGCTAGACAGGAAGAAAAAGGTCTTACAGCACTCCGCAAGCGTTTGAACTTTCAGAAAGAAATACTGCGCTTCATCCAAAGGAATTTGGAACTTCAAGGTAAGGACAAGTCGCCAGAACTGCTTAAAGATGAAGAAAATACCAAAACAATCATTCTTCAGCTTGAAGAAAAGATTGCGAAGGAAACGAAGAAGACCCAGGATAACGACAAGGAACGTGTGCGGATCAATCGTCTCCTTGAGCGAATCAATCGGCGTAACGAATCTCTTCTCGCGCGACAGGCGGAAACTGCAAAGGATATGGCGGCGCAAATCGAAGCGATTCATAAACGCGAGATGGCAATCGTCGATACACTGCGTAAGCAAGGAGCGACTGCCCAGGACATCGCGAAGGCGCGTGTCAAGGCCACACAAAATGCCCTCCTTGCTGAAACAACTTTCTTGACGAAGCAGCTTGAAGTTTTCCGGCGCGAACAGCAAAAAGCCGTTCGTGACTTGGACAAACTTCAGAAGAGCGGAGAAGCGTTCCTTCGAAGACAACTTCGGCTGCTCGATCCTAACAAGCAGATCAACGCTCTTGAAGACCTGTTTGATGAGTTCCAGAAGGAAGCCCTCAAGGGCGGCTTCGTAGGTCTTGAACGTGTGGCTCTCACGCGCTTCCAGAAGCGTTTCCAGCAAGTCGCGGCAGAACAAAAAAAGGAAGATCAGACTCAACTTCAAGACTTGTTCAAGAAACGGATTGAAGTCCAAGAGAGGCTTCAGGAACTCGGTTTCGAAGACGAAAAGGCCAGACTCGATTCTCTCAACCAAAATCGTGAACGTCAGTTGTTGCGTGAGAAGGGCTTGAGAGGACAAGCACTCGAACTCGAATTGCAGAAGCGGATGTTTGAAATCGAACAGGAAGACAGGGTTCGAAACCGCAATTTCGAAAGTGCTACCAAAGAACTTGAAGAAACCGAAACCAAAATCACAGACATCCAAAACAGGACGTTCAACAATCAAGGCAAAGTACAAGCTCTTTACAAAAGCGCGTCTGCTGAATTGCAGAAAGCCTTTGCTATTGGCGATGCTCGCGTGAAAGAGATGGAGAGACGCGCCAAGAATGCTTCCAACGGTATTATCACGGCTTCGCGTGAACTTGCCGATGCGGCAAGGAAACTTGAAGAAGCCGCGAAGCTGGCGTTCTTCCGCCGAATCTTCAAAGAAGAGTTCGATCAGCAAAAAGCCACGAACGAAGCGCGCTTGGATGCCGCAAACGCGACCATCAAAACATTCACCAGTCTCCAACAGCTTTTGGATGTCGAATTCCGAGAGAAGCTGAGTGAGTTCGCGCGAACGTTCGAAGACTTCGGCACGGAGTTTTTGACTTCAGGAAAGAAGTTGGTTGCCATCAATGCTAGTCTTGGTGAGACGGAACAGTTGATCCGTCAGCTTAAACTGAAGGAGACTAGCGGAGAGATACTCACTGAAACTGAAAGGGAAGCCCTTCTAAACGCCGAAGCGCGGCAAAAGAGTCTCAAGAGGGACAGGAAGAGGCTTGAGGAAACCGAGAAGCAAAACAGGGAAACGCTGAGAGCGTTCCGGGAAAAGCAAGGTGCTTTGGCTGTTGAGTTCGCGGAAAGACTCAAAGAAGCCTTTCCTGAAAGAGAGGACTTGCAGAAAGCCTTTGCTGAAGGCTTCGATAAAATCCTCACGTCCGTTGAAAGGGCTGGCCCGACACAAGAGGCTTTTGGTTTTGTCAGTGAACTTACCGACAAAGCCATCCGCGATCTTATCAACGACATCAACTTCAGGCGCACTGAGATCGAGAAGAGCACGCAGAAGTTGTCCGACAAAATGGACACGTTCCTTGAGGCGCTTCCCAAAACAATCGAAAAGACTTTCGAAGCGTTCAAGAAGGGTAATGAAAAACTGAATGAAGCCGCTGACAAAGCGGAAGACATCGCGAAGCGCGCTCTCTCGAAGCCTGAAGTTGTCAAGCCCGTCGAAGAAGCGGCGAAGGCACCTGCCGAGCGTGAGAAGAAAGCCGCCAAGGTGAGTAAGGAGGATACGTTTGAGTTCACTCAGTTTGCCCTTGATCTTGTCAAGGCCCAAGCAGAAGTGTACGACGTTGACTTGACTGACGAAGGCGCTGTTGCCGCCGCAAGAGAAAGGCTGATTCAGGCAACGGCCGCTTTGAATGACTTCTGGAGCAAACAAAGCAGCGCGAACAAAGAACTCTTCGACAGGATGTTCACGCTCATAGAGAACGCCGGGAAAGCGGCTTTTGACGCGGCAGAGTTCCCGCTTGATAAGGCGTTTGCTTTCAGACACGCCGCGATCACGCAGATGAACGAACTCTTCAGGCAGTTCCAGGAAACTGATTCAAGGCTTCGTCACACGGTTGTTTCTCTTGCTGAAAAACAACAAAAGGAAAAAGAGATAGAGCGCGAAATTCAAGAAGTTATGAAGGAAGAAATAGGAGCCGAAGGCGCAAGAGGAGTCGAAGGAGCTACGGAAGCCGCCGAAGCCGCTCCTATCGCGGAACCCGCCGTAGAAGCCACAGATCGTGTCAAGACGGCTACAGAAACCTTCACGGCCAAAGTTCAAGAAGGATTCACGGCTGTTGCAGGAAAGTTGAATGAAGTACAAGCCGTTTTTGACAAAGCTATCGTGCCGTTTACCGAAATGCTGAAAGGCATTAACTTGGAAACACTCAGTGAGGCAACTACAACCTTGAATGATTCCGTCGCTGACGCGAATGCTTCGCTCACAGGTCTTCTCGATGTTCAAAGTGAAAACATCGAAGCCATCAACGGGCTTGCCGAAAATGTCGCTGATTTTGCGTTACAGTCCGCCGAGAAGACGAGAGAGCACACGAACTACATCGCGGAGAAAAAAGAGAACGTGGCGACGGCACAGGAAATCCTCAACAGCGCAACTTTGTAGGAGAAAAGTAATGCCCGTGATTGAGCCAATGGTCCTGGAAATAGGCTGCGAGATCGCCTCTCGATTCACCTTCGAGAGGACACAAGGACCGAGCCAAGGATTGAAAGACATAGGAGTATACTATACTCTTGTGTCCGATCAAACGACGCCAGCCGCCAGTGGAACACTTGGTTTGGGGATTGGCGGCTTTTTGAATCCCAATCCTACTCGTGACTTCGGATTGAACTGGCAGGGATTGGCTCGTTCGACTCCAGCACCGTTGTTGCTGGGAACCACAAGCAAGTATGCGCTTGTTCTCGACAAACTGTACTATCATGGGCGGAACATTCAGGAAGTGGAAGACTTCATCCGTGCCGCTCCGAACGCCATCGGGCCGTATGCTGGAATTTTGCGTGTCTATGAGGACGACTACACCACAGTCTATCGAAGATATGTGAACAGTTACTATCGGAAGATGAGTCACGCTTACGATGGGTCGAAGAACTTCGTGGAGTACAGCTTGCTTTTCGAGACTTCGGAAGAACCTTTGGTGGGACCATAAGATGCCTGAAGTCACAACCCTTACGGGATTTAGAGAGGATCAACTTGAGATGCAGTTTGAAAGCGCATGGCGTTTGTCGTTCACTCTTGTTGAGAAGAGATCGGATGACACTCCTCTTGACATGGATTTGGTCTGGACGTACACGATCAACGGAACCGTTCGGCTGAAAGGTCGGCTGCGTACATTGGAAGAACAGATTTCTCCTAACGAAGACTTCCAGCGTTACGAATTGACGGACGGATTCGATGACGTTTCCAGGGAACCTTTTCTTCGTGACCGTGAGTACCCCGATTCTTCATCGGAAACGACGGCACGCTTTGCTTTCAATGACGAACGCTACACCGGAGAAGAAAATCTTGAAGACGCATTGAATGCAATCGTGAACGCGAGCAGCATCCTTACAGGAACGACGTTCGTTGATCCCGTTCCTAGTTCCGTGCTGATCGAAAAGAACATTCAAGTCGAGGGGCGCAGCATCGGAGAGATGCTGACGCAAATCCTCAAGTTTGGTCCTGCTTGGCGCTGGTACTACGACTCGTTGAATGACAAGGCGAAGTTCATCGATTTGACTGTCGTCAAACAGAAAGAGATTCGCCTTAGCAAGTTGGTCGGCCAATGGCATCTTCGGACGCCAAAATGGGACAACCTCGTCAAGTTGAATCTTCGGATCGACAAGTCAGACTGCTACGAGAAGATTCGGCTTGAAGGTCTTGGCCGATTCCGCTACAGGCCGGATGTCCAACTCTTGCCGGGATGGTTTAGTCAGTGCATAGAAGCAGAACACAAACCGGCGTGCTTCAATCTTGTTGAGCCTTATTTCCCGGAAGAGATTTCGGGATGTCCGCCGTTCGCTTGTCGCTATCTCTTTCCGAACGACATAAGACCTGCCGCGTTCTCTTTCAAGGAAGAGGACGGGAAGTTTTCCGTTGTGGGAGACAATCAGATTGTCGTCATGGCGAACATCCCAAAGAGAAATCTCGGACGTTGCAAAGAGGCTGAAGACTATCCGGGGGGCGAGATTCCAGAAGGCGTCGATCCTCATTGCGAAAAGCAAGAGACGCCTTGGGAATGGGCTGACTTCGAACTTGTAGAGGTTGCTACGATCACACCACCAGCAGACAAGAATTCTTGTGGTGAGTACGTAGTTTCCTTCTGTCCCAAGCGCCTCATGTCCATGCTTCCTTTTTGGTCGCCTGAAGGTAGCGAACATGTTGACGAGTATCCCACCGATCCGAAAATCTTGGTGTGGGATTTGTTCGCGAACCTTTGGGAAGACCTTGGCGAACTTGTTGTGGTGAAGACCGGAGGATGTCCGAACGGAAGAGTCTATCAGCGATACAACATCGATTGGGTGAAGATTCTCGATCAGAGCGGAGGCGTAGTCAGAGACGATGAGGCTTTCCTGATAGACTTCGCCGATCAACTCATGGAACAGATCGGGCGTCCTAAAGTGTCCGGCGAAATTCAAATTCATCTCCATCCCCGGCATACGGGAACGGGAGACGAAAGCTACACCAGACCCGACATCATACCCTATATCGACTATCTCGGAATCGAACTTGGCGATTCGATCAATGTCATGTACGATCCTACCGAGACTTTCGGAGTCGATCCTTACCCAGATGGTAAAGGGGTGGTTCCCGATGCTGGACCGGCAGGCACAGACTTGACGTGGGAAACGATGGACCTTCGTGTAATGGGGATGTCGTTCAACAGGGCGAAGCAATCGCTCGTCCTAAGAGTCGCCAACAGTCCGTTCATCTTTGGCGACAGGCCGCTTACCAACTTACAACGGTGAAACAATGGCTTGGGAAACCGAAGTAGCAAAAAGACTTCTCTTCCTCCAGAAAGAACTGGTGGAAAAGGATGCTCGTATTGGATGGCTCGAAAACGAGTTCAGAAAAGTCCAGGCTCAACTCAATGCTCTTTCGTCTTCAGTGAGCGGAGTCACGGACGAAGAAGTAGAAGACGCGGAAGAGCCTTCTGAACCGGGCAAAGATGGTGTCGGAGGGTTAGGTAATCAGATCAAACCTGTCACGTGCGAAAACGATCCTGGAATGGCAAAGGCGAAAGCCCCGTTCAATCATCAACATCAAGGCGTTGGCTCTATCAAGATGTTCGAGCCTTGCGATGGTGCCGGGGGAAACGACAGGCACGTTGGAGACGTACAACTCAAAACCATAAATACAACACAACTTCTCAGACAGAATGACGGCTTTCGTGTAAACGACCGACAAGGGAACGCTGTAAACGCCGTAAATTGGAATCCGACGAGATGCGATCCCACTTTGACTATTCTTCATCCTTGGAACGCTTTCGCGGCAGGCATAGCTCCGGGGGGATGTGTAAACGTAGGATGTCCACAGGCAGACAAAGGAAACGCAATGCCTGGAGGGATCGATTGCGATAATCTCATCTTTCCCAAAGTCATTGAAATCGATTGTAGCGGGCACGTGAAAGGCGTTGAAACTTATCGGCTGTTGCTTCCTTCGACAGAAGAGAACTACGAAGGAACTCTTGACTGTTGCGAAGAACTTCATGTAGTTACCGGAATGACTTTTTCTTGTACACCGTCTCCAACTTCAACGCAGTGGAAATTGACGTACAATACGAAAGAGATCGTGATTCCTGAAGACGACTGGACTCCTACATCTCCTCCAGGTTCTTGTTCCGGGAGTGAAACAGAAGTTGTCACGGGAATAACTGTGGCGTCCAAAGGCGACTGTCAGTGTGGAAAAACGATCACAGTTACCTACGGCTGCATCGAAGAGGGCGGCGGGCTTACGCACACGTCTGTTCAGGTTCTACATGACATCTGTTTTGATACAAGTACGTGTGTGTTGAAAAAGAGATTCATCACGATTGAAGTGGTGAACCCAGGAACTCCGGGAAGCTACACTGACGTTGGCAACTGTCCGTAGAGGATCACGATGGCTGTTCCGGCAATGTCTCCACATCCTGATTGTTGTTGTGACAATTCCGACATTGCCATCGGATGCGCACAGGATTCCCTTGACTTGGGAAGCATCGGAACAATAACTGTTGGCCCTTCGGATTGTGCAACACCACCGCCGTTGAAACTCTACGCTACCGGATGGACAAACAAGACAATCTGTTTCATCCGTCCTTACGGCCAGTGTATAGCTATAGACGGATTCACACTTACTTACACAGTGGACGTGTTCAATAACACTACCTGTGCCATCGCTGTGAGAGGAGCGGTTACAATCAACAGTTACAGAGAAGGATGTCTTCTCTGTCCCTCTTCAACCGAGTTCATCGAATCGCTTGCTTCCCGTTGTTGGATCAACGCCGGGGAAACAAAGACGATTTCCGTTACGTTGAAAAACACGGCAGACGAACTTTGCTCTTGCTGTGAACTGAATGTAGATGTGGGAATCGAGTTGAACCTTTGCTGCACGGGAGATGTGCCTGTGCCTTGCGCTCCAGGAGCACACACGTTTCTCATGCCTGTTTGGTCACAAGCCGCCCCAGGGTGGAGCGCGAACTGCTTTGTTCCAGCATATGTGCCTGTCAGCGGCGTTTCCATGAATGTCTGCACGGGCCGAAGGCCGGGCGGTCCTCCAGACGCTACACATCTTCTCAGGATTTCCAGTGTCAACAACACTGTTCCATCGAGATGTATAATGACGCTGATCCGTTTTACAAACATCTTCGGCGTGTGCCCTACAAAACTGTGCACAACTTTGGTTTCAGGCGGATGTACTCCGTGTGGAAACTTGATCGGTGGAGGACCGGGAGGGGCAAAGTATTTTCAGTGTCTTTGTCAGCCTTTTGGGAACATCGTGACAACGGACATCGCATTTTGGGTTGATGACTTCAACTGTCTTCCTTGTTGCGGGAGCTACGGATTCACTGTGGAAATGGCAGCGTGTTGTGTTGACTTCGCGAATCCAGGCTTCTGCGCGGCTCAGTTGCCGCCCTGCATTACGTGCAACACTTGTCCGTAGGAGAAGACGATGCCGGAAGAGTATGTGGGTGACAGCGGGGCAACGGAAGACGCTCCCCGAGAAGAAGAAACCGCCGAGACTCGGCATCAAAGGATTGTCGATCAAATGGCTTCCGAAGGGCATGACTATACGGCCATCGAGAAAGCTAAAGACATGGTGAAGGCAGCGTATCAGCTTTCTAAGGCTGTGGTTGGTCCGAAGGTCGAAAGAGAGGAGTTTAACGAAAGACAGGCTATTTGTGAAGCGTGTACGGCATTGAATCCTGAAGGAAAGAGACTCTTCAGGATGGCTTGGCAAGGCGCTCCCGTGTGCGGACAACCGAAGTACCTGGACACGGAACCTAGAAACGAAACCGAAGAAGGATGCGGATGTTTTTTGACTGTGAAGTGGAAAGCGAAGAACGAACACTGCCCGTTGGGAAAGTGGTGAGGATACTGCCATGGACACGATCACGATGACTTCACCGGATGAAACGCCCATAGAAGTTCCTGTGAGCGTGATAAACGTTCATGCTGTGAACTTCAAGAACTGTCCTGCAAAGACAGCCATCATGCAGGGAGATGGAAGCGTTTATCTCGTTCTTGAGAACTTGGACGTTGTGAGAGAGGCGTTCAAGCAGCACATCTACAAAGAACCGCCGTTGCCGCAAAGGATTCAGGAAACGGCGGCAATGTACAATCTTGTTCTCATCCAAACGGAAGGTTGGTTTGCGAAGTTCTGTTTCGGGAACAACAGGGATCACACGATCACCATTGACTTGAAAGGAAAAAGCATAGAAGACGAGATCGCCAAGGCGCACATGAACTTGACTGTCATGTACCGGGACGCGGGCAAGAAACCCCCGTCCATTGCCATCAACACGAACGTAAGGAGCGGATGCTGTGGCGGACATGGTTGATCCAAACAAGGCTCGCTATGCGTTCTACATGAAAGCAAACATGTCGGACGAGTTGAAATTGATGGCGAGCGGGGTGCGGCAGTTCGTCTTTTTGGCGTATGACGAGAAAGCGAAAGTGTTTCGGCTGGCGTCGAATGTGGCCGAGAAAGACCTGGAACCCTTCATCAAAGCCTTGAGGGATTCCAAGGGAGAGAAGCGAGGGGAAAGAGCGGAAGAAATTGAGTTTGACAGTCCTGAAGAAGCGGCTAAGATGATTGCCGCTTTGGAACGTTCAGGGATCAAAGTAACGAGGGAAGAGGAGGTAGAAACTGATGAGCGTGGAAGCACAAAACGTGCTGACAAGAGCGAAGTCAGTAGCGAAGTATCTTCGCTCGGCGAATAACTTGGTGAGCGACGTTCGGGAAGCCTATGTTTCAACAGGCGTACAGGCTGAAGTCGCCGCGCTTGCTACGCCCACAACGCCTGTTCCCGATGTGTCTCCCGAGATCACGAAAGAAAAGTATCAAGAGTTCATGGAGGTTCTCGATGAATTCGAGAACTTCTTCAGGAATGCGGCTGTCGCGACTCAAGACAATCAGAGTCGTGTGAACAAAGTGTTCCAGGGAGGTTAAACGATGGCGCACAATTCAGACATTGAACTTTTCCACAGCAAGTCCGCCGCTGCGGCGGATGACGAAGCCGGACACGATGGTTTGGGCGGCAGGATAAGTGCCGATCTTGTTTCCAGCCTCATCGCGCGTCCTATGCTCGTCCTGAGTGCCGTCACTATCACGAAGATAGGCGGAAAGAACCTCAGTGGCGTGGGAAAGTTTGTCTTCAAGAACTCAGGACAGACGCTTGCTTGGCAGGCACCGAGAGACAAGACAGCCGGAACATCCGTGGCCGTGGGTGCCGGGGGGACTTTCGAACTCGAAAGCAGCACGGAAAACGCTTGGATCGAAGTCAGTGTCGTGGCTGTCGATCTTCCTATCGCAGACACGGAAGAAAACGCCGTCATCGATGCTGTCAAGAACGTTCTCTTTGACGACGTTTCTTTGGATGAAGCGATGAAGGGCACTCCGAACTACGCATGTCTTTTCCTGAAGAACACGGGGGCTGTGAGCTACAAGAATGTTGTTCCTGTCATCGAAGTTCCCGGTCTTCCAACAAGAGTTCGTTGTCAAGGATACTATCCTCAGAGCGGAGATGTGCAGATCGAGATCGACGACGCCAGGAACTTTCCTTCGAGCTACTACATCCGCAATACACGCACACAGGAAATCATGTACTACAACAGCCGTGGAGGGACGGACGGGCGAACACTTGTTGTTTCTGCCGCTGCAAGAGGACAGCGGATGTCTTCTCCAGCCGAAGGAAACGAAGGCGATACCATCGAACTTGTTTCGCCAATTGACATGTCGATTGGAATGTATAATTCAACCACAGGGGAGCCGGTCATCGTTCAAGACAGTGTGGCTCCTTCAGGGATCAACTTCTTTGCGCCCCCCACGTCCGATCCGCCGCACTACCAGACAGCCTTCACTCTTGCGGCAGGAGAGGTTCTTTCCGTGTGGCTGAAGAGGAACGTTCCGAAGGGCGCTATCAACATCGCGGCCCTTCCGCTCCGTCTTGGCTTCAAGTACGATCCTGTCTGATCCACGCTCGCGCTTCCCCTGGATTGTCCCCTTAACTCCTTGCTCCACAAGGAGTTATTTTTCTCTTGACACAACGTGTGGAACCCCCTAGCCTTTCCCCAAAACAGTTAGCTCGCACAGCTTTCACAGCTTGCGATTTTCCGGGCCGTTTGGGCGTAGGAGTGCTTCAAGAGAAGGGAAATCCTCTCATGGGAAGTCTACGCTTTGTCGTAGGAAGGAGAGTTGGTGTCTCAGGATTCAGAAGATCGGTAAGAGAAGGAATCAAGGACCATTTGACCATACCCAACCCTGTTTTCCAGAAAGCTGTGAAGTATTCCGGCATAAATCCGGCCTTTATTAAGAACGTCGAGAAGTACATAGAGATGTATGATGAGAAGGGTAAGACGATCTACGTTCCACGTGGATACGTCTTCGAAAGCGGCGTTATAGGTAAGGACGCATACGATGCTTTAGGCCGAGCAGAAGTCATAGACAAGAGAATCTTCTGTGACATCGAAGAACCGTATCCCGATCTTCAAGTTTCTCCTCGTAAGGAACAACAAGTCTCTCTCGATCAATTCCGAAAAGACATCCTGGCCGAAGACAGGCAACGTCCGTTGGGCACTTACCTCAATGTGATGGAGGTTGCTGCAGGAAAAACTATCGGCGTGATCCTCATGGCCATGCAACTGGAACAGAAGACGCTCATCTTCACTCACACGAGCGTAGTGATGAACGCATGGATTCACGATCTTATGAAGGCGTTCGGCGAAGAGTACAAAGAAAAGATCGGGATCATTCGAGGACCGAAAGCTACGTTAGGCCCGCATTTCACCGTCGCCATGGCGCAGACGTGGTTCAAACGCCAAGAGCATTGGAAGACATGGGAAAAGAACTTCGGATGTGTTGTGTTCGATGAGTGCCATGTCTGTCCCGCGAGAACTTTCCTCGAATGCGTCAACCAAAGTCCTGCCGCGTATCGGATCGGAATCACCGGAACACCTAAGAGGAAAGACGGGATGCACAAAGTCATGTACCGAGTATTCGGTACAGCATTCTATAGCATGGAAGGAACGTTTGGAAAAGAAACCGAGAACTCGTTGCCTATCGCCGATGCTGAATTGTTGAAGTTGGAAACACGGCTGCCGAAAAAGATAACCCGCATCGTGAAAGCAAAGATCGATGGACGATTCGTGAAGAAGAAGATCAGGGTTCCTCCTGACGGCGAACGCGACTACAAAGTTGTCCTGGATGTTGTCACCGAGAGCGAGGAGAGAACGGAGATCATCGCACAGAGAGTGTACGAGGAATTGAAAGCGGACAAGAGCAATTCCGTTCTTGTGGTCACACACCGAGTGGCACACGCCAAGGCTCTACGCAAAGCCATTAAAAGAGTCTACAAGAAAGGCGTCGCAATCATGCTCGGCGGCAGTCGAAAGAAAGTCGAGAAGTACGAAAACATGCTTCGGGAAAGGAAACTCCGCTGTGTTGTCGCGACGATGCAGCTAATCAAGTCGGGCGCTTCAATTCCCCCGCTGAATCGGCTTTTCATCACAACTACGGTTGGGGGAGAGCAAGACTTGGAGCAAGTTGTGGGCAGGATCAGGCGGAAAGCGGAAAAGAAGAAGGATGCGAAGATAATCCATTGTGTCGATTGGGAGATTCCGATGTGTCGTCGGCATTTCATCAAGCGTGCAGTTCCGTTGTATCGAGACAAGTTGAACATTCCTCGATACCGGGATATGTACATCGCATGAGAAAGGAGAGGCGAATGGCAAAGGCAAAAGCGAAACCGTTAAGCCTTGTGACGGAAGAGGACAAGAACGTGGCTCTCTACAAAGCTGAAGTAGAAGGGCTTGAGTATATGGGACTCAAGCAAGCGGACAAGGACAACAAAAAACGCGAAGAAGCAATCAAAAACACATTCATGCCTGTTATCAAAGAATTGGGCGAACAGGAAGACGAAAATCATCTTGTCGTCCGATCCGGCTCCGTGAAAATGTCAATCGAAACGCGGGAAAGAGGAGCGTTCAATCCAGACAAAGCGGAAAGAGTGCTCAAGCATCGTGGCGTTCTCGAAAAGGCGCAGACACGGATAACCATCATCGAAGAAGAGAAGGTTGAAGGGCTGTTCGCGGACGGCGATTTGACCGAAGACGACATCGCCAAGATGTACGACACGAAAATGAGCGAAGCCTTTCTTGTGGAGAAAAACGATGCCGAGACGTAAGATCAACCTGAAGAAGTTCAAGAAGAAAGTGTTGGCATGTACTTTGTGCGGAAAGAAGTTTCACGGAACTCCGCGACTGACAAGTCCAAAGGGTTACTTGGACGCGGATACTGTCATGCTCATGCCCGCACCAACTATTCCCGATATGTGCGAAGCCAACATCATGTTTTCATCCAAAGCCCATTGGTTTCTCGATACGCTTTTGGATGTCGGTGGGTTCGATGCTAGGCATGAAGGTTTACAAGTCCCGGTCACGTTCTGCATCTCAAAAATGACCGTGACATGCGCCAGGAATTGTTTCGAATTTACCAGCCTCTTTTTAACGAAAGCCAAACTGGTAATTGTTTGCGGAAATGACGTGTATAAAGCCTTCTTCAACGACGGGGGAATCCCGGAATTGTTGTATGGAACCGGCCATAAAGAAGCAGCCTATCCCTATCCTTTTTTCTTCTTTTCCGACTATAGAAAAGTGGACCTGGAAGAAGCCTACGAAAACGACTACTGGCGTCGTAGGATCGTCAAAGAGATACGGGCATTCAAGTCGTACACGGAACGTAGGAGGTAGACCAGTGGCACAAGCATTGACAAAGAAAGTCTTCATTGGAGATGCGGAAGTTGCTGTATTCTCTCCTAGATACTTGGGGATGAAGTTGCATCGCGGGCCGCAAACGATTCGGAGATGGGAATGGAAGAAAGTTATTCCCAAACCGATTCTCAAAACGAAAGACGGCTGGCGCTGGTACACGGAAGGAGAAATTGAAATCTACGAGCGCATAGCCGAAGAGGAACAAGTCAAACCCGGCAAAGGCTTCGGCGAAACCAAGTTTACAGAGCGTGTCTTTGCAGAAATACAGGCGCTCAAGAAACGTCTGGAGAAGGAGATTAGGGCATGACAGTAAAGAAGAAACTGACGAAGAAAAAGGCGGGAAAGATCGTTGAAGTGTTTTTCTCGCAAGATGTGAAGTTGAGCCATGAATACCAGTCGATGGGAACAACGGCAGGAATGAAAGCCGCCATTGACACGTCGAAAGGAGAATCCGTCAAACAGACCGTCGCGAAGCTGAAGAGAACTGTTGACGAGGTTCTTGAAGTCGAAGTGCCTGACATGAAGAAAGCGTTGCGTGCACTTGCGAGGCAAATGAGATAACTTTGGAGAAGGATCGTGGAAACCTACATCGCCTTGGTGTGTAGGTGTCCCGGCCTGAGCGACGGAGCCAAAGTTACGCTGACGGAAATGCTTTTGCACTTCGACAGAGGAAAACTGCCTTCGTTGAATGAGCTAAAGCGGATAAGGAACACATCTCGATCAACGATACAAAAGCATTTGAGCGAGTTGGTCGAAATGGGCGTGCTGAGGAAATCCGCCGGGGAAGGAAACCGGGTCGTCTACAAGTTGCGGCTGAAGAAGTTGTTGAGGTTGAATGGATTGAAGCGAGAGACACAAGTCAAGCCTTGGATTTGGCGCTTTGCGGCTGTCGAATCGAAGAATCCCGATGTCGTGGAGTCTTTGACTTCAAATCCACGAGATTGGCAACCAAGGGACGCGATGCACTACTTCGATCTTCTAGGTAGGCGAAAGGATCAGAAATGCAAGCGCAAGAAATCGGACAACACAAGGCACTTGTCGTTGCTTCGAAAAGTGCTTACGGAGTTCGGGGGGAAGAAAACAAAATTGATGTTGGAGTTCTTTGCCGACAACTTCGTTCGAATGAAACAGGAATACGACGCCGAAACATTTTTCAAAATGCGCAGCAACATCTGTCTTCGCCTGTAGACCTTCTTGTACTAGTACACTGCATACGCAATATAATTATTATAATATGTCTCTATATATCACTCGCTTCGCTCGTGATATATAGAGACACCTATGTTACTATCGTAACAGAGGATGTCATTGAAGTCTTCTTTTATGCGCGTGCGCGCGTTCTTGGGAGGATTCAACATGGAAGTTGAAATGACCGAAACGCAGTTGCTTCAAATCGGCTTCAGCAAAAAGTTCCTTGGGAAGTCGTTGAAGAACTTCCTCGGGAATTCAAAAGAACGGAAGGTTGTTCGAAGCTACATGAAGTACATGAAGTCCAAGGCTTCAAAGGGCGAAGGACTTTTGATTCAAGGAGCGGATCAAAGCGGAAAGAGCTTGCTTGCAAACTTGATCGGCATGTCTGCTTTGGCTTATGGATTCAAAGTCCAGCTTCTTTCGCTTTCAGAACTCACAGCTTTGAAATTCGACACAGGCAACTTCGATGAAACAGCGTTTGATGAAATCCTAGGAATAGATTTTCTCATTATTGATGGATTGAAGCTAGAGCATCAAGCGGATAAGTATGCTATCAACGATGGAATGGTTGCAGCGTTTTATGACGTGCTGAAATTCAGGGATAAGCAAGTTCTTCCAACAGTCGTAACAACGCGAATGACCGATATTGAAATTGAAAAGACTTTTGGAGACAGTGTAATGGGATTGTTAGAAGAAAATTTCATGCCGCTTGATTGCATTCGAGTGGCAAAGTGGAAACGGAAACGAGTGAGGGATGACGATGGCACTGACGAATGAGTCTCTACCGCTTTTCGCGCTCGACGTAGATGTCTTGTTGCTGAAGCCGCCGCCGAAATGGAAAGTGATGAAACCGTTTGCACGTCCGTTGGACATGGCGAACATAGACGCGGAGTACATGGCGATTCAGTTGAAAAAGGTCGCCGTGGTTTGTTTGCTTTGTGACTATGAAATCTGGCGGCTTCAGCTCGCGGAGAAAGTGATTGAACCCGCTTGTTACAACTACCTGATTCGAACGTCTTGTAAAGCCGAGTTCGAAATGTTCAGGGACAGGTTCTTTCCTCACACCATTCACAGCAACATCCCGCAACGACTGTGGAAAGGGGAATACAACGATGTCTACGAGTACCCTGAAGGGGATTGGCTGTCTGTCTTCAATTCAATACGAGAAGAAATCATCTTTTGAGAAGTTGTGTGATGTTCAAAACAAGTGGCGTCGTTGTATGAAATGCGAGTTTTCCGCTTACCGGACCAACATGGTTTGGGGGAAAGGAAAACTGGATAGCGGCATCGTCTTGGTTGGCGAAGCGCCGGGGAGAGTGGAAGACGAGGAAGGCGTCCCGTTTGTCGGGGAGTGTGGAGAAAATCTCGACAACGCGATGCGAAGAGCCAAACTCCGGTACAAGGGAAAGAACTCGAACTGCTTTATAACTAATGCGCTCGGATGCCGCCCGTGCAACGACTTCAACCGAGTGAAGAACAGACGACCCACGTCGAAAGAGTTGGAGAATTGCAGGCCACGGCTTCAAAGCATCCTGAGGGCCGCGCGTCCTCGACTCGTGATTCTTCTAGGGAACAGCGCGACAGAAAGCGTTTTTGCGCTGACTCACATTCCCGCGAATCTGAAGATCGGCGGCGTTAGCTTTGTGAAGTCCCTTCATCCTGCCGCCATCATGTACAATCGCGGAAGAGAAGACGAGTGGGAAGCCTTCTGGAAGGCGATGAGGAAAGTGATCGTGAACTTCAAGCACAAGAAAACGACAATCCGGTGGAAGCTGCCGTTGGGATAGGAGGAAACCGCGTGGCTGTCAACATTGAACGCCTTGTGCTCTCGCGTTGGCTTCGCGGAAACAAGGCAACGAGAGCGAAGTTTGCTGCGTATGGATTCGTGAGCGACATGTTCCACACGTACACGGCGCATTTCAATTTTCTGCAAGACTTCGAAGAGAAGTACGGCAAGCCGCCTAGCAAGGCCGCGTTCAAGCGGAAGTTCAAGGACTTCAAGATTGTCACTACGAAGGAAGGGATGGAGTATTACTGCGATCAACTAGTCGAGCGTGAGAACCTGATTCGCTTGAAGGAACTCAGCAAAAACATATCGCCTTTGATCGATCAAGGCGATGTATCGAAAGCGATTTCCGAATTGCGGATAGGGTTGGAAACAACGGCATTGCACACGTCGTCAAAGGCGCTCGATTGGAAGAAAAAAGGAACGTTGCGCTACAAGAACGCCGTGGTGCGACGAAGGAAGCAGCTTATGAGCGGAGATGTTTTTGATACACCGTATCCGAAATTGAACAAGTACATCATATCTCTTCGACCTGAAAATCTTATCACGATAGCGGCACGTCTCGGCATCGGAAAGAGTTGGCTCTTGTTGAAGTTCGCGCTGCATTACTTTTGGAGCGGGGCGAAGGTGCTGATTATCACAAAGGAAATGTCCGAACAAGAGTTTGAGGATCGTTTGGACGCGATAGACGCGAGACTAAACTGGACGGATTTCCTGAGTGGTTCCTTGAAGCCCGTCCAGAGAAAGCGATACAAGAAGCGTTTGCGGGCAAGGAAGAAGTGCAGCGGTGTCATTCAGATCGTCGGGGAAGAAAGTATAGAGGCGCAAGGATTGGACAGCCTTGTGCGGGAGATCGACAACTTTGGTCCCGATGTTGTTCTCGTGGACGGAATCTATCACTACGAAGTCACGGGCGTTCGGGATGAAGTCCAACGCTTGATAAAGGTCGTTCGAACAGCGAAGCGCATTGCGAAAGCTAGGAAAGTTCTCTTCCTACAAACCGTTCAGTTGAACCGTCAAGCCGAAGGGAAGAAGAAAGGCGGCGGCGTGGCAACGCTTTCTTGGTCCGATACCGTGGGACAGGAATCGGACATCGTGTTGGAACTAATCGCGCCTGAAGGAAGAGATAGGCCGTTTAGAGTGCTCAAGATCATCAAGGGAAGGAACACGCAGTACGGGGAAGTTCACATCAACATGAACATGAAGCCTGTTGACCTTGGCGAAATAGGGGCAGCACGGGGCGGGAAGAAAGGGAAGATGTTCAAGATGCGCAAAATCATGGAGTGAGCCATGAACATACGAGTGACGCGGCGTTACAGGAAACGTGACGCGGATGGGTCATATCTGTTTCCTGGAATCACGTTGAGGAACAAAGTGAATAAGCCTCAGTTCGCGGCGCAGCTTACGGGGGAGATTTTCGAACGCCTGTCTCTTGTGATCGGCGGAAACCGGTGGAAGCGTCTGACCACGGATTCGGACAACGACCTTTGTCCCGATCTTCTCAACAGCGGCACTAGGACGTATATCGAAAGCAAAGCGGCACAGAGAAGTCATTGTTTCAAGTTGTCCAGTATGCAATTCGACTTGTACGAAGAACTCGTAAAGGAACATGCTTACGAGGGGGAGAACTATCAGGTGGTGTACTACCTGTGGACGTACACGGCTCTCAATTTGGTGAAAGAGTCCAAGAACGTCCGGCACATGATCGAGAGAGTCCTAGCCAGCGTCAAGTGCTTGGACATCATTCATTGGACGATCATAGACCGTATTTGCCGAGAGGAGCCGGATACGTGCTATTATCGGGAGTATCAGACTTGGCGCAATGAAAAGGGAGAGGAGTATAAAGTGATTCAGATCGGACACCGTTTTCTGGAGAAGCTGAGAGACGCGCCTTTTCAAGCGTTTGTGGAGGACTTGTGTTTCGATATAGCAGAATGGGATGAGTATGTTGTGAAATCTCCGAATCGTGTTGTGGAAGGTGCTGAAGTTCGATTCGAGGACGTGTCGTTTCCTGTGCATTCGTTTCCTGTGTACTCATACACTAGGCCGAAGGGATTCAAGGAGTTTCCCGAACTGTTGGCGAAAAAACCGGACGACGTAGCTCCTTTCTGAGAAAATACTTTTGTACATAGAAAGGCAGGAGGTGTTGAGATGAAGAAAAAAACGAAAAAAACGAAAATATGTTTCAAGTGTGGGAAGCGACAAAAGCTGTGTGATTTTTATGCGCACAGAGAAATGCGCGACGGGTGTGTGAATAAGTGTAAGAAATGTACGAAAAAAGATGTTAAAGCAAACAGACTTAAACGGATTGAGTATTATCGGGCGTTCGATAGAAAACGGGGAAATAGACAATCGCCAGATTACGGTAAAAAGTATGTAATACGCTATCCGAATAAGAATAAGGCTACATGCATTGTTTTTCGTGCTATTAAAAATGGGAAGTTATCTCGTCAACCGTGTGTAATTTGTGGATCAAAAAAAGTTCATGCACATCACGACGATTACGCTAAACCACTTAACGTAAGATGGCTTTGTGTTGCACACCATAGTCAATGGCACGCTAAACATGGGGAAGCCTCTAATTCGTTTTGAGGAGAACGTGATGGAAAGTGACGAACTCATGTTTTTGTTGGACACGTTGAAGATCGAGCGGCTGAAGATGACTTCAAGGGGGAACGAGATAACCGGCCTTTGTCCCTTCCATGACGAGCATCGTCCTTCGTTCGGCGTGAGCACGGAGAAACTGATATTCAATTGCTACGGGTGCAGGGCTTCCGGCACGCTCCTCACGCTCGTAGCTCGACTGAAGAAGTTCACTCTTGAGAAGGCGCTTGAGTTCATAGAGGACTTTGGTGAGTACGGGATAGAACTCACTGACAGGGAGAATCTTCTTTTCGCGTGCAAAGACAAGAAGCAAATCGAGATCGTCTTGCCTTCGAGATATGCGCCCTTCACGTCAAGAGAGAATCTCGAACTCGCTCATGCGTACCTTCGGCAGCGTGGGGTGTTGTACCGAAAATCCGGTACACTAACCAAGACTTTTCACGAGATTGGCTACGATCTTGAACAGTATCGTGTGATGTTTCCGTGGTATGATTCGGATGGGAATTTCTATGGATGCACTGGAAGATCGATTGTGAACAAAAGCGGCATCCCACGATACATGCCATACTTCGGGCTGAAGAAAAGCAACCATCTCTTTTTTGGCCACATGAAGTGGCAGAGATACGAACCGTTGGCCTACGTCATTGTGGAGGGCGAAATCGATGCCATACGAGTGAGTCAGACGTACAAGCAGACCCGGATGTTGGGCGTCGGGTTGGGGAACTGCAAAGTTTCAAAGGCCCAAGTTAAACAGTTGCGGGAGATCGGTGGACCGTTCGTTGGTGGACTGGACAATGACGAGGACGGCAACGAGGGAACGACGATACTGGAAATGACATTGGGTAGCTCCTGCCCCCTGAAGCACGTTCGCTGGCCGGAAGAAGACCCTGGCTCTTGCAGCCATCTCCAGATCATTAAAGCCCTCACAAGTTCCAACTGGCTAGGAGTTTAGGAGAATATGTTTTTACTGCTTGCAGCACGCTATCAGTCTGCTATAGTGTGGACTGGCTTACGTCGGCAGGAAGGGGGAAGTGTGTCCGCTTTTATCCGCTACATGGGTCAGTTCAGCAAGGAACAGTTTGCTTTTCTGAAGCGTGAAGCGAAGGAACGGGCCAAACGGGACGGGGGAAGGCCGTCAGTGGCAAGAACGTTGCGGGAGATTGTCGAGGCATACAGAGAGAAAGGAGCACGCAGTCATGGCAAAAAGGACTCGCCGAAGTAAGAAGTCACGGAAAAAGACGAAGAAAAAGAAGCGCAAGGCTGCTCGTCCTGTCGAAGATGAAGAGGACGAAGAGGAAGAAGACGACGACGAAGAAGTTGAAGTTGAAGAAGATGAAGAGGACGAAGAGGACGAAGAGGAGGAAGACGAAGAAGAGGAAGAGGACGAAGAGGAGGATGAAGAAGACGAGGAGGATGAAGAGGAAGAGGACGAGGATGAGGAAGACGAAGAAGACGAAGATGAGGAGGATGAGGAAGACGAAGAGGATGAGGATGAGGATGAGGAAAGTGAGGACGAAGACAAGGAAGACGACGATGAAGGTTGGTATCATCGTGGGAAGAAGGCGGATCGCCGCCTAAAAACACATCAGAAAGAAGTCGCTGCAAGTTTTCGTCCTGTGACCTATCTCACCGAGAAGGAGGACAAGAAGACTTTCCGCTTTCGCAGCAACGAACCGATTGCCATGCTGTTCATGCACACGGTTCCGTCTCGCAGCAGAGGGGGAAAGGCTGTCTTTCCGAAGTACACTTGTTCGGAAAAAGACTCGTGTCTGTTCTGTCAACAGAATATCCCTCGTTCCGTCGTCTTCCTGTACGAAGTCGTTGACTTCACTAAATATCGTTCGAGAGCGACGAAGAAAGTCGTGAGGATGAATTCGAGATTCTACGAAGTCAACGAAGCGCGGCACAAACAGATTCAGATGATCCGCAAGAAGAAAAAGGACAAGCTGCCTCTGTGGCTCGTTGAAGTCAGCCGAACCGGGGAACGGCGGAATGTGGCCTACACTTTCTGGCCGGAAAAGAAGAGTCCGGCAAAGGCCGACGAAAAGAAACTGCCGAATCTCACGAAGAGGTTCAAGAAATACTACGCTCCGCTAAAGAGTAAGGAAGCAAAGAAGGTCATTCGTGGCCGTCTGAGCGAAGGCGCGGAGATGGACGAGGATTAGACATCCTCTCCTACCTAAATGGGGGTGTCTCGGGGAACAGGGTGGTTGAGTTGCGAGCCTCTTCCACCCTGTCCCTACTTTTAAGGGAAAAGCGATGGCAAAAAAGATAAAGACGATTCCAGTGTTTCGACTGAGGGAGAAGAAGTTTGATTCTCACGCTTTTCTTCGTGTTTCTATTGAGATGTGGCGCAATCGAAGGGAGACGCTGAACGACGGAGAAGCACAACCTGGATATGTTTACATCGGGCGTATGGACGGATTCACTCCGACAACCCTCAGAAGGTTGAGAAAACACTTGGCCAAGTTGAAAGTAAAGGACGATTCCAATGAGCGAGGAAGAAAAAACGCCGCAAGAGGAGCCGCCGAAGTCATCGGGGAAAGTCAAGTCAATCGACATTCTCATGGGAGTACCAAACCAAGACGAAGAAGAAAAGGAAAAGCAAAAGTATAGTACCGTTGTCACCCTTCGTGAAGGAATCTCCTACTTCACGTGCTTGAGCATTCTGTACGAAGACAACATCAACAGCGTCGGATTGTTCAACATGAAGATCGTCCATGACAGCAACATTCCCGGCGAGAACATCCAACTACATCGGTCTTTGCTTCAAGCGCATGTGGTGAACCTGAAGCAAATCACGCAAGCAGCCGCGATGAAGACAAAGCCGAATGCGGGAGGTATCATCACGCCCGGAAGCCCTCAATACCGAAACAAGTTTGGTCCTCCGCCTAGAAAGAAGAGAGGAAGAGGACGATGAAGATAAAGACTGTCAAGACGAAGAAGGACTTGCGTCTTCTGTGTGAATATCTTGAGGAAGTCAGCAAGCGCAAGAATCCGTTCTGGCGGGCTTTTGCTTTCGACACGGAGACATATGCTCCGGGCGGAAAGAAGACTTTTAAGAAAGAGGGGTTGGTTATTGACCGTGGACGTGTGATGTTCATATCCATCGCGCGAAAGAATCGTGCATGGGGAATCCCTCTATCCAGCTTCGATCCGGCGTATCTCGACACACAGTACGTTATGAAGAAGCTGGAACCTTTCTTCGCGGACAGAAGACTCACCAAGGTAATGCATCATGCCAACTACGACATCAACATGGTTATGAACCACGGCGTGAAGTTCGATCTTCGCTCCATCTATTGCACGATGATTGCGGGACACTGTTGGGACGAGAGAATACCTAATGCGCTCAAGGAACGCGCTGTTCTTATCGGAATGCGGCTTAGAAAAACGTCCAGTGTGGACATGAAGAACATCGATGAAATTGTTCCCTATGCCTGTAACGATGCTATCTCCACGTGGAAACTTTATGACGCATATGAGCGTGGGTACAAAGCCAGGACCGTTGACGGCGTTCGCAACATGCTGTTGAAAGGAACGCGCCGAAAGTTTTTCGAGATGGAAATGGAAAGCCTCGCAGGTGTGATTCGCATGGAACGCCGGGGAATCAGACTGAATCCGAAAGGGATCAAGAGGATAGATCGTCTTTTGGCAGATAAGATGGACAAATGTGCGGCCAAAGTCTATCAAAAGAACGGGAAGGAATTCAATCTCAATTCCAAGATACAGCTAGGAAAGTTTCTTTTCGGAAAATTGGGATTGGAACCTGTGGAGAAGACACCCACAGGCAGGCCGAAAGTTGACAAGGTTTGCTTGGCGTATTTGCTGGATGAACATCCGTTGGTGAAACAGATTGTCAACTACAACGCCTATCTCTCATTACGTAGATTTACCGGGCCGGATACGGGACTCTTTCTCTACTGCGACGATAACAACAGGATTCATACTACCTATTCGCAAGTGGGAGCGCGCACGGCCCGGTCTTCGTCGTCCAACCCGAATCTTCAACAGATTCCCTCTAAAACGGACATCCTTCATATCCGCGAATGCTTCGTGCCGAAACCTGGAAACAAACTGATTGTCGCGGATATGGAACAACTTGAATTGCGTCTTATGGCAATCTTCAGTTTGGATAAAATGATGCTCCGTTGTTTTCGGAAGGGAATATCGATTCACATCCAAACGGGAGTGGAAACAGGATTGCTGCCTAAAGGAATAACGAAGGATGAGATTAAGGCGGAATTAAAATACGATCGGTCTTATATGATTGCTAAAAATTGCAATTTTGCTCTTCAATACGAGGGAATGTGGTTCACCCTCCAAAGACAGTTGATTCTTGAAGGCGTCTTCATAGAGAAAGAAGAAGCGATAGACATCATCGACAAGTATTGGAACATCTATTACGGTGTGCCGATCTACCGGGAACAGCTTTATGAATCCTGCCGGGAAAGGGGCTTCATCAAGAACATCTGTGGCCGTCCTTTCAGGATCAGGAACATTTCCAGCGAAGTATTCCGGGAACGAAAGGCGGCTGAAAGGCAATGCATCAACACACAGATTCAGAGTTCCGCCGCCGATTGGCTGAAGCACGCGATGATCCTTTGCGATGCAAGCAAGGAGTTGAAAAGTATGAAGTGCAGGATGCTTATGCAGATTCACGACGAATTGATCTTCGAAGTTCCCGCGAAGTACGCGAACGAAGCAGCGAAGGTCGTTCAAAGACTCATGGAAACACCGCCGCCAAATCTGACAAGGAAACTTGTGATTCCGTTACTGGTTTCAGTGGGGATCGGAGACTCATGGGCTACCGCGAAAAACTAATGAGATCATGGGACAGTTTTTCTCTCCGGGGGTGGGACGCTGACTGTCAAGATGTTAAAGCAAGCCGTAGAAAACATCTACAGGGAGTATAAGAAGGAGATTTCGATGTGTGAAGAAAAACCCACTACCTATGGAGGAAGAAGTCTAAACCCTCTTCCTCCTGACGTTATCTATGCTCACGAGATCGAGGGTTTTGCTCTTGTGTTGACAAGATTTGTCGGCGAAGACGCTTCTGCAAAAGAAGTTCTCTCGAAACACTTTGCAGACAGTTATGGTTCAAAAAAAGCTGTGAAAGAAAAGATTTACATAGTTGAGTTGTTAGATGAGAGTGGAGCTTCAATAAGTGTCGTAGAGATGCCATACTTTGTTTACCCGTAAACTCGTTTCTCTTAGAAAGGGGATAGCGTGATGTCGATAGAGACTGTGATGAACCGCATAAATAAACGCTACGGTAGGGGAACAATCGTCCGTGCCAGCGATGCACTTGGATTGACGATCAAGCGTTTCAGCACAGGGAGCCATTCCCTTGATATTGCTCTAGGCGGGGGCTTCGTGGAAGGCCGGATAAACGAAGTCATAGGACACTACAGCGCGTATAAAAGCACGCTCGCTATTTGCGGAGCCACGAAGTTCATCAAGAAAGAGCCTAAGAAGCGGTACGTTGTCTACATCGATGTGGAGAACGCTTTCGATGTGAAGTGGTTGAAGTTCCTCGACGCCGATCCGAACAAGTTCCTTCTCGTGTCGCCGACGACAAGCGAACAGTCCGTGGACATCGTTTGCGATGTGTTGGACGAGGGGGATCAAGTCTTGGTGATCTTCGATTCCATCGGTGCTATCACACCGCACTTCGAAGTCGAGAAGAAGATGGAGAAAAGCAGTGTCGGGATGCACCCGCGTTTCGTGTCCAAGATGCTGCGTAAGCTGATTCCGCGATTGAAGAAGGATTTGCTTTCTTCTACGCCGAAATCGACCATCCTTTTGTTGAATCAAGTCCGTGTTCAAATCGGCGTGATGTTCGGCGATCCTGAAACGGCACCGGGGGGAAAGGCGCTTGAACACGCGGCATCTGTCTGCGTGAAGCTGTACCGCAAAGGCTACATCTATGAGGAAATCAAGGAAAGCGGGGAGACGTTGAAACAGGCCGTGGGAACAACGGTGGGATTCGTCGTTGTGAAGAACAAGACCGGCGGCAACGCGAACGAACGGGGATTCTTCAACTTCTACAATCGGGCATATGGATACCGGGAAGGGGGAACCATCGACAATGCGCTTGACCTTCTTCCCATGGCCGTGGTATACGGGATTGTCCGAAAGAAGGGACACGCCTACTCCTATCAGGGGATCAAGGCCAACGGGAGAGAGAAGTTCTGCAAGAAAATCTACATGGACAAGTACGTCTTGCAGGACTTGTACAACGATGTGATGAAGGTACACAAAGGAAAACTCCAACTGAAGCGCACCGGGGATAAAGCGAAAAAGCGGCAGAAGAAGAACAGAAAGGCGTTCGCGCTATGAAGCGGCTGAAATCGGATCAACAAGAGAAACGCTTGGCTGAGAAGTTGAACGGGCGTGTCCAGCCGGGATCGGGATGCGGATGGCGCAACAAAGGGGATGTGAAAGGTCCGCAGTGGCTTGCGGAATGTAAGAGGACGGACAAGAAACAAATCATCTTGAAGAAGGCTGACATCGAGAAGATCATTGAACGGGCGGCTAAAGAAGGATTGGAACCGCTCATGGAGATTCAAATTCAAGATGTGAATGTTTATATTTTGACCGAGACAACTTTTGATTTTGTCCGAGATGCGATAGAAAGGAGACTTAGAGAATGAAAGAGAGGGTGAGTAAGATACATTGTGGAACAGTGTGGCAAACAGCTTAGGGATTGAGGACATGCGCGTGTATGTCCTGGCGGAATCAACGTTCGACTATCACTTTGTGGAGGATGAGTGATGCCTGAGATCGATCTTGAAATTAATGTGCACTTGCGGAAAGGTCCGTCTCTAACTGTTTCCCGAGACACAACCGGAGAAACCTGGTTCGGGGTAAGCGGAGAAAACCGCCCCATTAATTCAAAAGAAGCGTCTGCGTTGATCGGGGCGTTCGTATTGGCCTTTGGAGACAAACTCGATGAAGACAAAAGCCTTAATCAGATTAGTGGAGAGTGAAGGGGGAAAGTTCCTACGTAGCAAGGGGAGTCACAAGATTTACCGGATGCCAAACGGCGAGATAGTGAACATCCCTCTCAGTGGCGCGCACACGGAAGCGTCACCGGGAATCGAGCACAAGGCAAAGAGGGCGATAAGGAGAAACCTACATGGCCCGGTACAAGGAGGAAAAGAAAATCCTTCGCGCAGTTAAGAAAGTCCACGGGAAGAAGCTGCCTAGGGAATGGTACTTGGAGTTGAAAAGCTGTGCTTCAAAAGAGGAAGCTTTGGAGAAGTACCGGGCGCTGAGAGGGAAGGAGATTTGAGATGAACAAGTGTGAGCGATGTGGAAGAGCAGCCGGTCTTTTCGGCAGGGAAATGACAAAGTTTCGAGGAGGAATCACGGCATATATTTGTTGTCCTTGCAAGAACGAAGCGGATAAGTTTGTTCGGAATCATCCTCTCTTTACGAAGTTGCGGGAAGTGGAAGCGAAGCGTTACGTGATGGATGCAAGGTACTCATGCGGAGAACGCCCTACGCCTACTGTCGAAGAAGTTGTCGAAGTTATGAAAGAAGAGGATGATGTGTTTGCCGTTTTCAATCCCGATCTTGTCGAGTTCCTGAAAGGAGAAAAAAATGTTGATATTAAAGGAAGTTGATTTGCGTGTGGAAGGCATCGCAAGAGAAAGTATGGCCGATAACGCTTACAGTGTGTTGTTTTCCGCGTGTTTGCGATACACACAGGATGGAAAGGAAAACTGTGTAGACGTGGACGATGGAAAGCTTCGTATATTCGTGCCCAAGGAAGAAGCCAAGAACTTTTTGCCGGGGGAAGTGTTCAAGTTTGAAGCAGTGAACGGAGATTGAGGAGGAGAGCGATGGGCGGGCGGAAGAGAGAAATCTGGAAGCCCATTCCCGGATGGGAAGGATATGAAGTCTCCGACCAGGGACGTGTGCGTTCTTTTTGGGCGCGAAAAACAAGAGGGGGCGTGTCGTGGCTTTAGACACTTCATCGGCCAGACGGCCAGGATACGCCCGCACAACATCTCGGAAAACGGAAGACCGATCATTACGTTTAGCCTTAGCAACAAGTCGTTCAACTTCAAGGTTTGCCGTCTTGTGCTTCTTGCTTTCGTCGGCCCGTGTCCTGAAGGCATGGAATGCCGTCATCTGGACGGGAACCCGGCCAATAACAGGATCGGCAATTTGGTTTGGGGGACTAAGAAAGAAAACATAGCTGACAAAAAGCGGCACGGAACGCATGTTCAAGGATCGAAGCAAAACGGGGCTAAGTTGAAGGAAAGAGATGTGCGCCGTATCTGTCGATTGTTAGCGCAAGGTGAAGGCCCAACTGAAATCTCTAGGAAGTTTGGTGTTCATCAAGTTACGATTACAGACATCAAACTTGGTCGATCTTGGGGCTGGCTTACGAAGCAGAGAAAAAGGAGGGCGTAACAGTGGGCGGCAAAGGTTCAGGGAGCAAGAAGGGAAAGGCGGGATCGAACTGGAAGGACGGAAGATGGGCGAACATGGCAAAGATGCGGGACAAGTTACGCGGGACGGGAAAACTTGTTGGCCATGTCAAGCCCGTGACGCGGGACAAGAAGAACCACAACATTCAGGGCGGGCCGACAAGCAAAAACGCTTCATCGAATCTTCGTCCGGTTTCAAGAAGTGCGAACGCGAAAGGGACACGGAATGATCGAAGACGGATTAACCGGAGAGCGAATGCCCGATAGTTGCAAATGCGGTGTTTGCGGAAGGGCGGGCACAGAACTCCGTAAGTGTTGTGTGTGCGGACAGAATACGTGTCCGTTTTGTGTGTTTTTCATTGAAATGGAAACTGAGAAAAAGCCTATTTGTTCTGATTGTTTTGACACCGTTTGTGGCTGCGACAACGAGTGTGATGGGCATTGTGATGAGTGTATTGAAAAAGCCAACGCAGAAGTTGAAGACGATGATGAGTTAGATGATGAGTTAGATGATGACGATCATTTTTGTGCTATTTGTATTTCTTCTACACCTCCATGGGAATTGAGCACATGCCCTTCGTGTGGGCAACGTGTGTGTGATGGATGCTGCGTCAAGAAGGTTAATTTGTGTACATTTTGTGCACAAACATTGGGTAACTAGTTGGAAAACGGCTGCCCCCTGGGACGGGCGGCTTGCAAACGCGGGGGAGAGGGAGAGCCGACGCCTTGAACCCGCGTTTGCATTTTCACTGACCGAAAGGAGAAACGATCATGGCTAGCGCAATGGGGTTTGGTACAAGGACGAAGCGGACTTACTACGGACTTTTGCGAACTATCAAAGGAAAAGGCTTCGAATATGAAACTGTCGATCTTGTGACGGCGCACAAGAAAAGAACACTTCAGAAGTATATCGACGCCTACGCTCCCGGAACGGAGCATCGCGTGGTCACTACTCGGGCGGCTCATGTGTGGCAAGCGTACCCGGAGATCACCAAGGCCGTTCGTGTTGGTACGTTTCCAGAATTGAACGAGGAAGAGAAGAAGCTGGTCGATAAACACATTCAGGATGGAATCATTCCTGCCGTCAAGAAGTACCGTGCCAGAACAGGTCTTGGTTTGAAAGAAGCTAAGGGTCAGATCGACAAATACAGGGAGTCAAAGAAGAATGCTTCGCAACCTGTGGAAAGACGTGAACAAGATGAAGAAGAGGAAAGTCTCGTTCATCAACGTCATTGATCGCTTCCTTTACGATGAACAGATGGCCCTCATGCGCCGGGAAATAACGGACGTTGACATTCGGCGTGCCGAAGCAAAGATCGAACTGGCATTGGCCGAACGCAAGTTCAAGCAGTGGAAGGCCGCGAAGAAAGACTACAGGGACAAGTATTATCATCCTTCCGCTATCGGGGGATGCGCTAGAAGGACTGTCTACAAATCCATGCGCGCACCCAAGAACAAACCTCCGATGGGTGGTATCGCGGACATCGCCAAGTCACAGCGAATCTTTGCCACGGGCGATTCGCTTCACTTGCGAATGCAAGTCCTCTTCGTCCGAATGGGCCTTTGTACGATAGATGACATCGAAGTTCCCTTCACTGTCGGCGATGAACAAGGAACCTGTGACGCCATAGTGAGTCTAAAGGGGAAGAAGTACATCGTCGATTTCAAATCCATCAATGACTACGGCTTCAAGAACCTTGGACGGCATTACGGGAAGGAAGGGTACAAGCAGCAGATTCACATGTACATGAAGCACTTGAAGATTCATCGTGCCGTGTTCATCTACGAGAACAAGAACGATCAAACGTTGCGCGAGACGTTTTTCGAGTTCAACAAGAGCGACGAAAGGAAACGGAAGAAGCGTTTGGATTATCTCCGTGACCACGTGGACAACCGGAAGTTGCCGAAGAGGGAAGGGGAGTCTGTGCACCGTTTTCCTTGCAAGGGATGTTTCTACACCAACATTTGTTGGGATGAGAGAAAGGGAAGGAAATGGTTAAAAAACGCAAAGGGACGAAAAGCAAAAAGAAAAGGACCATCCTCGAAGAAACGGAGCGCCGCATTCGCGCTGTAGGTATCGTCGATACGGACAAGCCGAAGGACAGCACGGCGCAAATGCCGATTGACCCTACACGCCTGCCGCCCAAGAGGCTGCAACGAGCTTACACGGCTATGGTGGCGTGGTATGCCTATGCCAACGATCATCTCGCCAAAACGAGAATCCAGTTGATCGGTGCGCAAAGAAGTTTGCGCACGGCAAGGGCGAGGATTCGATTCGCAAGCGGAGGGAAAAAGAAGTACGAACAGGATGCGGAGATGGACCTTGATCCGAAGATTCAAAAGTTGGTCCGTAGGTGCGAGGAACTTGAGGCGATGAAAATCGCCCTTGAAACGCGAGTGGACAACTACGACCGGAAATCCAAGGCGTTGAGCCGCGATCAAAGCAGAAGGAGTGTCGAGTATGAACGCTCTAGTCGAGCTTGAGTTGCCGGAGAAAGCCGAGTCATCAACGAGAAGTCGAAGAGGAAATGGTTGACAGGCGGTGAAAACCTCGTAGACTTCGGCAGATCAGGAGAGAGTCATGGCCCGCACAGCGAAGCAGAGATCGAAGCACTGGAAGAAGGTCGAAGCCGATGTAGCGGCGTTCTTCGGAACCAAGCGCGTTCCTCTGTCTGGTAGCAACTCGGGCCACGACACCCAATCAGACTCCCGTAGCCCTCACTTCTACATCGAAACGAAGTACCGCGACAAGCACGCGGCTGTGGAGCTGTGGAAGGAGCAGCTTCCCAAGGCACAGGAAGAGGGTAAGCCTCTCATCGTGGCCTTGGCCCAACGGCGACAACACAGACAGAAGGGATGCCCTCAGTTCCTTGTGTTGATCGATCCGGGAGACATCAAAACCATTGCTGCCCTACTGCCGAAAGCGAGGATGGAACAATGCCGGAAGCAAACGGGAACATCAAAGAAGAGAAGACCGGCTCGGTGAAGAAGGCTGAGTACAGCTACCACCGGGGGTCTGTGAGGATCAGCGGAGCGACCCAAGTTTTCAAGATAGGGATGGACGCCTACAACCTGTGGGCACGGGGAGTGCGCCCTATCGAGTTCGTCTTTCTCGGGGCGAACGCGGGCCACCAAGCGTACAAGTGCGCGATCATCACATGCAGGGCCATCAACAGGGATTTCGTCACCAAGCGTTCCAGGCTGCGTGTCGCCTGTATCCCCTACTGGACGAGCGTCGTAGTCGAGAACCGGGAAACGAAGGAAAAAATCATCAAAGATTGCTCAGTTTTGCGCCTTGTGAGTGTGGTTCCTGAGAATCACAAGAATTTCAGGGTTGCAAACTGGCGTCCTGTGCATAAAATAACCCCTCAGGAAGCAAGTTCGGATAAGCCGTCCGCTTGACGGGAAGCCGGGATTCTACTAGGCTGTGATCGTCGTACTGGCACTCAGGCCGGTACAAGGAAGAGAGGAGGCGATCATGCCAGGGGGAGGAAAGGGGGGAACAGCAGCGGCAGGCCGCAAAGGGCGTCGAGGCGTTCGTGCAGGCCGTCGCCGTGGGGGTGCAGCGGCAGGCCGTGGCAGACAGCGCCTGGGCGTGCAGGCTGGCAAGCGAAGGCGTCCCCCGCGACCGTAAGCATTCGTTGTAGGGGGAAGGCGAGTCAACCGTTAGCGTTTGCGGACGCTAGAAATACTCGCCTTTTTCTTTTACTCTCCGCAGTGGACGGTACGGCCATGGAAGACATCCCGCTCGGCAAAGTGGTTCCGTTTCCAGAAGAATATTCGCCATCCTTGCTCGTAGGCGTTCCTTTCCAAGTGAAGCATCCAACGCCGAGTATCTGCATTTCTTTCGAAGAGTTCACGTCTCTCTGTCCGGTGACGGGACAACCGGACTTCGGGGCAATCGACATACAGTACACGCCTTTCGAAAGCATCTGTGAATCGAAGTCGCTGAAGCTGTACTTGGGGAGCTACAGGAACTTCAAGGCGTTTCAGGAAAGCATCACAGCAAGGATTCGAGATGACTTCTTGAAAGCCATCGATCCTTTGACTGTGAGTGTGAGTACCACGTTCAACTCTCGCGGCGGTGTGAGGATACGTTGCACAGCGGAAGGAGAAAGAAAATGCCCGTGATCCTGGCTTCTGGAGGACTAGATTCTACCGCGCTGTTCTATGCCATCGCAAAGAACCCCTTTGTGTACGGAGTGAACCCTGAAGAACGGATCATCAACTTGGTCGTTGACTTCGGGCAAGTGACAACAGAAAAGTCCATAGAGTACGTCGAGTATCATCAAGGAGTTCTCGGGAGAGGATTCTTGGTGAGGCACAGGGCTGACATACCGATGAAAGATGAAGTCAAAGGCGGGCCGATTTTCCGCTTTGGCGAGAAGATAGAACCTGGACGCAGTTCCATTGCCAAGGACTACATCAACGGAAGGAACACTTTCCTCATCACACAGGGCGCTTGTTTGGCCAGCATAGAAGAGATGGACCTGTTCGTGGGTTTCCATCACGAAGAGGAGGAACCGCATTCGGATCGCACTTCCGCTTTCCTTGACACGTATCGGGAACTTCAGGAAGTCGGCGGCTTCACGAAAGACGAAATCACCGAGATACGAGCGCCGTTTCTTGAATGCGGATTCCAGAAGCATCAAGTTGCTTTGCTCGCGCTTAGTCTCGGCATCGATCTTGAAAAAACGAATTCCTGCAACTACGATCCAAAAGGTTGCGAAGTGTGCCTCGCATGTTTGGTTCGGGCTTCCGCGATAACCTCTGCACAGAAGGTGTACAAGAAATGGAATCAGGACAAAAAGGCGCACTGATTCTTCTTTCCGGCGGACAGGATTCGGCAACCTGTCTTGCGCTGATGAAACGGAACTTCAAGTATCCGTTCGTGGATGCTCTGTCTTTTTGTTACGGCCAGCGGCATGAGATGGAACTGCTCCAAGCAAAGCGGATAGGGAAAATCTTCGAAGTCCGCAAGCACGACACCGTTGATTTGAAGAACTACGGAGCACTCCTCGATTCCGCTCTGACAGGGTACAGTTTTGAGAAGATCGAGGAAAGCAAGAGGTTCAAGGGATTGCCCACGTCGTTTGTTCCTGGCCGGAACATGGTGTTCTTCTCTATCGCTGCCGGAGTGGCCGTCAGCCGGGGGATAGAGCACATCTACAGCGGCGTGTGCCAAGCGGATTCCAGCGGCTATCCTGATTGCCGTTATGAGTTTGTTGCTGCGTGTGAAGACGCTATCAACTTCGCCTTGGGATTGCCTAAGAACACTGTGCGCCTGTTCACGCCGTTAATAAACATGACGAAGGCGCGCATCTTTGAAGCAGCGGATGAGTTGGGCGTTCTGGAAACCATCTTGACTGAAACAGCGACTTGCTATAACACAGGGTTAGGCAAACACAGTTGGGGACACGGATGCGGAAAATGTCCAGCTTGCTTACTCCGAAAGAAGGGTTGGGAGGAGTTCTGTGAACGCCAGAAAGCGTAAATCGGCTGAAAAAGCCTATGCCCGGATGTGCCACCATCTAGGCATAAAGCTGAAGAACGAAACGCTGGAGACTCCCCGGCGTGTCGTCAAGATGCTTGAACAGATGACAGCGAACAAGGACAAGATCAATGATCGCTATCCTCACCGATTACCTTTCGACTTCAAGTTGTTCAAATCAAGAGGGAACGACATCGTTGTCATGCGAGACATCTGTTTCGTATCGATCTGCCAACATCACTTCGTGCCGTTCTATGGGACAGTCGGAATCGGTTATTTACCAGGAAAACACATCGTCGGATTCTCGAAACTTCCACAGTTGGTTGAATTCTTCTCGAAGGTCGGAACTCTTCAAGAAGAGTTCACGCATAGAATCGCCGCAGAGCTTGAAGAAAGGCTCAAACCTGAAGCCGTTTGCGTTCTCTCCAAGGCCCACCATGCGTGTGTATGCACGGGAACTGGTGACATCCATGCGGCGACCAAAGTCTGCGTCGTGCTCGGGCAAGCGGGTTTGCAAGTCAAGGATGAAATCCTGGAGCACATAAAATGATTCCCTGTGGTGAAATGGTATCACGACGGCGAAGGAGATTGAAAATGCAGAAAGGGACGAAGACAAAACGCCGACGCGAGATGGGCGAGAAGGCTTTGACTTTCATCATCGAAAAGGCATACGAAAGCTATTTGTAATTGCTGGGTGTAATGAATCATATGAACGACTGCGGAAAGAAGCTGAGAAGTGCGTGTTGCTCTGTGCTGTTTGTCATCGTGCCGTTACTGTTGGGAGGCTCCGTCTTTCTGCGTAATCCGCGATTCCTGGTTCGAATCCAGGCGGGGGAGCCACGACGCGCTGTTTTGGAGAACTTCGAATCACGAGCGAGTAAAACCATGAGAGATCACATGGTAGACCTAATGTATGCGCTCACGATCATAGCTCTTGTGGGAGCATTGTCGTTTTTTGCTTTTTGGAGAAGTAAGATTGAAGAGAAAGAAAGGAGCGAATCAATGGCGATTTCAGGAAAGATGACTCATCAAGTCGTGTTCAGCAGGCAGGGAAAGGGAAAGAAAGCCAAACACGAGGTAAGCGTGTACAGTGCCAACGGGAATTATCTCTTCGGCACCGGCTCGCAAGGCGGGCAAGGCTACGAGAACCGTGTCGATTGCGTGAACATGTTTCGGAATTTCACCGAAGCCGTAAAGAACAAGACTGTCGAGTACGTCTTTGACGCTCCTCCGAAGACTGTCGTATCCCCTGAAGAAGCGCCCAAGGAAGATGAAGGTGAAAAATCCGAAGAAGACAAAGGAGAGTAGGGTATGAGATGTTGCGCCTGCCGGGAAAACGAAGGGAATCCTCATAGGACAATCGCGGGACATGCCGTGTGTAATGAGTGCTTTGAGGATTTCAAGACGTTGAAGAAAGAAGATCGGCCCATGGCGCAAGTGTGGATCGAACAAAAACTCGGTCGGAATGCGTGCAAGGACAAAGGAAGAGGTAGCCTAGGAATGAGGTAAACTAATGGTCAAGGTAACGAAATTTTTGGGCGAGTTCTCTATCGCCCATAGGTTGATGCGGCACGAAGGGAAGTGTCGTTTCTTGCACGGGCACAACTACCGCGTGGAGTTGACGGCCTACGGCAACATAGGCGACAACGGATTTGTGGTGGACTTCGCGGAACTCAAAAAGTTGAAACACGTCGTGGAGAGATGGGATCATAAAGTCGTTCTCAAAATAGACGATCCTCTCGCGGGCGTTCTCATTGAGGGCGGCTTCAGGGAACACGTGTTCATAATCCATCAAGACCCTACGGTTGAAGTGTTGGCGCTTCATTGGTTCGCGGAGATGAAGGAGTGTTTCGAGCATGAATCCGCAAGACTGGACTCCCTTCGCGTTTGGGAAACGAATACATCTTATGCGGAGGCAAGGAACTCCTAAAGAAATTGGTGTACATGAAATTTATGAGACGATTTCCGGGGAAGGTCCAACAGTTGGCCTTCCTTCTGTTTTTCTGAGGACTCTTGGATGCAATCGAACATGTAGTTGGTGCGATAGCGGCTACAAACCGGAAAATATCAAACCGAGTCAGGCGGAAACAAAACACCTTTCGTTATCTGTCGAGTATGTTATTTCTGTTTTGAAGTCTTTTCCTCTTCACAAGCGCCATGTTGTTTTCACTGGCGGTGAGCCTACTATCTTCCTTCCACAGATTGTTCAAATCTGCAAAGAGATCGAACCGGCGTTCGGGACTTCAATCGAAACGAACGGGGAACTTCTGGACAAGTGCGATCCGAAACATTTCGTTTGCATTGACGCATGGATCATTTCTCCGAAACTCTCTAGCTCCGGTAGGCGCAGTGCGCTTCCTACATTGGTCCGTTATATGACGAATTGCTATTTCAAGTTCGTTGTCGGCACGGAACAGGACATGAGGGAAGTCGAGGAAATCCTGAAAGAAGAAGTCTTTGTGAGAGAAGTTTTCATCCAACCCGCTGACGGCCATCCAGATGCGATAAAGGTGATATTGGAGAGTGGAATCTTTTCCGAAAAAGACAAGGTGTTTTCAAACCAACGTGAAACAAACCAACGTGCTTTTGCCTTTCCGTTCAGCGACGATGTGAAAAGGTGTTTGGCCGTCAGGTTTGTCCCACAGGTTCACAAGTTTCTCGGCATGGCATAGGTTCAAGGTCACTTATACCCTTTCTTTGCTCGCATAGAGGTAATCTGGTAAACCCCGTCTACCGTCATGTGATAACCTATAAGCAGATGTGGCCCTATCCTGCACTTGTGCACCATGTGCAGGAATTAGTGAAATTTCACGTGAAAAAGTTTTTTCTGTGCTTGCACTATGCTGGCATTTCGCTATAATGCCACATAGTATAATGTTCTTTGACAATTGAGCGATTTACGAGCGACGGCGAAACCCGGTTATCGCGTTCTATGTGACGCGCGGGGAACCCGAGCTAGGGTACGGCCTGAAGCCGAATCCAACGGAGCAAGCCAAGGTCGCGGGAATGAATCGCAGGATTAAGAGCGGGGTTCGCGCCCACGGAATCGTCGGGAGACGATTGCTAGGGGCGGGCCGCAAACCGCGAGTGGACCGGGAAAGCACCCGGTTGCGAACACACAGAGACGGACAAGCGGCCAAGCAGACCTTCGGACGAACGGCGGATCGGGCTAGGTGGTGACAAGCGGGCCATCTTCGCTCCCGTCCTAATCCAGAAAACCGGAATGGTTAGGTTCTAAGTCTTGGCAAAAGCTGTCGCGTGCAAACCTCGTCCCGTAAGGCAATCCAAAACCATAGCGGGCCGTGCCGATAGGCCAGGTCGCGGGGAATGCACGTGCAAAGTCGCAGTCTCGCCGTGGATAGGGGAAAAGACCCCTAGCTAATGCTTCTGGTATGTCGATTCAAGCCGAAAACAAAATGCGGCGTCACGAGCGCGGAACAGGTCGGCACGTTGGCTTGAAAGCGCGGGTTAGGCGCGACGCAAAAAGCGGCGGATCGCGAAAACGCCGGGAGCACTGCTAGTGGCCTTTGAGAAGTGAACCGAAGAAAGAGAGGGAGATGACCATGGGTCGTGTCAAAGCGTTTTTGTACGAAGTTGCTGTCGTCTTGGGTCGTGAAGACGACATGCACATCCTGGACATCGCCAAGATCGGGGAAAAGACCTTGGAATCGGTCGATGCAATGAGAGAACAGGGCGTCGAGTTTTCGGCGGTGGACGCGAAGTTTGCTGAGTACGTCCATCAAGCCGCGCGTTCTCTAGGGTACGATGACAACGGAAGAAGAGTCGAGAATCCATCCCGAGTACGGAGTACATCGTCGGGAAGAGGATGCTCTCGAAGCGAAGAAGTCCGCCGAACACGAAATCAAGAGAGCACTGGTGGGTGTGTGCTACGTGAGAAAGGTTGATTGACTTCTTCGTTTTCACAAGTGACGAAAACACAATCTGAAAGGAGAGAATCATGCAAGCGATTTTCGTGAAGACAGCGAAGGTTCTCGAAGAGCATCTTCGGGATGAGGAGTTCGTGAAATTGGGCGAAGCGATGGACAACGATCCTAACAACGCGCTTCTGGAAGCGGTGAACAAACGCTTGGCAAAGAGCCATCCCGAAATCTTCGGGAGCGGGACCAAAACGAAGAAGAAGGCAAAGACGGTGTATGTTCGGAAGACAAGGGATGTTGTTTGCCAAAGATGCGGGGTGAAAACCCGTGTTCCTGCCGGCGGTAGCTTGAAGAACTATGTGTGCGCAGCAAAGAACAAGAAGGACAGGATGTCCGGCAGATTGACCATATGTTCTGGTCAATTCCGGTTGATGAAAAAGGAGAACCGGCATGTACGTGACAGATGAAGCAGGGACGTACTACAAAGGTACGGAGCAGCATCACAGACGCGCTCCGTTTTTGATCCTCATGCAACCGGACGATGAGGACGTGGGTAAGAAAAACAATTTACGTGGAATCGTCCGCAAGGTCGCACTCAGGCAATGCGGACATTGGATGATGGGCTGTGCCCGTGTCAAGAACAGGACTGTCTTCGTGTGCGGCGCTTACGGTAACAGCGGCTTGCCGAAGACTGTTTCCCGCAAGACGTGGGAGCAAGGCATTCCGCTCCCGCAAGAGTTGTACGACGCCTGGAACAAGGGCGGGGGTTGGAACAGTGTCGGAACCGAATGGGCGGCAATGCGCAAATGGGCCGTCAAAACACTCTTGAAGAAGAAAGGAGAACGGGAATGACTTACAAGAAAGCGGACAGTTTGCTTCAAGGCAGGTGTAAGAAAAGCCGTAAGTTGACGAACAACACCTACTTGGAGCGGGACGGGAAGGACATCTGCGTCCGGTTGCACAGAACCAACATCCTACGTTTCAAGCCGGACGGCAGAATCATCGTGGTGACGGGCGGATGGGAGACCGTCACCACGAAAGACCGGATCAATCGGTACTTGCCTGGGAACTACAGGATCAGCCAACATTCCCACGTGTGGTATTGGCACGAAGGATGGAAACGCGGCTTCCCTTTCAAGGACGGAGACGAGATCGCAGCGAACGGAGAGTTGAAGGCACAGGCTCGTGTCTGAGTTCGGAGAAGAAAGGAGATTCAAATGTCGGAATACACCGTGGCACAGGAGTTGTCTTCCATTCTCAACGCGCTGACAAGGTGCACGGATGACCATACGCACGCGTACTACAGCACACTTCAATGGATGGAAGAGCAGTTTTATCCGTCCGGGGGCGGGTTCGACGACGGAACCACACTGGACTGCAACCGTTCGACGGCAGAGAAGTTGGTTTTCGACACATCATTTCACCACATGAACAAGTATGGATTCTACGACGGGTGGACATACCACACTGTCATTGTGCGTCCCCAGTTCGTAGGATTCAAGATCACCATTTCCGGCAGAGACCGGAACGACATCAAGGATGACATCTTCGAACTGTTCGATCTTGCGCTCCGACAGGTGTGCAAGAGGATCGACGGCAATGGTGTTCCCGAGTATGGCTGGTACTTCCGGGATGTGTGGAAGAAAAGGAGATAACGAGTGGCAAAGAAAAAGCTTGTGAAGAAGGCAGTCAAGGAGAAGGAACCGGCCAAGAAGAAAGAGAGTCTTACGGCCATCAAGGAAGCCAAGAAAGCCGACGACACCCAGGCGGGTGCTCACATGTACGCCGCTTGCGCGTACTGGCTCAAGGGCAAGTGGACGCCGAAAGGCGTCCGGTCCAAGCTGGACGAGATGATGGAGTTGTACGAAATCTCGTACAAGGCGAAGATGGCCGCGCAAGCCAGGAAGGACAAGGAGTTGAAGGCCAAGAAGAAAGGTGGGGGTAAGCACGTTGGCCAGAAAGCGAAGCAAGGTTCTTTCGCGTTTTGAAAAGGAGAAAACCATGAAACTGTTTTCGAAGTTCCCGACCAAGATGATCCTGGACATCGTGAAGAAGGAGACGGGTTCCACGCGCCGGGAAATGCGGGAGGCGCTTCCCGACATTCTCGATTGCGTGAAGCGGGACGAGCCTGTCCACCGAAGCTGGATTCGCCACATGGGTCGGCTACGTATGCTGGAACAGGACTCGAAAGGGCGAACCAGAGAAAAGGGGAAATGATGGCAAGCTGGACATGCGATGCCTGTGGTACGGTCTTCGATCTCGATTTCCAGGATGCGTGCCACAAGTGCGGGAAGCCTTTCGACACGGATGGCAAGCGAAAGGTCAAACTCACTACGTTTGGTCGAATCTACACGGCGAAGGGAGCGGGAACAGGTGTGACAGGCACCATCACGGGCTGGCGCTCGCCGGAAGAAATCGAAGTCTTCAGGGAGAACTACACGAAAGATCACATGGAAAAACACGGATTCCGGGGTTCCGTGAAAGTTCAATACCTGGATTAGAAAGGAAAAACCATGAAACTTGTTTTCGAAGGATCGAGTCTGATCGTCACGCGGGAGAAAGGTGATCCTCCAATCAAGGGCGGTTCATGGGGAAGCAAAGAGTCCCAGCTTCTCTACCACATCAAGCTGTTGCTCAATGCGGGCGATCACGATCTCGTGAAAAAGCGGATGTGGAAAGACGGTCATTTGGTGGCCGACGAGCAGTTGTATCTCCGCACCCGTTCGAAGAACAGTCACAAGCCGCACGTTTACATCTGGAACAATCGCTACGCGATTGAGGACGCGGGCGAAGAGTACATGAGAGAAGGGAAGGTGTCTCTCGAAGTCATGTACGACGTTTTCGAAAAAGGGCAAAGGACCTTGGAAGAGGAAGAAGAGGGAGGAAGAAGAGGAAGGAGAACCCACGGATGCCGAGTGACTCGATAAAAGTGAAAAGGTTCTTGCATTTGATGTTGAACATGTCGTTCCTCGAAACGGAGTCCAAGGGGGAACGTGTCTTCGAACGGCAGATCGTCGCGCAAGAGAACGGGAAGAAGCTACGTACTCGCGCCTGGGTGCGTATCTATTCCAGCATCAAAGGCGACAAGTTTCGTGGGGAAGGGGAAGACGCGATCCGCGTTGTCGCTGTCCGGCGGTGGGAGAATCCTGAAGAGGAAGCTCCGTTGGCCAAGACCACTCGGATCAATCGAACGGAGAACTGGGCTGGCGTGCTGAAACGTGTCCGCGAACGGGCGAAGGAGATGTGGAAGGCCGGTGTCGCCAGAAGGAAGACGGCTAAGCGTCCTTCGGAGTTGGCGGCGGAAAAGGAAAGGAGAGAGAACGAACCCGCCACGGCGAAGCAAATCAGGTACTACGAAGACCTGAGCGGAACGGCAGTCGTTGGCAATTATACCAAGAAACAGATGTCCGCGATGATCGACAACGCACGGACAAAGAACGGACTGCCGAAGTCCGAACAGAAGAAGATGGGAAAGAGGAGATACAATCGGGTTCCTGGCAACGAGATCACGAAAAGCCAGTTCGGTTATCTGGAAGCGTTGACGGGCGTGGACTACCGGAAGACCGCCAAGGAATTGGGTCTTCTTCGCCTCGAAGGCAGTCAGATGATCGACTTGTGCAAGAAGAGGGAGAGTAAGATCGAAAGAAGAAATGCTCTTCTCGCGTATTTCAAGAAGCACAAGGCCCGGATCGAAGGAGGTAAGAAAGCGCGGCAGTCGTCGTTCGCTTTCTGATTTGCGCGGAGCGTGAAAGGAGGTTGATTTGATGTGAGCAAGGACAAGAGTCACTGGGATCGTTTTGCCGACAGCATGAAAAAGAAGAAAGGAGAAGAGTACAATGTAGTGAACGCGGGTGCTGATCTACTCACCGCGTTCATCTGTGGTGTGTTCATCGTCGTCGTTGGTTTTCTCGTGAAGTGGATTTTCTTTTGGAGGGAATGAGATGGTGTCAACAGACCCGGACAAGTCGGTCCTGGTGTACGTGGAAGACCTGGGGCGCGAACAGTTACGAGTTCGCGTCGTCCAGCAGACCAAGAAGAGCAAGCCGATGATCGACATTCGTCGGTGGTATTTCGACAACCGCGAGGATTCGGAGACGTACAAGACGTGGCAACCCTCGCCTCGTGGCGTCCGGTTGACCATTTCTTCCTACAAGGCCATCAAGTCCGCCTTGGTGAATGTCAATCTGAAAGGGATCAATGCCGGAAAGGTGGACATCGCCGAACTGGCGGACTGTGACGTGCCGAAGGAAGCCAACAGGACCGGGGGGAAGAAAAAGAAGAAGGCCGAGAAGAAGGGCCGAAGGTCGGCGAGATAGATGAGGCGCAAGTACAAGACCAAGATGTTCCGCTACACCATGTTGGGAGACTTCTCCAGGACCGGCAACCAAATCCAGAAAACGTTCAAGGTCAAAACAAAGAAGTCTCACTTCACAATCACGCAGTACAGATCGGGGAGCATATCATGTACTCGGTGCAAGAGCACGATATGCTCTCACATCAAGTTCCTCGTGGACCGGGGGGCGTTTGACACATTGGCATACGTCGAATGCCTGGAAAGGAGAAAGCAAGGTGGATATGTACGCCGCACTGGTCCGGCGGCAGAAAAGAATCTTCCGGGTAGGAACCCGCGTGATCGTGGCAAAGCATCTGGACGAAAAATTTCTGAATCGGGACTTGTACGTGTGCGGAAAGGAGGTAGAAGGAAAGGGCGATTCGAAGCATCTGGTTTTGCTTTTGGGGATTAAGCGCGGAAAGAGGATCATCCCAAAGGGGATTCGCGCGACCGTCTTCGAGAACGGGGCTTGTCCGATTCAGGTGATCCGCTGGAACCCGGACGCATGGAAAGGAGGATTGTATGTAGACGGGCAGAGTTCAAAACGGAAGAGTCGGGTTGTGAAAAAACGTCACTAACCTTTTAGGAGAAATGAAACGATGGCGAAAAGTCCGAAGATTGTGAAGGGCGCGAAGTGCTTGGCGCTCTGTGAGAAGTTCTTCGCGGCACTCGGCAAGATTCTCGGTGGAAAGGCCGCGAAGCCTGCCGAGGAAGAGGAACCCGAGGAAGAGGAAGAAGAAGAAGCGGAAACCATCGACATCGGTCTTCCTTCCGCGAAACTCATCAAGAAGATGAAGGGCAAGAAGTTGAAGGCCCTTTGTGAGAAGATCGGCGTCGATCCTGGCGACATGACCTTCGCCGACATCAAGGCCGCGCTGGAAGGTATCGCGGCAGTGTGCAGCGATGAGGACGCCGTTGCCAACCAAAAGACCTTGACCCGAGCGGCCCGTCTGCTCGACGTGAAGGTCGGGAAGAAGTTGGAGGACAAGGAAGCCGCAGTGAAGAAGGCTTGCGAAAAGCTCGCTGCCGGTGAGGACGAGGAAGAGGAAGAAGAAGAGGAAGAGGAATCCGAAGAAGAGGAAGAGGAAGAAGAGGAGGAGGAAGAGGAAGAGGAGGAAGGTGAGGAGGACGAAGAAGAGGAAGAAGAAGAGGAAGAGGAATCCGAAGAGGACGAAGAGGAGGAAGAGGAAGGAGAGGAAGACGAAGTAGAGGTTGACGAAGAGGAAGAAGAGGAGGAAGAGGAAGAGGAAGAAGAAGAGGAAGCGGAAGCCGACGACGAAGAAGGTGACGAGGAAGACAACCCGGATCGTCTGACCGTCGCCAAAGAGTTCGTCGCCGGAGCTAGGAAGTCGAAGGAAGCAACGCAAGCCTCGGTGAAAAAGGAGTTCGCGGACTTCTTCCAACCGAGACACTACAAGCACTGCAACACGAAGCAGTGGCCGGAATACGCAAAGATTCCGGCATTGTTGAAGAAGAAGAAACTCTGGACGGCCTACACGCTTTTCAAGTCACTCTTCGTGGCTGACGGTGGAGAGATCGCCGATCTGGACGTGCCTTACATCATCACGCACGAGAAGAACGACCGAGCAACGCCGTTCTGCAATGGGGTGGTGATGATCCCTGCCGAAAAGGAACTCGACGGGGATGCGCTGGCGAACGTGGAAGCCCAAATGAAGGACGACGAATTCGCCGCGATGGATTCGGTGACGGGAACCGTCTTCGCCTTGGTGCCGCCGGATGAGAAGAAAAAGCGGGCCTTCGCATACAGGGAGATCGATCCCAAGAAGGCTGCCAAGAAGGGCAGGAAGAAAGTGAAGAAGAAGGCGGCAAAGAAGAAGGTGGTAAAGAAGGGCCGGAAAAAGAAAGTGGCAAAGAAGACCGTGAAAAAAGCCGCCAAGCGGAAGCCGAAGGCTCCGCGCAAGAAGACGGCCAGGAAGCGCAGGTAGGCGCTGAATCATGTGGTGGGGCGGAGGCGGCGATTTGTGAAGCGTCACGCCCTACCACTTTCTCTTTTCGAGGAGGGTAGGAAATGGCGAAGAAGAAACGGAAGAAGCGGAAGAAGCCTCGCGGAGAGGACGAAGAGGTTCCCGCGAAGAAGAAGCGCAAGTACAAGAAGCGCAAGCCCGCCAACGGAAGGAAGAAGGGCAAGCGCGGAAGGAAAGCGAAGGAGGTAGCCGTTGTTGTTTCGTTTACTGACGGCGGCAATCACGTCTTCACGACCCCGAAAAGGGCTTTCGAGGATACCGTCAAGAAGGAACTGAGTGGGTACGAACCGGAGAGCGTCAAGGACATCCGGGCTTTCGGGAACGAGATTCCCGTCCGTATCCGCTACGGCTTCAGCCTCGTTTGAGGTAGTCGGGAGTGGGGATGTCAAAGTCCCCACTCCCGTTCTTTCAACCGGAGAGAACTATGACCAACCACGAAAGAAAAATCGTCGAGAACCTGTTGGAGATTGAAAAGGAGGTTAACGAAGTGCTGGCGGAAAGGGAAGACGCGCTACGTGCCTGCATCTATGCACTCATCCTTCGGATGCACGCATTCATGTTTGGTCCTCCCGGTACGGCGAAGTCTCTTGCCGCGAAACTCCTTTTGGAATCCATCGAAGGGGCATCGTACTTTCACAAGCAGCTTACCCGCCAGATGACAGAGGAAGCGGTGTTTGGTCCTCTGAACGTGAAGAAGTGGCGGGAGGAAGGCGAGTATGAGTACAACATCAGAGGCGGGATGGCCGACTGCCAGCTTGCGCGTCTGGAAGAGTATTTCGACGCAAGCGATGCGTGCATTCGGAGCATGAACGAGGTTCTGAACGAACGGGAGTACACCCGTTCAATCGGAAAGCCCGTCCAGTCTCCGTTGCATACCGCGATTGCCACGTCGAATTTCTGGCGTGACAAGAACGACGCGCAGGCCGTCGCGGATCGTTTCCTGTGCCGGATCAAGGTTCCCGATCTGGAAGAGGGGGCGTCACGCATTAATGTTGTGACGGCGTTCCTCGAAAACGGATTGCCGGAAGTCGAAGGAACCATTTCATTCGAGGACATCGAAAAGCTGGCCGATCTCCGGGAGACGGTCGAAGTCGATGAGGATGTTGTCGCGGCTTACGACGAACTCTTCGAACTCTACCGGCAGAGATTGGGGAAGGGCGAGGACATCTCCACTCGGCGGTATGTGTGGTCGGCCATGCTCATCCAGGCATCCGCTATCCTGGACGGGCGAACGGAAGCCGAAGCGCAAGACATTCACGCGACCCGCTTCGGACTCTGTTTCATCGGTAACAGCGACCACGAAACGGCTTTCGAGGAAGTCTATCAGAAAGTCGTCGGCAACATCGAAGAGAAGAGCAAGTCGCGGAAGCAGTTGCAGACGTTCTCCCGTGTTCTCGATAAGGTCGAAGCGAAGACAAAGACCGGGAGCGCGAACCTTTTGGTGAAGTACCATCAGGAATTGATGACCATCAAGGGCGGCTTCAAGAACAGGAAGGTGCCTGTGAATCCCGATGCCAGCGTGGAGAAGGGTTTCGCTGAAGTCGAGCAGCGTTGCGCGAAACTTCTGGAAGCCGTCAGCAAGAGAATCAAGCCCGAAGACTTGCCGACTTTCTGAGAAAGGAGGGGAAATGATCCGGGTATGTTATCATTACCACAAGGAGAAGAGGCTGAAGCGAACGCGGATGCCTGTCCTTGACGACGATGTGAAAAAGGAACTTCACGCCATCGCACGGAAGTTCCAGATCGACGATGAGGGTTTCGTCCAGGACTTGTACCTCATGCTAAAGTCCACAGGCCGTGCTCTCATGTCCCGGAAGAACGCCAAGCGCAATGTCAAGCGGATGATGAAAGACGAAGGGTGGACGTGGACTGCCGCGTACAAGCGAATGGCGAAGCACTATTCCTTCTTTCGGAAGCTGAAACACCTTCCGTACTTTCTGAAGTTGTGCCAAGTCAAGGACACCTACGATGCCGTGGAGAGGTTGTTGGCCATCTTCAAGAAGCTGAGCGCAAAGACTCAACCCGCGCGGTGCAATGCGTGCAATCACGCGAAGGATTGTGCGTTCGGAAAGCAGTTCAGCAAAGGGCACACGTCGTATCACAACATGCCGAACACGTTTTCCATTGACCACACCAAGAAGGTGAGCAAGGACTGTAAGGAACCTCCGTCCGCCGTCGATCCTTTGGTTCACGCCGTGATCGCGCTCTCGATCCTCACTGTCATTCTCGATCCGATCCAAGGTGCCGCTTTCGCGGAACACATGGAACAGAACGGGGGAGAGAGTGCCACCGTGGAATTGGTCAACATGATGATTCCGATGAATCAGGTCGGAAAGGCAACGCCGGAATTCGATGCCACATTCACGGGAGAGTCTTTCGTCAAGCGTCTTGAGCAAATGGTGGACGATGTTACGTCAAGGCAGCTTGCGATCTTCGAACTGGCAAGAACGTTCAACGAAACTTTATTGCCGGGTGAATCGGAAGAGAAGGAAGACGTGGAGTACATCTCCCACGATTTCCGCGCGAGGGAGATCAGGACCGTGGAGGAAGTTCCCAAGGCGCTCCCCGGTGAAGTCATTGACGATGACATGATGGACAAGAAGCTGGTCACGGGGGAACTCCAAGTCCGGCAGGACATGCAACGGCAAAAGAAGAAGCAGTATTTCCACACCTTGCTGGACGTGTCGGGTTCGATGAACTCCATGATCGCGCCGAACGTCTACGCCTTGCACACGAAGGGAACTTTCGCTTCCGCGTTGTGCCTGTCCGTCATCAAAAAGATCAGCTTGGAACAGGGAACCATGCTGTTCCGGTTCTTCGCTGGCCAGCCGGATCGGCTCAAGATCGCGGACGACGACGATTCGATGGCCGATCTCGCGCGCATGGTTGGCATCTCCGATTTCAACGGGGGTGGAACCGAAATCATGCTCGCCTTGAAAGCGGCTTGTGAAGACATCCGGGAAAAGGAGAAGGAAGGAAAAGGTAAAGCCGAAATCCTTTTGATCTCGGATGCCGAGTCATACGTTGACGAGAGCAAACTGGCAGGCATACTGAAAGACGACATTCGGTTGCATGTGTTGGATGTGTCTCCGCAAGGCTACATTGCACACGCGGATACGCCACTGCGAAAGCTGGCGGCATCGTACTACAAGGTCGATCCTCAGAGTATCCAGTTTGATGATATTGCGAAAGCCGCGTCAGACTAACGACTCAAGAGAGAAGTTTTGCAAGTGACGATAGCGAAGAGGTTCAAGATCACTCAGCCCCCCGTGAGTCAGATAAAGAGGAACCTGACTTGGTGTGACATCCAGTTCGACCAAGTGGCGGAGGCAAGCGCAGATGCCTAAGCGCAAACATCAATCAGCATTCGACTTTGGTGGGGGTGAGCACGTTGTTCTGAAAAAGAAAGCCAAGAAGAAGAACATCAAGAAGAAGACGAAGAAGAAAGTACCGCCTCCCGTGAACCAGCCTGTTGAAGTGGTGAAGGTCATCACGCCGGATGCTGATGCGTTTGCCGTGCTTGCGTATGTTTTGATCCGTCATTATGTGCATCGCAACTATTCCGTGACCGGAGCGAATATCGATGAAGGTATTTTCTTGAAACAAGTGTCGGAGAAATTCGGCGCATTGAGAAGGCAAGCCGGTGACAAAGTGTTGTGCGAGACGATACAGTCCGTATTGGACAATCTCGCGTACAGGGAACTCACCGACGATCCAGACGCATTGCACGCGGGGTATGAAACGATTCAACTTGAAGGAGCTTTGCGGAGAATGGGCTGGCAACGGATCAAAACAGAAACGCTGCCAAAGAAAAAGGAGGAAGGCTTTTCCTTCTGAGGAGGTAGACATGATCCTTGTAATGCTGCGGGGAGACGGGAAGATCGCGTGCTCCCTTGGAGCATTTCACAACCAAACATTCAACATCTATACGGCTTGGAGGGCCGCGAACGGAAAGGGTAGTGTGCAATCGGGATCAAACATCAAAGGGGATACCGAGTATGGCACTGTCACGGCCATGGGTGAACAGCTTTCTTTCATCGTGGGCGACCGTTACGCCGGAGTGTTCGCCCATGACAGGAAGAAACCCTACATCCACGACGATGACGGTAAGAAATATCCCATTGATCGATCAACATTCGACGTGACGGCTGGCCGAATGTTGGGCGGGAAAAGCGGGCGGAAAAAACTGTGCATGGGATGGGGATGGGCGAACAGGTATCCTTACGATTGCGTGAAAGCGCCTATCGCCATTCTTGAGGAATCGGTGTCTATGTTTCCTTCCGCTCACCATGTGTTCCTGTACTTGGCCCATCTTCGAATCGTGCAAGACGACGATCCGAAATTCGAATCGCTGGTCGAGAAACTGAACAAGAAGGTGAAGCCGAAGGAGTTCGTGAAATCGGCCAAGCGAAGGAAACGGAAGAAGGAAGGAGGGTTTTCTTTCTGATGGTGAAAAAAGAAGAAGGATTGAAATTGATGGCTTCCAAGTTCGATCTCGACGATACGGTATACTTTGTCAAAGAGGTAAGCTGTATCAGAGAGCACCCATGCTCGGAGTGCGGTGAGAGACACTTGATCGCCGATATGAAATACGTGAGTGCGAGAGGAAAGGTGTTTGAGTTGCGAATCACGCACGCTCTTTTAAGGTACCACGTCACTTACGTTTTGATGGAACGGAACAGGAATCTGCACATCGTCGAGGAAAGAAACGTTTTCGGTACAGTGAAGGAAGCCAAGGCAGCGAGGGACAAGGCGAATGCCCAGCTTGCGAAAAGAGTTAAAGGTAAAAGGCTTTGAGGATGTTGGAGTGATCGTGTGGTCCAGGGGAGAGAATCGTCTGGCGCATTTCGAACTGGACTTCCGGCACGCTTCGAAGGCCGTGAGGAGAAGGTGGGATAAGCAAAGGAAGACTGGAAAAGAACCTCGTGCGTTTACTCACGATGATTTCTCTATTACAGTCTTCGGTACTCCATACGATCTCACCGAACTCATCGAACGGATTTACAAGGCGCGGCATGTCATCGTCAAAAAAATGGCAAAGGCTATCGATGATGCGATGCCGGAAGAACAAATTGTGAAAAAGAAATCAAAGCAGAAAGGGTTTGCATTTTGAGTGATGAGGTACCTGTGGATACGATTCCTGTGTTTTGTAACCAGTGTGGCTGCAAAGTTGGGCGTATGGAACGAGTGAGACAGCCCGACGGCACGGTGCCCACAGGAGAATCCCTTCATGTTCCCTGTTGTCCCGCTTGTGACCCGGACGAATGCGCCGATGAAGACGGGCGCATGATGCTCAAGGTGATCGAGTTGAACGAACAACGGCGGATGTTCCAGTACAACTAAGAAAGGAAAGCCGTGGACGACGAAACGAAGGAACTGCTACGTGAAACCGCGTCGTGGCTGACGGTACTCGCGTTGTGCGAGGAAGAAGATGAAATCGAGACGATGGAACCGATGGTCTGTCGTCGGCTGCACAAACTCGTCGATCTTTTAGAAAAAGGTGTCATCACAATAAAAGCGGTAAGTTGGGAAAAGGTCGTGGACAAAGCACGGACGTATTCTTATTTCGATACACAACACCATCCTTTCGGGGTGCACAACAGAATCGCTACGATCAAAGCATATCGTGAGTTGACGGGAAACGGTTTGAAGGAGTCAAAGGATGCCGTTCAAGCGGAAGCAAGGCTACGTGGAAACTTTTGGACGTAAGAAAGGAGCAACGGACAAATGAGCAGCGAATACGATGCCGGTCATGGCTGGAAAGACAAGGACGAGGAAGAATTTGAGAAGGCTTTGAATCTCACGCATGAAGAGCAGAAGCAGATGCACGAGATCGACAAGCTGATGGGTGATGCGCAGAACAAGTTCACGTTCTTCATGCGCCAGCATCAAGCCGATCCGAAGAAGCCGAAGGAAATCCAGTTCTCCATGAAGATACGCGAAGCCACACTGGCGCAGTTCATGTGGCTACGGTTCATGGTGATTGAGCCTGGATGGCAAACGTCCGCCCAAGTCATCGGAAAGATCATTCAGGAAGGAGTCAAAGTCGTTTACGGGATAGAACAAGAGGGTGTCGCGGCTGCGTTCCTGGCAAAGAAGATGCTTTCGCAGATGCCGCCAGAGTTCGCACGCGCAACGCTCGTCAACTCCATCCGGGCGGGGATCGAACAGCGGAAACGGGTCGAAGAGCAAGGATTGAAGGAGTCAATGGGTGAGGATACTTCTGGCTGAGTTCGTCTACCTTGTCGCGGAGTTCATTCAATTTTGTTCCTGGCTTCTCATCGTCGCTTCAGGTTTCACGGAACTCGTGGGCCTGTGGATCGAAGAAGGAGAATGGCCCAAGGAGGACGATTGACAATGAGCGGCTATGTGATAAGGTCTGTTCGAACAAGAACGATATGGCCCGGCGAAAAGGAGACAGTACGTGAAGAGGAAGTGTACTTCTTTCAGCGTTTCGTGGGCCGATCAATACTTTGGGTTAAAAACAAGAAACAGCGCGCCGTGTACGCCAAGAAGGAGCAAGCGGAATATCACCATAAAATTCTCAACAGGTGTGCACAGGATACGTGCGTGAAGCCGAAGCCTGTGCTCACTGTATTGAGAGTGAAGGGCAAGCCGAACGCGAAGGAGATGACACATGGCCAGAAGGTTCAAACAACTCAGCAACCGCCGAAGAAAAAAGCCGTCATCAAAAGAAAGAAAAGCCCTTTTGCGTTCTAGCGCGGGAGGAGAGAAACTCCTTCTCTCGGTCAAGTTGAAGCACGGCGACAGGGACAAGCGTCTCAACATGCACATCTATGTGGTGAGAGTGCGCGCGAAGACTTCTTCGAACAGTTCCATTCACCCGCTGTTCTATTGCAAGGTCGTCATCTTCAATGAACTGGAACAGGAGATGCCGACGAATTATCGGCACAGGCACTACCGTTTCCTTCAAGACGTGAAGGAATGGTACAAAGAGATGGTGAAGTCAGCCAGTCAAAAAGGTTTTCTTTGGTGGAACGCACCCAAAGACCTGTTCGGCATCGCGAACGCGACGATTTTTTCTTGGGAAACCGTGCTGAACTCGTTGTACAACCTCGCTGCTGAAGAGAACGTGGAGGTTGATCGTAAGGACTTTTGAGGAGAAGAGCACATGAAAAAGAAACTGAAGAAGAAAAGGAGTTGCTCGGCGAAAGGTTGCCGCACTCCCGCGAAGCACCGGCTCAAAGAGAAGTTCCCTTTGTGCCATGCGTGCTACGTCAGACTGTGGCGGCAAGGGAAGATCAAGGACGGCAAGCTGACCATGAATCAAAAGGTCGATCTGATCTTGGAGAACCAAGAGAAGATCATCAAGAAGCTGGACAGGCAGCACAAGAACAGAAAGAGAGTGGCGAGATGATACGGTGTCCTTGTTGCGGGAGTGAAACATCGGTTTGTCCTGAGTGCAAGAAAACTTTTCTTCACGGGAAAGCCTCCCAGTGTGACGGAGAAAAGTGTAAGGATGTCTATGTCCCTTTGGACTGTTCCGGTTGTGGGAGAGTCGTTTGCCAAGACATGACAGGAGTTCTCTCCCAAGAAATGTACTTGCACAAGTACAAGGGGAAATGAAATGCCTACCCGTGTGTTTTTGTCCGGTGGTGAAGTCCCTAAGTTCTACGATTCGATGAAGCAGATGGGCGGCAAGTCGGTGCTGATGACGTACTGGACGCTGCGAAAGAATCCTGACTACCTCAAGCGGCGGAAGGACGCGGACCCCGACATCGACGTGTTCATTGACTCGGGTGCGTTCACCTTCTTTATGAAGGGATGGAAGAAGCCGCTCAAGTTCTACGAGAGGTACGTGAGGGACTACGCCAAGTTTCTCCGCAAATACAGGGACTATATCTTTTGCGCGGCGGAACTGGACATCGACACCATTGTAGGTGATGTCGCGCAGAAGTGGCGCGAAGAAATCTTCGAGAAGATGAACAAGTCCGTTGTTCCAATCGTCTTTGTGTGGCACGACACGTGGCATGACGAAAACGATTTCAAAGCCTACTGCCAGCGATACGATTTCGTCGGAATAGGTTCCGGCTTTAACGACGATTACCAGCGACTCATGGCCACGGCCCGGCAATACTTGACCAAAGTCCACGTGTTCGGCTACACGAGAAGCACCGAGATTCAGAACTACGACTTCTATTCGGTGGATTCGACAACGTGGCTTCTCGGATCGAAGTACGGGGAGACGGACATCTTCAACGGGAAGACGATCAATCGGTACGACAACACGAAGAAGGACATCCGCCGGACCTATCGCGTGAAATTCGAAAACGCTGGGCTTGACTGGAGCAAGATCGCAAGCGAGGATTACTATGAGGTAATCCGCATGAACATGCTTTCGTTCGTCGAGATGGAAGCATACCTCGCGAAAGTGAATCGGGTCAAGGCGTATTGGGAAAAGAGAATGCCCAAGCCCATGGTCGTGAGGAGTGCCAGCGACGATGGCATTGAGGGGTATCTCTTGACCCAAGGGCTGTCAAAAGAAGAGATCGGCAACCTCGACATGAAAGACAAACGGGAACGGGCTTACCTGTTCTCGTGTCTGCAACACGGTCGATTGAAGACGATCAAGAAATGGATCGTGAGCAATCCGCCGGAAGATGTGGGTGTCCTGTTCACCGATGACGCGGCAAAGAAGATCGCGGACATGGCCAACCCGAAACCAGACGAACTGGACGCGCTCAGACGCGCGTACAATCTCGGTCTTCTTGTTTCTGCAGGCGCGAGGAAAAGAACATCGCCTGAAGAGTTCAAACCCCGTTTCGTCACGCACAAACGGGATGATCCTGAGGTTGATCCCGTCGAGCGTTTGGACTCCGAAGGTATGGACTTGTTCTATGGAGACAAGTGATGCTACAGGGTGAAAAAAGAATCGCGAGATGCGCAAGATGCCGGTGCCCTATCAAGTACAAGTTGTTTTGCATATATGGGTGCTGTGAAATCTATATGTGCTTTGACTGCATGGGAGAAATATATCAGCGAATGAAAATCGGTTCCGTGTACAACTATGTTTATGAATACTGTTTCATGTGCCGAGAAAGGATTCGCGTATCGGTGTACACAAAAGGACCGGACAAAGGGGAGTGGCGTGTACACGTAAACAAAAAAAGAAACATGGCCAAGTGGAATGAAGCACTCAATGCTCTCAAGAGGTTGGAGAGTTTGTGATGCATAAGTGCGACAACTGCAATGCGACATCCGCAGCACTCGTGGTCATGGATTGTTGCGGAAGTAAAATCTGTGACATGTGTTCTTTGAACGCGCTGGATTTCGACGACGAGGTTTTTACGTTCAGTGCGGGAGTTCGTCTTAAGGAACGGACTATCATTCGCGGAGACGGGTTCGTCTGTCCTATTTGCGGACAGAAGAGAGCGACATACAAGATGCCCGCTTACGTGGACGAGAACACGCCTAAGCCTCCGGTCAAGGAACCGAACAGCACATGGGACGAAGCCGTGGATGCAGCGGAAAGATTGGAGGACTTGGAATGAGCCCGGTAGACGGCTTGTTAAAGAACTTGGCAAAGTGTGAAATCTGCAACCGCTACTACAGTTTGATAGAAGAAAAGACTCCATGTTGGGGTAGAGTCGTCTGCCAGACTTGTTTGGGAAGAGCCATTCGTAAGGCCATAAACGTTCCTTCCAACTTCAACTTGATGGGTCCTAATTCTGAGTCTGAGTACAGGGAAGAGTGCGCTTTCTTCTGCGGTGCGACACTCAAGTACAAGATCGGAACCGATTTCTACACGATGGAGAAAACAGTGTCCCCAAAGGAATGGGATAAGGTCGTTCGGGCGTTTGGACAGTTGGACACGATCTAAGGAGGAAGTGAGATGAGCGACGAATTGCTGCTGTGCTACGTGTACAAGGCCAAACTGGTGAGGGTGATTGACGGGGATATCATCGATGTGGACATCGATCTCGGATTCCACATGACCACGAGGCAGCGACTCAGGCTTGCCGAGATAGACACGCTGAAACTCATGTCCAGGAATCCTAATGAGAGGATTGCGGCACGGCAGGCAAAGACCTTCATCCTCAAGGAATTGTCGGGAGACGTGCTCGACTTGCCGGACTTGCTCGACTCCAGGGAAGGATGGAGAGCCTACCTCCAAGTCCAAACGTCCAAGTCGGACTCCTTCGGGCGCTACTTGGCCATCGTCTGGTACAGGTGGAACTTGGACGACGAGTGGACCAACCTGAACGAAGAACTCCTTGACAGGGGCTTCGCGAAGCCCTACAAGAAGAAGCGAAAGAAGGGTGCCAAGTGATGACGCCGAACCAACGACGCGATATGGAAGCCCACAAGGAAGCCCTGAAGCGGTTCGGGGGCAAGATGCCTCTATCGAATGTGCCCCCTAAGAGACGGAAGAAGACTCCCGCGCTGCCCTGGAAGGTCCACTACGCTCTGACGAACAGGATCGACGCCCAGGGAAGAGGCAGCCGGATTCACCAGACGATGTACGAAAAGCGTTAGCCAGGAGGAACCCTAACATGGGTAAGCGCCGGAAGCCGCCTCGCACGTTTTCGGACACCCCACCTAGCACGCTTTCGGGCAAGGCCAAGAAGCGCCCCAAAGCGTGCTCGGTGAAGCGAAAACCGCCCCGGAAGGACCGAAAAGGCGTGCAAGGTGCCTTTCGCCGCACAGACGATGCTGTACCGAAAACTCGTGCCCCATTCGCTTTCGGGAACGACCCTAAAACGCATACCGAAGACTCGGCACAGGAACCCCTCCAGGAACCCGCCAAGGAAGCCGAAACGAAGACTGTCGAACCCTCTCCCCCGCCCGAAAAAACAACCCCGGTCAAGACTGAAGAACCCAAGACTGAGGAACCCTCTGGAAAGGTAGGTGATAATGGCGACGGTGCCAAGGAAGTCCCTGAAGAGACGAAGGACGGTCAGGAAGAGCCAAACCAACAATCTCAACCGGAAGCACAACACCAGAACGCCCTCCCGCCGCCGGAACCTGCTAAGCCGCTCACTCCCGCCCAAAAACGATCCATGGAAAAGCTGAACAAGGGATTCGGTAAGAAGCTGCCCCCCATCACATGCAACACATGCGCTTTTACCACCCAATGCCCCCAGTTCAGGCCCGACTACGAATGCGGATTCACGGACATCATAGAATCGGTCCATCTCGAAGGGATCGAGGACATCAAGCTGGCGCAGCTAAGGATCATTGAAGCGAACCTCCAAACGGCCGAACTCGGTCTTATCCAGCAACGCTTGGCGGGCGGGATCATAGACGACAAGACTTCTTCCCGTCTAGACGCCGCACACGAGCAGCTAAACGAGATGCGCAAAACGAAAGTCATGGAAGACCGGGACAAGGGAATCCCTCCCGGAGCAGGATCGGACCACATCTCCGGTCCTCGAATCATCGAACGTCTTTTCGGCGATCTTGGAAAAATCGGCACGAAAGAAGATTTCAAGGATGCTGAAGGCGAAGTGATCGTGGAACCCCCGCCGGAAGAACTTCCCGACAAACAAGTTGAAGCCGAACTGAAAACCCACAAGGAAACCGAACTTGACGAGGTTCTCGACGACTTCGCGAAAGAGTTCTGATTCCTTTTTGGTCAAAACAAAAATCCTCTCACCAAAAATTCGCGGCCTGAAGAAAGGCTCTGTAGTGTCATAAGGGAAGAGTAGAGCATAGAGCCTGTGTGAAACTTTCCCTGTAACACGGTTTTCCTGTCCCTCACGACCATTCATTCCCTCCAGCCCCGATTCCATCTACTTCAACCAGAACAATCGAAAAGAACTTCTGTGTGATGTTCATTTCAATCGAGAAAAAAGACGTGGGCAGGAAGTCATAGTGTGAACAGGTAAACGAAAACGTGCTAGGTGGACAAAAACATAGGTGGGTCATGGGGTATGCGCCGCTATCCGGTATCGGTCGTTTCAAACCAACGTGCTAGGCGCGGTAGCGCCGGTAAGGTGTTCTTTTTTTCTTTTTCCGGTAGTTTTGAAAGTGACCTGAGGAGGATAGGTTTTTTGTCGTTTTGACCCGGTTGTTTTGAGCAAGTTTCGCGCCAGACTATGTGAAAATTCACGTGAATGCACTAAAAAGAAAGAGTGAAAAAAGAAAAAGAAACGCCAACATTACTTGCGCTCGCTCGTTGAATGGAGTAGATTTGAAATTGGATATGGGAGTTGCCAATCGGATTTGAGGAACCCGATTCCTAGTATCTCTTTGACAACCTAAACCCCGGTTTTCTTGTGGCGCTCGCGAGTAGCGAAACGGCAAGCGGGGGCGCGGATTGAAACTTGCTAACCTCAACTAACGGAAGGAAAAGAAAATGATCGAAGACGAAAGAGACACAACGGCTCACGATCTGTTGAATGATTTGGAAAATATGCCCTTGTGGCGATTGCGGTACCTGCCGCGCGATCAATGGCCAGACCTCGACGAGATAAAATCAAGATTAAGCTACTCCGTTGAGTCTGGCGAAAGGGTCGACCAAAATTTTCCGACTCGCCCGATTCTGCAAGGCAATGCAGCCTTTCTTTTTAGGCTGCATTTTTAGTCTAGCCTTTGTAGGCTAGGCTTCGTTTCCAATCCCGTTTTCAGCATGGAGGAAAGAAAAGATGAGTGCGCTAATCAAGTGGACTGTCAAAGGTTTTTCAAAAAAGCTGGCGGATCATGCGAACGCAATCGGCGACGTAAAAGGCGTCAAAAGGCTTCAGGAGGAGTTGCCCCGTTGCGTCCGGTACGTTCAAAAGCGGAAGTATATGCGAATCCTCGGAGTGGTATCGAAAGATGGGTCGTTCCATCTTACTTGTGTTCCTCTTTTCCTTCCGGCGGGGGAAAAGGCCCGACCGAAGGATTGCAAGGCCGCGCTTGTCGATGCGGTCGCGGACCTACGTCCGAAAACGATTTACGATCTTTCCCCCCTCGCAAAATACACCATCGTATCCGAAGCGAAGTACAAGAGAGATGAGGAAAAGGAAAAGATGAGCAAGAAAAAGGCCAAGAAGAAGACGAGCAAGAAGACGAGCAAGAAAAAGGCCAAGAAGAAGACGAGCAAGAAGACGAGCAAGAAGACGAGCAAGAAAAAGGCAAAGCGCAAGGCCGCGCGCTAGAAGTTTCGGCGCATAAAAAACGCCTTCAAGCTTAATCGCTTGGAGGCGTTTTTTTTGGCGTTTCTTTTCCGGCCATGTTGTTTTGAAACTTGCATCTTTATCCGGGTAAGATCGTCTTCTCCCAAAAAGAAAAACGAAGACTGTACCGTGGCATTAAATTTTTTTGTTTTCAAAAACACTTTGACTAGTGAGACACCCCGCTCAGAATAGTATAGGTTCTCTTCAAAAACAATTTGTTTTAGAGTATATTAGTGTACCGACGATTCGGCACATCATTATGAGAAGGGAGTTATCTCGGGGGGATTCAGACGTGCTTCCAAGTGACTCTCTTGGCTATCTTGTGTATCACGTCAAAACTGACTTTGAATCTCTTTGCCAACATGCCCTTTGTCGCGGATTCTTGCCTGAGAAGCCTTCTTATCTCAAGAACCTTTTTGTCGCTTAGTTTTGATTGGTGATGGTTCTCTCCTCTCTGCATGTTCCCGTGTCCTCTTTTGTCCGCCACGTTTTCTTTAGGTGTCCCCCATCTCAAGTTTTTGGTGTTGTTGTTTGCTGGATTGCCGTCCAGATGCCTGCATTGCTCTCCTTTTCTTCTTGGCCGGACAAAAGTGTCGAGAACTAAGTGGTGTATCTTTCTGTAAATTGGTTTTTGAGGCTCGGGGTATAACATCGCCTGATCGTACCCCAATGCGTCGTATTTATGCTTTAGTATGACTGGTTTCTTTTTTCCTGCTGTTTTAGAAGAAAAGTGATAACTTCTTACTTTCCCTGTGTTTGAAACCTCGTATCCTTTGAAGCCGGGACGGAAGGTTCAGCCCCGCGCTTCGTGCTTGGCTTCATAGTCTTTATAGAGCACGTAAGTACCGTTGCATTTAAATAATAAATAGCCTTTGGCAACTTCGTACCGTTGTATGTTCATCGTTTCCCCTTTCTCTTCAAGTGCTTCGAGAGCCAACCCCTGCCCAGCTTCTTCAACGTTTTCGTTTCAACGCCTTCGCACAACTCAAGCGCGGCATCGTGTCGTTTCCATTTGGCTTTGTCTTCCTTTCGCTCTTTTTCCCATGCCTTCTCGCGTGCGTCATCCCTCTTTTTCACTTCAGACGGCGCGTGTGATTTGCACCACCATTTTCCTTCTTCGTGGTAGCTTCCGTTGCGAGAGCAGCGATGGAAACCGATGCCAATGTCATCATGTACATGCCCCGCACAAGGATGGACTCCATCGTCTTCAGTCATCATGGCCTTCCTCCTTTCTTTCCGAATCGAGTGCCTTCAATGCAGCGCCGAGTTCCGCGAGTGCTTCACCCCATTCGGGTTTCGCGCCGAATATTCCTCGGGCGGCGTCGGCGACTTGTTTGTATTTCGCGAGATCGCGGAGTATCGCGGCAACCAACAAGCGCAGGGATTTTTCTTCGAGAGGTATCCATATCAACATCTCCATCGCGTCTTTGCTTTTTCTTTCGAACAGAAGCTCACGGTTCTTCGCGCGGATCGCCCGGTAGAAATTGTTTTCCCAAACGACTTCCGGCATTTGTTTATCCATCGCTGTTCTCCTTTCCTGTCACGTAGACTTTCTTGTCCGTCCCTGTTTGGAGGGCCTTGGCAAGAAACTTGAAAAGCATTTCGTTTCGTTTCTCTTCGGTGGCTCCCAGGAATTCGATCCTCCTTTCTTCGGGCGCGAGAAGTTCGGGACGGCAACAAGAGAAATCGGGACAACATATGTCTCGTTTCTTGTCATGCACAGGATCGCCATTGACCCATTTCACTAGCTGTTCGTTAGCAGTCATTTTTTCGTTGTCCTTTTTCCGTTGCTTGGTGTGCCGCTCTTTCGGCGTCTTCGTTTTTCATTTCTTTTGTCATAGCCATTTCGTTGCAGACGCAGCAAGCGCAATGCTTCTTCGTGCCGTTTACTCATATTTTCTCTCCTTGGCTTTCGACGTAGTTCTTGAGCGCCGTGCGAAGGATTTTCGATTTGGACAGATTCTTTTTCCGCATCAGTTTATCTAATGCGGCGTTCATCTCGACCGTAACGTGTGCTCCGATGAATCTGCATTCGGCTCTTCTTCGTTTGTCGTGGTCAAGCCGGGTTTTGTGGAGGACTTTTATTTCCTCCACTTGCTTTTTTGTGAAGAACCATTTTCCGTTTACCTTTCTCGGAAACACTTTTTTGGCCCGAATGAGTGTTTCCACGAAGTGGTACGGACACTTCACGAACCGGGATGTCTCTATGATGGTGAACATGTCCATGGTTTATTCCCTTTCGTCGAAGGAGATTTTCAAAGTCCCGTTGTCGTCTTCTACAAGCATTCTTTCCATAAAATCCTTTAGCGACATGCTGATGATCTCCTTTCCGTCTCCACGGCAGACAGGGCACAAGACATGTCCTTTCATGCCTATTCCGTCGCAAGATTCACACACGCGGGAAAGCTGCATCTTCCATTCGTTTGCTTTCATTTCTTCTTTCCTTTACATGTACCGAACCAACTTCGCGTCATTCGGGAGATAGAGAATGTGCTTTGGGTAGCCCATCATCGTTTTCCCGAAACAGTACAACTTGAAATCGTATCTGTGTTGCTCCAACATGCACAGAACTTCTGAATCCCTGTTTTGGTGTCCTCCATTAGCACCCCATGCCACCACAATTCGGCTCGAAATCAAAGCCCTGTTTATTATCCATTCGTCATTATGGCGTCCGACAGGCTTTCTTGTTCTTTTCAGGACATTAGGGTCTTTGGTTCGGCGCGCGAAGAGATTGCAAAAACATACTCTTGAATATCCCCATCTGTAGGCAAAGCCAATGCCTCTCCGAATAGTGGGATCGTCTTTTTCTTCATCCGCCGTGGATGGGTTGAGAAGAATGAAAAGCACGCTTCCTTTTTTACCTTTTTTCCACGCGCGTTGAAGTGTGTACCTATATTTTTTGTCGTCGGATATGACGGCTGATCTGTAGGTTATTTCAGGAAGCATCCGTTTTTTCTCCTTTCTTTCCTTTTTGTACCGTGCCTTTAGGATGGATTTCCACTTTGAGGATTCGCACTTTGATGTTCGTGTCAAGGAAGATCTTTTCCTGATAATGTTTTCTTCTCACTCTTGCTGTTTTGATGTCCATTCGTTCCGTTCCGAGCCAAACGTTTTCCTCTTGCTTGTCTTCATCCCGGACAAACAACAGCATGTGGGACTTAAACGGCTTTAGTTTTTTCTTCATCGGCTTTCTCCAATCTTTTGAACGCGGCCACAACACGTGACCACTCGTTTTCGTAAGTCACTATGTCCAATCCTCCTCCAACAGAATCGCTTTGATGAAGACTGCGATGAGAATGGCCTGTCGAAAACGCATCCATGAAAACTCCGTCTGCGTTGAATCGAAACGTAACTTGGTCTATTTGTCCAAACACTCCGGTTGTGTTATTCCTGTATAGTTCAAATGCGTCGTAGACATAATACTTTCTGTGGCGTCCCTTAAAGGGAAACCATGCTGAAGACTTTTTGACCATCCTGAAGACTCTTCCACAATTCGTGACGTAGATGTCACCTACGATCATCATTGGTCTAACCTTTCTATGGCTTTCACGGCGTCTTCCCAAAGAGGAGGGTGAATCAAATCCCAATCCTTATAAGGTTGTCGTACACAAAAGCCTTTGTTTGTTGCCTTCACAAACGCACCATAAAATTTCCCCTCTTCGTTGAACTTGTATGTGATTTCCGTATACATTTCGAAATTGAAGCCATTTAAGGTGACATACTCGTGCGCGAAAAAGATGTCGCAAGCATTAGCGGCGATGTCTGCTCTTACTTTTTTGAAGACATGAAACTCTTTCCCGTTCTTTGCTTTGTACACATTGCCTAGTTCGAGAGGCATTTCATCTCGCCTTTCTTCGCGTCTTGTCCAATTTATCGATTCGATCAAGGGAAGCTATTGCGTCTTCCCATGATGTTTTCTTCTGTGGATTTTTTCGATCTTTGGGAATGACTCTCAATGCTCCTTTGTACTTTTCCATTGGTGTTTTGTCTTTGTCCAGCCATGTGAATCTTTGAATCAACCATGCGCTAAGGGATACCCAAATGTACTCGTCCAACATTACTGCGCTCGGATCGTGTTCTAATTCGTATATCAGTGATTCACCTGTTGAGGCTATCCCTTCTTCTTCGTAGTCAGCCGCAAGGAGTTGTGACTTGGCAATCCACACGTCTACCTTTGTGTTTTCGGGGTAATACTTGCATCCGATTGACTTAGGCTTTTGTTGGACAAGATACAATCCTCCTACGTGGATAGGCGTGTTCTTTCTCGCCCATTGGGCAAAGGATGCGTCTGCCATCGTTCTTCTCCTAGATTGCCAAGTCCACGTTCATCTCGTCGGGTAGTTCTGTGGTGTGGACTTCCTTCTCTTCAAACTCGATTGCTGCCGTATTCATGTTTCCCTTTCCTGGAAAGAACCTCTTGATCGTGTAGAACTTTCCCTGAAAGCGAACCAAGTCGCCTTCTTTGATGTCGAGTCCGGTGCTGTCCTTGTACCTCATTGCCTTCCCTCCAAAACAGCTTGTCGAAAGTCTAGCAGTTCTTCAAATATGCCATCGAGCTTTTTTTGCACTTCTTCGTCTTTTTTGTTTTCCACGGCGCGTAAGATGAACTCGTGATGTGCCAACGCGCCAGCAAAGAACGCTCGCTTCGTTTCTTGGATTTGTGTCTTTCCCGCAGTTTTTTGTGTCTTTCCCGCAGTTTTTGGAACGACATCCAACAGGTATGTTGTCCAATCGGCTTCAATCTGTCTTTTCATCTTCGTTCTCCTCCCGTAGAATTTTTTCGGCGGCTCTAAGACCCTCTTCCCAATCGGCTCTGGTTTCCTCTATGTACTTCTTCATCCGTTTGAACGCTTCTTCAGCGATTTCGCCCGAAAACTGATTCACGATTTCTTCGATTCTCTTATCGAATATGAGTGGAAGAATTCTTCTTTGTAGGTCGTCTACAACATATTCTTGGATCGTGCGGATTGCGGCGTATAGTTTTAGATCACTATTCAAGAGTTCCTTCAGGATTTCTCTCTTGAACTCTTCTTTCCACTCAGGATTGATTTGTACACACGCGCTTATTCCTTTATCTGTACTATTCACCAGAATCCCCTCCGTTCAGAACTCTTTCAGCCGCCCGTAATCCTTCTTCCCAATCCGCCCTCGATTCTTCGATGTAGTTCTTCATCTTTTCAAACAACTTCTCGGATATACCTTCCTTAATTATTTGTGCATCTTCCATCACTTGTTCTTTAACGAGTTCTGCTATTTGTGGTTTAAGTCGTAAGAGAACTTCTCTCACGGTTTCTTCTATCACTCGTTTAGTGTATTCGCCTGAAATTCTCAGACCGTGTTCATCGTTGATGTTGTTGTTAGTGCCGTATTTCATAAACTGGTATTGTGATGGTTTAGAAAAATCTGGTTCGGCGTCGAGTCCTCCATCTGGCGCGATGTTTATCTGTGTTGGTTGAATGTTCATCGATTCATCATCTCCTTAAAGATGTGCCAAGCTAAAATGAGAATGCACAAAGCGAAACCGTAGAACAATCCGTTTTTGAACGCCCGTTCTTTTTGGTCATGGAGTAGGATGAGCCTTCGTATCATCCAAGTGGCGTCATATTCTTTCTTCTGTTCTTCTTCCGTGTCTTCCTTCGACATTTCTTTTTCGAGTTGTTCTAATAGAAGCATTGTGTCGCTGAATTTATCCGGCTTGTAGTAATCCATGTTTAGAGCTTTGTACTCTCCGTAATTCCTGGCGTATGCTTCCATGAGTGTTTCAAAAGAGTCTTTCGGATCGTATTGGCCTACATGGTGTCCATTGCGGTGGAATACTTCTCTCTCATCTACAACAGCATCCTTGCCTACTTTAGCGGCTACAAAGAAGATTCCGTTTTCGGCATCCGGGAGAAAGAACAAGACCTTGAATGCGCGAACACCGGCAGTGAGCGTGTCGCCTATCTTGATGTCTTTAGGATTCATCTTCGTCCAACCTTTCTAGGGCTTCTACGGCTTTGTTCCACTCACTAATTCCGTAGTATTCGGCAGCTAGATCGTATGGGAAGATACGTTCTCCTCAAATAGAGTCGCACAAAACTAATCGGTAACCTTTGAAGTTTGTATGGTGTGAGTATTCCGTCTTCGCAAGGAATTCGTTTGACTATTCGGTGTCTTTCTTGCCGCAGTTCATTCATCATTTAGAATCCTTTCCGCTGTGTCTTCTGCGTCCTCCATCGCTCAGTCGCTCCAATCGCAAGTCGTAGGTCGGCTCCTGATTTTTTTTCGTGTTTTCTCCATTGACGTTCCCTCGAAAACGCTGTATATACAGGATTATGACCGATTCCACAGGAATGTCAAGGAATATGTTGGAAGGATGTAAATCCTGGCCATGAAAGGAGTTAGCACATGCTTATGATGAAGGACGGGAAGGCGACAAGGGCCTTTCTGAAGGCCGTTGCCAAGGAAGACCCCGACGCACTCCAAGCTGTTCTGGAGGGCCTTGGGAAGAATGACGTGATCGGACAAGCGCCTCAGAATCTAATGTTCAACACAGTGGGGTACGAGAATATTCTCGTGCATAGGACAGATTTGTTTGACCACACCGATTTCTACAAGGGACTGTTGGATGTGGCTCCTCAAGATATGAAGCTCGGAGAGGCGTACAGTTGGAACGACGACGCCGTTTGGCGGCATAAGGAATGATGACCATGGCTAAAATGCGTGAAGAAGAGAGGTTGCATCTGGAAGAAGTAACCGTAGAGTTGAGTAAGATGTTTCCCAATGGTTGTGTTCTTATGTTCAAAGACGCGAGGCATAATCTGAACTTTATGAAAGTCAATAAGTACAAAGACCCTCTATTTGAGTTGTACGACAGAATCATGCGAAGTGTCGCTGTGGAGATGTTGAAGGAGATGGAAAATGGGAAAAACAAAAAGCAAGCGTTCGAAGTCAACAAAGAAACGCTTGCCGGAAAAGACGGCGGTGAAAGAAAAGGAAGTGAAGAAGAAAAAGGAGAAGGAGTTTGAAAAAGCGAAGGTCTTCGTGATTTCTTTTGGCAAGTACAAAGGACAAACTCTTGACATGATCGCGTGTACGAAAGAAGGGCTGGAGTATCTTGATTGGCTCGTCGGGCAGGAATGGTGTCGCAATTCGGTGAAGGAACACTTGGAGAATTACCTCAGCGATAAAAGTATTCAGAAAGAGTTAAGTGCCGGAGATAACGAATTTGAAGAATTGGGAGACGGAGATGTGTTGGAAGGCGACGACATAGCTTTCGAGGAAGGCAGACCGTACTACTAAATCCTGTATATACAGGATTGGAGACAACTCCATGGAAATGATGCCTGTTGTACATATTCTCACTCTTTGTGACCAAACCATCCTTGAGCAAGGCACCGGCAAGATGAGCATCATCGGTATATTCAAGAACTTCAACGCATTCAGTTTTCCCGCAGTGATGAGAAAGAATGTGTTTATCTCTTTTTCAGGCGGGGGTGGTGATTGTAAAACGAGTTTGCGCATTGTGAAAGTCAGCACGGGAGAAATTTTAGCGAATCTTGAATTGACGCTTCACATAAAAGACAGAACAGCCTTGGCGACGATTACTGCCGGAGTGGAAGTGAAGTTTGACGGGCCTGATACATACGAAGTTCAGCTTTGGGGTGGTGGAGAAGTCTTGAAGTCCACGTTGCTGATCGTCAGTCAGATCGTGTTGAGGAAACCGGAATGAAAACGAAAAGATTCACTAGAGCGAAGTGCGAAAAGCGCGGAGATTTGATCGCTAAGTTGTACGGCGAAGGAAAAACTGTCAAGAAACTCGCCGAACGCTTCAAAATGTCGTGCGCTGGCGTGCGTGTGAATCTCCATAAACGGAATGTGGAACTCCGAGAGAATGTTAGAAACAAAGGTAACTGTCAGCATCCTGAAAGATTGAAGCGAATGCGCCGCATGTACGCGAAAGGGATGACTCTTCGGGAAATTGGAAAGACTTTCAGCTTGTCGGGACAAGCTGTGGGAAGTTTTCTTGTTAGATGGGGGGTAACAATGCGTCCTACAGGACGAAGAAAGGAGAAAACGCCATGAAATTGGAGATGGAGGGGAAGGAACCTCTTGTGATCTTCTTTGGAGTGCCGATTTGCACGGCGGCAATCGTTCTCGGGACGCTTTTTGTGTCTCCACCGAAGTTTGTTCAGCCGGTTTATCAGCCTTCTGATGTGAAAGTAACGTCTGAAGTCAAGGCAACGCTCCCGGAAGGCTCGATTCAGATTCAAAACAACGTGCCGCCTGTCCAAATCCGCGAAGTTGAGCGTGAAGTTGTCCGCGAAGTCGTGAAAGTGCCGGATGTGGTCGTGAAAAACGATGTTCGAACGCCGCCACCTGTCGTGAAAGTCATCCAGAAAGGAAAAACAGCGGAAAAAGAGCCAATCGAAGCGGTTGACGAAGCCTTGCCGCCCCCTCTCGGCACCAAAGCACGTGAAGAGTGGGACAGACAACGAAAAAGCCAATGAAAAAATCCGTACAAGTCAATATTCGAGTAGAGAAGTGCCTTTTCGATGAGCTAAAACGGCTTGTTGAAAAGGGAAAAGTGACTATGACGGACGTTTTCTATATGGGGGCTTGGTCCGCGCTGGCAAAACACAGTCCCAAGTCGTTCAAGCGCATTCTCAAGGCTGTCGAGAAAGCGAAGAAGTTGAACAAACGGCCAGGAAGACCACCAAAAAGGAGAAAAGCAAGATGAGCTACACTAACGCGCCCATCATCGTTCTCGGGATGCCTTGTAGTGGCGCTACTCTGCTTGAGGACATTCTCGAAGTCTGTGGAGTCGAGCACGTCGATAAGGGCATTGTCGATAAAGTGCACAAAGACGCGCAGATGGTATCCGGGTGCGACAAGACCGGGATTCTCTCTGTACCTGCTCCACAGGATGCAAAGACGTTCTTCCCTTACGGGAAGATCAACAAGTGGAAGAGCCTCATGGAGAGGGAACGGCCTTGGTGCTTCTATGATCCACGAACGCTGCTCTACATCGATGCGTGGCACATGCTCTTTCCCGATGCTCGTTTCATGCTCGTTATCCGGCATCCCACAAGCGTTGCCCCGGCGATGAAGGCGAACTTCGGCGTACCCACCGGATCGGGCAACGAAGCGTGGTTCAACTACCACCGGGGGAGGGTGGATCATTTTCTTCAGTCAAACAAGTTCGTGATCTTCGACTTCGAGCGGCTTTGGAAAGACCCTGCCCTTGTCCCGGCGTTCTTCAAGGCGAAAGAGCCAAGCGGAGACTTCTTTGGAATCCAGCCTTCACCCACGGCGTTTGAAGGCGTGGTGGCGCTCGTCAATCGCTTCCATGACATGCACCCGCCGACCACTGAGGGTCTTCCCCCGGCGCTTCAAACGCTCTGGAATACGCTTAAGACGAGGGCTTTTGAGCACGGATAATCTTTCCAAAAGTCTTGACAAAGGAACCCGCCGTGGGGCACCCTTCCAAACCCCTGAAATTTTTCTCTTGACAAGGGGTGCCCTGTCCTGGATAAGATTGTCCTCATGGCAAAGGGACGTAGGCGCATACCTGAGCGAACGGTACGGCAAACCGTCCGCGAAACGAAGAGACGAGGGGCGTTGTCCACCAAGGGGCTTCGCCCGTCTTTCTCGTCACAAGACCTTCCCGCGCGATCCGAGGAGCAGGGTCGTCGGAACAAGAACGCAGTCCCACCGCTCCTCAATCCGCCAGTGACCTTCAAGGGCGCAACGGTTGGCGACTTGAAGCGTATGGCGCGATCTCCCTCCAAAGCTGCCGCTCGCAAAGGAACCCGCCCATAGTCCCCTCGCCATTACAAGACGTGTGGGATTGGCTGTTGCTGATCCTGGGAATCGCGGCAACGGTCATTGGCTTTTACTGCCTGATATGAAAGGAGAAGACCATGAAGGATCGGCTACAGCCTACTCCATCTCGTCGGTCTGTTGTTGTTGGTTCACTCGTTGTTCTCACGTCGCTGTCTTGTCTTGCTGTTCTTGCCGGGGAAGCGCCCGCTCCTGTTCCGGCTGAAGGAACGTGGGAGATGCCGTCCTGGCTTCAGTTCGTGCTCACGTTTGAGTTCGTGTGGAAAGGCTTGGCAAGTCTTGGTGGCGCTGCCCTCACATGGATTTTCGGCTTGGACCTGTGGCACAAGTTGGGCTTTGGTGATGGAGCCGGGAAGGAAGCCTTGGCCGCGCTGGAAGCGGGTGTTCACAAGGCATACGAAGAGTTCGTGTGGGAAGCGAAGAAGGCGGCTGCTGACGGCAAGTTGTCGAAGGACGAACGGAAGATGGCCCGAGAGAAGGCGATTCTCTTTGCCAAGGAGATTGCCACGGGCGATGCAAAGAAGCTGTTGCTGAAGTGGGGAACCCAACGGCTTGAGGCAATCGTTTCGAAGATCGTGAAGAAGATGAAGGAGAAAAAGGAGAAGGAGGAGGATTAAACATGTCCGCTGTTGTTACGATCCTCTTGAGTCTCCTTCGGCCCATTTTTGAGGTAATCGCTAATGCCTTCTTCAAAGTCATCACTGAGCCGGACAAAGCAGAGATGTCTCCCGATCCCGAACCTGTCCTTGAGACGCTTGATCCCGGCCTTGACGATGGTGGTGTTGATCCTGTTCTGTACGAGTTGCTTGAGGGCTGAGAGAACAGAAGTACATCACATCGCTCGCGCTACGAAGTTACCTAAGGAAGTGAACGGGATGCTCCGAATCGTCGGAGTGAAGAAGGATCAACTCATCGTCAACATGGTCGGACAAAAAGAAGTCGGCCCGTTCGAGATGGAAGCGAGGAGTTCGAAAGGCTCTACGCTGCTTCAAACTATGGGCCGTATGTTTGACGATCCGAAGTACAGGAAGTTCCTCAACGAACACGCCAGCGATAAGTTCCTCGTTGAAGTCATCCTTGAGGAACGCAAGAAGATCGACGCCACAGGCTACATCATTAACCACGAACAGGATGTGGCCGCATGGGTGAAGAACACGGCGTTGCTTCAAACGCTTTTGAAAGACCCGATCATACAGAAACGCGCACACGAGATGCGCGCAGAGAAAAAGAAGAAGGAGGAGTAGCCATGACCAGAAGCGGGATCAAGGGCTTCAAGAAGAGTTCTTCGGGGCTGCAAGCGGATGTACATAAGGGTGCCCGGAGAGATGGGACGGATCGCCCTGGAAAGAGCAAGTCCATTGTTCCAGGCTCTGGCGATTCGAAGTCTCCAACCGGAAGAAAAGTGACTGCTCGGCGGAATGCTGCTTACGGCGGAAGTGCAGGCTCTTCTATGCAGAAGGCCATTGGTGGTCCGTACAGCGGCAAGGGTGGGAACCGCGCGAGCAAGACTGCGCGAGTTGATCGCTTGAGCAAATAGCAATGGCAAAGAAGATCAACTATGCCATTGCTCTGCAAAACGCTGAAAGAGCGCCACAGGGAATCCCCCTAGACGCATTGGGGGCTTCTTTTGTTTCTGGCGGCAAGAAGTTCTACAAACGGGCGAAGGAATTGAGTGAAAGGGTTCCTCGTGGAAGACCCCCTGAAGAGTTCCCCGAGTCCGCTTCCGCCACAACACAAGCCCGTGCCGATGGCGTGGATCAATCCCGGCAGAAGCAGCCCATCAAAGGACAGGCTGGTAAGGGAAAAGCACCGCAAGGAAAGAGTAAAGTACCGGATCGAAGAGGCGCTAAGGCTCCGCGAAATGCAATCGCAAGTTCAATCCGGGCAATCAGCACAAGGCGGGGAAAGTTTGGCAAGACAAAACTCAAGCCTTCAACCGAGTCCAGTCTCAAACGCAAGGGATTCCGAGTTGGAGCGCCGTCAGAAATTCCTCGAAGAACAGGCCAAAACAAACCGCGAGGTAGAGCGTAAGAAAGAGGCATTCAGAAAAAAGATCGCTCGTCCTCGTGACACAAGAAGGGGAAGTCGGCACGGGAATCTGAATGAAAGACTTGCGAGGAGCGTTCGGAATAGGAGAGTGTGAATCATGGGGAAGAAAGTCAATCAAGGCCCTCGTGAACCGAAACGGAATACCGCGAAGCGGACGAGAAAGCAGTCTTCGGCGAAATATACTCCCGATGTGACAATCAACATGGGTAGCGCCAAGAGTGCTTTCAAAAGAGAGGCAGGCGCTTTGCCGAGAGGCGGAAGAGACAACACGCTTTCTGCGCGTCCCTCCACCGAACGCAGCAACAAGAAGTTTCGGATTCAACGTGGCCGTCAAAGCCCATTGTAAGGAGTGTGAAAGATGGCTGTCACAACTCTTGACTTGACGGACAAACAAGGTGGCATCGTGGATGTCAATCACGACGATGGATCAATCGTTGTATTTGGCCGTCCCATGCGTCGTTTCATCATCAAGAATCCCCTCACTAACTCGGACAAGGTTTACTATACGCTTGGGAAAGCTGGAATGCTTGGTGGAACGTTGCCGAAGACCGAAGCTGTTCTTGATGCTTCGTACCCTTTCCTCATTCCGGGCGAAGACCTGGAATTCGAGGAACCGAATCGACAACCTGAGACGCTTGAACTTCTTTGTGGGAACACAAAAGCTGTAACGGCAATCAGGGTGATGAAAGTCTGATGGTGAACTTGGACGATCCGACTCTGTGCACGAAATGCGGGATTTGCTGCTACGTGGCACTTCCTGATGAGAAGGGCGTTTTGTTTTTCACGCCTTTCTATTGCTGCAAGTTGGCGTCCAAACTTTGTTCGTGCTATCAGAGTAGGTTCACAAGGATTCATTTCTGTCTCACTGTTCGCGAGGCAGTTAAGCAAAGACAACTTCCCAATGGTTGTCCTTACGTTACTGACAGAGCAAACTACAAGGGACCAAATCCCGACTACCGGCAATCTCCGCAAGTTACGGCCTTGGTCAACAGAATCAACGAACATGGGAATGGTGTCTTCGTTTGGCGCAATCTTTGGTTGAAACGAGATTACGCCTGGACTCCGAAGACGACCACGTATCCTTTGGCCGTGACGTGTGCGGAGGGTGTCTTAGATGAGTCGCCTTAGTGCAGCTAGTGGAGTAAGTCAAGCCGTCATAGATGCACTGGACTTCAAAGCCAGTGTTCGTGCCGCTACGACGGCACCTGTTGTTCTTGCCAATCTGATACCCGGATTCAATCTCGACGGTGAAGTTCTTGTTGGTGGCGACCGTGTTCTCGTGAAGGACAATGGGAACTTCGAGAACGGAATTTGGGTAATTCAATCTGCTGGTCCCCCCGTCCGCGCGACGGACGCGAACCAGGATCAAGATGTTACTGCCGGACTTGTGGTAGTCGTCACAGAAGGAACGACGAACGGCGATACGGGATGGATACTTGTAACTGACGATCCTATTACTGTCGGCGTTACCACACTCACGTTTATGAAAGTTTTTCCCTTGGCCGGTGGGGGAGGAACAACGGATGCGCTGGCCATCGCAGACAAAGGCATTACTGCCAATGCAACTACCAGCGACGAAGATGCTGCCATGGCTGGCGGCATTTCAATCACGCCTGTAGCAAATGGAATGGTCCTTGTCTTTGTCAACGGGCTTGGTGTTGAAGTTGGAGACGGTGTTAAGACGAAAGAGTGCTATTTCGCCGATCCAGCTACACCCAGTGTGCCAAGGGCAATCGCCAACATTCAAGCTGGCGATAGTTTGCGTTGGATGGGGAGCGTAGCGACCTATGAACTAGCCCCAACGGACAAGATCGATCTAGTCTACGTGGTTTAAGGGAGAAAAAGAAAATGCCTCAGATCAACGGCAAACAGATCAAGGCGCTGACGATCACCAACTCTCAAATCTCGGCTTCTGCCGCCATCGCGCTTTCGAAATTGGCCGAAGCCGTGATTCAGGCTGACGGTGGTCAAGCGTTCACTGCTGCTCAGAGTATGGGCAGCAACAAGCTGACCAATCTTGCGAACGGCACCGATTCAACCGATGCCGTGAACAAGGGCCAACTTGATGCCGCTGTCGCGGGATTGAGTTGGCTTGAACCCGTGCATGTTCGCACGTACATAGGGAACAGGACCGTCGCGGAAATCAATGCTCTTTCGCCGAGCGCGGGTTGGGCCGTTGTTGCGACGGGAGCCACCGGGACACCGACTGCCGGAACGTCGGACGAACTGGATGAAGGCGACATTGCGGAGTTCGACGGGACTTCCTGGAAGATCATTGTCGGGCATTCCAGCAACTATCCGCCTGACGGCACTCGTGCTATCGTTTCGGAAAGCGAAACCTTGTACAGTCCTGCCACGGACGGCACGGATGACGGCAAGATTGCGGAGTGGGATGGGACGAGTCTTACTCCCTCTTTCATCACGGTAACGGATGGCGAAGCTGCGTTGGTTCGTGGTGAAGCCTGCGTGTTCGAGAACTACGGCTACGTTTTCGACGGCACTGTGCCGACGGGATCATGGACGCAGTTCACCGCTATTACGTCGGCGGGCGCTGGTGCGGGCCTTGTCGAAAATGGAAGCGATCTCGATGTGGGCGATGCCGGAAAGGGTGTTCAAGTCAACGCCGACAACGTTCAGGTCGATGCCAGTGAAATTGCGGGCAACGGCCTTGCGCAGACGGCTGGCGGCGGAAACGAACATCTTCTCACTATCGACATCGATTCCGAAACCGGCGGAAACATCCAAGGCGTGAATGTCACGTCAAACGGTGTGGGCGTTGACATTGCGGCTATCGCCGGAACTGGAATCGAAGCGGATGGTTCGGCCAATCTGCGTTTGGCTGCTCAAGGGAACGGGATTGACGGCGGGGCAGGCGCTACGCTCTCTGTCAAGAACGATGGTACTTCCGTTCTCGTGGCGGCTGGCGGGATCAAGGCTCCGGTGTCCACTCAGAGCTACAAGAATCTCACTGCGAACGTCACGTCTTCGGATGGCGACAAGGCCACGGATACCACCATTGCCACGGCGGCTCTGCCAAAGGGCGATTGTGATGTGGCTGTGTATGTCAACGGTGTGAAGATGTACGTCAGCGACGACAATTCCGGTGAATGCTACTTCGGCCAGGGAGACACCACCACGGCCCGCGATAAGACCAATCTCGCCAACGGCGATACGCTGCGCTGGAACGGTAGTGTCGCCGGATACGAGTTGGCCGCGACAGATAAGATCGACATCGTTCTGGATACGCATGTCTGATCTTTTTGACGCCGCATGGGAAGGGATGGGGGAGTGATTATCTCCCCCATCCCTAGTCTTCGTTTAGGAGTCTTACCATGCCTCAGGTAGCCGTGAAACAACTCACGTCTGGAAGTACAGGCGAACTTCTTGTAACAAGAGGCGGCGTGGTCGATCACGAAAAATTGAAACCGGATTCTTTGAACGGACCGACCGCTGCCGCGAATCAAGTTCTATTTGTTGTAGACACTTCGACCTTTGGAACGGACAACGCTTTCAAATGGAACAACACGGACAAGACTGTTGATCTGAGTGGCGGCGTTGCTTTCACGGAACGCGCGGATCACCCAGGAACTCCGGCACCCGGAAAAGGCATCTTGTGGGTGAAAAGCGATACTCCGAATGTCATCATGTTTACAGACGACGCCGGAACGGATCACGATTTGTCCGGCGGCGG
>Ga0180434_10000201_pt1 | contig 93473 bp, 74 predicted proteins | sample SS_ome_7_FD_132453 | JGI IMG/M metagenome (GOLD analysis project Ga0180434, IMG submission 132453) | Hypersaline lake sediment archaeal communities from the Salton Sea, California, USA - SS_1_D_2 metaG | ecosystem: Environmental > Aquatic > Non-marine Saline and Alkaline > Hypersaline >... | reverse complement strand
TTAGGAAAAGTATAATATACTATAACAAAAACAGGTATAAGATATTATAACTGATTAGAGGATGGAAGATGGAAGACGGAAGATGGAGGGCGAAAGATAGAAGGGAGATGAGAGAGGGGAGAAGGTAGTGTATCGGGGTATCGGGTGATCAGGGTGCAGAGAAGCAGGAAAAAAATGAAAAAAGTGCTTGATGAATGAGGGGGATTTTGGTATAATGTCGGCCTGAAATGACAATTTAAAGTGTTTGGAGGAGACATTGAAAAAGCGTTTTTTCACAGTTCTTTGCGTGTTTTTGGTTTTTTCAATCTCCTACGGCAAATATTCAGGCGGGGACGGCTCGGCTGAAGATCCCTTCCAAATCGCCACTCCAAATGATTTAAACTCTGTTGGTGACTATCCTGAAGACTGGGATAAGCACTTCATACTGACTGCTGACATTAACATGGTTGAATACACCTATACCACGGCACTAATTGCACCGGATACTTCCAGCAGTAGTGGGTTTCAAGGAATATCTTTTACCGGCGTCTTCGACGGTAATGACCATATTATCGGTAATCTGACTATCGATACCGCTGGAGCTGGAAATAATTATCTCGGCTTGTTCGGTGAAATCAATGGAGGAACAATAAGTAATCTCGGCGTTGAAAACTGCAACATAACAGGTGGGGATAACTCTGAATATCTCGGCAGCCTCTGTGGAAAGAATAACCAAGGAACCATTAGTAACTGTTATTCTTCTGGTGCTGTTTCTGGTGATGATAATATCGGTGGTCTGTGCGGAAAAAATATTGTTGGCACGATTGTCAGTTGCTACACCACCGGCTCTGTAAACGGCGGAATTGATTCACGGTCTCTCGGTGGCTTATGCGGAGACAATTCTTTAGGCACAATTATCAGTTGCTATTCCACCAGCTCTGTAAACGGCGGAATTGATTCACGGTCTCTCGGTGGCTTATGCGGAGACAATTTTGGCACAATTATCAGTTGCTATTCCACCAGCTCTGTAAACGGCGGAATTGATTCACGGTCTCTCGGTGGATTGATCGGAACTAATGTCGGGGGTATAAGTAATTGTTATGCAACCGGTTCTATAAGCGGCGATACTTATCTCGGGGGATTTTGCGGAAACAATGGCGGAGGTATAAGTAATTGTTATGCAACCGGCCCTGTCGTTGGAGTTGAATACCTCGGCGGCTTCTGCGGATACAATTACAGTGGCTCGATTAGCAACTGCTACTTTCTGCATCCTTTTGACGGCGGTGGTCCCGATAATGACATAGGTTTTCCGCTTATAGATAGACTAATGAAAAAGCAGAGTAGCTTTTCTGGCTGGGACTTTGTAGGAGAAACTGCCAACGGAACTTCATCTTTCTGGATTATGAAACCGGATTGCTATCCAATGCTATTCATTTTTGATGATGATTTTCTACCTCATGAATTTGCAGGAACCGGTACCGAAGTCAATCCATACCGTATATGCGATGCCACTGATCTCGGTGCTGTATGGCAGCAAATAAACTGTCATTTCAGACTTGAAAACAATATTGACCTTACCGGCATCCAGTTCTCTGTGCCGGTTATACCCTCCTTTGGCGATAACTTCGATGGCTCTGATTATACCATATCAAACGTAAATATTTCGGGCGATGGGTTCTTCGGTTTTTTCGGACACTTATTAAGCAGCGCTTACGTCAAGAACCTTGGCCTTGAGAATATTAACATTACCGTCGGTAACAATTCGGACATTTTCGGTGGCTTTTGCGGATTGAATTATAAAGGCACAATTGAAAACTGCCATGCAGAAGGCTCTGTTACCAGCGGCGACGATTCAACTCACATTGGCGGACTGTGCGGATGGAACTTCGGCACAATTAAAAACTGTTATTCAGAAGTTTCTATTACCAGCGGCGATGAATCAATATATATCGGCGGATTATGCGGAAGGAATGATCATAGCGAGATAACCAACTGCTACTCGACAAGTTCTGTGGATGTCAGTTTTGTTTATGAGATGTACGGGGGACATTGCGGCGGACTGTGCGGTTGGAACTACAGTGGCACAATTAGAAACTGTTATTCCACCGGCTCTGTAAATGGTCCCGAAGCTGTTGGCGGGCTATGTGGCGGAAACCACGAAGGAACAATTGAAAATTGCTATGCTGAAAGCTCTGTTACTGGTAGCGATTATGGTATCGGCGGATTATGTGGAGATAGTCATGATGGTACAGTTAGCAACTGCTATGCAAGTGGTTCTGTATATGGATGGCATGGTTCCTCTTATGTCGGTGGGTTATGCGGAAGTAGCAGTGGTACTATGACCAACTGTTATGCAACCAGTTCTGTAATGGGCGATAATTATTACGGAGGTCTGTGCGGAAGCAGCTCCGGCACAATTACCAGTTGTTTTTGGGATATAGAAACAAGCGGAATTACCTTTAGCGACGGTGGGATTGGAAAGACTACCTCTGAAATGCAGACAAAATCCACATTTATCGACGCAGGCTGGGACCTCGTTAACGAAAGCATTAACGGCCCCAACGACATCTGGACAATTAAGGAAGGTATTAACTATCCCGAGCATGTCTGGCCGCTGGTGCAATATGTGGACTGGGACGGGGTGGATTTTCTGGACTATGGTTTTTTGGCTGACCACTGGATGCTCACCGACTGCAATGACATCAACGACTGCAACTCAACGGATTTGGACTTTTCGGGGGCGGTGAATATAAACGATGTGAACATCTTCACCAACTACTGGCTGTTTGGGAAATAAGGCCTTTCAACGACTCCATCTGTGACTAATTTCTTTCCTTTAATTTGTTTTTATTCATTACCCTCCAATCTTTTCGTACTCTGTAATGTAAAAAAAGGCCGGGGTTAATGACCGGCCTTTTCTGAGCCTAAGGCTTATAACGTATTATGCAACAGCTTCGCTAAGTTTCTTTCGTTTTGCGCGTTTGTTTATCTCTCTTCCTTCTCTCGGGCCGACAGGCTGATTGGTTTCGGCTGCCTGGACGGCTGAGAGTGCGGTATCCGCGAAGAGGTCCGCGCCCATCTCCTCCCAGAGTCCCTCAGCTCGATTATAGAGTCCGCCGCTGAGCATAATCCGCATATCGGGCCACGCGTTAACGCCCTTAATGGTATCGATGAGGCGACGAATCATCGGTGCCTGCTGTGGCGCCGTGCCGTATATCAGCAGCAGATCAGGCGCGTATTCGTTGATAAAAGCCAGGATGTCATCGTTGGTCAGACCGCCTCCGACGAACCTGGCTTCCCAGCCGTTACTCTCGAACAGGTCGGCTATCATCTGGGCTCCGAGCTCCTGGATTTCCTCCGGTGCACAGCAGACAACGACTTTTTTGTTCTTGTCAGGTCTGCGGGGCAGCTTGTTCTGGAGCTGATCAACGATGGAGCGGTTGATTCGCGTGGCCATATGCTCCTGGATGGAGGAGATGCGGCCGTCACGTGACAACTGCTCGATTTCGACCATCATAGGCCATATAACATCAGTATATACCGACAAAGCGGTGGTGCCTGTCTGGAGGGTTTCCTCGATGACTTTGCGGGCCTTGCTTCGATTGCCGGTTAGGAGGGAGACAAGATACCTCTCAAAAATCTGTTCTTTGTTCATTTTTGTTTCTCCATAACTATTTCATCTTGATTTTTGTAACACAAACTATCCTGAAAAAGCTTTAAATTTTGTTAATATAGGTAATATAGGAATCGGAGGAAAGACCCAAAAATCTTTAGTTAAAATAGGCAATATATGGTGCTGGATTGAATTTTATCTATTTGTCTATTTTTAACTTATATGCTTCGAATGGTGAACGGCCGATAAATTCGTTAAGGAGTTTTTGTGAATATTGATTTTGAAGAAGTTGTAAGATGTAGGAAGCCGTGTGCGAAGTATGTGAAAAAGATGATATAAATAAAAAAAATTGGTGAAATGTTGTAAGATGAAGGGAGTTTTTGAATCGGTTGAAGTTCAATGCTTTCGCAGGTCAGTCAGGCCTGAAGGTACGACGGGTTCGAATGCTTGACAATGAACCGGCGTCTGGGTACAACGTCATTATTTAATAAAAGCGAATTCAATTAAATGAATTATACGCCTGATTAAGGAGGCGAAAAAATGTTACAGGCACTTCAGGCCAGAATGACCACGGGGACCAGCAGCGTAGGCCGGTTTTCGTGTTTTGCGTGGCAGTCCATCGCAGCCTCGGCACGGAGCTGTTCCAGGCCGAAGAGCTATTCGCTAATCTGGAATCAGATGAACATCATCGGCGTACGCAGTGTTCCGGTTATTATGATAACAGGTGCATTCGTAGGTATGACTCTGGCGATACAGGCATACGACCAGCTTGCAGGTATGGGCCTGGAGGAGCATCTCGGTGTTCTGATAAATGTCTCGGTAGTGAAGGAGCTCGGTCCGGTATTGGCGGCGGTGATGCTGGCCGGTCGCATCGGCGGGGCGCTGACTGCGGAGCTGGGGACGATGAATGTCACTGAGCAAATCGATGCGGTACGAAGCATGGGGACGAACCCGATTCGCTACCTGGTGGCGCCGCGGGTGCTGGCATGTCTGCTGCTGACTCCGATTTTGATTATCTATGCGGACCTGATGGGCGTTGTGGGCGGGGCGTTTGTAAGTTTTTTCCAACTGAATATTAACAGCAGCGCATACTGGAATTTCAGTGCCCAGGGCGTTGAGCTGTGGGACATAGCCGTCGGTATCATCAAGGGCTTTTCGTTCGGAGGGGCTATCGCGATTATCAGTTGTTACAAAGGATTTACCTGCAAGGAAGGCGCGCATGGTGTCGGGCAGGCCTGTACGGAGGCTTTTGTCGCCAGTTTTATTTCCATTCTGGCGCTGGACTTTGCCTTGGCTGTCGTTTCGAAGGCGATATATAATACGTTATGGCCGCTTCGAATAATGCTTTAAACGATATTTATCGAGTGTAATTGCGGATGATAATGAAAGACGATACGAAAGACAAATCCACTTCAGAACCGATCATAAAGCTTTTCAATGTTACAAAACGGTTCGGCGATAAGACCGTGCTGAACAAAGTGTCTTTGGACATCGAGAAGGGCAAAACTACAGTCGTGATAGGTCCGAGCGGCTGCGGCAAGACGGTGCTGATCAAGCATTTTATCGTATTGTTAAGGCCGACATCGGGCGAGGTCTATTTCAACGGGCAGCGTATTGATAATATGTCCGAGAATCAGCTAAATAAAATCCGCGTGCACTTTGGTTTCCTGTTTCAGGGCGGGGCGCTGTTCGACAGCCTGAGTGTAGCCGAGAATATTATCTTTCCGATACGTCAGCATTACAAGATAACCGACCTTACGAATATTAATGAGTTAGTAAAAATGAAGCTGGATTTAGTGGGTCTTGACGGATATCAGAATTATTACCCGGCCCGGTTATCCGGCGGGCAGCGAAAGCGGGTTGCACTGGCACGGGCGATCGCGCTGAACCCGGATGTCATCCTTTATGATGAGCCGACCACGGGACTGGACCCGATACGAGCGGACGTGATTAACGAGCTAATTTTGAAACTGAGCAAGGGACTGGGACATACGAGTATTGTTGTGACCCATGATATGACGAGCGCATATAAGATTGCAGACCGGATTATTATGCTTCACAAAGGTAAAATTATCGCCGACGGTGACGCCAGGCATATTCGCAATCATCCTCATCCACAGGTTCAGCAATTTATCAACGGCAGGGTCAGTGATGACGACCTGGCGGCCCTGCGTGCGGGGGGAACCGTTTTCGAAACCCAATACCTTCCACAAGATTTTGAGGAATGACAACGTTGTCACCGTCATTGTCCGAACAACTTTCCTTTGACTTGTCGAATGTCGTCCGCGGGGATGTCTTTTCTGACGTGATTCACACCGCCGCATTCAGCACCGATGCAAGCATCTACCAGATTGTCCCGGCATGTGTGGTCGCGCCGCGGGACCGGGCGGATATCGCATCCGTTGTTAATTATGCCAAGAGCCGGGGTGTTCCGATAGCAGCGCGGGGCGCGGGAAGCGGTGTCGCCGGTGAGTCCCTGTGCAGCGGTATTGTATTCGATACCCGGCGCTACATGAAAAGGGTTGAGATTATTAATGAAGGAGCATTCGCCGTGTGTGAGCCCGGTGCGGTGCTGGACGATTTGAATAACAGACTTTTACCGTTTAAGCGTACAATCGGCCCTGACCCATCCACCGGTAATCGAGCGACCGTGGGCGGATGCATTGCCAACAACGCGACCGGCCCACATTCACTGGCCTATGGATATATCGGCGACTATGTCGAGAGTATCGAGGCGGTACTATCCGACGGCAGTGTGGCGGAATTCAAAAATAACTTTGTGCCGACCGACACCGCCGGTGACCCGGCTTCGATGATAGCAGGCAGGTGTCTATCTCTGCTTTCGGAAAAAGAGGATGTAATACGGGCGGCACTGCCGGCGTCGAAAAGGAACCGCAGCGGTTATAATATCGCCGGGGTCTGTCATGAGGGCTGTATTGACATGGCAAAACTGCTGGCGGGTTCTGAGGGGACACTCGCTGTTTTTACAAAGATCACACTTCGAACCGTCCCGCTGCCGGACGCCAAAGCTTTATTACAGCTTCAGTTCGATTCATTGGAAAAAATGGCGCAGGCGGTGCCGGTTATCGTAGAGACGGGTGCTTATGCGTGTGAGTTGATGGATAAGCGTTTAATTACGATGGCCCGGGAGGCACTGCCGCAGTATCATGACATATTACCTGCGGCAGCCGAAGCGATTCTTCTGGTCGAGTATGCCGGAACAGATATTGACAAGGTGAACGAGAAAATTCAAGATGCGGATTCGGTCGTGGGGAGATTAGCTTCTAAGCGAAGGATTGTAACGGATGAAACCGAGCAGCAGCGGCTGTGGAAATGTCGCAAAGACGCCGTGCCGCTTCTGGATAGGCACAAAGGCAGAAAGCACCCTGTTCCATTTATTGAGGATGTCTCCGTCGGAAATGACAAGCTGGGTGAATATATATCCGGGCTTGAGGAAATAAGCAGGCGATATGACCTTGAAATGTCTTTTTACGGTCATGCCGGTGACGGTGAACTTCATGTCCGTCCCTATCTGGATTTGAGCGAATCGGAAGGCTTACAAACCATGCTCAAGGTGGCCAATGATGTTTTCTCACTGGCCTGGTCGCTTGGCGGCTCCATCAGCGGTGAGCATGCCGACGGGCTTGTCCGGGCGGCTTTTATCAAGCGACAGTATGGTGAAGCTTTTTATAACCTTCTTTGCGAAATCAAAACGATTTTCGACCCTGACGGGATTATGAATCCGGGAAAAATCATCAGTGACGATAAGAACGTGATGATTAAGAATCTGAAGGCACAACACCGGATTCAGCCTGAGCGGCTCGGTACGGAATTAATTTTTGAAAAGGATGAGCTTCGTGACGAACTGGACCAGTGCAGCGGCTGCGGGTTATGTCTGAGCACCCAGGATGATATGCGGATGTGCCCGGTCTTTCGAGCGTTGGATGATGAACTGGCGAGCTCCCGGGCCAAGGCGAACCTTCTGCGTTTCTGGGTGACTGGTCAGTTGGAGGAAAAGGATTTCAAGTCACCGCAGTTCAGCAAGCTTCTGGATTTATGCATCAACTGCAAACTCTGCTCATTGCAGTGCCCTTCGGGCGTTGATGTTTCCAAACTTGTCAGTGCCGCCAGAGCGGAAACCGTTAAACGAACGCGCCTTCACAGAGCGAAACTGCTGTTGAGTCATAACCGTTATCTTAGTATGCTCGGCAGTGCCTTCTCTCCGATTTCAAATATTGTGATGAAATTAGGGCCGGTGAAATGGTTTTTACAGAAAGCCGGCGGTCTTGATAAAAGACGGAAGTTCCCGCGATTCAAACGAGGACCTTTTATCAGGAAAGCACGCAAGTATCTACAGTCTCAGCCCGAAACCGACAAGCCGATTGACAAGGCGGTTTACTTTGTCGATACCTACGCCAATTACAACGACCATGAGCTTGGATTCGCCGTTTTGAAGGTTCTGGCAGCGAACCATATCGAGGTGGCGGTACCTGAGCAGCGGCCGGTACCCCTGCCGGCGATATGCTACGGTGATGTCAAAACCGCCAAAAGGGATTTGACTTATAATGTAAAGCAATTAATACCTTATGTTCGACGGGGGTACAAGATTATCTGCTCCGAGCCCAGTGCGGCGTTGACGTTGAAGGATGAACTGCGTCATTTCGTTAAGGGCAAGGCGGCGAAGCTTGTTTCCGAAAACACGTTCGAATTAATGAGTTATTTGTCGGAACTGCAGCGGCAGGGAAAACTCAAGGCTGCACATAATCCGGTTCGAGAAAGCTACATCTATCATATGCCGTGCCATCTGCAGGCGCTGGGCGGGTCAGCCACGATTGAGCTTCTGAATCAATTGTGCGGCTTAAAGGCGATTGATATCAATGCGGGATGCTGCGGCCTGGCGGGAACATTCGGGATGCAGTTAAAAAATTATGACCTCTCTTCGAAAATCGGTCAGAATCTCAAACAGGCGCTGCGAGAATCCCATGTAAAAAACGTTTTGACCGAATGTGCCGCCTGCGGCATGCAGATTGAGCATATCAGCGACAAGAAAGTAACTCACCCAGTCAAAATTTTAGCAGAATGTTACAGTGTATAAAGTCAGATTGTAACCGTGGATATCCTACGTATAGAAAGAAAAAAAATTCCTGCTGTGATGCGATTGCTGAAAGAATGCATTGCGGATATGCAGGCACACGGTATAGACCAGTGGGACGAATCTTATCCGACTGAAGAGATGGTATCAGATGATATTCAATGTCAATCTCTTTACGGTATCAAGGATGAAGAAGGTTTTATCGCCATCGTGACCATTGATGAGCGCGGCGTGCCTGAATACAACGAAGTGAAATGGCTGACACAAGACGGCAGCAGTCTGTTTGTGCACCGCCTGGCGGTTCATCCCAAATGGCACAGGAAGAAAATCGCTACGACACTTATGGACTTCGCAGAACAACTGGCCAACGATAAGCATTACGCATCTATTCGTTTGGATGTGTACAGCGGAAACTTCAGGGGTGTGGGACTTTACGAATCCTGCGGTTACAAGCGAACCGGTCAGGTTTATTTTCGAGGCATGGAAAAACCGTTCATTTGTTACGAAAAAATCCTTTCATTAGAATAGAATAAAAAAACATTCATTCTTTTACGGGGGGCATTTGGCACAGATGGAGCGGAAGAGGGTGGTGCTGAGGTAGCGGTCGCCGCGGTCGGGCAGAATGACGACGATGGTCCCGGCATTCATATCGTTTGCGATGCGCAATGCGCCGGCAACAGCCGCGCCGCTGGACATTCCGACGAAGATGCCTTCCAGGGCGGCGAGCTGCCGTGTTGTTTCGAAGGCTTCGCCGTCATCGACGACAATCTTTTCGTCCAGCATTTTCGGATTATAGATTTGCGGGACGATGGATTCTGTCATATTTTTGAGTCCCTGAATGGTATGACCTTCGGGCGGTTCAATGCCGACGACTTTGACTTCCGGCTTTTTTTCTGCGAAATACTTTTTTATACCCATTAAGGTGCCGGTTGTGCCCATCCCGGCAACAATCACATCAACTTCGCTGTTGGTCTGGCAGAATATTTCCGGGCCGGTGGTTTCATAGTGGGCCAGAAAATTATTTTCGTTGATGAACTGGTTGGGCATATAGTATTCGTCCGGGTTTTCCTCCAGAAGTTTATGCGCCTTTCGAATGGCACCGTCCGTGTGTTCTTTTGCGGGGGTCAGAGAGACTTCGGCTCCCAGGGCCTGAAGGACATGCTGGCGTTCGAGGCTGACGCATTCGGGCATGCAAAGCTTGACGGGATATCCTTTGGCGGCACCAATCATTGCCAGGGCAATGCCAGTGTTCCCTGAAGTTGGTTCGAGAATGGTTTTGCCTTTATGAAGCTCACCGGATTCTTCGGCTTTTTTTATCATCCAGTAAGCGGGGCGGTCTTTTATTGAGCCGCCGGGATTGTTTCCTTCAAGTTTTCCAAAGACTTTGACTTTTTCTTTTTTTCCGTTGAGCCGGTTCAATTCAACAAGCGGGGTATTTCCAATCGCTGAAAAGATGCTCATAGCGTTTTATCTCCCGAAAAAACACAGAGGTTGCTTGTTTAAGGCATAAGTATTAAAATGTTCTTCAATATTCAATTGATTTTAACCTACTAATTCTATATATTTTCTTGGAGAAAGCAAACTAAATTCGGGGCGAAGCAGCGATGAAATCAAAACGTGAAAATCTCAAAAAAGCCGTTTTGTGGGAGAAGGCGGAGGAAAACCAGGTTCAGTGTAAGCTGTGTAACTGGCGGTGTTTAATCGCAGATGGCAAGACAGGCAGGTGTTTCGTTCGGCAAAATATCGACGGTGAACTGTATTCATTGAATTACCACAAGATTTGTGCGGCTAATTCCGACCCGATTGAAAAAAAGCCGTTATTTCACTTTCAGCCGGGTTCGAAGAGTTTTTCTATAGCATGCGAGGGATGTAATTTTCGGTGTGAATTTTGTCAGAACTGGCATATCAGTCAATCGGCGGCGGACAGCGGCAGAATTGATGGAAAGGCGATAAGTCCTGAAAAAATTGTAGAGGCGGCAGTTCGAGACGGTTGTAAGGGTATTGCTTACACCTATACGGAGCCGACGATTTTTATGGAATTATGTGCTGATTGCGGGACGCTCGCAAGACAACGGGGTTTGACAAATGTGTTTGTCAGTAACGGCTATATGACAACAGAAGCGATTGACTTTGCTTCAGAATGGCTTAATGGGATCAATGTGGATTTAAAGGCGTTTAACGAAGATTATTATGAGCAGCTGTGCAAAGCGAGGCTGGAGCCGGTGTTGGATACTATTAAATACATCGCAAAACAAACTGACATATGGCTTGAGGTCACGACGCTCGTGGTGCCGGGGGAGAACGATTCTGAGGAGGAGTTGAAAAAGATTGCAGGCTTTATCGCAACCGAGGCAGGAGAAGATGTGCCATGGCATATCAGCCGGTTTGTGCCGCAGTATAAGTACATGGACTCATATCCGACTCCGATGGAGACGCTGGAGAAGGCGTACGAGATTGGCAAAAATTCCGGCCTGCGCTATGTTTATCTGGGGAATGTGCCGGGAGCGAAAACTGAGAGTACATTCTGTTATAACTGCGGCAGGATGCTGATAGAAAGGGTGGGATACCGGATTGTATCAAATGCCATCGAGGATTCCTGCTGTCCGGATTGCGGAGTTAAGATAGCAGGGTACGAGCTATAGGAAACCTGTCAGGTTATAAGAGCAAACCTTCAAAAGGCAGAGGAACAGAGAGAAATTTTTTCAGGTTAAAGCTTTGACACGCGGCTGAAAATCCCTATTATTATCAAGCAAATAAACTTTCCCGGCTGTCTGACCAAGGACACCGAAAAATAAAGGACGATAAAAGTCTTGTTAAGGAGATACAATTATGGGACTGACCGCACTTGATATTGTTGTGTTTTTGGCATTTTTCGGTATCGTCATCGGCGTAAGTATGTTCAAAAGCCGGCGGGAGAAAACAGGTGAGGACTTCTTTCTCGCCAGCCGCGGCTTATTCTGGCCGATGATAGGGCTTTCACTCATCGCCGCGAACATATCGACGGAACACTTTGTGGGAATGGCCGGTCAGGGGGCGGGCATTGCCGGTATGGCGATTGCCAGCTATGAATGGATGGCGGCTATTGTTTTGGTTTTCGTGGCGATGTTCTTTCTGCCGAAGTTTCTGAAGACGGGAATCTTTACCATCCCGGAATACCTTGAGTATCGATACAATCCTACGGCGCGGGCCATTATGGCCATATTTACGATGTTCATTTACGTTCTGGTTACTATTTCGACAGTGATATACTCAGGAGGGCTGACCTTGCAAACCCTCTTCGGTGATTTGAATAATTCGACCCATCTTTTATACGGCATTATAACGATAAGTGCTATTGCGGCCGTATATACAGGATGGGGAGGCTTGAAAGCGGTTGCCTGGGCGGATTTATTCCAAGGCTCGGCATTGATAATCGGCGGTGCGATCACGATGGTACTGGGTTTTAAAGCAATCGGAGTAACGGAATTTTTCGAAACCAACCAGGACAGGATGCACATGATTCTTGACAAGGACCATCCGGTACTTCCGTGGACGGCGTTGGTGATAGGGCTGTGGATACCGAACTTTTACTACTGGGGATTGAATCAATATATTTCCCAGCGAACGCTTGCGGCCAAAACACTCAGGCAGGGACAGTTAGGTGTGATATTCGCAGCTGGATTAAAGCTTATCATACCGTTTATTATCATTTTTCCCGGTATTATGTCACTTCAGTTATATGGAGATCAAATGACAGGCGAGAGCGGGTCTGACGCAGCGTATCCGCTCTTGATAAGAAACCTGGTCGGACCGGGTGTCCGGGCGTTCATCTTCGCCGCGATAAGCGGAGCGGTCATCAGTTCGCTGGCATCGATGCTGAATTCCGCATCGACTATATTTACGATGGACATCTACAAACGACACATCAAGAAAGATGTGAGTGAAAGGAACATTATTTTAACGGGCCGAACGTCGACGTTTATTTTCGTCATCATCGGTGCCGTCATCGCATATATGCTTCAGAGTTTCCCTACGGGAATATTCACATATATCCAGGAATTCCAGGGATTCATCTCGCCGGGTGTACTCGCAGCGTTCGTCTTTGGATTTACCGTGAAGCGCGCCCCGCGTTCAGCCGGCGCCGCCGCGTTAATCGTGAACTTTGTCGTATACGGACTGCTTCTTATCCTTTACAGCGGGTATGGGGTATTCGATAAGTTGGGTGTAACGATGGGAGAGATAGCCTTCCTGAATCGTATGGCTGTAAGCTTTATCGTGGTGCTTGCCGTAATGACAGCAATGACGATTATTAAGCCATTAGCTGAGCCTCGAAAGCTCCCCGTAAAAGAAGATTTTGATATGAAGCCGACACCCTCAGTCCTCTGGCTGGGCATTGTTGTTATTGTCATCACACTCGTACTTTATGGAATATTCTGGTAGTGGTTCAAAAACAGCACTATTTCGAAAGCCCCTTGTGAGAAAGGGGCTTTTTTTGTTCGATGGAAATTAAGGTTCAAACTTGTGTTTTAGTTAGTATTCGGTTATAGTTTGAATTTCCTGTTTTTTCCGGTCAGATTAAGATTAAAGTAGGAGATTCACAGAATGGGATTAACAAATGATGACAACACAGCCGCAGAAAAGCTTTCAAAGGCCGCAAAGGAAAATGATATCGATATAAGGGGGGGAAAAATCAGGAGAACGTCCTCTCGCTTTTGTCTGGGCGTTGAGCATGGTGACTACAACGGCACCGAACTGTTCGGAGTGGGAACGGACAGGTTCATATGGATGGCTTACAAACCTAACGGAACAAAAAAGGTGAAGTTGTATAGTGCTAATTTCCCTGATGATGGTGTTATTGAATTCACACTTGGTGACGTGCCGGAACCCAAGTCTGCCGAAACGGCCGATACATGGGCGAGGTTTCCCTATGGAGTTGACTATATATTCAGGCGAGAGGGGATAAAGCTTGAACAGGGTATTGACGGTGTGATTTACGGGAATATACCCGGCGGCGGGATGTCACGGTCGGCGTCGCTGAGTCTGAATCTTATTCTGTCGCTTCTGGACGCGAACGGTATCGAAATTCAGGATAAGTTCAGGATAGTGGACATGGCGCAGGCGGTGGAAAACGATTACATCGGTTCGCCCTGCGGACAACTGGACCAGATTATGATACTTTTCGCCAGGGCCGATAAGGGAACACACTATAATCCAAAGACCAGGCGCATCGATTATGTGCCACTGGGAGAGGGGGCCAGTGACTTCCGTATCGTAGTCATGGATACGGGAACAGAGAGACCGGGACTTGAGAAATCAACTTATAAAATAAGGAGGGCGGAATGTGATGAGCTGGTGTCAATCCTGCAAGAGGCAGGATACGATGTTGAGTGTCTTGCTGATGTGAAAGAAGAAGAGGTTTATGAGAAGATAATGAGCGAGTTCGCAGACAAACACCCGAATCTTTGCGACAGGCTGACCTATATCTATTTTGCACAAAAGCGATTCTATAAGATGCTCAATGCCTGGAAAAGCGGTGACATCGAGACCGTCGGAAGGCTGTTTCGGGAAGACGGATTAGGGCTTCGTGACGTTTATAATATTTCCGGACCGGAACTTGAGACGATGTGTGATATTGCCAGGACGGTCGAAGGGGTACTCGGTGAGCGGATGCTGGGAGGCGGTGACAAGGGTGCATCCGGAGCACTTGTGCTTTCTGAAAGCGTGGATTTATTAAAAGAAGCAGTCGCAATAGAATATGGGCAAAAGCATCCGGAATTTGCTGATAAGTGGGCGGTTCACTCTTGCAGGGTGGTAGATGGTGTAAAAGAACTCAAAGGTGTTCTGGAATGATACTATTTAATGCAATGTTTAAGGAGGATAGTCATGGAACACAAAAATATTAAAATAATTTATCTTCTCGTCACAGTTTTGTTAATAACAAGCTGTTTCGGCCAAACCGGCTCGAAGAAAGGTTCACCGCTGGATGAACTGCCTCCCCACATACGTCGCATTACTCACTTTGGACAAAGGGCTGATTTCTCACACGACGGAAAACGATTATTGTTTATTGAAAAGACATTCGGCGACATCTACGAAGTAGACATTGAGACAAAAGTGATAAGGCCGATGACGCACCATTACTTCCACGAAGGGTATACACGAGCGCTGTACCTTGCGAACGGTGACATACTGCTTTCCGGTGCCCGGAGTTTTGATTCTGAAGAGCCGTGGGAAAGCAGAGACCAGGAGAATGCTGAACTCTGGGTGTTAAAGAAGGACCTTTCCGGGCCTCCGATTCCCCTTGGCGAGCATTGCAAGGAAGGCCCGGCCGTATCACGCAAGAACATGCGAATCGCATGGGCGTTAGAGGATTCAATCTATGTAGCGGATATCATATATGATGATGGAAAGCCCAAGATTGAAAACAAGAAAGAGGTACTTGACGTGAGTGAGCTTGCCTTTGAGTGTGACCCGGAGACACAGAATTTCCGAGCGCCCGATGAAAAGGAAATTATCTTCAGCGCTTACGGATACCAGGGCTCGGAGGTCATGGGACTGAATATTGAAACCGGCGAGGTTGTTAACTATTCCAAAGCTCCGGACTGGTATGATGAGCCGGAAGGGATCTTTCCGGATGGTCAACATACACTGGTTGAATGTGACAAACATTGCCGTAAGGGAATTCAGTTCAATGACATTTACAAGCTTGCGCTTGACGGCAGCGGCGATATGGAACGGCTAACTTTTTTCTCAGAGCACGAAGGATACAAGGCTACGAATCCCGTAGTCAGCGATGACGGGCGTTATATGGCATTTCAATATGCAAGGGAAGGCGACCCTGCCGGTGTCGGACGAGGGATTCTGATTTTTGACCTGGAGGACTATGAAAATACTAAATAAGCTCAAAGCGATCACCGACAGGTTCGCTGGAGGCGAGGCCTTCAAACTTCACTTTTTCGGAGCAGCACAGAACGTAACGGGTTCACGGCACATGCTCGAAGCCAATGGTGTCCGCGTTTTGATTGACTGCGGGCTCTATCAAGAGCGGCAGTTCAAGAGCCGTAACTGGGACCCGTTCCCGGTCGACCCGAAGTGTATCAATGCGGTACTGCTGACGCACGCACATCTTGACCACTGCGGGCTGCTGCCGAAACTGGTCAAGGAAGGATTTAACGGCCGGATATACTGCAACGCCGCTACTGCCGAGATTGCGAAAATTATCCTGCTGGATTCGGCTAAGATACAGGAAGAAGACGCCGAACATAAACGCAAACGGCATGAGAAGGAAGGCCGAAAAGGACCCTATCCGGAAAAACCCTTATATACGATGGAGGATGCTGAAGCCGTTTTCGGACTTTTCTCACCGGTGCCCTACAGAGAAGCGATTCCTTTAGGTGACGGTGTAGAAGCAACGCTTTATGACGCCGGGCATGTACTTGGGTCATCAATTATACGCGCGAAAGTTCGCTTCAACGGCCAGGAGAGAATCATACTGTTTTCAGGAGACCTCGGCAGGCCGGACAGACCTATCGTATGTGACCCGACTGTTTTCGATGCGGCCGACTACGTGCTAATCGAATCGACTTACGGTGACAGGGATCATCATGACAATCATAACGTAAGGACATTAATTGGTGACGTAATCAGCGAAACCGTCAATAAAAGGGGCAACGTGATTATTCCGAGTTTCGCCCTGGAACGGTCCCAGGAAGTTCTTTACTACATTAATGAGCTGCAGCAGGAAAATGTTATACCAAAGTTAAAGATTTTCCTCGACAGTCCGATGGCCTCGAGAATTACCAGGGTTTTTGAGCAGCATCCTGAGCTGTTTGATAAAAGCATGAGCAAATATGTCAGACAGCACAAGTCGCTTTTTGATTTATCGAATGTGCACCTTGCGGGGACCGCGGAGGAATCCAAGGCAATCAATACCGTCAATGAACCGATTATCGTTATCGCGGGCTCAGGTATGTGCACAGGCGGACGGATAAAATATCATTTGATTAACAATATCACACGACCGGAAAGCACAATTATGTTCGTGGGCTACCAGGCGGTAGGTACGCTCGGGAGAATCATTGTCGACGGGGCCGAAGTGGTTCGAATCCTGGGCAACAAGTATCCGGTCAAGGCCAGAATTGAAAGGATTCACGGATTCTCAGCGCATGCCGACAGGAACGAGCTTTTGGCCTGGTTGAAGGAGCTGGAAAAACCACCGAGAAAGGTTTTTGTGGTTCACGGGGAAAGTGACAGCGCACAATCCTTTGGTGACTTTATTAAAAACGAGACCGGCTGGGATGTTACCGTTCCGGCTTACCGGGACGTAGCTGTGCTGAGTTAGTTTCGATTATGTTCCGAAGCTGCTCTTTCGAATGCACCGGTTCTTTACAGGTAAAGTTACCGCACACATAAGCCGTTGTCTTTCCTTCTATTGCAACCTGACCAGCGACAAAAGGCGAGAGATTTTCAAGCTGAGGCCGATGTTCGGGAGTGTTCAGCAGAATGACCGCATCAGGCAGATATGTCTTGTTTAAAAGGTACAGCATTTCTTTCGTCTCTTCGGCATTGTCGTCACCTACAATTACAATTTCCCGCGCAGGCCCAAGCATGAATGAGTAAGCAGCGACGAGAAAGCTCGAATAGGCCGGATAGTCTGAAAGCTGTGAGGAAAACGCTTCAATAATATGCTCGGCACGAGATGCATACTTCGAATTCATAGTCAGCTTTGAGAGTTTCAGTAATCCAAGAGCCACTGCCGAGTTACCGGATGGGATGACACCGTCTTCAGCAGAGATTTTTCTTACAATCAGTTCTTCAGCGTCGCTGCCGGTGAAATAAAGCCCTCCTTTGTTTTCATCCCCGAAAAGCTCAAGCATGTTATCTGCCAGTGTCTGAGCCTCATCAAGCCACTGAGGGTTGAAGGTTGCCTGATAGAGGTCGAGCAGACCCAGGATCGTGAAGGCGTAGTCGTTAAGGTATGCCGGGTCAACAACCTGACCGTCCCGGTAGAACCGCATAAGACGGCCGTCTTTTCGAAGGGTGCTTAACAAAAAGTTTGCGCTTTTCTCGGCAGCATCGATATATTGTGGCTCATCCAGAACAGCACCGCCATAGGCAAACGAGGAAATCATCAGGCCGTTCCAGGCGGTGATGACCTTGTCATCGAGATGCGGACGGGTTCTTTGGGCCCGATGTTCAAGCAGTTTTCCTCTCGAGCGGCTTAAAATATCCTCAATGACACTCTTATTTTCCTTAAATTTTTCAGCCACTTGCTCAACGGATACGTTTACATTTAAAATACTGTTTCCCTCTTCAAAGTTTCCTTTTTCGGTCACTCCATAACATGCATTAAAAATTTCAGCGTCCCTCGCTCTGAGAACGCTTTTTACCTCCTCAGGCTTCCAGAGATAAAAAGTACCTTCTTCGCCTTCGCTGTCGGCGTCCTCGGCAGCATAGAAACCACCCTTTGAGTCGGTCATATCCCGGAGAACATAATCTAACGTCTCGCGTGCAACTTTTGCATAATTACGATTGCCTGTAACCTGATAGGCCTGAAGATACGCGTAACTTATTAGTGCCTGGTCGTAGAGCATTTTCTCAAAATGCGGCACAAGCCACTGGGCATCGGTCGAATAGCGATGAAAGCCGCCGCCAAGATGGTCATAAATACCCCCCGAGGCCATCGCGTCGAGAGTCGTTTTAACCATATCAAGAGCCTTTTCTTCGCCCGTCCTGTACCAATAATTCAGGAGCATGGAAAGGTTAATGGGCTGGGGGAACTTCGGTGCTCTGCCGAATCCGCCGTAGTAAGGATCAAAGCTGTTGTGAAAATAATTATACGCATTCTCCAGTACCTCCTTTGTGAGTTCCTCTTTTTGGACAGGCTTATTGATATCCACCATGGACTCACTGATACGGCCTGCAGATTCGAGGATTTCTTCTTTTTTGTTTTCCCAGGCGTCGGCAATGGAAAGCAGAATGCGCTTAAAGCCGGGCCGTCCATAGGTATCCTCAGGAGGGAAATATGTTCCGCCGTAGAACGGCCTGCCGTCGGGAGTAAGGAAAACAGACATCGGCCAGCCGCCTGAGCCGGTCATCATGTGAACGGCATCCATATAGATTCTGTCAACATCGGGTCTTTGTTCGCGGTCCACCTTGATACTGAAAAAGTGTTCGTTCATAATGGATGCAATTTCGACATTTTCAAAGCTTTCCTGCTCCATCACGTGACACCAGTGACAGGTGGAATAGCCGATTGACAGAAAAACAGGTTTGTCCTGCTCTTTGGCGTGCTTAAAGGCCTCATCCGACCAGGGATACCAGTTGACCGGATTGTGGGCGTGCTGCAGCAGATAAGGGCTGGATTCGTTGACGAGATTGTTTGTGAATGTATGCTCCATATTTTTTTCCTCGTTAGCAACAACCGTTTTATATAAAAATAACAACAAGTATAAAAAATAACGTTTTGCTTTGATTGACATCAGCAGTTAACCTTACGTTAAAGCTGAATGGACAAACCCGGCTCACCTGGTGTTTATACTGCAGCCGGGTGAAGCTTTGACCAAACCGCATATTGTGCATAGGGTCTGATAGGGCTTACAGCATAATTCTGAATCAATAACATGGCCGCACTTTTCACATACCTTGTCTTCACTGTCAGGGTTTGAAATTCCGGAACTTTCCACGGGCTCGTTAAGCTCTTCGAAATTTACTAAACATACTTCCGGAGGTACAGTCTGAACTGATTCAGAAAGACCCCACCACGTATGACTCATTTCGTAATCAATCACAAAAATCACTAAAAGCACTGCAGTTACTACCGCCATGACGTAGCCACCTGAGCTTTTCATCGTTTTACCCTTTCAATACAACATCTATCATAATCTTTCATACGACAGAAAGCATATTAAGGTCAGGAGAATTTGGGCATGGCAAATAAATTTAAGGGTATTCAGCCGGCTTTAATCAGATTTCTTCTTTCGATTGGCCAGATAGCACAGCAAAATACCCAATTCAAACAGACCGTAAAGAGGGATAGCGAGGGTAACTTGAGATATTACATCAGGAGGTGTAGCCATTGCAGCAACGATAAAAATGACCAAAATGACGTATTTCCTGGACTTTTTTAATGATTCAAGGGGAACGATTCCTGTTTGGTTCAGAAAGAATATCGCCGAGGGCGTCTGAAAGGCAATCCCGAAAACGAGCATAAGGGTGGTAACAAAAGTGATATAATTCTTGAATGTGATATCCGAACGAAGGCCGAGCCACTGATTCACCTTGACAAGGAAACCGATAGAAATCGGAGCAACGAAAAGGATGAAGAATACGGCTCCGGCAATGAACAAGGCGGCGGAAAAAGGAACAGCGATATTAACATAGCGTCGTTCATGCGGATAAAGACCCGCGGCGACAAACATCCAGAGTTGATAGAACACCCACGGCGATGAAATGACCAGCGCGGTGATTAACGCTATCTTGACATAGCTGACAAATCCTTCGGTCAGGGAAAGGACCTGCAGCTTTTCCTCTCCCATTATATTCGTGTATGGTCTCTCCAGAAAGATGATGATATAGCGGGCAAACCCCAGACTAATAATGGTGCATATCGCCAAACCTGCCAGCGCAAGCAGCAAACGCATTCTCAATTCTTCAAGATGGTCACCGAGGCTCATCGTAGTTTCAAGGGGGTCTCGTTTGGTTTTAGATTTACCCATAGTGAATGAATGCTTGTCAGAACGATATTTGAACGGGGGCGCTCGTGCTTGTTATCAATTCGACGTGTCCGAATGCGCATCTGACTTTGCTGCCTCGTCGACTTCCTTTCTCATATCGTCCGTCATCTGCCGGACGTCGGATTCTACATCATCCTTTGCTTCCTTGGCTTCATTGATGCCCCTTTTGAATTCCGTGAGGCTTTTTCCAACGTTACGCGCAATTTCAGGTAAGCGTCTGCCGAATATGAGCAAGGCCACAACAAGAATAACGATAATCTCAATCGGACCGGGCGTCCAGATAGCCATCATTTTCATAGGTTCAAGCATTTTATTCTCCTATGTTAAAAGTCTCCTTTATACGTTTGTCTGTATTATACCGTGTTGTAAGTTATTTCGTCAACAACTATTAGCCGTCTGAAGTAAAGTATTTACTTTGATTTAGAGAGCGTCTATAAAAATATTATTTGACACGGACGCCTCGAAAATATATAATTCGACCCGCATGCTGATTGAAATAACTGTATTTATCGGGGTGTGTAATGAAAATCGTTGAGCAAAAATCGCGGAGGGCTGAAACGGTTATCGGAATCTGCCTGCTGGCGGTCTTGGTTTTTATCGCGACAGCGGTCGTTTCCAGGCAGTTTGATTACGATATGAGCCGTTACGGAATTGTGCAGCCGAAGGCTGAATTCGAGCTGAGGTCGGCGGCACCGACCGGCTTCGAAACTCTTTCCACAACGGAGAGCTATTCGCCCGGTACCCTGTATGAAAAAATAAACGGCAAAGCACCGCTTTATCTGGATTCTGGATTTGGGAGCCTGCAAACACAGCGGTTTATGAACAGCAGTGATGAAACCCTGTGGATGGAAGTTTATCTTTTCGATATGGGCGAAATAAAAAATGCTTTTTCGGTGTTCAGCGTCCAGCGCAGGGAAGACGCCCAGCCGTTTGGTAGTGTGCCGATTACCTTCGGTTATAAGACGAGCAATGGATTGTATTTTGTTCACGGAAAGTATAATGTGGAAATGGTCGGTTCGCAGGCATCTGAAAGTCTCGTAGCGGGGATGGAAGCGGTAGCCGCCACTCTTCAAAACGGTCTGTCTATCAGCGATGAACAGATAAGTGAACTCGGCATTTTCGAAGGAGCCGGTTTTGCCAACGGCAGTATCAAATTCGAACTGAACAGCGCGTTCGGTTATGAAGGCCTGAATAATACATTTTCCACGAAGTATCAATCCGGTGAAGAAAACGTCACGGTTTTTTTCAGCAAACGTCGAGATGAACAGCAAGCTGAGAAACTTTTCAACAGCTACTATGATTTTCTAATCACGAACGGCTTCAAAGATGTTGGCGCAGATTTTTGCGGTGCAAACGGCAAGGTTGTGGATTATTACGGCTTCAAAGAAGTTATTTTTCACGATGGGGTCTACGTGGGCGGAGTCCATGAGGCTGAAAATCAGCAGGCCGCAATACAGGCAGCTTTGGTTCTGAAAGAAAAAATAGGCGGGGGAAAATAAACATGAACCAAAACCAGGATAAAAATTTTTCACGCCGTCAGTTCATCTCGCGGATGACGAAAGCCGGTATTTCCATCGCCGCGGTAGGTGTCGCGGCAAAATATCTATATGACCGTGAAGGACCTATACCGGGTGTAAAAGATGAGGAACTGGTTACCTTACCTGATTTTTCTATACCCGTCCGTGAGGGTCAGGTCATTAGTATCGTCAAAGGGGCGGACAGGGTAAAAAATGTCGATAAAGCCATCGAGTTGCTGGGCGGTATCGAGCGATTTGTCAACCAGGGCGAAACGGTGGTCATCAAACCGAATATCGCGTTTGCAACCGCGCCGATGCTGGGAGCAACCGCCAGACCTGACCTTGTCGCGGAGGTGGTGAGGCTTTGTTTGAACAAGGCCGGGGCTAAAGAAGTTATTGTTACCGATAATCCTATCAATGACCCGCGAAGCTGTTTTACCTTAAGCGGAATCGGCAAGGCCGCAAGCCAGACCGGGGCGTCCGTGATTTTGCCCAAAGGGTCGTTGTTTAAACCTTCCACCCTCGCAGGCGGCAGGCTCATCCAGCAGTGGCCGATTTATTATGGTCCCTTCGAAAAAGCCGACAAAATCATCGGCATCTCACCCATCAAGGACCATCATCGAAGCGGCGCTTCAATGACGATAAAGAACTGGTACGGGCTTCTGGGCGGCAGGCGCAACATCTTCCATCAGAACATTAACGGGATTATTTCGGAACTGGCCATGATGGTCAAACCGTCACTGGTTATTCTTGATGGCGTGGAAGTGATGATGACAAACGGCCCGACCGGCGGGTCACTGTCCGATTTGCGAAGGGCCAATACACTCATTGCCAGTACCGATATGGTCGCGGCGGATTCATACGGGTGCGGCCTGCTGGATTTGAAGGTTTCGGATTTGCCGTATTTAAGCATGGCCGAGAAGGCCGGTGCGGGGACAACGGATTATCAATCGCTTAAGCCGCTAATGGCATCAATAAGTTAGGTTCAGAAGGATATCTATGAAAATAGTAACAGTAAGACGTATCAGTCAGGTATTCTTTTTTGTTCTCTTCCTGTGGTTTTGTATCGTCAGTACGGTGGGAGAAAAATTCTGGCAGATAAGAGATTGGCCCGTCAATTTTCTATTATGGCTTGACCCTCTCGTTGCCATCGGCACTGTACTAACCACCCATACGCTATACTGGGTGCTTCTATGGTCGGTCGTGACGATTGTCCTGACGATTATCCTCGGCAGGTTTTTCTGCAGTTGGGTTTGTCCCTTCGGTTCGATACATCATTTTGTCGGGTATTTCAGCAACAGAAAAAAACCGGCTTCGAAAAAGATTGAGCTCAACAAATACAGAAAGGCACAGAGCATCAAATATTTTATCCTCATCGCATTTCTCGCGATGGCCGCGTTTCCTTCCCTCTCGGCAAGTCTGCAGACGGGTCTGCTTGATCCGATACCCTTAGTGACACGCTCTTTTAATCTCGTCATTGTTCCGGTAGCCGACCAGTTCACAAACTTCATATCCGTGCCGGCCCGTTTTTATGAGGGTGCGTGGCTGGTTCTGACAATCTTTTTAGCGGCGGTTCTGCTGAATATGGTGATTCCCCGCTTTTACTGCAGGTTTATCTGTCCGCTCGGTGCACTATTTGGAATTATCAACCGATTTTCTATATGGAGAATCGGTCAAAATAAAAATGAGTGCATCCAGTGCCGGCTGTGCGAGAAAGGCTGTGAGGGCGGATGTGAACCAAGAGGAAATATGCGAATCAGCGAGTGCGTGCTTTGTTTTAACTGCCTGGATGACTGCAAGCACGGCGTCATCAGTTACCAAACCATTCCCTCGACAGCCGGTGAGATTACAGGCCCTGATATTTCAAGACGCGGCTTCGCGCTGTCGCTGGTCAGCGGCTTAGGCGCTGTTTGGGCGGTCAGGCTGGCAGGTAAGGTTGCGGACAACTGGCATAATAAGGTCATTCGGCCGCCGGGTTCCCTGGAGGAAAAAGAATTCTTAAAGCGATGCATCAAATGTGGCCAGTGTATGCGAGTATGTCCAACGAATGTAATACAGCCCGCGGGTTTCGAAGGCGGTATCGAGAATTTATGGACGCCGGTTTTGAATAACCGAATCGGTTCGAGCGGCTGTCAGCTAAACTGTGTTTCATGCGGGCAGGTATGCCCCACCTCCGCCATCAGACCGATTAGCCTGGATGAGAAGCACGGCAAGGGTGAGTATGCAGAGGCCGGGCCGATTAAGTTGGGAACTGCATTTTTTGACAGGAACCGGTGCCTGCCCTGGGCAATGGACCGGCCCTGTATCGTATGTGAGGAAAACTGCCCTGTCAGCCCGAAAGCTATTTTTACACGTGAAGAATTTATCACCGTCCGAGACCAATATCATACCCTCAATCAAATAAAACATAATGTATTTTTAATCAGAGATAGTGAATTACCCCCTGAAAAATTTAATACGGGGGATTATTACGTATTATTCCAAAATCAAAGGTATAAGATTGTTCGTGCACAAGGAAATGAAATAGAAGTTCTCCAGCCCGAAAGGGCTTTTGGTGAATCTCCGCCGTCAGCACCGCTCGAAATCCAGGTGCGGCTGCAGCGACCCTACGTAGATATTGAAAAATGCATCGGCTGCGGGGTATGCGAGCATGAATGCCCCGTCAGCGGAAAAAAGGCTATTAGAGTCTCAGCAGAGGGAGAAACACGAAGTCTTGACAGGAGTTTATTGCTCTCTGGATAATGAGTTTTTTAAAAAATTTTTGTTTTTAACAGAAATTTAGCGATTATGTTGCTATAATATAGCACTTTGATAGAATATAAAAACCAACATTTAATCGAACTCACATGCCCGATTCGTTGTAATAACAACATAATTTAACTCCTTAGGTTGTTAAACATTAAAAAAGAATATGAATACAATTAAAAGTGGAGGTGAATTTGATGTCACAAAACCGTATAAATCGAAGAAATTTCTTGAAAGGTACAGGAGCCGCGGGTCTGGGTTCCGTTTTTGCCGCAAGCCGTTTACATGCCGGCGATGAAGAAGAAAAAACAAATGACGAATCTAAGAAATCCATGATACCGATGCGCTCGCTGGGCAAAACAGGAACCAAGGTTCCCATCCTGTCTATGGGCACGATGTACAACCTCGTTGACAACCAAATAATGTTACGAAGAACTCTGGATTTGGATGTTAATTATTGGGACACGGCGTATTCATACGCACGTGGAAATAGTGAAAAGGGCATTGGTAAATTTTTGGGAAATAATCCGGATGTTCGAAAAAATGTTTTCCTTACGAGCAAGGCTTCAGGCGCTCATACCCCTGAAAGGGTGGAAGAAAGGCTCCAGGAATCACTGAAGCGCATGAACACGGATTATATTGACCTTTACTACTGTGTCCATGGAATGGACGAACCGGAGCAATTGACACCGGAATTAAAGGAATGGGCTGAAGAAGCAAAGAAGCGCGGGGTTATCAAAAATGTAGGCATCACGACACATGAGAACATGGCTGACTGCATGAATGCTGCGGCCGAATCCGGTTGGATTGATGCCGTGATGACCAGTTACAATTTCCGGCTAATGCAGAGGCAAGATATGCAGGATGCGGTTGAGGCCTGTAACAAAGCGGGCGTCGGACTTATTGCCATGAAAGTTATCGCTGAAGAGCAAATCAAAACAGAAAAAGACAAGGAGCTGGCGGGTCACTTCCTGGAGCGCGGCTTCACGCAGGGACAGGCTAAGATCAAGGCGGTTTTAAGTGATGAGCGATTCAGCTGTGCCTGTGTGGGTATGAGGACCATCACCATGTTAAACGAAAATGTAGCGGCAGCCCTGGACAAGACCGAACTGACACAAGCCGACATGGACTTTTTAAAGGCACACGCTGAAGCGACCTGTAACGGTTACTGTGCCGGTTGTTCAAATATCTGTGAGGGTGCGGTTCCCGAGGTTCCCTACATCAGCGAAATCATGCGATACCTGATGTACTACAAGCGATACGGCGAAAAAGAAATGGCTCGTGAGCTGTTCGCCGAAATTCCGGCGGATGTCAGAAGCAGGCTGGCGAGTGTCAACTACAAGGCGGCCCAGGCACGGTGTCCTCAACATATGCCGATAGGCACATTGATGAAGGAAGCGGCAAAAAAACTGGCATAAAAAGGTGCTAATTTCGGGCTTGTTCGTATAAGTTTTGAAATTATCTTTAAGGCCATTTTAGGGCATGTAAAAATTTTATTTTTTACATGCCCTAACTCATTTAATAGCAACTACTTATAAAATATATGGCCGTTTTTGCTTGATTTTTACAGTCCCCATCAGCTATAATAGTATCTGTTAAGAGAAGGAATTTGGGGGCTTTTAAAATGGCCGTTAAAAGATTTTATTACGAATTCTGGATACCTTTCACTTTCACCAAAAAAAGGATTTTGATCCTCGCGATTGCAAGCTATATTGCGCTTTGCTGAATTTTTAACTATTTTTACTAACCCTTTTAAACCGCCCTTGAATGGGCGGTTTTTTTATGCACATATTGTACGTTAAACATTTGACATGACATAAATTTGGCGATAGATTCCAAGACAAATGTTCTAAGCCATAGGGAGATATTGAAATGTACATTGTCACCGGCGGGGCCGGCTTCATAGGCTCGGCGATTATAGCAGGTCTCAATCAGCGAGGCATCGATGATATTCTCGTGGTGGACGAACTGGGCTGTGACGAGAAGTGGAAGAATCTGCGCAATCTGTCAATTGCGGATTATGTGGAAAAAGGTGATTTTCTGGAGATGGTTTTAGAGGGCAAAATCGCCCCACCGATAAAAACTGTTTTTCATATGGGGGCCTGTACCAGCACCACGGAGACAGATGCTTCGTATCTGATAAAAAATAACTATGAATACACAAAGCTTCTGGCCCAGTGGGCGACGGGCAGCAAGATACGTTTTATATACGCATCCAGTGCAGCGACCTATGGCGACGGCTCAAAGGGATTCGAGGATAACGAGCAAGTATTAGAAACTCTGAGGCCGTTGAATATGTATGGGTATTCGAAACATCTGTTCGACTTGTGGGCAAGGCGAGCCGGGCTGCTGAAGCAAATCGTAGGCTTAAAATACTTTAATGTCTTCGGACCAAATGAATTCCACAAAGCCGATATGAGAAGTTTCGTTCTGAAGGCCTTCGAACAAATCAAAGCCCGGGGAAAAGTCGGATTATTTAAATCCCACAATCCCCAATACACCGATGGAGATTACGTAAGGGATTTTATTTATATCAAAGACGCCGTGGATATGACTCTGTTCTTTTTGGATAATCCGAAGCTGGCCGGGCTTTATAACATCGGCACGGGAAAGGTGCGAAACTGGAACGATATGGTCAAGGCGGTTTTCGCCGCGATGGGAAAAAAGGAAAACATCGAATATATCGAGATGCCTGAATCAATCCGTCATCAATACCAGTATTTTACACAGGCCGAAATGAGCAAATTAAAAAATGCCGGCTACGATAAAGACACCACTTCACTTGAAGATGCCATACAAGATTATGTGCAAAATTATTTGCAAAAAGACGGATATTTAGAGGGGATTTAATTACCTTCCCTATAGGAATAAACTATGCCGTTTACACCGTATCATTTCGGGCCCAGTGGTTTTGTCGGGCTGGTGTTCAGAAAATTCATCGACCTTCCGGTGTTTGTGCTGGCCAATGTCATTGTGGATATTGAGGTGCTTTTTTATAACCGCTGGCCTGTGCATCGGTATGCTCACACGCTGCTGATTGGGGCAGGTGTCGGTCTGCTTTGGGGATTGCTTGCGTATCCGTTGAAAGGCTTATTCGCAAAACTGATGAATTTATTTAGACTGCCGTACGAGCCGAGTTTGCGGATGATGCTGCTATCAGGTGTACTGGGCGTGTGGTTTCACGTTCTTATAGACAGTATTTATCATTACGATGTACGCTTGTTCTGGCCATACAGCGCAAGACCCTTATATAATCTGCTCAGCCGGCAGCAGGTCAAATGGGCATGTCTTGGATTCTGGTGTGCTGCTATTGTTTTGTACCTGATCATTTTTACACGAGCCAGAGAACAAAAACAAAAGACCCTGCCTGAATAACATTAACCTTATGTTGCTACATTACAAAGAAGCCTTACCTGTCCGGCGAATGTATCCTTGCTAATTATCCGGATGTTATTTATAATTCTCTATACCTATAAAAAGTCTTATGAGGATAATCAATGACAGAGAAGGTGTTAGAACAAATGGAACTGCTTAAGCGGGGAACGGTTGAGATATTCAACGAGGATGAACTGGCCGGGAAACTCACTGAAGCAGCAAAAACCGGCAGGCAGCTCCGGATAAAGCTGGGACTGGACCCTACCAGTCCTGATATCCATCTGGGACATACCGTGGTGCTTCGCAAGATGAGACAGTTTCAGGATATGGGGCATAAGGCGGTACTGATTATCGGTGATTATACCGCGCGGATTGGTGATCCTACCGGTCAAAATGAAACAAGACCGATGCTTAGTACCCGTGAAATTGAAACCAATGCCCAGACCTATCTGACACAGGCAGGGAAGATTATTGACACCGCTGAAGAGAAGCTGGAGGTTCGAAACAACAGCGAATGGCTTGAGAAACTGTCGCTGATGGAGATGATTCAGATAGCCGCCAAGAAAACCGTCGCCCAAATGCTGCAGCGGGACAGCTTCAGAAAGCGACTGCAAGCCGATATTGACGTTTACACTCACGAGTTTTTGTACCCCTTAATGCAAGGCTATGATTCCGTTGCGATTGAAAGCGATGTAGAGCTTGGCGGTACGGACCAGACCTTTAACAATCTTGTCGGGCGCGATATTCAAAGAGCCTTCAATCTGTCTCCTCAGGTTGTGATTACGATGCCTATTCTGGTGGGGCTGGACGGCAAGGAGAAGATGAGCAAATCCAAGGGCAATTATATCGGGGTGACCGATGAGCCGTCCGATATGTTCGGCAAGGTGATGAGCATTTCCGATGAGATGATGAAGAACTATTTTACGCTGCTGACCGACCTGCCCGCTGACAAAATCGCCGAGCTGACCGATGTATCCACAACACATCCGAAAGAGGCGAAGGTGTTGTTAGGCAAGACAATTGTCTCTCACTTCTATGATGAAAAAACCGCAGAGGCAGCGGCGGCTGAATTCGAGAAAATCTTTGCCGCCGGGCAACTGCCGGATGATATACCTCAAGTAACCATAGCAGCAGAGCCGATTTCAGTCAAAAAACTTTTAATGCACTGCAAGCTTGTATCGAGCGGCGGCGAGGCAAAACGCATGGTCAACCAGGGAGGGGTAAGTATTAACGGTAATAAAGTAAGTGACATTAATGAAGAAATGACGCCGACCGAGGGTATGGTCATCCAGGTCGGAAAAAGAAAATTCGCTCAATTGAAAATATAGTAATATTATGAAATTACCTGAATTAGAAAATAGCAAGAAATATGTCGGGTTGTATGTGGTGGACTTTGGCGAGCACACGGGTGTGGGATTTACCGCGCAGGAAGTGTCGGAGCTTCTGGAGAGTGAAAAATACCGCAACTGCAAGGTCTATAAAATTTACCGTGCCTATCCGGATGGCAGGCTTGAGCTTAAAGGAGTGCCTTCGCAGACTTTCCAGTTAGAGGCAGGGATGTTCTTTTATTCACAGAATGTGAAAACCGCCGGAGACGATTATAAAAGGCTGGTGAAGTTAGGTGTCGAAAATCAACCGCCCTGTCGGGCAAAGGTGCATCTTGCAAAAACCGGTGAGGAACAGTACGTCGCTGCATTGATATATCCCGCGGAATACGACGATGAAATCAGCAGGTGGTTGCTGGATGGCAAATACAAGACAGCAGGCGCTGCTGAAGGCGGCATTGAAGCGGTGCAGCGATATTATGATACGAAGCCGGACATTCTGGAACGTCATCAACTATTCGGTGAAACATCGATAGAAAGCAGGAGCGGCCAAGATCTATTAACCCATCTCAAAAAGGCTGTGCAAAGATAAATAATGGTTCGAACCAGGAACAATTCATTATTAAGCCGGCTGGCTGGTATTTTTCTATCGAAATCCACAAAGAAATCAAACAAGCTAACAGGAGACGACTTCAGAAAAGCGGAGTTCAAAACGAGTACCCAGGGGATGGGAGTGCGATTTAATAAGAAAATTCGTGATGTTTTCCGATGTAAATGGTTAAAATTAAAAAAGTAAGCTTAAACATTGCTAAAAACCAGTAGAACATGTGACTCTTTATCATTAGGGGCTTATTCATGGTTGAACCTGATGTATTTCCACCGCCGGGACCCGAACCGGAACTGAGTGAAAACGCCTTAAAGGTTCTTCAGAACCGCTACCTGGTTAAGGATGAAGAGGGTAACTGCATCGAAAGTCCTGCCCAGATGTTCAGCAGAGTTGCCACCTTGGTAGCCGAGGCGGAGACGAAGTACGGTGGTGTCCATATGGATATCAAACTGTGGCACCGGAGATATTACGATTTGATGGCCTCGCTGAAATTTCTGCCTAATTCACCCGCTCTGATGAATGCAAAGAGGCGAAACGGCTTGCTGAGTGCCTGCTTTGTCCTTCCCATAGAAGACAGCATCGAAGGAATATTCGAGACCGTCAAACAAACGGCCTTGATTCAAAAAGCCGGAGGTGGAACGGGTTTTTCCCTGGATAAGCTGCGACCTACCGGTGACCTGGTAGCCTCAAGCGGCGGAAATACCTCCGGGCCTATAAGCTTTTGGCGGGTTTTATATGAAACAACCAACGCTATTCAGCAGGGAGCTTTTCGCCGGGGCGCAAATATGGGGATGATGAGCGCTGAACACCCGGATATCTTGAAATTTCTGCATGCGAAGAAAGATTTGAGTGCATTTACGAATTTCAATATCTCGGTAAAAATTAAAGATTCCTGGATGAAATCGCTTCTAAAAGGCGGTGGCGACCTGCATATTGTACGGAATCCCCGCACTCAGGAGGAGTATCTTCTGCCCCGCAAGCTGAATATTGAAACTTACACCATCCATGACCTTGTAAGGGTTGTGGACAGGCCGCGAACAAAAGCCGAGGGAGCCAGAAAATTCTTCTCAATCAAGGATATCTGGCAGATGATTGTAAAATCCGCCCATGAGACGGGGGAACCGGGATTAGCGTTTATTGACCGCATAAACCGGGACAATCCGACACCTACATTGGGCAGTATTGAGGGGACGAATCCCTGCGGTGAACAGCCCTTGCTGCCGTACGAGGCGTGTACCCTCGGCAGTATCAATCTAACTAAATTTGTTAAGGTTGTTGAAGGCAAGGTTGACTTGGACTGGGCTGGAATAGGTACAACTATCGAGTTAGCCGTGCGGTTTCTGGACAATATGCTTGATATGAGTGAATATCCGGTCAGGGAAACAGTAAAACTCGCACAGGCAAATCGTAAGATTGGGCTGGGATTAATGGGTTTTGCGGATTGTCTTTTTATGCTGGGGATACCTTATGACAGCGACGAAGGGTTTGCATTCGGGGAAAAAGTGATGCAATTTATCGGTGAAAAAGCCCATGAAGCCAGTATTAAACTGGCTAATATGCGCGGACCGTTCCCGAACTGGAATGATAGCATCTGGAGGACGGAAAGGAGTTGCAAGATACGTAATGCAGCGGTTACCTGTGTAGCCCCGACAGGAACAATTAGTATCATCGCGGATTGTTCGTCGGGAATCGAGCCGGTGTATTCGCTGGTCTTTTACAGGCAAATACTCGCAGGAGCCAAGCTGCTGCAGGTCAACTCAGTATTTAAAAAGATTGCCCGGGAGGCTGGTTTCTTCAATGAAAAACTGGTTGAGGATATTGCAAAACAAGGAACTGTTCAAAAAATGACAAGGATACCAGCGAGGATACGGAAGATATTCATATGTGCATATGATATCAAGCCTGAAGCTCATATAAGGATGCAGGCGGCATTCCAGAGGCATTGTGACGCAGCGGTTAGCAAGACGATTAATCTACCCGCGAATGCGAGCAACAACATGGTTGATAAAGCCTACAGAATGGCGTATGAGCTTGGCTGTAAAGGGATTACGGTCTACAAAAAAGGCTGCCGAGAAGGCGAGCCAATGTGCATTTGTTGAGAAAAACTTTTTAGGTTTTTGGGGGGAAAAATGAACATCAAAGATTTCCATCCGTAAAACTTGTAGAAAGTTAATAACAAGCAATCATAACAATAAAGCACGAGTAAAGCAATAGAATTGAAGTTTTTCTCCCCTCCGGAAAACATCGGGCAAAGGAAATTGCCCGATGTTTTCTTTATATATGTGTTCAATTGATAAAATGCTCCCCTTGAAACGAAATAAACATTGTTTAAAACAATCTCAGGTACGTAAAAACCTGATTTGACCGTTTTCAATAGAAAACGAACATTTTTATCACATCATACGTAATTTCAACTTGATACGGTATTTAACAGGATGAACGGATAGTTCGAAGTTTATTTTTCATTGGGGGTTGATTTTACCACCAACATGTTCCGACATTTAAAGATCTGAAGCTCATGGAAAACATTCTTGAAACAAATAATACGAACAAAACTACCTCGCAAGAAAAAAACAAAAACGCTCTTGCCAATTTCAAATATGAGAACGGATTTGTTTTTTGCGGCACTGATTTAGGCAATCAGGGCGTTAAAATCGAATTGATGCGAAACTATGAAAACGGGGGCGCTATCATACTGCCTCCCAACAAGGCGCTTGAATGTGCTCATTGGATGCTGCAAAGCATCGGTCAACTGAAGCATGATATCCCGAAAGAGCTGCCGGGTATTTTGGAGAAAATCGCCACTGACAAGCAGGCCAGGCGTCTTTTGAACCGTGAGGACAAGAAAACAATAAAGCAAGCTATTTCGTTTTTGAAAATATACAATTCAAAAAACTAAAACGCTTGCCTTCCCATAACCTCTTTTATGATACTCGGCCGCAGCATTTTTTATATTTTTTACCGGAGCCGCACGGACATGGGTCGTTCCGACCGACCTTTGGCGTTTCAAGTTTTATCTGTTTGACTTTCGTTTCCCCCTGAGGGGCCTGGGCAGCAGCGCGCTGCCGCTCGGCCATGGCGAACTGCCCGACCTCATCATGTGATGTCTGGCTGACGTTCCAGACACTGCGGGCCTGCGCACCGGCTTCGAGCCGGACCTTGAAGATGATGTCCGTCACACGATCTTCAATAGTATCCAGCATCTGGTTAAACATGCGGAAGCCTTCACGCTTGTATTCGACCTTCGGGTCCTGCTGGGCGTGCGAGCGCATCCAGATGGTGCCCTTAAGGTTGTCCATCGAATACAGATGGTCCTTCCAGGCGGAATCATAGACCTGAAGCAGGACATATTTTTCCAGGTCGGAAAGCTCTTTACGCATAAACTGACGGCCGGCGTCGGCTAAAAGCTTCTTCCGCTGTTCCGGTTCATCATCAATGTCCTCGTCTGACAGCGATGCATTAAACCTTTCATTAGCCCAGTGAATTAGTTCCGGCGATTCTAAATTAATTCGTTCACCGATTTCCTGCTCAAGCTTGCCGTCGTTATAAGTGGCACTCAACTCCAGGAGTCTTTTATGGAGGCTGTTGGGTGACAGGTTTTGAAGCTGCTGGGGTTCGAAATCAGCGTTATACTTTTTGTTGGCCCATTCGGCGAGCGCTTCAAAGGCGTACACGCTGGTTTCCTGACGACCGTAGACCATGTTCATGGCAAATTCAACGGGGTATTCGATTTCGCGCTGCTTGTATTTTTCTTGGGCTTTTTCGAGCAGCATGCTGCGTATTTCAGCGGCGTTAAGGGTTTCAATGTCTTCCTGGGTCAATGGGATATCGAACTTCGCTCTGGCCCAATCGGCAAACGTTCGCTGGGCAAAGCCTTCCTGCAGAAATTCGAAGAGCTGGGAGCAGTCTTTATTATCAATCTGTTCACAAGCGGCGGTAACAAGCTGGTCTTCAATCTCTTCGGGCGTCATTTGTTTGACCTTTGACGGCGACAGATTGACCTTGAACGCACTCATCGCCCACTTGGAAAGTCCCTGGGTGTCCCAGGTGGAGGGATCGGAATAATCTTCGAGATATTCGCCGATGGACAGTGAAATTTCGTTTGAGGTATCCGTCTTGGCCTGCTTTTTGATAAGCTGTTCGATATCTTCTGCTGTTAAGCCTTTTATGTCTGATGGATTTAGATCGACTTTAAAGTTCGTCCTTGCCCATTCCGTGATGCAGTGATATGGATAATCGTCGGATAGCATGGAATCGGAGGATGTTTTGATTGCATTTTGAATCATCTCTTCAATAATACCTTTAAGGTCCTTGCCGGCAAGAATCTGGCGGCGTCGGTCATAGAAGATTTTCCGCTGATAGTCCATCACCTCATCGTACTCGAGCAGACTCTTTCGTATTTCGAAGTTTCTCTCTTCGACTTTTTTTTGAGCACGTTCGATGCCTTTGGAGATTCGTTTATGATAGATAGGCTGGCCTTCTTCCCATCCTATCCAGGACAGGGCTTTAACAGTCCACTCCGGAGCAAATATACTCATCAGGTCATCATCGAAGGACAAAAAGAACTGTGATGAGCCCGCGTCCCCCTGCCGCCCCGCTCGTCCGCGGAGCTGGTTATCAATACGGCGGGCCTCGTGACGTTCGGTACCGAGAATATGCAGGCCGCCAATAGCGGCAACTCCTTCACCAAGCTTGATATCCGTTCCCCGGCCGGCCATATTGGTCGCGATAGTCACATTGCCGCGAAGAGAACCGTCGCGTGCCTCGTGCTGATAACCCGCCTTTTCAACGATAGTCGCTTCTCGGGCGTGCTGCTTTGCATTCAAGACTTCATGCTCGATGCCGTATTTCTTCGTAAGTGCCTGCGAAAGGGCTTCACTTTTTTCAATACTTATCGTCCCTACCAGGACAGGCCGTCCGGCGGCGGAAATGTTATGGATTTCTTCCACGATGGCGCTGAATTTTTCCTTCATCGACTTGTAAATAATATCTTCCCGATCGTCCCGTATACAGGGTTCATTTGTAGGTATGACGACAACGTCGAGTTTATAAATCTTCATGAACTCATCGGCTTCGGTGGCAGCGGTACCCGTCATGCCCGCAATCTGCTCATAGAGTTTGAAAAAATTTTGAAGGGTGATGGTGGCGAGCGTTTGTGTCTCCTCTTTGATATCTACATTTTCCTTTGCTTCTACGGCCTGGTGAAGTCCATCCGACCACTGTCGTCCATGCATCAGTCGGCCGGTGAATTCGTCAACAATCACCACCTTGCCTTCCATCACAACGTAGTCTTTTTCCTTTTCAAAGGTAACATGGGCTCGCAGAGACTGTTCGAGCAGGTGGGGCCATTCCATATTCGAACCGACAAAAAAGGAGCCGATACCGGCGATTTCCTGAGCGGCACTGACACCTTCGTGAGTCAGATGAACGGCTTTCTTGTCATATTCAACTTCGTAGTACTGGGTCTCGGTCTCTAATCTCGCTTCTGCAGTACTCAGTTCGCTATGAAGTTTATCAATTGCTTGCTGGGCCTTTTGGATGCGCTCGGGATTTTTGTCCTTTTTGGCATCCGAAAGCTCGCCTTCCGCGTTGGCGATATTCCTCTGAGTGTTGTCAATCTGGGCTTTCAGGCGGTTATAACCAGCTTGTTTACTGATAAGCTGCCGGGCAATCTGATCGGCCTTTTTGTATCGTGTGACATCATCAAATGCCGGACCGGAGATGATAAGAGGCGTTCGGGCTTCGTCAATAAGGATGGAGTCAACCTCATCGATGATAGCGTACTCGAGCGGTGACTGAACCATGTTTTCGAGAGAAGTCTTCATATTGTCACGGAGATAGTCGAAGCCGAATTCATTATTCGTCCCATAGGTGACATCACATCTATATTGCTCTTTTCGTTCCTCTCCAGCAGTATCCATGTCGGCCTGAATGGCACCAACGGTCAGTCCCAGGGCACGGTAGACAGGCCCCATCCATTCGGCGTCGCGCTGGGCCAGGTAATCATTGACGGTCACGATATGAACCTTTCGGCCGCTGAGGTGAACCAGGTACACGGCAAGCGTCGCCACAAGGGTTTTTCCCTCGCCGGTGGCCATCTCGGCGATCTTGCCGTCGTAGAGAACATTGCCCCCGATGAGCTGAACGTCAAAGTGACGCATCTGAACATTGCGCCGGGCAACTTCCCGAACCACCGCGAAAGCTTCCGGCAGAATATCCTCAGGTGTTGCACCGTTATTGAGGGACATTCTGAACGCTTCGGTTTTTCCCTTGAGCTGTTCGTCGCTGAAACTTTTTATCTGCTCCTCAAAGCTGTTCGCCTTGAAAACCATTTCGCTGTAGGACTTAATCAGTCGCTCGTTGCGGGAACCGAAAACTTTTAACAGGATTTGATTTATCTTTGCAAAAGGCATATTTTTTATAAATCGGCCTTTTTAATTTTTTTATGCATTTTTTACCCGTGTTACATATTCGCCCGAGCGGGTATCCACGTTAATTACATCACCCATCTTTATAAAAGGCGGCACCTGAATGGTCAGTCCCGTTTCCAGGGTTGCCGGTTTATACTGGTTCGTCGCAGTAGCCCCTTTTATTTCCGGAGCCGTTTGAGTAACCTCAAGGTCCACGCTGTTCGGTAAATCGACTATCACAGGCTTTCCCTGGTACATGCTGACCTGAAGCTGTGTGTTGGGTTTAAGGTATTTTGTTCCGTCACCGAAGGCTTCATCATCAAGGCTGATTTGCTCATAGGTTGTGGTGTCCATTATAACATGCTCGGAACCCGAAGAATAAAGGTACTCGTATGTTCTTTTATCGAGAAAAGCCTCTTCAACGTTTTCATCAGAACGTAGTCGGACATTCTGGGTGGAACCATCCGTGATATTCTTTAGTTTCGTCTGATAGACGGCACCGCCCTTACCAAGCTTGACGTGTTGGTAATCAACAATCACAAACAACTGGCCATCAATCGTTATGGTCTGGCCCTTTTTCATCTCAGAAGCACGCATTTAAAACTCCAAAAAAAGACATAGTATTACAAGGTTATTAATCGAAAACGTAAATATCTCAAAATTCGAACAATTTGTCAAGGGAGGGAATGATTATCATGATATACCCCGGCAGAAATAGAAAAGCGGCTCCGGAGTAAAGAGCCGCTTTTAAACAGAGGAGAAGGATGAAAGAAAAGCTTTATATCTTTACTGCATTGCACAGGTTCATTTTTCTATTTGCCACTCGGCCGCAGCGTTTACATACGTAACGGCCGTTTTTTATCATTTTCTTAAAATCATTCGTATTCGTTTTATGATAACCAATGTTAACCAGGTAACATAAGTGTTTTGCATGTCCAAGATGCGGCATTTTGGGTCTGGCCATAATTCTATTACCTCCATAGTTGAAATTGTATTTACATTTCTAAGATACTTCGATTTTTCCAAGAAGTTCGGATTAAAAGCGATTTTTTTAGCTTATCCTTCCCCATTTGTATATCTTCCTGTATAAAAGCCAAAAGGAAAAAAACAAAAAGCATTCAATGTTTTTGGCTATTATGAGCCGATATGGATAAATAACGTAAACTTTATATAGTCTATGTATTGAAGGGATTGAGGTAAACTAAAATGAAGAAGTTTTCTATTTTTCACATTCCAATTTTTTCATTTTTTTCCAGGGACTTATACAGAGATATCGGATTAAACTGGAGAGGGACCAATTTCGGATATCTTCTTTTACTTCTTGTCGTATGCTGGATTCCCCAGATGTTTTTGATTCATGCGGCTTTATCGGATTTGAAGAAAGACGAAGAGGTCCAGGCGCTTATATCCCAGGTGCCAACCATTCAGATAACCGACGGAGAGGTATCCGCCGACGTAGAACAGCCGTATTATTTCAAGGCCCCCGATACAAACGAAGTATTAGCTATCATTGACACCACCAGCAAGATAACATCGATAGAGGACCCAAATACCATGTTGTTATTAACAAGGAATTCGGTGATTACGCGCCAAAGCGAATTCGAGCAGAGAAGTTACGACCTTTCACAAATTGATGATTTAACACTCACGCGTGATATGATAACGAAATTTATAAATATCATCGCAAAATTCGCCGCCATTGTGATGTATCCGGTCGCTGTTTTGTTTTCCTACATATATCGAATCATCCAGGCGCTGATTTATGCAGCGATAGGATTACTGTTTGCACGGATATGCAATGTAAAACTTTCCTATGACGCACTGCTTCGCCTGGCCGTGGCTGCAGTGACGCCGTGCATTATTGTCGGGACTGTTATGAGCTTCACCTCTTTTTATTTACCTCTTTATTTTTACTTAATAGCGGCTTTATTATATTTGTTTTTTGGTGTAAAATCGACACAACCCGAAGGCCCAACGGATGAATATATATTACGGGCGGAGGACACCACTAATGATTGATACGCAAAGCGTTTAAGCAAATGGCTTTATTTTCGTTTTCGTGATTTTCCCTTGCGAGTTCTCCGTTTTTTCCCAATGGTCTTTTCTTCAGGCTTCACGAAAGGTTCAACCGGACAGATATTCAACTGCCGTGCAGGGATATTAACGGAAAGAATCCTGACCTTGACGGGTATCCCAAGTCTTATGGTAAATCCGGTACGCTGACACACAAAAGACTGGGTTTTCTGACTAAACCTGAAACTATCGGAACCGAGGTCCTGATAACGGATAAGACCTTCAACACCGTACTTGTTTGAGCGGGCAAAGACTCCAAAACCCGCAACACCGGTGACCACACAATCAAGCTCATCACCGATGTATTTGTTCAGGAACTGTAAAATAAGGACTGTTTTAAGCTCCCGTTCGGCGTCTTCGGCACGTTGTTCGGTGAAACTGATGTGTTTTCCGACCTCCTTAAAATCCGGATGAGTTTCGATTTTTTCGACATCTTTCGTGAGGTGAACATCGAGAGAACGATGAACCAGCAAGTCGGCGTACCGCCTAATCGGGCTTGTAAAGTGACAATAATGAGAGGAGGCAAGAGCATAATGACCCATCTGCATAGGAGCATATTGTGCTTTTTCCAGACTTCTAAGCACTAACATATTAACAGCGGGGGAAAGCGGTTTGCCCTGAACAGCCTCCAATATATTCTGAACGGCAAAGCGGTCCGGCGTGGACGGCAGGGACAAACCTAATGTTCTGATAATTTTCGAAAGATTCTTCAAGGTAAGCGCATCAGGTTCGGGATGTATGCGTCGCATCAAGGGCAGGTTCAATTTGTCCAGCAGGCCCGCAACCGCTTCATTTGCTTCGACCATGAACATTTCAATAATGGTATGCGGATAGCTGTTATCAGCGGGAACGACATCGGCCAATCGGCCGCTTTTGTCCAGAATCAGTTCGGTTTCAGGCAAATCAAGATGAAGCATACCGTTTTTTCTTCGGCGCTGCTCAATCAGGCGGGCCAGTTGTTCCATATTCTTCAACAGCTTACCAACCGGTTCTTTAACACCTGTCTTTCTACCCTTGAGTATTTTATCGGCCTGTTTATAAGTTAGTCTTTGCTTCGAACAAATAACGGAATTGGCAAGCTTTCGATCGATGATGTCGGCATTCTTATCGTAGGTAATATAGACGCTCTTACAGAAACGCTCTTGTTCGGGCTGGAGAGAACAAATCCCGTTGCTGAGGATTTCCGGAAGCATCGGAATTGTTTTGCCGGGCAGATAAATACTGTTTCCTCTCTGGCAAGCTTCTTCATCCAACGGTGAACCGGACGGTATAAAGTAACTTACATCAGCGATGTGTACACCAAGAATCCAGTTGCCCCGCTTATCTTTTTCAAGACTTATAGCGTCATCAAAATCCTTCGCGTCCTTCGGGTCAATGGTAATAACAGTTTTATCCGTGATATCCTGACGACCGTTGTGGCATTCGGCGGTGAATTGAGCAGCCGCTTTCCTGGCCTGTTTCAGACAGTCTTCTTCAAATTCAGACGGGATATGGAACTGACGTATAACGGACCGGATCTCAGTTTCGTATCGACCCGCCCTTCCGAGAACTTCGGTAATGACACCTTGTGCCGGATATTTTTGTGTTGGCCAGGTAATGATTTCCACAACGACCTTATCTTTCTCTTTTGCATTTTTCGCAGATACATCAGACACCGATATGGGGTCGAGATAGGAGGGACCGTCCGGCAGCACAAGCCAGCCTTCATTGGTTTTAGCAAGCGTGCCTACGAAACGATTCTGTGCCCTTTCTATCACCTGGACGATTTGGCCGGTGTACTGGGTTTTACGTCCCGGCTGACTGAATGTTTTCGATCTTCTTCGCCTTTTCGTCACGATAGCCTCGACAATATCACCCGTCATCGCATCAGAAACAGCCTTGGGAGGAACAAAAAGGTCACCTTCGGAGTTGGGTTCAAGGGGTGTTATAAATCCGAAGCCTTTCGGATTTGCTCTAAACGTACCGATGATTCGGCGTCCCGGAGGGGCAAGAGCAACACGATTGCCGTGAGTCACGGAAACCGTTCCATCTGCTTTGAGCTTTTCAAAAGCATCCTTAAACCGCTGATACTCATCAGAACGAACACCGAGAGCGTTTGCCAACTGGGGAATTTTTACCGGCTCGTAATCCTTATGGGTAAGCAGTTTTAATATTTTGTCTTTAAAAATTTGAGGCATCTAAGCCTTAATATAGAAAGCTAAGAATATTAGAGATTCATTTATAACGATAACCTTAGCTTACTCCTTTTCTGCTTTCATATCATTTAAGCGCTTTGCTAGCTGCGATTTTTTTCTGGACGCGCTTTTTTTATGAATGGTCCCCGCGGCCGCAACCTTATCAAGTTTTTTGGTTACGAGTTTGTACTGCTCCGCAGCGGTGTCGACGTCACCGCTTTGTAAGGCCGTTTCAAAATGTTTTATCTGAGTCTTGACCTGACTTTTTCTGGCTCTGTTGATTTTCCTTCTTTTCTCGTTCTGTCTGACTCTTTTTTTGGCTGATAACGAATGTGCCACAGTAAACTCCTAAAATGCATAACTTTATTCTTTCATACCTACAACACGCTACTATGTTCAAGGCGTATCAATATAGTCCTATTATTGCTGACTCGAGCGCAGTTTATCAACCCGCTGCCGGACGTCCCTATAGCCGAAATCAAGTTGGGCAATTCTTCGATACGTTTCGAGCGCCTGCTCTGTATCGCCTTTTTCTTCGTAAGCTCTTCCAAGATTATACTTCAGCTCTTTGGCGACGGAATCTTCCTGATGCTCATAAGAATCAATAGCTTGTTTAAAAACATCTATGGCATCAGGATACCACCCCTTGAGGAAAAAACATAATCCTATTTTACTCATTGAGGGAATCTTGTATTTGGGGTCTCTCTTGGCTTCCTGAAAGAGGGGTATAGCGTCATCAAAATTCTTGTTTTTGATAAGCCTCGATGCATATTCATATTTCACGCCCTGGTCGGTCGGATAATTCTGGACACACTGCCGGTAATGTTCAAGCTCGACCTCATTGAGCTGTTCGGCTAATTTCACGATCCGATCTTTAAGCTGCCGGTCATCGGGCTTCTTCTCAAGGGCATTCCTAATTGTTCTTATTTTTCTTTTGATGTTTTTTATCCGAATGACCCCTGCCTGCTGTTTATAACTGAAATCATGATTTTGTTGAAAGGCCTTTTCAAGCAGTTGAACAGCCTCTTCATCAGATTCATCCTGCTGCTGGTCAACGAGTGCTTCGACAAGTTTTAGGATATTTTTCTGTTCATTGGGATTTTCCTGGTAGAGTTTTCTGGCTTCCTCAAGCTCAGAGAGACGATACGATTCCGACTTAACAACCGCATCCTGAGCCTGGAGCTTCTCCTGGGCCTGTCGATTTTTGATCGATTTTCTGAAATCTCCGGCCTGGTCATATTTACCTCTCGATACGGTCAATTCAGCGGAGAGTCTTTGAAGCTCGTCATTAAGATTACCATCCTGAGGCTTAAGTTGGGCAGCTTTACGGCAGGCTGCCATCGCTCTATCGAACATACCTATAGCGGCATATGAATCCTTAAGAAGCAAATATGTTTTTACTGAGGGCTTCTTGGCTGTGTTGTTAGCCTGGAAGATAATATCGGCAATCCAAAGTGTGGTCTGGGGAAGCTTGGCCTCCGCCGCAGCCTTCAGCAATGCTTCGCCATAACTGAGATTATCCGGGTCTTTTGCAAAGAGATATTCGGCGTTGACCATTTTTTCAACAGGATTTTTTCCCTGAAGCAGCTTGACTTTTTCCACCATGGAGGGCTTTTTGCCCTTCTTTTCTTTTCTCTGCAAAGCCAGGTTTCTTAAAGGGATATGGCCTTCCTGAAGGGCATCCGGAGCACACCGAAGGCCTTCAAGGTACATATCGATGGCGTAATCAAAATTGCCCTTTGCAGACGCCTGCTGTGCCCTGTCAAAAAAGGCTGTTGCTTTTGCTTTTGTTTGTAGTGAGCTATCCTGTTCCATTGTTAAACCTTTGTGAAACGTTATGTTAGGTCAACTATAGTAACGGGTGTTGGAAATTTGTCAACAAATAAATACTTGTGGAGGATCTGAAGCTATGATATAAACAGGTACATTAGGAACATTAATTGGAGGATAATGTAATATGGCATCGCTGTTAAATCAGTATGATCCTGAAGTTGCGAATTTAGTGAAAGATGAGGAAACCAGACAAAGGGGTGCTATTCGACTGATTCCATCAGAGAATTATGCTTCGAAAGCGGTGATGGAGGCAACCGGGGGTTATTTAACAAACAAATACTCGGAAGGGTATCCCGGTAAACGTTATTATGAGGGCCAGCAAATTACTGACGTTGTAGAGGTTCTTGCCCAGGAACGCACAAAAAAAGTGTTTGGCGCTGAGCATGTGAACGTACAGCCTTACTCCGGCTCAAGCGCTAATCTTGCAACCTATCTGGCGCTCGTGCAGCCGGGGGATACCATTATGGGTATGTCGCTTCCGGACGGCGGTCATTTGACACACGGCTGGAAAGTAAGTGTAACCGGTAAATTGTTTAACTCGGTTCAGTACAAAGTAAATCCGGACACAGGCAGGTTTGACTATGAAAGCATAGCCGATCTGGCAAAAAAGCATAAACCGAAGATTATCATATGCGGCGCATCAGCGTATCCGAGAGAAATTGACTTTGAGATATTCGGCAACATAGCAAAAGATATTGGCGCCTATCTTGTCAGTGATATCGCCCATATAGCCGGGCTGGTAGCGGGCAAAGCCCATAAAGACCCAATTCCCTATAGTGATGTTGTAACAACGACCACACACAAAACACTCCGGGGTCCGCGTGGCGGGCTTATCATGTGTAAAGAAGAACATGCCAAGGCAATTGATAAGTCAATTTTCCCCGGGCTTCAGGGCGGTCCGCACATGCATACCATCAGTGCGATAGCTGTGGCCATGGGCGAAGCCAACACACCTGCTTTCAAGGCATATGCCGAGCAGATTGTAAAGAATGCAAAGGCAATGGCAGAACGGCTTCTGGAGCACGGTTTTAATCTCGTCTCAGGCGGCACAGACAACCATCTGATATTGATTGATTTACGAAACAAACAGATGCCGGGTAAAAAACTATCCAAAGCCCTCGATATGGCCCATATTGTCACAAACTGCAATTCAATCCCAAACGACCCTGCGCCCCCCTTCAATCCCAGCGGTCTGCGTCTGGGAACACCGGCAATAACAACCCGGGACATGAAAGAAGAACAAGCCAGGCAAATTGCTGATTTTATTAACAAGGTAACCGAAAACATTGAAAATGAAAAAGCAATAGAGGAAACCGGCAAGGAGGTTTCAGCACTTTGTGAAGCGTTTCCATTGAAAGATTATTTTGTTGGACAGTAAATGTTAATGAAACACAAAATCCAAGACGCAAACGCAGAGAGTTAGTCTTTGATTTGAGCTGATGGTTCTTTTTAGTGTTTTAGAACTCCGCAAGCTTAAATTATCATTTTTTTTTAAATCTTGGGAACAGTACCTATTTTCAAGTATCATAATCAGAAGAACAATACGAATGACTGACAGAAAGCTGAAAGCAGCCGTTTTAGGCCTCAATGTCCGTAGTCAACTTTTGCTCGAAGCAGCAAAAGAAAGTGAGTACTATGAAATAACAGCAATAGCTGATAAAGACACCGAACTGGTGGAAAAAACAGCTAAGTTATACGGATGCAAGGGTCACGATGACTTTCGGCAATTAATCATACAACACCAGTTGGACTGTATATTCGTGGGGGCCGGCCTGCACAGTTGCATCGATTACGTTCAACAGGCTATAAAAAAGAAAGTGAATATTTTAAAATGCCCCCCCGCAGGTCGAAATTTCGAAGAATCGGTGGAGCTTGTGAAATCAGCAGAAGATAACGGTGTGCAATTCAGTATTGCGGCCATCTCTCGATTATCAGATAGTTTTTCAACGTTTAAAACTATGATTGAACCGGGAAAGTTAGAACATAAATATCTGCTTGAAGTGATTTGTAACACCGCAGACGAGGTGTTTCCGACATGGTACAATGATCGTGAACTGTCCGGAGGCGGCGTTCTTCTACGAAACAGTTATGAACCTATCGACCAGATGACATTAAGTTTTTCACTGCCCCAGGAAGTATACTGTCTGACAACGAATACCGCTGACGACCGACAGCAACGTCATTACTTAACCGAAGATACCGCCTTGGTTATATTCAGATTCAGAGAGGATTTTATTGGAATATTAAAGGCCGGCAAACTGGCCGGTATGAAGGAGTCTTTCCTAAGGGTTTTTGGAAAGGAAAAAACATTAACGTGCCGAGATGATTTTATCACGGTGTTGGATAATAATGGACAAATGATAGAAAAGAAAAAATTCTCGTTCGAACCCAAGGCCTGTGCCCGGCACCTGCTGGATAAATTTGCGTTGAGTGTTTTATGGCCCGATAAAAACAAACCATTCAGTTCAGGAGCGGAACATTTGAAAAATATGGCGCTCATAGAATCCGCCTATTTATCATCTAAAACAGGCATGCCGGAATCTGTGATGCGAATCCTTGAAATGGCGCAAATTGAGATGATAAATCCATAGGTGCCTAAGATTTATAAATTATAGATTTGACAAAAAACCTTTGATAACTAATAATTTAAGCTAAATTAACTATAATCAGTTAGTGTCTTTTTGGGAGGCTATACTATGAAAGGTAAGAAGCTGATAACATTAATGCGGAGCGGGGTATTGGGCATGTCAAAACCGGTTATGATAGGCGTCGTTGTGGTGTGTCTGATATTGGCAGTGGTCATATTCTTTTTTTCAGGCGGAGACGATCAAGGAGCCTATGAAACCCTGGAAGGAAATATGATTTGGGTCAAGTGTAATAATCCCGATTGCAACGCCGAATATCAGATGGATGAAGCGGAATACCGGAGACTTGAAACAGAAGCAAGAAAAAGTAACATCATGTATCCAGGAGCTATGCCCATTACATGTAAAGAATGCGGCCAGCAAAGTCTGCTTGAAGCTATAAAATGTCCGAATCCTGACTGTGGAAAAGTTTTCTTCAGAGGCGAATTAGGAGCCGGTCATTTTCAGGATGAATGTCCCCATTGTGGTTATAGCGCAACCAAAGAAAAACGCAGAAAGGCAGCCGGAGGATCATAATCGCGGAATGTTTTTCTGCTTTACTTTAGAACTCCAAGCTTATGCATATTTGATGAGTTCTAAGAATAATATTACAAAAAGGCCCACATGCACTCTGGGCCTTTTTCAACTTGTATCAGCTTTGCTACTTCAAAAGTCATCTAAAACCTTTTTCCGGTATTCCTCCGTACCTACTTTCATTTGAGCAAGGTTGAAATACTTAATACGTATCTTATTAGTAATATAATCAAGCCGATTCTGAGGTGAGGGGTGAGTTGAGAGAAACTCGATAGGCCTGGTTTCCTGCGAATTTTGAAGTATCTCCATGACCTCCCGCATTCCATAGGGATTGTATCCCGCCGCCACCATATAGTCGAGACCGGCCAAATCAGCCTCTCTCTCATCGTTCCTGGAATATTTCAATCCGATGATTTGCCACGTCAGGTTCGCAGTGGTGACTACCGCTCTCGACGTGTCCTCCGAGGTTAACGCAGAAAGCAAAATTTCGAATCCGATTTGTTTGCTCATTTGTTCTGATGAATGCCTGGCTACCACATGAACGATTTCATGTCCTAATATGCCGGCTAACTGGACTTCGGAATTAAGCTTTTCAAGCATTCCCCTGGTTATAAAAATATAACCTCCCGGTAACGCAAAGGCATTGATACTTTCATCGTTCAGTGCAGTAAAGTGAAATTGCATATCCGGACGATGTGAAACCTTTGCCAGACTCTGGCCGACAGTATTAACATAATTTTGTATAGATTCGTTCTGGATTCGCCCGCCTAATTGGGCCTCAATCTGAGGGGCATATTGCTTGCCAATCTGAATCTCCTCCTGCCGGGTAAGCAACATAAGTTGGTCTTCGCCCGTTATGGGATTAACGGCACACCCGTAAAAAAAGCATAAACTGACACAGAAGACTATTACGATGAATTCTTTCGTCATAATTGTAAATATCCAATTTTCAACTTTTATTTGAACAATGATAACGATTCCATTATAATACCACTTTTTTATTTAACAAAAGAAATTATGGTTAAGAACGAATTCTGCAAAGGCTGCTTTCAACGGCACGATTGTCAAAAGGTCTATGAGAAGCTGGGTAAGACCGAAGGACCTTCGGTAGTGTGGAAGGTTATAGCGGCCTTTTTATTGCCGATGTTGATTTTTATAGCCTCTCTGGCGTTTTTTGATTATCTATTGGCAGAAAAGATAGGACCTTCGTGGCTGAAAACGCTGCTGGTCTTTTTGTTTTCACTTGTTGCCACGTTTATTGGGATATTAATCATTAAATTATTAGGCAAATCTAAAAAAGAATAATCAAAGATAATGGGTAGCATAACATCAAATCCAGGTGGCAAACTCACATTTCCGGGCGGCATTCATCCGCCGGAATATAAAGAGCTTACCAGTGAATGCGCCATCGAACCCGGCCCCATACCCGAGGAAGTTTCGGTCCTCTTGAGCCAGCATATCGGTGCCCCATGCGAGCCGCTGGTTAAAAAAGCAGATGCCGTGGAAACCGGGCAGAAGATTGGTGACAGTGATGCTTTTGTTTCTGCTCCGGTTCACAGCCCGGTGAACGGTAAGGTCAAGTCAATAAACCTCTGCAGCCATGCCATACTTGGACGCGCGATGGCAATCACCATCGAAACCGATACGGAAAAAACCCAAAATAAAATGCCTGCGAGCGGACAGTTTCCTGATGATTTTAACGAACAACACTATACCGCGGGTCAAATATGCGATGCCGTCCGGCAGGCGGGCATCGTGGGGATGGGGGGTGCCGGTTTCCCAACCCGTGTAAAAATTGAGCCGAATCCCCGCCTTGATAAAGAGGTGCTTATCATCAACGGCTGTGAATGTGAGCCTTATATAACCTGTGACTATCGACTTATGGTGGAATGGACAAACCAGGTAATGGCGGGAATAAAACTGGTTCGACAGGCGAGCGGCTGCAAGAAGGTTTTTATTGGTATAGAAGACAACAAACCCAAAGCGATAGAAGCGATGCAAGCTGCGGTCGAAAAAACCACTCACAATGAAAACATACAGGTTGTGCCCGTGAAAACGAAATATCCGCAGGGCGGTGAACGGCAACTGATTCTTTCAATTTTGAACAAGAAGGTTCCTACTGGAGGTATTCCTCCGATGATAGGCGTCGTGGTCACAAATATAGCAACCGCCGCGGCCATTGCCGAGGCCGTCGTATTGAATTCTCCGCTGACGCACCGTGTTGTCACGATGACGGGGCAGGGTCTGAACAATGTAGGCAATTACTACACCCCTATCGGGACACCGGTCAAGGATATGATTGACTTCTGCGGCGGATTCAAGCAGGAAGCTGTAAAGGTCGTCATCGGCGGACCGATGACGGGCCTGGCCGTGGCCGATTTATCAACGCCTATCACCAAGACAACCGGCTCGGTGACAGTGTTAACCGCTGAACAAATTGGTGCTGCGAAATATGCAGGCCGCCAGACTCCATGTATTCGCTGCGGCCGCTGTTTGCAAGCATGCCCGGAGAATCTGAATCCGACTCGAATAGCCCACGCGGTAAAACATAACCTGCTCGATTTAGCAGAGAAATATTATATCAACGCCTGTATCGAATGCGGATGCTGCTCGTTTGTGTGCCCGGCAAATATCGAATTGACCGGTTATATCAAAACAGGAAAAATCTTTTTGGCCCGGCAGAAGAAAAAAATGCCGGAATAAGGAATAGAGTGTAGAAGGATTATGAATAGATGCCAGAAATAATAGTAACACCTTCGCCCCATATCAGCAAGCCCTTATCAACGCGCAAGGTGATGCTCGACGTGATAATCGCCCTTATACCGGCAATGGCGGCAGCGGTTTGGTATTTCCGTCAATATGCGGTTATACTGATCGCCACCTGTATTCTATCGGCGGTGGTTACCGAATACGTTTGTAACCTGATACGCAAGCGTCCGAATCCTATGGAATCTCTTGGTGACTTTAGTGCGGTCTTGACCGGTATTATCCTGGCGTTATCGATACCTGCGCGAAGCTTCCCCTCTATCGGCACGATGATAATGGCGGCCGTCATCGGCAGCGCCTTCGCCATAGCCATCGGCAAGATGGTCTTTGGCGGACTCGGTTCAAATATATTCAATCCCGCCATGGCAGGCAGGGCATTTCTCGTCGCTTCCTTCGGTATGCTGATGACAACGTGGACGGTGCCGGCCACCATGGACTCCGGGATGCCGAAAATCAGCGCAGACAGTGAAATAGCAGATGCAAGAACACGGGCAACCCCCTTAGCCCAAAGCAAAGAAGCTATAAAATCAAAAAGCGGCGCCGATGTTGTGAACAATCAAACGAAGGCTTTGTTTCTCGGCGAGATCGGCGGCTGCCTGGGTGAGACCAGTTCCCTCTTGTTATTATTAGGCGGATTATATTTAATATTCTTCAGCAAAACGATTACCTTCCATACCCCGTTAGCAGTTTTATTATCAGCGTTTATTTTCAGCGGAATCGCTTATCTTTTCAGCCCGGAAGCTTATATTTCTCCCATTGCGCATATGTTTAGCGGCGGCTTATTGATTGGTGCGTTCTTTATTGCGACCGACCCTGTTACTGCTCCCTTAACAAAGCGCGGAATGTGGATATTCGGGGCGGGCGTCGGCGCGATAACCATGCTGATTCGAATCGTCGGAGAGTATCCGGAAGGAGTGATGTACGCCGTTTTGCTGATGAATTCGGTGACGCCTTTGATTGACCGGTTCTGTCGGAAAACTCCCATAGGAGGAAAACCGAATGTCTAAGATAAAATATTTCTTCGAACAGAGCTGGCTGCTGATAACAGCTTCATTTTGCTTTGGCCTGCTCATTGCGATCGCAAACGCTGCGTGGTCACCCAGGATTGAGGCTAACAGAATAAGAAAATTAAAAAACGCGATGCAGTCCCTGCTTCCTCAAGCGGCCGCGTTCGAACAGCAAGACACGCTCAATATCAAAACAACCAAGGGAGATACCTTCGAAAGCAGTCTTTTCAAAGGATTGTCAGATGCGAATGATTGTATCGGCTGGGCATTTCAATGTCAGGGACCGGGCTTTCAGGATAAAATCGAGCTGGTCGTAGCTGTAGATGAAAATTTCGAAGCATTCCGGGGGTTTTCAGTCCTGTTCAGTAATGAAACACCGGAATTCGGTGATAAGATAAAACTTCCCGAATGGAGAAGCCAGTTTTCGGGAGCTCCGGCTGAAGAACTGCAGCTCGTAAAAACAGGCCCAATGGACAGCATAGATTCTGAGATTGTCGCAATCAGCGGAGCGACAGTCAGCAGTGCAGCCGTGGTTAAACTATTGAACAATTGTGTTCAACAGGTAAAGAATGAAATGATACATAAGGGACTGATTCGTAATGGCAACTGAAGCGCAATTACAAAGCTCTCGATACACTCAGACGTTCATAGCCGGGCTATGGCGGGAGAACCCCGTCTTTCGGCTGCTGCTGGGAATGTGCCCGACACTGGCCGTGACAGCGGCAGTCAAGCCTGCTCTGACGATGGGATGCAGTGTCATATTTGTGCTGTTGTGCAGCAACATTGTAGTTAGTCTGATGCGTAATCTCTTGAAGCCCCACCTGAGGATTCTGATGTTCGCGCTGACCATCTCGACGTTTGTAACCATAGTGGATTTGTTTTTAAAGGCGTTTGTCCCGGATATGAGCGAAGCACTGGGCCCTTATGTACCGTTAATCATCGTCAACTGTATTATCATTTGCCGGGCGGAAGCCTGTGCAAGTAAAAACGGTCTGACAATAAGCATCATCGACGCCATAGGCATGGGACTCGGATTTACACTAACCTTGTGCGTTTTGGCGGCAGTCCGGGAAGTGATGGCTACGGGTACAGTATTCGAGATTTCAGTTATGCCCGGATGGTTCGTTCCATGGACGGCGATGAGCATGCCTGTTGGTGCATTTATAACCTTAGGATTACTATTAGGACTGGTCAATATAATAAGTAAAAAGACATAGGCTATAATTATGGATACACTTACGACTCTGCTGTTAGGTTTTATATCAATCGTCATTATCAACAACCTGGTCTTAACCAAGTTTCTGGGTATATGCCCGTATCTTGGTGTGTCCGGCCGGATTGATATGGCGTTTGGTATGGGGCTGGCGGTTACATTTGTCGTGACCCTAAGCGGCACGCTGACCTGGTTAATAGACCATTTGATTTTAATGAATCCGAGTCTTGCTTATTTGCACCTGGAAGTCACCAGATACGTATGTTTTATATTAGTGATTGCAGGCGCGGTTCAGCTTGTCGAAATGTACATCCGCAAATTCTTTCCCTCCTTATATGAAAGCTTCGGAATATTTTTGCCCCTCATTACCACCAACTGTGCTATTCTGGGATTGTGCTTGTTCATCAATCTTTGGGGTATCGATTCGTTCCCGCAGGCGGTCGTACTTAGTTTCGGAGCGGGAATAGGCTTTACGATGGCGATTTGCATTATGGCGGGTATTCGAGAAAATTTGACCTTTGCGGATGTCCCCGAATCACTGCAGGGTGCCCCGATTACATTAATAACAGCAGGTCTGCTGACGCTGGCATTTATGGGATTTGCAGGAATGATAAAAGGATAATCAATGATTTTGGCCTTAACAATAGTTGAATTGTGGCAATCCTCGTGGCCGGCCGGCCTGATAATGCTCGGTCTGGGCGGAGGTTTTGCATTGGTCTTGCTGATAGCCAGCATTAAGCTGAAAGTTGAAGTGGACCCGAAAATTGAGCAGGTCCATCAGGTGCTGCCCGGTCTCGACTGTGGGGCATGCGGTTTTGCCGGCTGCAGCCAATACGCCAAAGCGGTGAGCGAGAATCCGGAGCTGATAGGCAAATGTGCTCCCGGCGGAGCTGAGACGGCGGACAAAATTGCGACAGTACTGAATTTACAAATTAGCGAATCCGGTGCTCCCAAACGGCCGATTATTCACTGCAGAGCTCATACTTCTGACAGGACGTATTATGGGGATTATAAAGGGATACCCAGTTGTACGGCCGCCAACGCCCTGGCAAATGTACAGGCCTGCAAATTCGGCTGTCTTGGACTGGGCGACTGTACACGGGCCTGTAAATTCGATGCCCTCCATGTGGTTGACGGATTGGCAACGGTGGATTATGAAAAATGCACGGGGTGTGGAGCCTGCGCCAGAACCTGTCCGCGTCACCTAATCGAGATGGTGCCGTTTACCTATGAGCACATGATGACGGTCGCCTGCCGCAATCGTGAAACGGGCAAGGTAACCCGGTCAATGTGCAAGGTCGGTTGCATCGGATGCGGCTTGTGCGCCAAGCAGAGCGAGCTGTTCAGCGTTGAGGAAAACCTGGCACGCATAGATTATGAAAATTACGCACCCGGCGAGCAGACCGACGCCGCAATGAATAAATGCCCCACCGGTGTCATTATTTATGTCGGCAAAAACGCACCGCCGCCGCGCGAAAAGAAAGCCAGGACCGCTTCAGCCAAAAAAGATTCTCTTAACAAACAATAAATCAGCGTAAAGATAACTTTTTTAAGTAAGGATTAAATATGATGAACATGCTTAGAAATGTTTCTATATTTTTATTATTGATGTGGTTGGTAACGCCCGTTTCAATCATCCCTGCAGCCCAGGTAAGCTTTCAGCCTGTTCCAAAGCCGCGAGTTCTGGTCTTAACGGATATTGAAAATGAACCGGACGATACTCAGTCAATGGTCCGCCTTATGACATACGCAAACATCCTGGACATTGAAGGGCTTGTTGCAACGACTTCCCGCTGGCAACGTACTTCAATCGCGGACTGGCGTATTCATGAAATTGTGGATGCTTACGGCAAGGTTTGCGAAAACCTTGAAAAGCATGAATCAGGATATCCAACCCACACCATGCTTAAAAGCCTTATTAAGAAGGGAATACCACTTTTCGGCATGTCCGGCGTAGGCAAGGGAAAGGATTCAGAAGGGTCGGATTGGCTTATTTCTGTAGTGGATAAAGAGGATGAACGGCCGGTCTGGATCACTATATGGGGGGGCGCCAATGTTCTGGCACAGACATTATGGAAAGTAAGGGAGACCCGCAGCCCAGAGCAAGTCCATAAATTTGTATCTAAGATCAGGGTCTATGCTATTTCAGATCAGGATGATTCCGGTCCATGGATGCGCAGGAATTTTCCCGATCTGTTCTACATCGTAAGCCCGGGATTTGATGCCGAGGGTTATCATTATGCTACGTGGGTGGGTATTTCAGGCGACCGCTTCCACGGCAGGTTTCAGGGGGCGGATTTTTCTATAGTTGACAATCCCTGGCTGGACAAAAACATTCGCAAAAACAATGGCCCTTTAGGCGCTGAACACCCACGAACCGAATATCTTATGGAAGGAGATACACCTTCCTTCCTGCATGTTATTCCCAACGGATTAAGTCACCCAGACCATCCTGACTGGGGCAGTTGGGGCGGACGCTATGAACTCTATACGCCATCAACGAAGAACTATATGTTAGAACCGGAGACCAGACTTATTTGGACAAATGCAGTGGATGAAGTGGTTGGGGTGGACGGTAAACACTACACAACCAATCAGGCTACCATCTGGCGCTGGCGTCAGGCCTATCAGCACGACTTTGCCGCACGCATTGACTGGTCTAACACAGACACTTTCAGCAAGGCCAACCATCGGCCTGTCGCGGGATTTGCTGGCAATACCGGTAAGGATATCGTTCATATCAAGGCAAAACACAATGAAACCATTACCCTCAATGCCGCGGGCTCTACTGATCCCGACGGTGATAACCTCAGCTACAAATGGTTCCCGTACCGTGAACCAGGAACATTGCCAAATTGCCCAGACATAGAGAATAGCGATAAGCCGGAAGCTTCTATTGAACTTGACGATTACTCCAGGTCGGGAACGTTTCACATTATCCTGGAAGTAAAAGACGACGGGACCCCCTGCCTCTACAGCTATCGCAGGGTAATCGTTTCTGTAGACTAAAATGTATAATTACAAAGCTGAGAAAAATTATCAAGAACACCTTAGCCAAAAAAGAATAAACACGTGACAACATGGAAATCCCTCTGATTTTTATCGTGGTGATTGTTGCCGCTTGCGTCGGCACAATGACCGGATTTGGAACATCTACCATTATGGTTCCTGCTCTTTTATTGTTTTATCCCTTGCCGGAGACACTCTTGTTTGTGGGTATCATCCACTGGTTTGGGAACATCTGGAAATTAATCCTCTTCAGAAAAGGAATCCAATGGAAATTGATTCTAAGCTTCGGCATCCCGGGTATCATCGCTACATTTGTGGGAGCATCATTAGTGTTCAACATCCCCAAAAACCTGCTTTCACGAATTTTAGGTGTCTTTCTTATTTGCTACGTGATTTATTTGTTCGTTAAAAGTTCGTTTAGAATAAAACCAGATTTGTTAACCGCCGCATGCGGCGGTGCCCTTTCCGGTTTCTTTGCGGGTATCTTCGGAATAGGAGGAGCCGTTCGTAGTCTTTTTCTTACCGCATTCGACTTACCGAAAGAAGTCTACATCGCAACAGCCGGTGCTATAGCATTAATTATCGATTCAACGCGGCTGACAACATATTTTCTAAAAGGCACGCGGCTCGAGGAGCTGCTGCTATTGGGATTATTGCTGTTCGTCCCCGCATCGCTTTTAGGAGCGAAGATAGCTCAGTTTCTCGTCAGTAAAATCCCACAGCAGCACTTTAGAAAAGTGATTGCTATTTTTCTACTGCTCGCAGGAATGAAACTGCTCGTCTGGCCGGGCTAAAAGTAGTTTTATGTATAAACTTCTTTTATCTCTGAAGACTTTTTAAAAAGTCAATCGTATTTTGCACTTCTGTATTTCGCTTTTGCTCCCACTCGTCGAGTTCAACAAAACTCACCTGCTTCCTAATCTCAAGCTGAGTCAATTCTAATCTGAGCTGTGACATCAAATCCAGGACTTTTCGTGCTTCGACCCTCAACAGCTGGCTCTGGGTACGGTCCTTTTCAATATCTTTTAGAAGCAGCTCTGCATTGTCATCGAGCAGGAACTCTGCGGCCGCGCGTATGAAATAGCTTTCCTTCATATCCTCTTGAAGCCGCGAAGTTTCTTTGTCCCACAGGTATGTAATACGGCGAAGCATCCTCTCAAAATACAAATTCGTATAGGGAGCTTCTTTGTGAATTTTAAAAAACTCTACCCACAGCCGCCTTTCGATGGGTTTGAGCCTTTTAGCAAAGTCCTTGGCTCTTTGCCATATCCGAGCTTTACCCTTAAGGTGTTGCTTTTGTATGGACTCCAGCTTCCCGGCAGCGACCTCTTCAATGTCTTCAAAGCGCTGACGCTGAAATTCAAGCCGTTCCTCGACACTTAATTGTTCCTCACCGACATCCAACTCATCATCAATGTTCAAATTAGGGGTTTGACTGGCCAGACATAAAAGCGGTGTCATAAACAAGATAATTAGTGTTATTCTTTTCATCTTTAAAATCCTCCAAAATTATTTTATTTAAATAAATGTATCACAAAACAAACTATAAATCAATACGATAAATGCTCAATAGGTGTTATCGAAATGCTTAGGTTCGCTATGATGATAAAAAAAGATGCAGTGATTGATTCAAGATAACGATGTTCACAGATTATAAAAATTCACTTGATATAACCATTCGCACCGCTGCTTTTAATAATTTTATAATCCGGTGCGGAGGATATAAGAATTGCCTCGGCATCAGCTAAACTCTCGACCAGTTTCAACCCCTTTTCTATTCCTAAAACGGTTACAGCCGTTGCCAGCGCATCCGCCTTCATGGCTGTATGGGTAATGATAGTGACACTGGTTAAATCGATGGCACTTTCTCCTGTGGCCGTGTCAATGATATGGCTGAATTGCTGTCCCTGGATAGAGACGTATCTTCGGTAATCCCCGCTTGTTGTCACTGCCGCGTCGTTGACATTTAACACCAATAAATAAACGCCCGGCCCGACGACATCAGAAGTATCCTTCGGGTCCTGCATACCAATAGACCAGAACTTCTTGTTTCTCGGCGGCGTTCCAAAAACTCGAATATCCCCGCCGACATCGACCATTGCACCAAAAGCTCCGGCCTCTTGGATAGCCTCTATGGCTTTGTCAATCGCGTAGCCCTTCGCGATACCTCCAAGGTCCAGCTTCATCCCTTCGACTGCAAACCGAACTGTTTTATGACTCGGGTCAAGTATTAGATTATCACTTCCAACTTTTGCTTTGGCTGCATCAATCTCTTCCTGAGTCGGCAGTTTATCCGCTTCTTCTGCTGCGTTCCACAGATCAATCAAAGGAGCAACGGTAATGTCAAAGGCACTGTCACTTAAGCGGCTGAATTTGACCGCTTCTTCAAGGACCTTAAAGATGGATTCATCCACCTTAACAGGATACCTAAAGGCGTCGCGATTGATTTGATTAATCTGGGAATTTGGATCATGGTAACTCATCAGCCGCTCTACCTCTTCGAACTGTTCAAAAGCAGCCGTTATCGACTTCTGTGCCGCGGCTGAGTCTTCGGCAACTACCTTGACATCGGCCAGTGTTCCCATGACCGTTCTGTAACCGCTGTCGAACACCATAGGTGGAGAATAAAAATGTAAAAGCAGCAATGCCGCAATAAAAGAGACAACAGCAAAGACGGCGGTTACGACCGTTCTATTCTTCTTCCGAGTATCTTTCATACCAGAAATTTGATAACTTAAAATCCGCCTCAAATCAATAGAAAAACGCCGATATAACGTTTATAATACCGGGGTGTGTGCGAAAGAGATAACATTTCTGACCGAACGAGTCGACAGAGAATTCTTACCCTTTGTACGCAAACCGGCCAGGTATATCGGGGGCGAAATCAATCAAATCAAAAAAGATTTAACCCAATGCCAATTGACAGTGGCAGTATGCTTTCCCGATGTTTATGAAGTAGGAATGAGTCATACCGGCACAGCGATAATTTACGATGTTTTAAACAAGATGAATAGCGTTGCGGCAGAGCGTGTCTTCTCTCCCTGGATAGATGCCGAGCAGGTACTCAAAGACAAACACATCCCTTTATTCAGTCTCGAATCCAAGGCCGTATTGAGTAATTTCGACGTGATAGGTTTCAGTCTTACAAATGAACTTTGTTATACGAACGTGTTAAATATACTTGACTTAGCGTGTTTAAAAATCCGCAGCAGCGAAAGATCCGAAGACGATCCGTTAATCATCGCAGGCGGCGGGCAAGCAATGTGCTGTGAAAGCCTTTCAGCATTTATAGATATGTTTCTGCTCGGTGACGGGGAAGAGGCCGTGGTCGATCTGGCGGAATTTATCATACAGGCCAAAAAGGAAGGCTTAGAAAAGAAAAAAATGCTCGAACAGGCTGCACGCAAGTTTGAGTGGATTTATGTGCCGTCACTGGTAAGCTTCGAATATGATGACGAGAGGATAAAATCAGTAAGTGCAAATGTTCAGAATCTGCGGACAGAAAGAAAAAACGCCGTTATCAAAAATTTTGAAAACGCCCCGGTTCCTCTAAAACCTATTGTTCCCTTTGTCCAGGCGGTTCACGAACGAGTCAGCATTGAGATTATGCGGGGCTGTCCCGGCCGCTGTCGGTTTTGCCAGGCAAGCTTCTGCAAACGACCGGTGCGATGCAGAAGCGTAGAAAAAATTGTTGAACTCGCGAAGACCTGTCAGAAAAACACTGGATTCGACACAATAAGCCTGCTTAGTCTATCTACCGCAGAATACCCAAAGCTTGAAGAACTCGTGACAACACTGAACAGTCATTTTAAAGATAAATACGTTGGTCTCTCGCTGCCAAGCCTGCGTGTCGACCGGCAGTTAAAACTGCTTCCGGTCCTGGTCACATCGGTACGAAAAAGCGGCATAACGATAGCCGTTGAGGCTGCGAGTGAACGGTTGAGGGAGATTATCCATAAACCGCTCAAAGACAAGGATTTGCTTTCAGCGGTTGAGGCGGTTTACCGAGCCGGTTGGAAGAAATTAAAGCTGTATTTTATGGTTGGCCTGCCCGGCGAAACCGAGCAGGATATTCGACAGATAGTTCGATTATGTTCTGATTTAGGTCATCTTCGCAAACAGGTCGATGGTAAATGCGGCCAATTAAACATCACCATTAGCTGGTTTGTTCCCAAACCCCACACGCCCTTCGGGTGGTTCGGGCAGAAACCGAAAAGCTATTTTGAAGAAGCGAAACGATTAATCTTAGACGAAAAACGAAACTTAAGAGCGAAATTTCTGCAATTCAAGTTTCACAACACAGAACGAAGCATTCTGGAATCTGCTATAGGCCGCGGCGATAGAAGATTATGTGATGTGATTGAAAAGGCCTGGCGAAACGGTGCCCGATTTGATTTATGGGATGAGTGCTTCAATTACGAGTCTTGGAACAAAGCGTTTGAAAAATTCGGCCTGAACGCAGAAACACAGGCTAAAAGACAGTACAGCGAAGACGAAATCCTGCCCTGGGAGCATCTGGGCGGGCCAGACAAAAAATCCCTTCTAAGACACTACAACGAAGCAACGAAAAAGTTATAAAGGCGGCCGTGTCGTTGGTTTTTTCATGCCTTCGGGAATATGCAGACCCGCAGGTCCCTGGGCCTCCCTGAAGTCGGTGATAATTTGTGCGGCAACTTTAGGGTCGTCAACGATGGTAAAAACATCGATATCTTCTTCAGAAATATAATCATGTTCGTTCAGCATTTTCTCATTAATCCAGTCAATTAGCCCCTGCCAATAATCGCTGCACATCAGAATCACGGGAAAGAAAGCCTGCTTCAAGGTTTGTATCAAAACGATGGCTTCAAAAAACTCGTCCATGGTGCCGTACCCGCCGGGAAAAACGATAAAACCGTGTGCGTATTTCAGAAACATGACCTTGCGGCAGAAAAAGTATCTAAAATGCAAGGAAAGGTTCTGGTATTCATTCGGAATCTGTTCCATCGGTATGTCAATATTCAATCCGATGCTCTTACCGCCCGCCTCTGCAGCACCTTTGTTAGCGGCTTCCATAATTCCGCTGCCGCCCCCCGTAATCACAGTAAATCCGGCTTTTGAAACCAACGCGGCGGTTTCCACGGCCAGCTTATAATGAGGATGGTCAGGTTCGGCTCGCGCTGAACCGAAGATTGATACAGCCGGACCGATAGAAGCTAATTCCTGAAAGCCTTCCACAAACTCGGCCATAATTCTGAATATGCGCCACAAATCCTGTACGGGATATTCACCTGGTTCGGCCATATAAATCAACTCCTACTGAATATTATTGCGACAATATTACCATAAATCCGGTTTATTAGCTGCGGGACAATGCTCTGCAATTGGACAATGCTGACAATCCGGCTTTCGAGCCGTGCATATGTTTCGGCCGTGATGAATGATCAAATGGCTGAATATCGTCCAGTTTTTCCTTGGAACTATTTCGGCTAAATCGTATTCCAACTTTACAGCATCTGAGTGTTCAGATAACCGCAGCCTTCGTGACAGGCGAATAACATGAGTATCACACGTAATCCCCGGTATTCCAAAAGCGTCTCCCAGAACACAATTCGCCGTCTTTCTGCCGACGCCGGGTAACTTTACAAGTTCCTCCAAAGTATTCGGCACCTTTCCGTTAAACTGTGTATCGATAACCATGCAGGCACTTTTAATGTTGGCTGCTTTATTTCGATAAAAGCCCGTGCTCTTGATTTCAGATTCAATGTCACTTAAATCCGCATTAGCCCAATCGGAGGCTTTTTTATACTTTTTAAAAACGTCTTTAGTCACAACGTTGACCTGTTTATCGGTACATTGAGCCGAAAGAATTGTAGCAATGAGCAGTTCCAGAGGACTTTTGAAATTGAGCGCGATCTTTGCATTCGGGTAAGTCTTTTTCAATATTGGCCAGATTTTCTTAACGCGTTCGGCGGCTTCTTCTTTATTAACTTTGATTGTTATTTTTTTCGATGTTGCCCTTCGTACCATTTACGAGCTCACCTCCGGCAGTTGTTTCAAAATTTCAACCAGTTCTTCCCTATCAAAGATGCCACGGAGTTTTTCCCGTTCACTATTAGGCAGGATAATAATGGTAACGGGAACATTACCGGCCTCACCATAAACCTGCTTAAGGTCAACCGTTGCCGGGTAATCAATCACTGTGGTGTCCGCCTTTATGGGCAAGACGTCTTTTTCCTTTATCAAGGAAGCAACCTCAGCGTCCTGATAGACCTTCTTATCGACAACCTTGCAGTTGGTACACCAGTCAGCCGTAAACTTAATCAAAACAGGTTGGCCCTCTGAAATTGCATTCTGTATAACAGATGCGTCGTATTCCTCCCAGTTAATCTTTACTTCTGATGGTAATGTCTGTGCCGGTAATAACCATGCACCAAACACAACCGCAATAACCACAGCTAACAGGCGGACTGTCCATTTCTTACCGGCAGGAGTTGAAAAGCTCACCCATTTTCCCCACATCCATACACAAAAACTAAAGACAATACCGTATATAAGCACATCCATAAGCCTGTCTTTCGGCAGAGCCCCCAGGGTCAGTTTGGCGGCTATAAAGAATAACAGAAATGCCGTGGATTTCTTGAATAGTTCCATCCACCGTCCGGGCTTCGGGACCTTATCCAGCAGCTTGGGAATCAAAACGATCACGGCATAGGGCAGTGCCATTCCCACACCCATTAAAATAATCGCCGTACTGCTGACAAACAGCGGCTGTGTTTGTGCCCATACCAGTACAAAACCTAAAAGTGCCCCGCTGCAGGGAGTACTTAAAATCCCGGCAAAAAAGCCCATCCCAAAACTGCCGGCAACACCGGAGCCCGAGCCCTGCTTACTGGTGATAGAAGAAGGCAAATTCAGCGTCACAACATCCAGCATGACAAGCCCGAAAAATACGATAGCCAAAAATAAAACTATCACGGCCGACGGATAACGAAAAAGACTGTTAAGATCGAGCACCGCTCCTGTAGAAATATTGACGATAGCGGAAATAAGCGCAAAAACTGCGAAGAAAAATACCACTCCAATACAGAAGGACATCCCGGATGCAATGCGATTCGAACGTGATTTTTTCGATTGTTCGATGAGCCGCATCATGATAATCGGAATGACCGGCAAAACACAAGGCATAATATTGATGGATATACCGGCCAGGATGGCAAACAGATAGTAGACCGGCGTGCTGTAGGAAAGAATTGCCTGTCGGCCGACCTCTTGTGTCGTAACAGGTTCCTTAAATTCTACTGCAGCAGAAGAGTCCGGAGGTTCGAAAGAAATGGTTGTCCAGGAGTCCCTATCAGAAAAGTCGATTGCAGCCGTCAATGTTTTCTTAAAAGGCGGTACACATATTTTGCTGGTGCAGGCAATCCCGGTAATAGTAACGATCACCTCTTTCGTCTCATTAGGAGCTTCAACTCCTTTTTGAATGGGTATAAACGCCTTAAAATCCCCGCCATAGACCTCAACGTCTTTTCCGGTCGGGTCTGCGAAAATCGTCCATGGGGGGAAGATGGTGTCACCGAATGATAGGTCATTCGCATCGGCGGATAGTTTTAAATCAAGGTCCGGGGCAGGTGCGGTGTCTGATTTGGCATAATAATGCAGGTCATCGGTGCCATTGAATATCACAGCCACGCCTTCTTGTTCACCCATCCGAGCCGGTTTCAGGCTGGCATAAGAATATTCTTTTTCATGACTTACCACCTCGGCAGCATCATCAGGTATGTCGGCTGATACATCTGACCGGGCGAATACATGAACACAAAAAAATGTGAAACAAGCGAATGATATCAGGATGGCTTTGGGTGGCATTAAGCACCTCCGCGAAAGTAGTTTGAAAGCGAAATGGTTAGGTTGTCTCTTCAGGCTGATTCTTCGATTCAGCCTCCGCTTGATTATCCTTTTTTTGTTCGGCGGCCAGTAAGTCCGCCACGGTGGGTTTATCGAGTTCTTCGCCATCCAGGATGGCTTTCACATCATCCGCATCCAACGTTTCATATTTTAACAGGGCTCTGGCAATCTTCTCGATCTTATCCCTGTTTTGGTGCATTAACTCTTTCGCTTGTTCGAAAGCCTGGTCCGTAATCTTTTTCACCTCACGGTCGATTTCCTCGGCGGTTTTCTCCGAATACTCTTTTTCAAAAGACGGCATATACATTCGATTATCAAAACCCGGCTCAGGTCCGTAATTAATCGGCCCCAATAAGTCACTCATTCCCCAGGTCAACACCATTTGCTTAGCGATATTTGTGGCCTGCTGGATGTCGGATTGTGCGCCGCTGGAAATGTCATCGCAGAACATCTCCTCGGCGATCCTGCCGCCGAAACAGACTTTGAGCTGAGCCATTAGATATCGTTTTGTAAATAATGTCCTGTCTTTTTCAGGAAGCGCGAACGTTGCCCCCCCCATAGGGCCCCGTGGTATAATGCTGACTTTATGAAGCGGGTCCGCATCATCAAGCAGCGACTGTACAAGGGTATGGCCGGCTTCGTGATAAGCGATGAATTCTTTTTCTTTCTGATCGATAACGCGACTTCGCTTCGCTCGCCCCCAACGCACCTTATCTCGGGCCTCTTCAAGGTCGGCCATCTCAATATAATCTTTATTACCCATCGTAGCAGCCAGTGCCGCTTCGTTAATAATCGCCGCTAAGTCCGCTCCGCTGAACATCGGTGTGCCTCGGGCCAGTCGTTCAAGGTCAGCATTCGGTCCCATTTTAACGTTTTTTGCATGGACCTTTAAAATCTCGGTCCGTCCTTTCAAATCAGGCAAAGGCACAATGACCTGCCGGTCGAACCGTCCCGGACGGGTCAATGCGTGGTCTAAAATATCCGAGCGGTTTGTGGCGGCAACAACGATAACCTGGTCATTGGTTTCGAACCCGTCCATCTCAACCAGTATGGCATTGAGTGTCTGCTCGCGTTCATCGTGACCTCCACCGGCATAGCCTGCGCCTCGTTTTCGCCCGATGGCGTCAATCTCATCGAGAAAAATGATGCAGGGAGAATTCTGTTTCGCCTGTTTGAACAGGTCCCTCACCCGTGACGCCCCGACGCCTACAAACATTTCAACAAAATCACTTCCCGAAATACTAAAGAAGGGCACATCCGCCTCCCCGGCTATCGCTTTTGCCAAAAGCGTTTTTCCGCAGCCCGGCGGGCCGATAAGCAAAACACCACGCGGAATACGTCCGCCGAGCCGCTGGAACTTCTTTGGATTTTTCAAGAATTCAATCAGCTCGGTCACTTCTTCCTTCGCTTCTTCAATACCGGCTACATCCTTGAATGTGATTTTAACCCTGTCTTTGCTGTGCAGGCGATGACGACTACGCCCGAAAGACATCAGCATCCCACCGGCACCCCCGCGCATATTCCGTATAAAAATAAAGTATATGAGAAAAAACAGCAGCAAAATCGGCAAAAAGCCGAATACATAGCTCCATATCCAGTCCTTTGACTGCTCGAATTTATAATCGATATCGGCTTGATTCAATACCTCATCGATTCGTTTACCATGAACTTCGGGATGATATTGAACCGTGAAATTCTCACCTTTTTTTTGATTCTGAATAACGTATGCTTCCGTGTAAGTACCGAAAAGCTCTTGATCTCGTACTATGACTTCTTGAACATGACCATTTTCTACAAGGTCGTAAAATTCGTTAAGATTGATTTCCTGGGCTGTTTGCACCTGCTCGAAAAGCATCCAGACGGCAAAGATAATGAGCCCGGCAACCAGCCATATAAACGGACTCCTTCGGTAGCCGGGGGGTTGAGGTTTCTTTTTATTCTGTTCTGGCTTAAATAAAGGAGGCTTATTATTCTGATTTGGATTCATAATCCCTTAAGTAACTAACAACAATAAATAATTTCTACCACTTGCTTTCCATCAACTCTACGATTCTACGGGCAAGATTGTTTGCCGCTAGTATAGAAGCATAGTCTAATGATTGGTTCTGCCACTCGGAATACGAGGCAGAAGCGGCTACAGCTTCGTTATTGACCATTAACCTGCCGCTTTTCAGGTTTTTCCAACTCACGATAGCTCTCACTTCAAGCTCTTTCTCCAACGCCCTTCCGGTCTGACGCTCTGAACTCAGGGTTGCCTGACCTACGGTAGTAATTTTTCCGCTTATGACGGTATCAGCGTGGTCAGGACTCGATATAATTTTATAAGGCGTTTCGGCTTCAATCCGTTTTGCCAAGGCGTCCGTGAGCTCATACTCGATCCCTCGATAAAAACTTTGGTTGTCGAACATTTGAACGTAGACCGTCCTGATATCTTCGGGATAAAGAAACGAGTTGGAATAACCACCCGTGTCGCCGCAGCCGCAAAAGCAGATGATTGCGAAAAATATGAATATTAACGTAGTACTTTGAGCTTTCGAAAGCAACCTGTACAATCCATATATTCTATTCATTTCTGTTCTTCTGCTCCTTGATTATCGATTTCATTGATAAGGGTTTTTGATAGTTCGGCCGCGGAGGTATCCGGCCATTCTTCTATCACTGACTGATAATACATTTTGGCAGATTCGTAGTTTTTTGTCTTCTCATAAAAGCGAGCAATGTTAAACTGTTTTTCAGCCAAAAGCTCGTTGATGTTACGGATTTTTGCATCAATCCCAAGCTCTCTTGCATCATCAGGATAGCGGGACTGGAAATTTTCATAATAGGTTTTAGAACTAACCAGATCAGAGACATCGTATCTTGGCCCGTTGTAAGCTATATATTTGCACCTTGCCATACCTAACAAAGCATTTTTACCGGTTTGTCCCGTAGGCCACTTCGTAAGAATTTGTGACCACCGCTGATAGGCATCTTCATACTTTCGCCTCTGCTCAAAACTTTCTGCTATCGCAATATTCGCACTCTGAGCTAAAGGTCCGACACCGGCACGGTCTGCAATCTTGTCCATGATAGTTACGCCTTCATCGTAACCACGAATTCTGAAAACCATAAGAACAGTCCTTTTCTGGCCCGAAAGATATGCCTTGGCAATAAAAAATTGTCTGTCTAAAGCTACTTGATAAAGTTCACTCTCGGGATAATTATTCAGAAATTCATCATAGGCTCGCACGGCTTTTCCGAATTTCCCTTTTGCATAAAGAACTTCTGCCTTGATGAATGCTTCAAGATCCGGTCCCCGGATTTCAGGAAAATCCTCCTTTAATTCAGCATAGGCCTGTTGAACCTGTTTGACTTTGCCGTTATTGATGAATTCCTTAATTTTGGCAACCGCCAGAAGAAAGCTGTTCTGAGTTTCATCCGGAACCGGTTTCCATTCGCTTCCATTTTCTAAATGCCAGGTCTCTGCTCCACAGGCTGTATGAATAACCAATAAAGACAACATAAATGCCGCTACTTTATTCACAATTCTTATATCAGCCATAAAACGTCTTCCTTAACTTCCTTTTCTGGTTTTCGGTTTAACATAATGTAACCGTTATTATACCCATTCATCAGTATATTGCAAAGATACAAACATAAAATAAAAACCTATTCTATGCCGTAAGAAAACACACGAAAATCCGTATCCCGTCAGGTTGATAACAAAAGCTTTGCATCAGTCTGCTTAACTTGAAAAATTAACATATAACCAAAGTTTATGACTTTTGTAACATTTGAATCAAGCGATACGTATACATGTGTAAATAAAAGGGCACGTGTTTTGCGGCGAAAAACCCTTAATTGCCCACAGGGCATACTTTTTCACAATTTAAGGCAATATTTTTCCATTGCAATGCGTCTGATAAAATAGATAAAGCAAAAAAGTGTATTTTTAGAAAAACGCAACCTCTTTGAAAATATAAACTTACAGAAAATGGCGGATTTATCTCTCGCATAACGCCAAAAGCTGGTGTACATAATAAATCCGGAGTGTTTTTTTTCTTGGTTTTTATAAGTCTTTGTGATATAATGAGATATGAATATATTATGCTTTTTGTTTTGGGGTATTCTGGAGTTGGGTGATGTACTCTGATATAGTAAAAAAAATTTTTTTATGTCTTTTTTTGTTTCTTTGTATCGGCTTGTTGAGCAGTTGTAGAAATCCCTCTCAATATAAAGTTGAGGCTGATAAAGAAGTGTATAATATCATTGACACCAAATGGAAGGATAGCTTTGGTAAAAAAGTGAATTATCGCATTGATGATGCTCCCCCGTCGCCGAATGATATTCAATTTGATATGATTGTAATGCCTTCAGGAACCATCAGTCTGGCCGAAGCGGTTGGAATTGCTACCGCAAACAGCAGGGACTACAAAAGCCGAAAAGAAAGTCTTTATCTGTCGGCACTAAGTTTATCAGGCACCCGATATCAATATGCTTTTCAGTGGATGGGAACGGTAGACGCGGATTACACATGGAATGCCGGCGAGGAAGAGACAACCGGAGGCAGCAGTTCTGACATTTCCAAAGAGACCATCCTGCCGAACGGTATACTCATCAGTTCGAAAATCGGGCTTGATTGGTTTCGCTTTTTGACAGGCGACTCACGGACAACATTAACTACGGTCCTGACCAATACAATAACCATTCCTTTACTCGGAAACGGCGGCGGCAAAGCTGCCTGGGAGCAACTGACCCAGGCAGAACGGAATGTTCTCTATCAAATCCGCTCCTTCAATCGGTTTCGAAAGACGTTCGTAGTTAATGTTATTAATGCCTATTACGATGTTCTGCAGTCAAGAGAACAAGTGATTAACGCCAAGAACAACTATGATAGAAGAATAGATACAACCAAACGTCTCGAGATGGAAGCTGAAACCGGCAGAGTATCACAGATGGATGTAGATGAGGCCAGACAAAGTGAATTTAATGCTAGAGACAATTATGTTGAATCACAGCGATCCTATGAATCGGCACTTGACACGTTTAAGGTCAACCAATTATCTCTGCCGCCTGAAGTGAATATTCTACTCGATCCAAATGAATTGGTTGTATTAGAAGAGTTAGGTGTAACTGTGCCCGACTACACGGTTGAAGATGCGATTGAAACGGCTCTGGTAAGACGGCTGGATTTGGCAAATACGGCTGATAGAATTGACGACCAGCTTCGCAAACTGGTCCTCGCAGAAGAAGGACTCGGGCCTCAGTTGGAATTATCGGGCACCTCAGATGTAACGTCCACACCGGATAGCAGTTCAGCCCGGCTGCAATTTTATGATGAGGGAAGTTACGGTTTGGGATTTCTGCTGGATTTGCCTCTCGACAGGCTGAATGAAAGAAACGCCTACGCATCCGCGTTGATCAGCTTAGTACAACAGCAGCGCCAATATGACCAGGAAAAAGATGACATCGAACTGGGAGTGAATAATTCATTTCGCCGCCTTTTAGAGACCGCCGAGCGTTACCGAATAGCGAAGATGAGCCTTGAACTGGCTCAAAAACGAGTCGAGAGCAACAAACTGCTACTGGATGCAGGTCGAGTAACAATACGTGTTGTTCGAGAGTCACAGGACGCTTTGTTACAATCCGAGAACGGGCTGACAGGCGCCTTGATAGCCCATCAAATTGCAAAATTGAACTTTTTCAGAGATATAGGGGTATTACAAGTAAGACCCGATGGAATGTGGGAGCTTGAAGAAAAATGGAAAACAGTAAAAACAGCAATGGAAGACCAGGAATCCGGACGAACGTCTCAGGATTTATGAAAAACAAGCGCCTCGTGATTATTTTGGTCTTAACGATTACAGCAGCGGTTGTGTTTGGTCTGACGTTTCTAAATGGCGGTGAATCCGACCAGCTTGTTGCGGATGATAGCACGTTTCCAGTTAAACGCGATGACTTGGTCGTAATCGTTACGGAAGGCGGCAGCATTCAGGCCCAGAATACCATCGAAATCAAGAATGAAGTAGATGAACGTCAAATGACCATACTGGACATCGTTCCGGAAGGAACCTTCATTACCGACGAAGACGTCAATAACGGCAAGGTGTTGGTTGAACTGGAAAGTTCTGCACTGAACGACGAACTTAGCCAGGACCAGATGAATTATGACAGTGCCGAGGCAAAATACCTGCAGTCAAAAGAATCGTACAACATTAAGAAAAACCAAAACGAAAGTAAGATTTCTCAGGCACAACTGAACGTAAAATTCGCACTGATGGACCTTGAAAAGTACATCGGTAAGGAAAACGCGGCAAAAATTATCGAAGACGCGAACAACGGTGTGATACTCAGTGACATGTATCTGGATGCTCTCATCGGAGACCCGAATTCATTAAAAGACTGCGGTGCCGGACAGGAACTGCAAAAGCTTCAGGATAATATCGATATATCAAGAGACCAGTTATTACAAGCACAGAACCAGCTGAACGGCACTTTAAAATTGCATAAAGCTCAGTATGTTTCAGACCTTGATCTCGAAAGGGACCAGCTCAGTGTAAAAACGAAACAGATTCAAAAGGAATCCAATGAGCTTGCTCTCGAATTATTTAAACGCTACGACTTTCCCAAACAGATTGAAAAGCTTCTTAGCGATTATGTTGAGGCCACGCGGGAGCTGGAGCGTACCTACGCGGAAGCCCGCTCTACAATGGCTCAGGCCCAGGCCGACCTCAAAAGTGCAGAATCAAACTTCCGCTCCCGGAAAGAAAGGTTAGAACAAACAAAACTTGACCTTGAAAACTGCACGATTGAGGCCCCGGGTCCGGGATTGGTGGTTTATGGTTCCGCCAGTGATGACTACCGGAGAATGCGTGGCCAGGGTATCATCGCGCCGGGGGAAACCGTATATCGATATCAAACACTTATCCGGCTGCCCGATTTATCAAAAATGAAAGTCGACGCCCTTGTTCATGAATCATCGATCGATAAAGTAAAACCCGGCCAGAGAGCCAAGATTGTCATGGACGCCTTTCCCGATATAACCTTAAACGGCGAGGTAGTCAAAGTCGCTTCTCTTCCCAGCCAGGACCGCAGCTGGTTCAGCCCCGACCTGAAAGTCTATCCCACGCAGATTAATATTGAAGGCAATCATGGCTTTTTAAAACCCGGCATGTCCGCAAAAGTGGAAATCCTGGTTAATCACATCAAGGATGCGCTTATTGTGCCTAACCACGTCGTATCGAACCGCTTGGGCAAAAAAGTCTGTTACGTCCAGACTCCCTCCGGAAAAGAGGAGCGAGAGGTCAAAACGGGAGAGTATAACGATAACTTCGTTCAAATTGTCACAGGCCTTAAAGAGGGAGAAAAAGTTCTCCTAAGCCCTCCCAAGATGGCTCAATCCCAGGCCTCGGCCCCTACAAATGGATTCGAAGCTGAAATCCAAGAAGACTCCGTAGAACAGACGTGGCAGGAACCATCTACATCAGAAACAGGAGAAAGCGAGACTGAACAAGATCAAACAAGATCTGATCCCGCACGGATGGAATTGACAGATCAACGGATAGAGAGAATTATGGATATGATGTCGCAGCTTAATCCCCAAAAAGCCCAGGAGTTAAAAAACCTTCGTGAAAGTGACCCTGAACAATTCAAAACTGAACTTAAAAAAGTCATAGCAGAGCAGATGCAGCAGTTCCGTCAGCGACGAGGCTCGGATGCACAAGACAACAGTCAAGGTGAAGGCTCAGGTCGCAGGGGCCGCAGCAATAGAATGGGAGGACAAAGGACAAACGATGCAGCGCAGCCAGGCACCAATTGATTTTAGCGGTAACGGCCACATCCTGAATATGCAAAACCTTTGCAAGAGCTACCAGCTTGGTACCGTAGAGGTGAAGGCCCTGCGGGACATTAATCTTACTATCAATCAGGGTGATTATGTTGCTATCATGGGACCCAGCGGTTCAGGAAAATCGACTCTCCTGAATATGATTGGCTGCCTCGACCGGCCCACCAGCGGAGATTACTTTCTCGGCGGTCAGGACGTATCAAAACTCGAGGATGATGACTTATCATTAATTCGCGGTGCCCGAATCGGATTTATTTTTCAGTCCTTCAACCTCATCAGTCAGCTTAACATTATTGAGAATATCCAGATACCGATGTTTTACCAGAGCATCTCCGAACACGACAGTGAACAACGTGCCAGGGAATTAGCTGCGATGGTGGGTCTTGGTCAGCGACTTAAGCACAAACCGTCCGAATTAAGCGGCGGCCAGCAGCAGCGAGTGGCCATCGCCAGGTCATTGGCCAACGACCCGTTGATCATACTCGCTGATGAGCCGACGGGAAACCTCGATTCCGAAAGCGGGGCCGACATTCTTCGAATTTTGGATGATTTACACAGTCAAACTAAAACACTCATAACGGTTACCCACGATGATAATATTGCCGCGCACGCTGAAAGAGTGATACATCTGTTCGATGGAAAAATAGAAAAAGAAGAATATAATTAAAGAAACAGATGATGATAACGTTTCGTTTAAAACGCACGATAAAGCTCGGCTTAAAAAGCCTCTGGATGCACAAACTCCGTTCGATACTCACGGCTCTGGGTATCATCTTTGGTGTTTCATCCGTTATCGCAATGCTCGCTATCGGTGAGGGAGCAAGCCAGAAGGCACAGGCTGATATCGCCCGTTTGGGCAGTCAAAACATTATCATAAAAACAATCAAACCCCCGCAGGACCAAACAGCCAGCGGTGCGGGAACTCAGATGCTGGACTATGGATTGACGTATGAGGACGCGGAACGGCTTCACTACAGCATTCCGAATGTCCAGGTTATCGTACCAAGCCGCATTATTTCGCAGGAAGTCTGGTATCGCAACAAAAAGGTCTCCACCGAAATCATCGGAACCGTACCCTGGTATCCGGAATCAACCCCCGTCAATGTCCAAACAGGACGCTTTATCAGCAACATCGACAATCAGTATATGCAGGGTATATGTGTCATCGATGAGGAAGTCGCCGACCGGTTGTTCGTCCTGGACTATCCCCTTCATCAGGATATCAAGATTGGCTCAGATTACTATCGTGTCGTAGGGGTTGTTTCAAAACACTCCGCAGTAGCCTCAGAAGAAGATAAAGTCAGTGGTACTCAATCAAAGAACACTCAAGGTGGTTCCAATGTCGGTAATATTTATATCCCCTTAACCACGGCGAGGGTTCGTTTTGGAGAAATCAACGTCCAATTCGGAGGCAGCACCGGGGCAAGCATCGAGAAAGTCGAACTCCAGGAAATCATCATAAAAGTAGGCAGCGTTGACAGGGTGCTGCCAACGCGTGAAATTGTAGAAGCCGTTCTGAACCGATTCCACAAAAAAGAAGATTACCAGATCATCGTCCCCCTCGAGCTTCTGCGTCAGGCAAAAGCACTTGCAAGGATTTTTAACATCGTGTTGGGATCAATCGCGGCCATCTCACTGCTCGTCGGCGGCATTGGGATTATGAATATTATGCTCGCAACCGTAAGCGAACGGACGCGTGAGATTGGCATCCGCCGTGCATTGGGTGCAAAAAAACGTGACATCATTATGCAGTTCCTTTCTGAAACACTGCTACTCACATTCTCTGGCGGCATTCTGGGCATCATTCTAGGCTCCGCCATCCCGTTTTTCGTAACGTATTTCGGAAAACAGCCGACCGATATCACCCCCAGTGCCCTAATTCTCGCTTTCGGCATCAGCGCTGTAATTGGAGTCACCTTCGGTATTTACCCGGCCTACAGGGCCGCCAATATGGACCCCATAGAATCCCTGCGTCACGAATAATCCCCCACATGAATATATAAAAAAATCGTCCCACAGTCACCAGACCTTCATATTATTCACAAGGTCTGCAACTGCAGGACGATTTCTATAGTTTTTAATGAAACGATTTACACGCTACGTTTGAAAAACAAGAGACTCCGGAAGCACAGGTGTTGCACCGCTTTGCGAACAGACAAAACTGGCGACCTTGTTGGCGTGCTCGTTAATTTCATCCAACTCCTTGCCCAAAAGGACTCCAAAGGCAACGGCAGCGGTAAATGCGTCTCCGGCCCCGACCGTATCGGCGATTCGCTCAGGGGTAATCCCGGGATGTTCCGAGTCTCCGTCCCTGGAATACAAACGGCTGCCTTTGTCTCCCTTGGTGAGAACAACGAGCTTCAAGTCATACTGCTCAACCAGCTTGGAAAGAATATCCGTTTCCGAACCTTCCATCCCTAACAGCTTGGCCACGATGGGTAATTCATCATCATTAAGCTTCAGTATGTTTGAAATTTCAAGCATACTCTGAACAATATCTTTGCTGTAGTAATGCTGGCGGATATTGATGTCAAAGACCCGAAGGCAATCCGGTGCGGTAGCCTGCAGAAACTCTCTTACCGTCTTTCGAGAAACTTCGTTGCGCTGACATAAAGAGCCGAAACAGACGGCGTCCGCTCTGGATGCCAGTTCGAGCAAATCCGGACTCGAAGGGATAAAGTCCCAGGCAACGTTCGTATGAATCGTAAAATTCGGCACTCCCTTATCATCCAACTCCACGGTAACGGTCCCCGTCGGGTGGTCCTTATCAAAAGCGATATATCGCTGCTCAAGACCAAGGTTCGTCAGTATGCCTGTTATTTCCCTGCCCAGCTCATCATCACCAATACAACTGACAACAACACCCTTGCCGCCGAGTGCCTGTGCATGGTAGGCAAAATTCGCCGGTGCACCGCCCAGTTGCTTGCCTTCCGGAAGCAAATCCCACAATATCTCACCCAGACCTACTAATGTATAGGTTCCTGAATCACTCATAATGTAAACCTTTCGAATCGGGTGGTTTTACTGTTCGAGGTCTATCATAACCTTCATAACGTTTCTGCTGTTATCATCGATGTACTTGTAAGCATCCATATACTTTTCGAACGGGAATTTCTTGCTTACCAGAGGTTCTGTTTTAATTGCACCGCTATCGATAAATTTGACGGCATCAAGATAATCCTCGTGTTTGTACATCATGCTGCCAATCAGGCTAAGCTCATGCTCGCCGAGAGCGCCCATATCAATGACCGGATTTTCCTCAAACACACCCAGAATGACAAATGTGCCGCCTTTTTCAAGGACCTGCATTGCCTGACTGGTCGCATCCGGTGAGCCTGCACATTCAAATATCACCTGCACGCCTTCATCGCCAAAGAATTTCTTTACAGCATCTGCCAGTTTCATCTCTTTCATTGCGAAACTTTTTTCGATGCCGCACTGCTTGGCGACTTCCAGTTTGTATCCACCTGAGTAGTTACAAATCAGGACATCTTTAGCACCTCTCGCTCGGGCACACTGTGCAATCATATTGCCGATTGTCGCAGCACCCAGAACCACCACGTTCTTGCCCTTCAAATCACCGGCTCGTCGCGTGCCGTGAGCGCCGCACGAAGCGGGTTCAATCAAGGCACCCTGTTCGTACGTGAACGAATCCGGCAGCGGGACAATCTTTTCCTTTGTCGTTACAAATAAATCCTGCGCGCAGCCGTTGGTCTGGAATCCCTCGACCTTCAGGTTCTGACAGACATGATAATCGCCGCGCTTGCAGGGTCCGCACTTGCCGCAGACAACCTGGGGCCTGGCGGTGACCTTTTGGCCTACCTTCACATTATCAACACCCGGGCCAATGTCCTCTACCTGGGCGGAGAACTCATGACCCTGGACAATGGGATAGGACGTGAAAGGATGTTTACCCTTGTTGACGTGTATGTCGGAACCGCAGACGCCGATTCGTTTGATACGCATCAGGATTTCGCCTTCGCCGGCTTTGGGCTCAGCTACATCACCAAATTCGATTTTACCTGGTTCAGTCATTACCGCTTGTCTCATATTATGCCTCCTTATCGACTTAAATGAGTAATCAAAATTCTATCTTTAACAAATTTTTCTTTAACCAAGAATTATATAAAGAACTATCATCAACGCAAAGAGCATTCCAGCCATCACTCTTGGGTCTGTTATCCCTTTAATCTTACCTAACATAATAAACTCCAGCGGATGCTTCCAGACAAGATTTTCCAGCTTTTCGCTACTGGGGGCCGGTGTCATTAAGCTCACTATTATATAAACGACGATGCACATGGCAATAAAGATACCACCGACTAGCATAAAGGGTATTCCCCATGTTTGCGTGACCAGCTTCGTTTCAGGTACGATTTCCACCACCAGATAAGGAATGCCGATAGCCATATTAAACAGGAGCGTGGTAATGGCCGCCTGCTTGGTGCCGCGTTTCCAGAATACACCCAACACAAAGATAGTGGTAATGGCGGGCGCAAACATCATCGGCACCTGATTAATCGCCACGAAAATACTTGGGAATTTATCTCCCAGAGTGAAGGACCAGTACATCGCCCCTATAATCACGATGACCGAGGTAATTCGTCCGGTCCATACCAGAGTGGAGTCCGGCGTGTCAGGCTTGATTCGTTGCAGGATATCTGAGGATGCCAGCGTCGCGGTACTGTTCAATGCCGCGGCCACGGTACTCATCAGCGCGGCGAGCAGACCGGCGGCAAACAATCCCAGAAAACCCGGTCCCAGCAGTTCGGTCATCATCACCGTCAACGTTGTATCGTTATTATCACCGATCTTGTCATGAAAAAGCGCGATGGCGATTACGCCGGGAAGAACCATGAGAAAAACAGGAAGGATTTTCATGAAGCCGCCGAAGATGGCGCCGTCGCGACCGTCTTTTTCGGATTTAGCCGCCAGGATGTTCTGCACAATCGTCTGGTCCGTACACCAGTACCAGATGCCTAAAACGGGATACCCCACCAGCGCGCACAACCAGGAATAATCGAACATCTTGCCCTCCTGGTCTCGAATCGGGGTGAGCATACTGATATCAACGTTGGGCTTTACCGCTGCAACGGTTTCCTTAAACTCCGCGACAGATGTAATTCCACGCACGGCCAGCTCTTTTAATCCCAAAAAAGTTAAAGTGATGGCGCCGGCAAGAAGAATGATCACCTGCAGAATATTGGTTATCATAACCGCCCTGAGTCCGCCGAGAACCGTATAAAGAGCGGTTGCTACTGAAATAACGATAATGGATATATTCACAGGTATGCCGAAAAATTCCTTAATCAGAACGCCGCCGGCATAAAGGCTCATACCGATGTGAACCAGCAACGCGGAAAGGATGAAAATGATGCCGAGAATTGTGCGGGTTGTTGAACTGTATCGTTTCTCGACATATTCCGGCAGAGTGGTGAGGTGGCTTCTAAAATAAAAAGGAGCAAACACCAGACCCAGAATAATCAGGGTAAATGACGCGCCCCATTCGAAGTTGCCGACGCTCAGTCCCACTCGATGTCCGTCTGCCGCCAAACCCACAAGATGTATCGAGGAAATATTAGCGCAGAATAAAGAAATGCCAATCACCGGCCAACTCAAGGACCTGCCCGCCAAAAAAAGCTGCGTACTCGATGTTTTTTTTCTGTAACCGGCCCAGATACCGAGAGCAACCAGACCCACAATATAGACAATGACAATGCCTGTATCAAGTGGATTGAAGGTACCCTGGGCTACAATAGGAAATACATTTAGTCCCTCAATCATATTCTCGCCCTTTCACTTAAAAACATCAAAAAGCTTTTAATGAATTAACGGCCTCATGCCTGAATTTTGCGATACAACTCCCACTTCTGGTGAAGCTTGGGATAAAAGTTCCAAAAACTAATTATCCTATCTCTGCAAGAGGTATAGAGTCGAAAGAACAAAAGAAATCAAACTACTCAAATACATGATATGCTCTATATCTCAGATACAGCAAAAGATTAGGGCACTTTTTAACATAGCATCCAAAGAGTGTCCAGTAAAAAAATCGCTAATGGGGAATTTTTCACCTCAATCAATTTAAGAACCTGCCTATTTTAACAACTGCTGAACTATTACTGCGGAGAAAGCACTATTTGAACCGATTGTTTGGATTGAAGTTGAATCCATACCACTAAATCAGTTCCTTCCATGGAATTACGATGACCAAAACGAAAATCCCTGCCGCGTTTTAAGTGCCTGCCGTTTATTTTAACATCAACATCACGACCGCCCCAATTCGTTAAAACAAACGCAGGATTCACAACGGGATTCTCTTCGCTTCCGGCCAGTTCAACTGCCAGGCGGGAAGGTCTGTTGCTCTTGGAACAGTTAAGTATATAAGCTCGCTGAAATTTATCAAAGCCTTCGTTTACAAAACCGGAGCTCGCCGATATTAATGTTGCCGGCCGTATCCACGATTTCGCGAGCGGCAGCAGTTTGGTGATTCGTTGCTGTGTCATACCATATAAAGCCACTGCCTCGTAAGAATTCCTTCTCTCGCCTTTAGATACGACAGGGATGCCGCTGGTAAGCGGACCGCCCGGCAGGTGTGGGCGGCCGCTTCTGCTTCGGCCCCAGATATACTTGTCAATTCGGCTGCCCGGTTCGAAAATAATGAAAGGTCTGTATTTCGATTTCATATTAACAAGTTGAATATTCGCTCCATTGGGCTTGGGAAAGTACGGCGGTATACCTTCCTTCCAGGAGTAAGTTTGAGTCTGACCCTGCATATTAGCCAGTGTTAGCGCTTCAACTTCCAAAATGTCCTCCGGACGTTGTCCCGGCTGACTCTTAAGAATCGTTTCCTGGAACTGCAAGTACATCTCGCCGAAGGTGTTCGTCCAATACACCCAGTGACGCACAGCGGTGGCATCCGGATAAATCGTGTAATACTCGTCCGCCCAGTCCCCCCATTCTGTCACTTCATCCGGACGGGCGATGTTGTAAAACCGGTCACACAAGGCGTACCGCCAGTGAACGACAACACGGGCTTCATTGTTTTCCAGCACCCTCACATGCGAATAACGACTCTGCTTGTCCATCATCACTTCATACCAGCCGTTGATGCCGTTGATTTCAACGCTCTGGTCGCTCATCATCTTATTGTTTTCAGTCACCCAGATCGGAATATACGTGTTATGATGAACAAACATCAATTTGACGGGTGAGGTGTCGAAACGAACAAGCACATCGGGAAAATCCCCTATCCGCAATACGTCCTCATACTCGGAGTAATAAGGAATGCGGCCGTAACTGGCGCCGAACCTCGGATTCTCAATCTCCGGGCCCGTCGAATACATCCGTTCTTCCAGCGGCCGAAAGTCTTCCGGAGCATTCTCATTAATCAAATCTTCGATATCATCCTCGCTTAACGCCCGGCTGTATAACTTTAGCTCATCCATCAAACCGTCAAACGCCATGTGGGTATAGACGGGATGGTACTCGGTGGACAAGGGTGTCTGCCCCAGTCCGAAACCGGAAATAAAGAACCCCGCTGCCTGCGCCTCTACCTCCATCACCTTTGATAAATTCTTTTTTGCGCTCATACCGATAATTAAATCTTCCGTACGGGCCGCGTTCATTCTGTCTTCATAATTAAGGCTGCCGACTTGTTTCCCGTTCAGATACAGATGAATCCCGCGGGTGCTGTCGAATGTCACCGCAACATGTGACCACCGCAGCCTGGGTACTCGCTCCGTCGATTGACACTGTATCCACGTCTCGCCTGTAGACATCTGAAGTGTTAGCCGGCCGCCAAATAATCCGAAGATAAAACCTTGCTTGTAGTCCTTTTCCTGGCTGACAATGACAGCTCTGCTCGTACTGTGCGGCGCTATCCACCCTTCGAATGTAAATCCATCCGACAAATCGGGTACCTTTACCGCCGTTCGCACAATGCGCGTAGTAAAGCCGTCGAATTTCAGGGCCGTTGCATTAACACCCTCCACATATTCGAAATTCCCCTTGAACGTGTCCTGGTAAAAATTAGTCTTGTACTCACTAATCCAATAATTGTCGGTGTCATAAATAGTTGATAACTGATGCCCCGCTATCCCCTCATCGAACAGCCACATATAAACTAATCCGGCCTTTGCCGGTTCGGGCACATCTTTAGTTACATCTTCAAACTCTCCGCCATAGGCAAAAAATGAACAGGACAAAGACAAGGCTAAGGTTATCGATACCATAATAACTAAATTTTGATAATTACGTTTCATAACGGTAGTCACCTCCGTTCAAAATGTTTCATCTTGTTCAGCTATTGGGAAAAAAGTGATATCTGAACTGGCTCAAAAGACTCCACTTTAAGCCAGATAATAAGGTTCATTCCTTCATCAGTTCTTTCATACCCAACTCGAAAATCTTTACCCTGTTTTACTTGCTCACCATTGAATCGGATGTCTACATCAGTGTCTCCCCAATTTTTTAGAACCATGGCCAAGTTAACCAATGGAGATTCTTCGCTGGCTTCAATGGTTATCTCGAACGGTTCTATTACAGTCTCAAGGCATTTAAGATTATAGCAGCGTTCACCAATCGAATACCCTTCATTGATGATATTTTCTGAATCTACTTGTAACTCTGGTGAACGTGACCATGAGCGTGCGAGGGGAGCGAGTTCACTGGCGCTTTTGTCCATCGTCATCCCTAACAGTAGATACTGTTTGAGAGACTTTTCAGTTCTTTCGTTCAGCGGGTGATTTGTGCTATAGACGTTCCCTGTCACACAGGTGCTCGAGGGTCTGCCGTCAACCATGTATGTCTGTTTACCATCCGAAGGAATCATCGCGACCGGCCAGTGGTTCCACCAATAGAAACAGTGTGGCCATGGCTTACCGTTACCTTCAAGGGCTACTTCAGCCATTTCAGGATGGACTATCATAAAGGGTTTAGCATCGGCTTTGATATTATACTTCAGAACAACGGCATCTTCTATTTCTTTACCCCTGGGCCAACCGGTTTCTGCCCAGGAAAGTTCTGATTCCTCTCCTTTGAGGTTGGCCAGAATTATAGCCTCTTTTTCGAGGATATCAGCAGGAGTAAGGCCGATAGGAATGATAAAATTATCCTGCTCATAGGAATGGGCATTGTCAAGCTCTGAACACCAATGGATAAGTTTTCTGGCGGCTACACCATCGGGGTATATGGTCAGATATTCATCGCACCAATCACCCCAGCCAGTCAAAGGATCTATATGTATGAGCTCATAATTGATATTGTTCATTGCATGCCGCCAGTGAACAACTACCCTGGCGTTGTTGTTTTCGATAATACGGACGCGTGAGTAACGGCATTGCTTATCCATAAGAGCTTCTTGACAACCTAAAGGTCCCCATGTCTCTGTATCCTCATGCATAAGTCCTATGTCGTTTTCAGAATACCACACTGGATAACCATTGATTCCATGCCAGTAAACGATTTTGAATGGATATTCATCAAACATCACGATAACATCCTGATGCTCGGAAATTCGCCATTGACGGTCGTAATCCTCGTCGTATTCGAGTTTTGTATAATAAGCCCCAAAGGGTTTTGGTCCTTTCGGACCGGTGGGAATTTTCCTGAACTCGAGCGGCTGGGCGACTTGCGGCTGTGCCTGCAAAAAAGCTTCCATAACTTCCTGGGCAGATAAAGCTGAATTGTAAATCTTTATCTCATCAAAAAGACCGTCAAACGAGTAGTTTATCGGAAATGTAAATTGCGGTCTTTCGGTATGGGTCGGCCGCATCTTCCTGGTGTCGCGGCCGATTCGCATATCAGCATCCTCAGCCGGGTTTATCAGGCCATAGACACTCAAAGATCCTTCAAGATTACCGTTTAAATAAATCCGAATGCCGTTTTCGGAATCGAAGGTTCCTGCGATATGTGACCATTTTAATAGCGGCAGAACTGGTTTGCCGGGGTTTTCGCCGAAAGGCTCAGGGGGTGGCGGGGCCTGCCCTTCGCCTTTAAATTCCCATGCACGTCTGTCGGAATTCCACTGATGCTCGGTTTTCAGGCCTGGAAAGGGCATTTTTGAGTTGCATTCGTACCATTTGCCATCTATTGAAACATGCATACCGAAGCGGCCGTCACCATCTACACCAAAATAATAACCGCTGTTCTCATCCCTTTGCATAACAATCGGACACCAGTTCCAGGGGTAGGAACGAGGGGCTATCCAGGCTTCGATGGTGAAGGATTCTGGGTTAATATTGGGGGTATCGGCGGATTTGCGGATGATCTCGGAGGAGTACTGGTCGAATTTGAGTGCCTGGCCGGTGACACCAGGGTGCTGTTTGGAATGGCCGTAAACTATGTCCTTATAATCATTTACAGCTTCGGTCGTTATTAGAAGCTCACTTTCAACTTCTCTTCTTCGTCTTTCATGATAGACACTTACAGTTTCTTTTGACAAGTCTTCAAATGGCCAATGAGCTATAAGTTTTTTATTATCAAGGGCTTGTATGTTTTTCTGAATCTTGTGTTCCGGCTGGGGGGCGCAGGCTGTTAATGTTAAAACCAAGAGAAAAGAGATAGGTGTGAGAAACTTTGGTTTCATTAGTATTCTCCGGACCCAAGCTATATTCATAACATCTTTCAAAATAACTGCTGTAAATAGAAATGAAACTGAATTCGGAAGGTTACATTTCATGATTTTCTCACCTCCAACGAAAAGGTAGTAAACATCTCCGGCAAAGTGGAATAAGCGTTATATGAAAAAGCTTGATTATCTCTGTTTTTATTCGGGGGGCTTGCTTTGCTGCGCGGCTTTATAAGCCTCGTTTGTAGAAAAGAACACCATCACAATCATCACGCTCATGGCCGTGCATATCCCGCATATTCCCTCATCAAACCATCTCATATACGTTCCAATCAGCGCCAGTATCACAAAAACCGCAATCCCGACAAGCGTATATTTAATACTGATTAACGTTTGTTTCCTCATCGTTATACCTTTGGCATTTCTGCCGCGAAATCAGAGCTCCACGGGCTCGCAGAGGTTATCTGCACGTTTGGCCGTTCGCCCGCAGTTCTGGCACCGGTACTGCGCATCTTGAACCAGCTCTTTGTACTGTGCTTTGTTTTTCAAATGAAATCCCTCGTACATCAAAAAGCACAAGTGCTCTTTATGTAAGTCCTTTGTACAGCTTTGATTGTGAGACATTTTTTCGTCCATAACGAATCTCCCTTTATATATTTTTAATTAATCTTTTATATGCTTTTGGTTTTACACGTTTATACGACAGAATAAAAAATTTGTTGATGGATGATAAATATTTATTCTTTAATTTCTGGAAAATAATCATTTCGAATTCAAGCTCTTCTGAAAGCAGGAGGCTACAGATTTTATCTATTTCGCAGCTACTCTAAAATTACTTTCCCAATACAACGCGTTTATACTTATCCGGTGACGAACCCTTCGGCACGACAACAAAGTTATCACCCTCGCTCGTTTCGAAACTCAGCAAAGAGTTGCCAATATCTTTATATTTATCACCGTTCTTATAAACAGTTACCCTTGACGTCCCGCCCCAGGGATTTCGAAGTCTGCATTCTCCGCCTGATTGTGACTGAATCTCCACAAACTCGATTTTACCGTTTTGCATGGAAGACGTGACCAAAAAATTACCTCTTGACAGCAGTGAGTATTGGGCATCCCACTCTTTTGGCCACGCGGGGAATACATGGATGATCGTCTCGCCGGCGGGACCTGGCGGCATTGCTCTACACAACGCCAGGACGAGCCCCTCGGAGGCATTACCGAGTCGTTGACCACCCATTCCCTGATAGCCTTCCATCAGGGACAGCCGATTTCTTAGTGGGCCTCGCCACCGTGCCCACGCTGAGTCCATATCAGGATAGCCTTCTTCAAGACCCTGATAGCGAATCTGTGACGGTACATAGGCTTTAATACCCTCTGCATCGCCCATGGTTGCAGTCGTGATGGTCGCTTTGGACAACTCGCTTATCTGCCGGCTGCCGGACCGGCTTCGAGAGGCCGGCCTGTATGAATTCCTTGCCAGTTCAATCATCTCCGGATCAGTAGTCTCCAGTGTAAACAAATCATATTTAGTACAAGGGGTGGTGGCCCTGCGGTTGACGCTTTCTCTCCCCACGGACGAATGTTTTGTATTGACCCAATAGCGCACCTCTTCTTCCCCTGATGTATCAGTATAAGTAGGCAGAGGTGTAATGTTATCCAGGAATTCCTGCCATACCGGGCGCATGTCTTCATCCACGCCCAATACTTCAGACGCACGGATCGCCGCTGCCGTCACTGCGCGCATCGCGGATAACTCTTCAATGGTGTCAGAAGCGCCCCATGTCGACTCCCAGTTGTTGACGCCGTGAATGTGGTACTTACCGTCCTTGCCCTTCTTGACATTCGGATAGTTACGATAAAACTCCGCCACACCCTTGATAATCGGATATCCATACTCCCGAAGCCATTCCTCATCTTGTGTAAAGTCGTATCTCAGCCAGTGAAAATATGCGATGTTTGCACCCGAAGCAAACAAATGCAGTACATAGCTATAGGGAGCAGACTCTCTTGCTTCCCAGAAATAATGACCATCTATCCAACGTTCAATATCGAAATTTTTCCAGCACCATCGACTGTCAAACGCATTTTTTGGTGCAGCGTATTTCAGGAATTTCTCCGACGCCTTTGACCACGGCTTGCGGACTAAATAAAGGTCCCTCATTTCCGCGGCGATATCCGCCGGCAAACGAGGCGGCCCGTTAAACCATGTTGTCTCCTGAAGATAAATCCCTTTACTGCCCCACTGCTGCCGTGCTGCCAGGGCCGTCGCATCATAATTTTTATGAAACATCCTGACCGGTGGTTCTGTCAGGTCGATTTTGTTCGCTGCTAAAAGAACATTATTATAGTAGCAGAACAGGTTGTACATCCACTTCATGGATCCCCAGCGGCGTACATCTCCTTCAGTGTTCCATATCATCCCGCTGTATCGCGGCGGATACGCTCCGCGGGAACACGAGGCCATTACATAGAGGAAATAAGTGTAATGCTTCTCAACATAGTCCGCCTCACCATCATCGCTGCTGAGATGGACGAAGGAATTGGACCAGAAATTGCGCCACCATTCTTTTGTCGATGAAATCAATTTTGCATCACCCATAGCGGCTGCCCGCTCCAGTTCTGCAAGCGCTGACGCATTGATATCCTGCTCAATATCAAAAGTAGCCGCGCTGGAAATAAGGACCGTAAAAGTCCCTTGACCCGGCTTTGCAGCGAGCTGGATAGTACCATCGTTAAGCTGGTTCACCTGTGCATCGCGACCCACTACGCCCACTGCGACGGAGGAGCCGCAGTAAAATATGCGATTCTCTATCGCTGACGCTTCCGGCTGGGGAAACATCGCAGTTCGGTCAGTCACATCATCGCCTTCGGTGAACTGCTGGCGCAGCATAATTCGTTCTCCATCCGTTCCAACTCGGCTAAAGGCATAATGATTTCGCAACCGGTAAGTGACTGGTCTCAATGTTCTCAATGTTACCTTTATGCTGTCTGGTCTTTCTCGGTCATCTGTTATCCGAACCGCCATCACATCTCCATCCTGCCAGGCAAAGACCTCAGCGCTCACATCGTTACCCTTAACCGAAACCACACCGTCATAAAGTAATAGATGCTGTTTCGTGTTCTCAACTGGAAATGCATCGGCACCGTAATCTGCGAACTCGATATCAACAAATCCGCAGCCGTGAGAATAGTCCGAATCGACCCGCGGAAAGCTGTTGGTCGAACTGTTCGCACAATAAACATCAACGCGATTAATCTGAAGCTTAAGTTGCTTGGGTGTTGTCCAGACCAGACTGCCCATAACGCCGTTTCCAACAGGGAGTCCCTCCATACTTGTCCTGACCTGTTCGTCATAGTGCAGATCAGCCCGGGAAATAAGCTGCTGATAATTCACATCCAGGATGGTCGATCCATTGGCTTGGTCTGAAAGAACAGCAACTGCAAAGCTGCCAATCAGGGCAAGCACCAAAAACTGAATATTAAACGATTTTCTTGTTATTCTGTACATTTTCATTTTTCCTTTCGGAAAGTAACAGCCATTTTTTATGGAGTTAGCATATTATCATATTTTCAGTATCGTCTACCAGTACCGTTCTCTCACTTCCATAAGTTCCGGATATTTTTCATCAGTATCCCCTAAATCTTCTTTTAGTTTCAACAATTCAACTTTTAACTTCTTCACGATATCTTGATAAGCGGGGTCATCGTAGACATTTTTCATCTCTGCCGGGTCCTTTTCCAGATCGAAAAGTTCCCATTCAGGCGTTAAAGGTTCACGGCGGGCGCCTGGTGCCCCTAATCCCAACCCATAGTAGAAAATCAGCTTGTAGCGATGCGTGCGTATACCATAGTGAGCTGACACGTTGTAATGCGCTCTATGCATCCAGTACCGGTAGTACATTGATTGCCGCCAGTCAGACGGGGTCTGGCCCTTAAATAACGGACGAAGGCTTCGGCCCTGCATATCAGCTGGGATGGAAACGCCGGCATAGTCGAGAAACATCTCGGCGAAATCGATGTTGGTGACAATATCGGTATTGACCGAGCCGGCTTTGATTTCCTTCGGATACCGAACCAGCAACGGGACACGCAGCGATTCCTCATACATGAACCGTTTATCATACAGACCATGCTCGCCTAAGAAAAATCCCTGATCCGATGTATAAATAACAACGGTATTCTCGGCCAGTCTTTCGTCGTCGAGGTATTTCAATACCCGGCCCGTGTTTGTGTCGATAGAAGCGACACAGCGAAGGTAAGCCTTGATATAGGCTTGATAGGACCGTTTCATTTTTTCCTTATCAGATAAATCTGCCAGCATTTCTTCGATTTGTGCCATCATTTCATCTTCATCATCCTCACCGAGTTGTCCCTGCAGTTTGCTAAAATCTTCTTTACGTGTTTCGCGCAGATACAGACCAAGCATTTCTCCAATATTCAGCTTTTGCGTGGAGCGTTTCATCGCCTGGCCGCGGTTTTGATAATCATCATATAAATTATCCGGCTCAGGGATGTCGACATCCTCATAGAGCTTTGCCAGCTCCTGGGGATATTCAAACATATCGTGGGGTGCTTTGTGCTGGTACATAATGCAGAACGGTTTGTCCTTAGGGCGATTCTTGAGTGTTTCTAGAGCGATATCAGTAATAATATCTGTAACATACCCCTCGTGTCGCTTGGCACCTCTGGCCCCTTGTCTCCAAGGTTGTGTGCTTTCCTTCATCTCTGGATTAAAATACCTACCTTGGCCCGGTAGAACATTATAATAATCGAAGCCGGTAGGTTCGGTACCCAGATGCCACTTGCCAATCATGGCGGTATAGTAGCCGGCTTGCTGCAACAATTTCGGGAACGTCTGCTGGCTTCCATCGAAATCTACATCCAAGGTCAATACGCCATTCTTATGACTGTATTTGCCGGTCAATACATTTGCCCGTGATGGCGTACAGATAGAGTTTGTACAGAAGGCATTATCAAATCGCATTCCTTCCTTGGCGACACGGTCGAGGTTCGGAGTCTTGATGGCCCTCGACAGAAAACTCGGATAGGCGCTGATCGCCGGGGCAGCGTGGTCATCCGAATAGATAAACAATATATTCGGCCTCTTGTGATTCGATGCGTTGCTTGAACCCTGTTTTGAAGACATCTTGCATCCGGACAAAGTGAATGCCGCTGCACTGACCCCCAGAGTTTTAAGAAACTGTCGCCTGTTCATTTTATAATCCTCCAATTTTCTTGTTTAGATTAAATCAGAATGCCCCATATAAACTCCTAAAAAGCATCGTTTTATCTATACCACATTCCTTATTATTTAGCAAACCTCTTCAGAAATTCCCACGCCAGCCGGGATGTGTCAATATCAGTCTGTACTCCTTTGTACAGAACATGACCTCCCCCGTCGATGGTAACAAGACAAACTTCCGTACCGTTTTCACAGTCCTGGTAGGTCCAGGCAACACTATTTTCAGAACTCCAGGTCACCGTGTAAGCGCCCGTGCAATGGTTCATCTCCTTCCAGGTATCGAAGTTTTTCAGTGCTCCGGGCAATTCACCCGGTTCATACAAATCATCGTCCGTCCCAAGAATCGTCATGACTGAAACGGGAGCATAGTCGGCAGCTTCCGGAACTAACAGATACAGAGACATGCACGCACAGGCAGCTATGATATCGCTCGCCTCATTGCCCAGCCGCTGTGCCATAGCGCATCCGTTTGACAGACCAGTGACATAGATTCTGTTTGAATCAACGCTATATTGGGCAAATACCTCTTCAACCAGCTTTCTGATAAAACCGACATCATCGATTATATCCTCAGAAGCCGGCGGACAGCATGCCGCCCCGCTGTTCCATGAACCGACAACCCGTATGGCCAGACAACAATGAATCCCTCTGAATCAGCCAGTGCTTTGAAACCTGAAATAGCTCTCTGATGAGACGGACCTTCCGTCCAGCCATGCAAATCAATCGCCAGAGGAATACCTGCGCTTAAACCTTCCGGGACATAAATATCCCAGCACCGGTAGTAGCCCTCGTGTTCTACGCAGTCGTCCCCGTAAGGGCTGTAATACCTTTCATAGGAACAAACCTCTGAAGGTATTCCGATGATCCGCCAGACGTCTTTATCTTCCTTTTGGAGAACGAAAGCCATCTCAATTTCACCATCATCGTCAAAAATAGTAATTTCGGCAGTGTCACCCGTTATGGCCAACTCGGATGTCTCAAGATTGATATCAAGATTGTCGAGCATACCCATATCGAGTGCCTCCTGAAGCCCTTTGCGCATTTCTTCTTTGTCCTCTGCTTCTTCAGATGAAAATTTCTCTGAGTAGTACATCATTATGTCATCAATATCCCGGGCCACCATAGCCTGCCTCCATTTCTTAATGGTGGTTTTAATGAGCTCTTCGTCTGTTAAATCACTCCGACAACCGCAAAAGATCAGACAGACAAAAAGAAAGGTTGTCAGTCTAAGAAAACTTGTTTTTCTCATCTGTTTCACCTTTGAAGTGACATTTTCTTCTAAACGCTCGCTTAAACAGCTTATTTTTCCAGCAAAGGATTTAGCAGTCTTATTAAAATAACTTTTTCGGCTGCCTGCTTGGATTAATTTTCGGCTCTTTCTCCTGCTGATGACTTCGAAAAAGGTATTAAGTCACCCAATCGGCCGTTGTAAACAGCTAATCGAATGTCACAGTCTTTCGCGTCAAAGTGATTTCGCGGGCCGTAAAACATCAGATATAAATCGTCGGCTACCTTGAGGATTTCGCCGTCATGGCCTTCAAGAAGGTTTTTGTTGCGTGACGTCCAGTGGATACCGTCGGCTGAGGTGGCGTAGCGCGTGAAACTGTCGGGGCAGTGCGGCCGTTCAAAATCCGCATAGAACATATGCCAGCCGTTGTCGTCTTTTAGAACGTGTGTGAATTTGTACATCTCGGGATAATGCTCGTTCTCGATCTTCAGGTTTTTAGCGTCGTCGAAATCGAAATCGGTTTCGTTCGGAGAGGTGGCGAGAAACAATCCCATCGGTTCGTGTCGGCGGTCCCAGTAGTACATAAGATATCGGCCGGTATCGGTGTCGTGGACGACGTGACAGTCTTCAACATGACCGATATAAGACAGGCGCCCTTTCTTCTCGAAATGGGTGCCGTCTTTTGAGACGGCATAAGCCCAGTCGCATGGCTTGCTTCCACCGCCGCCGCCGTACCATATTTTAAACAAGCCGTCTTCATAGATGACAAACGGATCCCAGGTACCGGTTCCGTCCCATTCGCCCTTCGCTCCTCTTGGCAGGACCGGATTCTCCGAATCTTTTGTCCAGTGGATGCCGTCGGTGGATGTGGCATGCCCAATCTGGAGTGTTTCGTACTCGTCTGCGTCCCATGCCGCTGCGGTGCGGACGCCCCACGCTTCATAATACATATGGAACGTGTCGCCCACTTTAATAACGCTCATCGAGCCCAGCGCACCGGCGTCCCAGGTCCCTTTAGAACCGGGCCGCAGGATAGGATTAGCGCAATAGGCTTTAAATCCGTCTGTCGAGGCGATTTGTTTCAACGATTTGAGGACAGAGGGATTTACCCTAGAGTGATTGTTTTTGAACACAGCTTTTTTCCCGCCGCAGGAACAAAGCAGGCACAGTAACAATAATACAATAATAAATATTTTATGCTTCATCAGTCAATCTCTTTTACTTGCATTTCAATGCTTGTTTTAACTGACATATCCCATTCAACCGGAGCTGCGTATATTATTCTGTTAGTTTGAGCGTCTTGCCATCGTAGGTCCCTTTGAGATCAATATTCTCACCCATAATATGTACCTTCTTGCCGTCCTGTACATAATATGCATTGAACGTGTACGCATCCTCTTCATCAGACTCTTCTGAGAGAACCACCTCACCATCTATTTTGAACGCGTATGTTAAAGGCTCGTCATCACCTACACGGACCGTGAAGGTCTTGCCCACAAGAGAGGTCGGCTCCTCTACTTCGATGAACGGAGGCTTTGAAGCCAGGTCAGCCAGCCGGCCGTTATAAACGGCCAAGCGAATGTCACAATCCTTTGCGTCGAAGTGATTTTGCGGGCTGTAGACCATCAGGTACAAATCGTCGGCGACACGCAAGACGTCGGCATCATGGCCCTTCAGTAGCCTTTTGTTCTTTGCCTTCCAGTGGATTCCGTCGTCTGAAAATGCATACCGCACGATACTGTTCGGACAGTGCGGCTGAACAAAATTCGAATAGAACATATGCCAGCCGTCCTTGTCCCTGAGGACGTGGCCGAATTTACACATATAAGAATCGTCGCCTTCAATGTGGATATTGACGGCCTTGTTAAAATCGAAACCCGTCTCCGTCGGTGAAGTGACCAAAAACAGCGCTTCCGGCTCGTCCCAGCCGTGCCAATAATACATATAATAGCGTCCGGTCTCCGGGTCACGGACGACGTGGCAGTCTTCACAGCCGGTCTGGTTGCCGATCCCTATCAGTCCTTTTTTCTCAAAATGTGAGCCGTCCTTCGAAAACGCGTAGGCCCAGCCGAAGTTAGGCATCCGTCCCCCGCCGCCTCCGTACCACATCTTAAACAAACCGTCCTCGTAAATCACATAGGGATCCCAGACTCCGGTCCTGTCAAAATCTCCTTCTTCCCCTTGCGGCAGGACAGGATTATGTGGGTCTTTTGTCCAGTGGATGCCATCGGTGGATGTCGCATGTCCGATCTGAAGCGATTCGTATTCCAATGCATCCCATTCCTTCCCGCTGCGCACTCCCCAAGTTTCGTAATAGATGTGAAAGATGTCCCCAACCCTGAGTATAGTCATGGAGCCGAGTGCACCGGCGTCAAAGGAGCCTTCCGGTCCCGTCGTCAGAATCGGATTGCCTTCATAGGCTTTAAATCCGTCCGTCGAGGAGATTTGTTTTAGTCCCTCCTGAACAGCAGCATCTACGTCAGAGCAATCATCAGCTAATAAAGCCCTATTTCCACTGCAGGAACAAACCAGATAAATTGACATTGATAAAACGCTAACCAGTGTATGCTTCATCAATCATTACCTCCGCTTTTCAATTCAACTCTTGTTTTAATTGACATTTCCTGTTTACATGCTTAAAAAATATAGTCAAGTCCTTGGAATCTAAATAATCTTAAAAACCTTGGTCTATTAAGATAACATTTTTCGAGATATGACTCTATAATCAATTATCTAACCAATTCGACTTCCTTTTTCACTTCGTCCAGAATTTTCCACCAGTCCATGTAATCGGTGCGTGAAAAGAGCTGCGGCTTATACTGGCTGGTGGCTGTGCGGGCATAAGCTTCCCACTCCTCAACCGCGTTGGTCAAATGGCGGATTGCGGACTGGTGATGTTCCTGACGGTTTTTGTCTGCACGATAAACCGCCAGCTCGGCCGCGCCCCGTATCTTGTCGGCATAGTAACGGCCAAGATAGGCCATGGATTCCATGTCGGTCAAGGTAGATGCAAGCTCCTTAACGGCTCGAGACTGATATCTGAGCGCAGCAACGCCTCCGAGTGTCTGCTGCGCCAGCCGCTCAAGGTTGTCCGCTACTTCCATCGGTGTCATGCCGTCGAACGGTTTATCTTCGACAACAGCCGAGGCATACTCCTGCACCGACAGGATACCGGAACCTGCGAGCGGAGGGTGGCTAAAGAATGATTTATCGACAGTCAGAAAACCATCCTCCGATATACAGCCCTCAGGGGCGAACATGGTATCGTTAACTCGGAAGAAAAACCGATTGACCTGGGGAATGATTCGAGAGGAAGCCGCCCATGTATCATATAACAGCGCTGAATCAGCCTCGGGAAACCGTTGTTTCAGCCGCTTTTCAAAGTAGTCGCGTGTCAGAGACAAATCATAGCCGAGACGCCCCCAAAGCATAAAGCGGTACCAGTGCTTGTCTATTTCCCATTGGCCGGCAAGGTCAGGGTCCTTTGCGACAAACTCCTTCCCCCACACATAACCGTCAGGACCCATATAAAAACCCGCCTCCCACTTCATAACGTCGCGGGGAATGTTCTGAAGGAATTCGCGCACGTGTTCAGGGTGACCCCAACGCAGAACAAAGACATCGTCGTTGCGCAGGTTAAGCCAGCATGGCACTCCGGTCTTCTCAAGTAATTCTCGATACTCGAAATCCAGATAGGGAGACGTGGTTGTCGAGTAAATGCGTGCGCGAGCGTATTTATGCGAGGTGTTAAACGGCACATCGTAGTCTTTAAAGGCCTCCGCGCTCTTATACAGATCGGACCAGAGATGACGGAAGATAAAGCGGAGCTTACGTTCAGGGTTTTCCTCGGCAACGTCCAGTACCGCCAAACCATAAGTGTTATACAGCCATTCTTCGATGCTCATCTTCCACTTTTTTTCTCTGTCAACATGCTCGCCGGCACTGACGCCGATACCGTCTATCTGTGGATAGGTCTTCAAAAACTCGGTTATCGCATATCTGAGGTATTCAATGGCCTTGAGGTTGTCCTGGTCATAGGTAATGCCGTATTTTCCTATCGCGTTCCACAGAAAAATATTCCAGTGGAACATGTAAATATCAATGCCCCGCTCTTCAGCGTAATTAAACACTCGCGTCCAGTAATTTATTTTCTCATCGAGTGAAATTTCTTTGACGATTTTATAGTTGGCAGGGTCGAACATATCAATGTGCTGCCAGTGATTGTCCGTCTGGGGAGTAATCGGCTGGGTGACACGCCCGACATTATCGAAATTTACATCGGGATATTTGTCAAGCCTGACGATGCCGGGATACGGATGTGTGGTCCACAAGGACAACACGTTGTAACGATTCCGCGCCATGGTATCGAGAAAATGGCGCCAGAATTCAAAATCCCACATCACGGCGATATTTTCCTGGGCGGCCGTACCCGTATCATCATAGCTGGGCGTCCGCCCGTCAAAGGGGATGTTGAACTTCAAGCCGCGGCGCAGGATGTAAGGTTTACGCGCCTTCTCCTGCACAGCGTGAAGTCCTCCGCCCAAACTGATCATCTCTGCCAGTTCCAGACCGCCGTACATCGCCCCGAGCTTGTCACCGCAGACGATACGAATAGCCCGCTCCCCCTCCTTTTGTATGCGAAAGGACTGCGGCCCCATCCCCGGCTCAAAGACCTCGAAGACAATGTGAATTCCTGCATCCTGGTTAACAACTTCGTAACCGCACTTCTCCAAAGCCTGTTTGATGTCCCGCACTGCAAAGGCAACCCCGGCATCTTCATTCAGGCCCGTAATTGTGACGTTCTCCGCGGCAAAACAGAAGTGTCCGATCGACAGTGGTATAACAAATAAAGATATGAATCTATAGATTATTTTACTTCGCATTCAGTCACCTCCTTATGGTGCGCCTTGCGGTTCGTATTAAGGATGTGATACGTCAGCATCTCTAATAAGAAAGAACCGGTGGATATGGTAATTAAATTAAAGGAATTTGTTCATTATGTCAACGCATATTCTAAAATGATACACTGAACGCAAAGCCGGATGGTATTTCGTATTTTGCTTTTGGTGCATTCGCAGAACAAAGTTATAATCGAAAAAAATAATTCCTAAGCAAAACGATTCGATAGATATTCTGATAATGAAAGGGATAATGAAATGGACCGTCGAGAGTTCTCAAAACGCGCACTTATATTCGGATTCGGAGCCTTCACCGCATTAGGTAAAGGCAAATCAGCAGCCGGCCAAACACAAGAGGATGACGTATGCATAGAGCCCTCAAAGAAACTTCCGATCCGCAAATTTGACGTCGCTGTCGTCGGTGGCGGTACGGCAGGAGTCATAGCGGCACTTGCGGCCGCCCGCCAGGGAGCCAAAACCGCCCTGATTGAAGTCAAAGGATACACTGGCGGTACTGCTGTCGAAGGCGGCACCGCCCTGCACAGTTTTTACAACCTCTGGACAGCCTTTCCCGGCGCGAAGAAACGACAGGTCGTCAGGGGCATACCCCAGGAGCTTATCGACCGCCTGATAAAGGTCGGCGGCTGCAGCGGCCACGCCGAGATGGAAAAAGGACTTGACTACGACTCCGTCTGCACGGCTATCGACACGGAACTGTATAAACTCATCACGATGGAAATGCTTACGGAAGCTGGTGTTTTTCTGGCCGTCAACACATTATGCGCGGGAGCTGTAATGGAAGGCAACCAGATTCGCGGAGCTATCACCGAAAGCCGTTCCGGCAGGGAACTTTTTACTGCCGGTACATTCGTCGACTGCAGCGCGTACGGTGACCTTGCCGCTTATGCCGGCGCGGACTTCACCGCGCCGAATGATTACGAATCCTGCAACAGCGTCGGTATTGCAAATGTAAATGTCGAAAAGTACCGCGATTTCCTGGCCGCCAACGGCGGAGTCGACCAGCTCGCCTATGGCACGCGAAGCGGCCGGGAAGGAAAGATTGTTCGCGTCCAGGGAGAACTCGGTCCCGAATTCGGCGACGAAGCGGACAAAATCGGTATGTCCTCTGTCACAACGACGGTTCACGACAATTACTTTATGTTCATCAAGTGCAATTTCAAGGTCCCCGGCACCGTGCTGAGCCGGGACGATATGGCCAAAGCCGAAGTCGAAGTCCGCAGGCGCATGGCCAGAGCCGTCGAGCTCTTCCGCAAGTACGTACCCGGCTGTGAAAAAGCCTTCATGGCCCGCACCAGCCCCAAGCTGTGCATTCGACGGGGCCGGACGATTACCTGCGATTACGATATTTCACACGAAGATGTGATTGAAGGCCGGCATTTCGATGATGACATCATGGTCTACGGCTTCCACGATTTTGCGCCTCGATACCAAATAAGAAACGGCGGCACCTACGGCCTCCCCTATAAAGCCCTGCGTGTCAAGGGAATTGAAAATCTGCTGGCGGCCGGGATGATGATTACATCAGACCATCGCGCCCATATGTCAACGCGAAACACCGTATGCTGCATGGGACAGGGACAGGCAGCCGGCACCGCCGCGGCACTGTGTGCAAAGAAAAAACGCGGCACCCGAGAACTGCACTATGGACAACTTCGCAAAGCCCTGGAAAACGACAACGTCTATTTTGAAGGGTAGTAATAATATCAAAAATTACTTCCGGACGAAACCATGACGCAGAGAAGATGGCGTTCCCCTTAAAACATCAACTACATTAAAGAACCAAATCGCAAGTCGAAACTCGAAAATCATAAATAAAGTCCGTCATCCTGAGCGGAGTTCGCCAACGGCGAACGAAGTCGAATGGATCTGGCTCCCGAACATAATTAACCAATCACCACCTGCTTGCCTGCCCTCGAATGTTGTAGCCGCCGGTCATCCTGAGCGCAGCGAAGGACCTCCCCGAGGCACTGCGCAGCAATAAGGAATTTCAATCGAAAATTGGCATTCGAAAATTGAAATTTCTTTCTACCCTCTACCTTCTACCATCTACCTCCCTTCTCCGTGTTCTCTATGAACGATGAAGAAGAATAGCATTTTGTTGGACTTCATGCAAGACGGGTCTAAGTCGCAGGTTAAAGCTTTCAAAGCTGAACGCATAAGCTCGCTTAGAGTACGGCTGAAAGCTTGAACCGTTA
>Ga0180434_10000200_pt1 | contig 93515 bp, 70 predicted proteins | sample SS_ome_7_FD_132453 | JGI IMG/M metagenome (GOLD analysis project Ga0180434, IMG submission 132453) | Hypersaline lake sediment archaeal communities from the Salton Sea, California, USA - SS_1_D_2 metaG | ecosystem: Environmental > Aquatic > Non-marine Saline and Alkaline > Hypersaline >... | reverse complement strand
CTGCGACGATTCCGGCCCTCACGTGGCGCTTTGGCCACGCTCCGGACCGGAATCGTCTTGCTCCTCGCATCTCAGGCACTTGCGGCAACCTCGCTACGTCTTCATGAATAATCCGGGCTAGAAGGCCAGTCCCGGCAAGGCTTGGACCCCTCTGCGATCTCCGCGATCCCTGCGGTGGAATCCCCGGCCGAGTAACGCGCGGCACCCCTCCCGGATTTTCCGAACCATCGATCGGTCCCGCTCGTTCATACGTCCTGGCGCCGGGAAAGCGGGCGCGAAGGTTTTCATCGTTACCCCGAACTGTTACAAATACACTCTTTCAAGAGGATCCGGATCCGGTCCGATAGGAGAATCCACGTGGAGGAAACGTCCTCCCCCATGATCCGCGTCGAGAACCTCACCCGCCGCTTCCCCGGCGTGACCGCCGTGGACGGTGCCGATTTCCACGTGGAGAAGGGGTGGATCCTCGGGTTCCTCGGCCCCAACGGCGCGGGCAAGACCACGACGCTCCGCATCCTCTCGGGCTACATGCCCGCCACCTCCGGCACGGTCTCGGTGGCCGGCTTCGACGTCCACCGGCGATCCCTCGAGGTCCGGCGCCGGATCGGCTACCTGCCGGAGAACGCCCCCCTCTACGGCGAGATGCGCGTCGAGGAATACCTCCGCTACCGGGCGAAGCTCAAGGGCCTCGGCAGGCGGGAGGCGCGCCGGAACCTCGACCGCGTCCTCGAGCGGGTCCGCATCACCGACCACCGCCGGCGCATCATCAACCAGCTCTCCAAGGGGTACCGCCAGCGGGTCGGCCTGGCGGACGCCTTGATCCACGATCCCCCCGTGCTCCTTCTGGACGAGCCCACGTCGGGGCTGGATCCGAACCAGATCCGGGAGATGCGAAGCGCCCTCACGGAGCTGGCGCCCCGCAAGACCCTGGTCATTTCCACGCACATCCTCCCGGAGGTGGAGGCCGTCTGCGATCACGTCGTGGTGATCCACCAGGGGAGGATCGTGATGCAGGGGGACCTGACCTCCCTCAAGACGGGTTTCGACGCGTCGGCGCCCGTGGTGGTGGAGGCGCGGGGGGGGGCGGTGGACGAGATGCGTTCCGCCCTTTCGGCCCTGCCCGGCGTCCGCGCGGTGGATCTCAAGGGGCCGCCGGACGCCCCCGTCTTCGAGTTCGAGACGGACGCGGGGGGAGACATCCGCGAGGCCGTGTTCCGCCTGTTCGCCGACCGGGGCTGGACGCTGGTCGGATTGACTTCCCGGGCGCCGACGCTGGAGGAGATGTTCTGGAAGGCCACCGCGGGGGCGGATGTGGAGGCGTCCGCGAGGGGGGGGAGGGGGAATTGAGGAATTCTGGAATGCTGGAATGGGGAAGCGGGTATGCGTGAAGGGGAGACCAGTCCGGAAGAGGGGGCCCTTGCGCCGGGAAGCGCCGGAAGCGTCGCGGAGGCAGACGCTTCGCGCTCGAGCCCGGTGCGCCTGTGGTTCCGGGCGACGGGGGCGCTGGTGGGCCGCGAGCTGGCGGCGTATTTCAAGTCCACGATGGCCTACATCATCATGTTCTTCTTCTATCTCGTCACGGGGCTGGTGTTTTTGAACGTCTTCGAGATCCTGAGCCGGCCGGGCACGCCTCCCACGGAGTTCCCGATGCTCAACTGGTTCATGTTCACCCTGTTCTTCGCGCTGACGGTGATCGTGCCCGCCATCACGATGCGCCTGTTCTCGGACGAGCTGAAGACGCGGACGCTGGAGCCCTTGTGCACGGCGCCGGTGACGGATTTCCAGATCGTGATCTCGAAGTACCTGGCGGCGCTGGGGTTCTACGTGGTGCTGCTGGCGCCGACGTTTCTCTACGCGGTGATCCTCTACTCGACGGCGAAGCCGCACCCGCCCGACCGCGGTCCCATGGTCGCGGGGTATCTGGGGCTTTTTTTCCTCGGGTCGTACTTCTTGTCCATCGGCATCTTCGCCTCGGCCTGCACGAAGAACCAGATCGTGGCGTTCATCGGGACGTTCATGGCCATTCTGGTGCTGCAGCTGGTGTACGTGTTCCGCCGCCTGATCTCGCTTCCGTGGTGGAAGGAGTTCCTCGAGCCCTTCGACTTCTTCGAGAACTTCATGGACTTCGGGCGCGGGGTGGTGGACACGCGGCACATCGTCTACTACCTGGCCATGTCGGCCTTGTTCCTGTTCCTGACCGTGGGGGTGTTGGGGGTGCGGAAATGGCGTCTGTGAGCGAGGAGAACCGCCCGCGTTCCGTCGGCGGAAGCCGGCAGACGTGGAAGGAGCGCTTCACCGTGGCGTTGAACGTGATCCTGGCCACGGTGGTGGCGTTCGAGCTGATCCTGCTCGGCTACCGCGTCTACAGCCGCTGGGACCTGACGCAGGACGAGACCTTCTCGATCTCCGAGAGGACGAAGCGCTTTCTGGGCTCGCTGGAAAACCGCATGAAGATCACCGTGTTCTACGGGCGGGAGTACCCTCCCCACGCCTGGACGTGGCAGCGGATCCACGATCTTCTGCAGGAATTCCAGCTCCATGCGGACCGGATCGAGGTCGAATTCGTGGACCCGCACCGGGACCCCTCCAGGGCCCAGCAGCTCCGCCAGAAATTCGGCATCTCCGCCAACGATTTCCAGTCCGGCGCCGTCGCCTTCGAGTACGGCGACGCCTCCCAGGTCGCCGTGGACGCCTCCATCGTGGAGTACGAGGTCCCGCCGGGCGCTGCGCGCGCGGATCCCACACGGGACCGGAAGACCTTCCGCGGGGAGGAGACGTTCCTGTCGGTCATGACGTCGCTCGCGGAGGGGCAAAAGCCCCTGGCCCTGATGCTGTCGGGGCACGGGGAGTACGCGATCGACGGCCAGGAACCCTTCGGATTCTACCGCGCGGCCCAGCTGCTCCGGTCGGACGGGTACGAGGTCAAGCCGCTGACGCTGGGGGCCGACACCCCCTCGGTGCCCGCGGGGGCCGATCTCGTGATCGTCGCGCATCCCCGGGCGCCGCTTCCCAAGGGCGACGTGCAGGCCCTCAAGCGCTACGCCGAGGGGGGCGGGGACCTCCTCCTCCTTCCCTCCTTCGAGTTCCGCCAGGGGGAGACCTCGCCCATCGACATGAACCTCGATCCTCTCCTGGAGCACTTCGGGATCGCGCTCGGGGACAAGCTCCTGGTGGAGGACCAGCACCGCACGCGGCCCGATGTCGCCCAGGTCCTTCGCGTCAGGAAGTACAACGAGAAGCATCCCGCCACGCGTTCGCTGGGCGAGGGGGAGGAGAAACCCACGATCTTCATGACCGCCCGGGCGGTGCGCCCCGCCGGCGAGAACGCCGTGCCGGTCGTCTTCTCGACGCCCACGACGATCGAGAAGGGCGATATCGCGGAGATCTGGGACCTCGACCGGTACCGGAACCTGCTGAACTACCGCGGCTCCCTGTTCAACCCGGAGAAGGACAAGCGCGGCCCCTTTTCGCTGGTCTGCGCCTCGGAGGTGAAGGGCAACCGGCCCGAGGAATCGGCCCGTTGCGTGGTCGCGGCGACGGCCAACTTCGTGTCCAACGCGGGCCTGGCCCAGCCGCTGTTCAACGGCGACCTCTTCATGAACCTGGTGAACTGGCTCACGAAGCGGGAGAGCCACATGGGCATCGCGCCCAAGCACCCCCGGGAAGTGACCTATACCGTGCACCCCTCCACGCGACGCAAGGTCTTCTGGCTGATCATGGTGGTCATGCCGCTCACGGCGATCGTGGCCGGGGCGGCCGTTTGGTTGTCGAGAAGGACATGACGAACCTCAAGACAACGCTGGTGCTCGCCGTCCTGGCCGCGGGGCTGGGCGTCGCCGTGATCGTGGCGGAGACCATGAGCCATACGATCACGGAGAGGGGCAACGTGGCGCTGTTCACGTTCGACCGGGACGACGCGGTGCGCCTCGTGATCGAATTCCCCGCCTTCGCCGACCGGCCGCGCGTGACGGCGGAGAAGGCGGCCGGCGGCTGGAAGATCGTCGAGCCGTGGGAGGCCGACGCGGACGGGCAGTCCGTGATGCGCGCCGTCACGGTCGTGGCCACCCTCGAGGGCACCGCGCACTGGAGCGAGTCGGACGAGGCGATGGCGGAACGGGCCGCGGAGCGGATCGTCATCCGCGTGATGACGAAGGACGGCGAGGAGCACGTGGTCCGGATCGGCGAGCTCACCGGCACGGGGTTCCGGGCCTGGGCCCGCGTCTCCTCCGAGCCGGGCATCTGGGAGATCTCCAAGGGCGTGTGGGACGCCGCCAACCGCGAGCCGGTCGAATTCCGCGACCGCACCCTCTTCACCGTGGGGTACTTCGACATCGACGGGTTCGAGATGATCCGGGAGGACCTCTCCTTCCGGCTCTTCCGCCACGGCGAGACCTGGGTGATGGAATCCCCCCTCGAGGACCGCGGCGGGGAGGTCGTTCTCTACGATTTCCTCAGCGAGATCACCAAGGCGCGGGCCCGGGAATTCCTCGTCGAATCCGCGACGCCGGAGGACCTGAAACGCTTCGGACTCGACCCGCCGCGGGCGACGGTCGTCCTGCACGGGGGGGAGGTGTCCTCCACGGTCTCCTTCGGAAAGGCGACGGTCGACGGGGACGGGGGCGAGGAGGAGATCTGGACGGCGCGGAGGCACGACAAGGCCTTCATCGCGAAGGTCCGGCCTGCGGTCGCCTCGAGGGTCGAGATCGACGACCCGAACCATTTCCGCAACCGGCTCCTGGTGCCCGGCGCCGCGCGGTGGGAGCCGTTCTTCGTTTCCGTGGAGGGGACGGTGGACGGCCGCCGCGTCGACTTCCGGGCGGAAAAGGGCCGTTTCAAGTGGGAGCTGGTCGAACCCAAGAAGCGGGAGCTGGACGTCTCCCAGGAAGGCTACTGGGGGCGGTACCTCGAATGGCTCAAGGGCCTCGCCGCCGAGACGTTCGTCGTGGAGGAAGCCTCGCCCGAAACGCTGGCGTCGGACTACGGGCTCGGCGCCTCCGCCGTGGTCCTGGAGGCCGGGTTCCAGCGGGCCTTCCCGGAGAGGGAAGGACAGGCCCCTCGCGAGAAGAAGACCGTACGTATCCGCCTGGGGCGCATTCTGCCGGCGCAGGATCTATGCTACGCCAAGGTGGAGGGCCGGCCCAACGTCGTGAGCGTGGTCGCCAGCGGGAAGAGGGATCTGAAGCGCGGGTGGGTGCGCTTTCTGGACCGGAAGCTGATCATCATCGAGGAGGAACGCGTGAAGTGGGTGGCCTTCACCCGGGAGGGGAAGACCGCCCGCTGGGAGCGGTCGGAGACGGGCAACCGGTGGATCGTGAAGGAGCCCGCCGGGGGGTCGGCGCCGCCCATGGAACTCATGCAGGCCGCGCTGGGCCTGGGGCTGAAGCGCGCCCAGACCTACCTGCAGGAGGTGGACGATCCGGCGGGCCTCCCCGAGGACTACGGCCTCCATCCCCCGCGGGCCCGGCTCACCGTCTGCCAGTCGGTCCGCGATCCGCTCGGCGGCGGCATGGAGGAGAAGACGATCGACCTCCTCTTCGGTTCCCCCGGACGCGGCGAGAGTCTCCACGCCATGTACGGTCCGGGCCAGTTCCACCGGGGCGACCTGGTCTTCCTGATCGGCCGGTCCAGCTACGACATCTTCCTGGATCTGTGGAAGGATCTCTACGAGTAGCGCTCGGTGTGGAGGGGAACATCGAGCGCCAGCCGGGGGCGTGACGCCCCTGGAGCGCCGAAGGATCCGCCGAACACACGCCGATGCAAACCAAGCGAAGGCGGCGTGCTTCACGCGACAACCCGGAATCGGCACCAGCGCTCATGGCTCACGAGGGCGCCATCTCCCTGTACCCGCTGACGAGCGCGTCCACCACGGACGGGTCGGCCAGCGTGGACGTGTCGCCGAGTTCCTCCACTTCGCCCGAGGCGACCTTCCTCAGGATCCGCCGCATGATCTTGCCGCTCCGGGTCTTCGGAAGCCCGTCCGAGAACTGGATGCGGTCGGGCTTGGCGATGGGGCCGATCTCCTTGGCGACGTGGTCCACCAGCGCCTTGTAGAGGGCGTCGTCGGCGGTGATCCCCTCGTTGAGCGTGACGAAGGCGTAGATTCCCTGGCCCTTGATGTCGTGGGGGAACCCCACCACGGCCGCCTCGGCCACGTCGGCGTGCGAGACGAGGGCGCTCTCCACCTCGGCCGTGCCGATGCGGTGTCCCGAGACGTTGATCACGTCGTCCACCCGCCCCATGAGCCAGAAGAACCCCTCCTCGTCCACGCGCGCCCCGTCGCCGGAGAAATAGGCGCCGGGGAAACGGGCGAAGTAGGTCTCCCGGAACCGCTCGGGATCGCCCCAGACGCCCCGCATGATCCCCGGCCACGGCCGCTTGATGACGAGGAAGCCTCCCTCGTTGGGCTCGGCGGGGGTGCCGTCCTTGCGGACCACCTGGGCGTCGACGCCCGGGAAGGGCATGGAGGCCGATCCCGGTTTCATGGGGATGGCCCCGGCGATGGGTGAGATGAGGATGCCGCCCGTCTCGGTCTGCCACCACGTGTCCAGCACGGGGCAACGCTCCCGGCCCACGTAGGTGTAGTACCACATCCAGGCTTCGGGGTTGATGGGCTCGCCCACCGAGCCCAGCACGCGCAGGCTGGACAGGTCGTGCTTTTCGATCCACTCGGTCCCGTAGCGGGCCAGGGCCCGGATGACGGTGGGGGCGGTGTAGAAGATGTTGACGCGGTGCTTCTCCACGATCTCCCAGAAACGGTCGGGCTTGGGGTGGGTCGGAATGCCCTCGTACATCATGGTGGTCATGCCGGCGGCCAGCGGCCCGTAGACGATGTAGCTGTGGCCGGTCACCCAGCCGATGTCGGCCGTGCACCAGAAGGTGTCCTCGTCCCGGGCGTCGAAGATCCATTTCAGCGTCTGGTAGACGTAGAGGAGGTATCCGGCCGTCGTGTGCATCACGCCCTTGGGCTTGCCCGTGCTGCCCGAGGTGTAGAGGATGAAGAGCGGATCCTCCGATTCCATCTCCTCCGGCTCGCAGGAGGAGGGCGCCTCGGCGACGAGGTCGCGGTACCAGAAATCGCGGTCTTCCTTCATCTCCACGTTGATGTTCGCCCGCCGCACGACGCACACCTTCTCCACGCAGTCGCAATCCTTCAGCGCCTGGTCGGCGTTGTGTTTCATGCCGATGATCTTGCCGCCCCGGATGCTGCCGTCCGCCGTGACGACCACCTTCGACTGGCAGTCGAGGATGCGGTCGCGAAGCGACTCCGCCGAGAACCCGCCGAAGACGACGCTGTGCACCGCGCCCACGCGCGCGCAGGCCAGCATGGCGATCGTGAGCTCGGGAATCATGGGCAAGTAGAGCGTCACCGGATCGCCCTTCCGCACGCCCAGGTGTTTCAACACGTTGGCGAAGCGGCACACCTCGAAGTGAAGCTGCTGGTAGTTGAAGATCCGCGTCTGCCCGTCCTCCCCCTCCCAGATCAGCGCCGCCTTGTTCTTCCGCCACGTCTCGAGGTGGCGGTCCAGGCAGTTGGCGGACACGTTGATACGGCCCCCGTCGAACCAGCGGATCCGGCCCTTCTCGAAATCGTACTCGAGGACCCTGTCCCACTTCTTCGTCCACGCGAGCTGCTCCGCCTTCCGCTCCCAGAACCCCTCCATGTCTTCCATGGACTCCGCGTGGATCTTCTCGTACTCCTCGAGACTCTTCACGTGCGCGCCGGCGCTGAGACTCTCGGGCTGCTCGAACTTCCGGGACTCGGCCATCACCGTCTCGATGGCCTTCTCCGACGGCGGGGCCGTGTCGGGACCCACCGGGCCGTGCATGGGGAGCATCTCTCCACGGGCCTCCGAGATCAGCCGCGTGGCCCGGCCTCCCGCCGTGTCCACGATGGGGTAGACCTCGAATTCCACCAGCCCCAGAAAGCGCAACACCAGCGAGGCCAGCTGTTCCGCGTCGTCCGCCTCCACGATGTTCACGAACCCCCCCTTGCCGCCCACCGTCGCGTACCGGGAAAGCACCGTGATCCCCGGCGGGGGATTCCCGAACACCTCCTCCTCCCGGGCATGCACCGTTTCCAGTTCCTTGGGCGCGTAGCGCCCCAGCAGAGCAAATCGCATCGTCTTCCTCCACTTCCGATCCCCCCTTGCGAGGGCTTTCCACATCCCTGCAACCAGGGGTCATTCCATTCCGTTTTCTTGCCCCGGCGGTCCCGACGTCCGCGGCCCGTGACGCGCGTGCCCGGATTCCGAACCCGCCAAAGCCCCCCCGCCCGCCGAAAACCCGGCGTCTTCCACCGTGCGCTTCAGCCCCCCCACGTCGAGGTCCCGGCCGCGCACCTCGGCTTCCCCCCCGTCCAGATCCACCGCCACGCCTTCCACGCCCGGAAACGTCCAAAGCGCCCGGGACACCGCCGCGGCGCAGACCCCGCAGCGCATGCCGCCGATCCGGATCCGGACGCGCCGGGAAGGGGCCCGACCGCCTGCGGAGGCGAACCTTCGTTGCGCCGCCCGGGCCGCCGACACCAGCAACAGCGCCGCGAGAACGAACGCGGAGGCCGTGTGCACGGGCGCGGGAAGGACGTGTCCCGCCCCGCCCTGCAGCACGGCGGGCGTGCGGGTGATGATCGCGTCCAGGGCGAGCCCGGACCCCAGCGCCGTGACCGCCACGATGCCCAGGTACAGGATCGTGGTCCTGCGGCCCATGACCTTCCACAGCGTGGTCACGGAAGCGGCGTTGGTCGCCGGCCCCGTGAGGAGGAAGACCAGCGCGGCGCCCGGCGAAACCCCCTTGGCGATCAGCGCCGCGGCGAGGGGGACCGACGCCGTCGCGCAGACATACATGGGGATGCCCGCAAGCAGCATCACGCCCATGGCGATCATGCCCCCGCCCAGAAGGCCGGCGAAGAAATCCTCCGGCACGAAGGCGGTGAGCAGGCCGGCGAGGACGATGCCGAGAAGAAGCGCCGGCCCGATGTCGTCGGGAAGGGTCCGGAACCCGTAGCGAAACGCCCTCGTCCAGCGGCTCCCGGGTTCCCCGTGCGCGCAGCAGGCGGCAGTGCAGGCGGGAGGCGGCGGCTCTTCCCCCCCCGCCCCGCCGAAACGCGAGACGATCATGCCGCCCAGAAGTCCGCTGGCCAGCGAGGCCAGGGGGCGGAAGACCGCGAAGACGGGGCCGAGCAGGCTGAAGGTGACGAGAACACTGTCCACGCCGGTCTGGGGCGTGGACAAGAGGAAGGCGGTGGCCGGGCCGCGCCCCGCGCCGTGCCGCCGCAGGGAGGCGGCCACGGGGATCACGCCGCAGGAACAAAGCGGCAGGGGAATGCCGAAGACCGCCGCCTTGGCCACGGCGAGAAGACCGGGGCCTGCGAGGTGGCGCTCCACCGCTTCCCGGGGAACCCAGACCGCGAGCCCTCCCGCCACCAGAAAGCCGAACAGCAGGTAGGGCGCCATTTCGCGAAGGACGTCCCAGACCGCCCGGCCCGTCTCCAGCACGTAGGCTTCCACGGCGCGCCTTTCCAAGGGAAGACCCGGCGTCCCGCCCGGTCTTCCCGAAACGCCGCATGAGCGGCCAAGGCTCATGCGACCGCCTGGTCTCCCGGTTCCGCCCCCGTCCTCTCGCGGAGCTTGTATCGCTGGATCTTGCCCGTGGTGCTCTTGGGGATCTCCGGGATGAACTCGATCCACCGCGGGTACTTGAACTTCGCCATGTTCTCCAGGGCGAAGGCCTGGATCTTCCCGGCCAGCGCCTCGGTGGGCTCGTACCCCTCCTTCAACACGACGAAGGCCTTCGGCTTGACGAGACCCTTGGCGTCCTTCGCGCCCACGACGGCGCACTCCCGGACCGCTTCGTGCGTGTCCAGAAGATTCTCGACCTCCACCGGAGAGACCCAGATGCCGCCCACCTTGAGCATGTCGTCGGATCGCCCCGCGCACCACCAGAAACCGTCCTCGTCGACGAAGTACTTGTCGCCCGTGTTGACCCATTCCCCGATCATCGTGCGCCGGGTCTTCTCGCGCTTGTGCCAGTAGAGCTGGGCGCCCGACTCGCCCTTGACCAGCAGCGTGCCGATCTCCCCCTGGGGGACCTCGTCGCCCTCGTCGTCGACGAGCTTGAGTTCGTACCCCGGGACGGGCTTGCCCGTCGAGCCGGGACGGACCTCGCCGATCCGGTTGGAGAGGAAGATGTGGAGCATCTCGGTGGAGCCGATGCCGTCGAGGATCTCGACCCCGAACCGGTCCTTCCAGCGGCGGTAGATCGAGGGCGGCAGGGCTTCGCCGGCCGAGACGCAGATCCGCACCGAGGAGAGCTCATGGTCGCCGTCGGGATCGGGTTCGACGCCGGCCTCCCGGTCCCGCGCCGCCTTCCAGTCCAGCATCTGCCCGAACAGGGTGGGAACCCCGAAGAAGACGGTGGGCCGGAAGTCCCGGAGCATCGCGAACACCCCCTCGGGTTTCGGGGGGTCCGGGCTCAGCACGGCCGACGCCCCCGCCGCCATGGGGAAGTAGAGGCCGTTGCCGAGCCCATAGGCGAAGAAGAGACGGGCGGCGGAGAAGCAGACGTCGTCCTCGGTCAGCCCGAGCACGCCCTTGGCATAGGAACGCGACGTGACGACCATGTCGTGCTGGGAATGGACCGCCCCCTTGGGCGACCCCGTGCTGCCCGAGCTGTAGAGCCAGAAGGCCACGTCGTCTTTGGACGTGCGGGCCGTCTTCACGGTGGCGGGCGCCCGCTTGTATTTCTGGCGGAACGGAATGCGCGCGCCGTGGACCTCGGAGATGACGATGAGATCCCGCAGGTAATGGAGATCGCCTTCGATCCGATTGATGACCGGCAGAATCTCCTCGCTCACCACGAGCACGCGGGCCCGGCTGTCGTTGAGGTAGTACTCGTAGTCCTCCGGGGTGAGCATCGTGTTCACCGGGATCGGCACGGCGCCGATCTTGATCGCGCCCCAGAAAATGGCGTGAAACTGGGGGACGTCCAGAAGAAGCATCATCACCCGGTCCTCGATCCGAACGCCCAGATCGATCAGGGCGTTGGCCGTCTTGTTCACCATCTTCTGGATGTCGTTGTAGGTGTAATTCCTGTGCCGCGTGTAGACCGCGACCTTGTGCCCTCGTCCCTGGCGAACGTTCCGGTCGACGAAAGTATCCGCCACATTGAAAAATTTCTGGCTTTCCGCCGATGCCATGGACGTCACCCCTTCCTCCGTGTTCACGGACGAGAACGTACATTCGCAACGCCCCCCCCTCATCGCCGGAAAGATTCTCTCCTAGTATTATGGTCGGCATTCCCGGGGGAGGCTGTCAACCAGATTTCTTCGTTGCGGCCTGCCCAAAACAATCGGCGGACGATTTCCGTTATCATAGGAGGCCGGTTTTCCGCCCGGACACCGGGTCATGGAAACGAGACATGAACCATCCCCCCCTCATGCCGTCGGTCGTCCGCGCTCTTTTCGCGGTCTGTTTCCTCCTTCCCGGGGCGGCGCGGGCCGGCCCGGCCGGCGCGGTGAAGATCCGGGCGGCGTTCGCGGCCGGCGAGTCTTTGCGGGGCCGGCGCGCCGCGGCCCTCGCCGTCGACGTCGAAAACGACGGCCCCGGCTTCGCGGGCGAGCTCCGCTACCGTCCCGAAGGGGGCCTTCGTTCGCGGCGCCACCCCGTCACGATTCCGCCGAACTCGCGGCGCCGGTACTTCCTTCCGTTTGCGCCCGGCCCCCCCGGATCGCTGAAGGGGGATCTCGCCCTGTTCGGTCCGGAAGGGACTTCTCTGGACCGTCTTGCGGTCCAGGGTCGGGTTTCGGGATGCCACTGTCTTCTGGGGGTGGTGGGCAAGCGCTTCGACGCCGGCTTGAAGGAGACGATCTTCCCGAAGGACTTCAGGGCCCTGAACCGGCGGGTGGCCTTCGACGCGAAGGATCTCCCGGACCTCTGGGAGGGTCTGGACCCGTACGACGTCCTGGTGGTCCGATCCTCCACCTACCGGAACCTTTCCGCAACCCGCCAGGAAGCCTTGAGGAACTGGGTCCTGCGGGGCGGGGCGCTCGTGGCGTGCGCTGACATGCAGGCCGACGTCTGGCGCAACAGTTTCGCGGCGGTTGCCCTGGATCTCGAGATGTCCGCCCCGGTGAACGAGGCGGGATCGCGCTCCCTTCAGCGCTGGGCGAGGAGCAAGACGGCGCCGGGCGTCTTCCGCCGCGTGCCGGCGTCCGCGGGGCGCGGAGAGACGCTGGTCTTCCAGGGAGGGGGGCCCAGGAACCATCTCGTTTCGAGAGTTCCCTACGGGCGGGGGATGATCCTGTTTCTGGCGTTCGACCCCTCGCAGGCGGGCCTTTCGGAATGGAAGGGACGCCCCTTGTTCTTCCGCAGGCTTCTGGCGAGCTGGCTCGCCTCCGGGCTGGAGCGGGCGGGCGAGCCCGCGTGGCGCGGCGCGGAGGCCTCCATCGCGGCCGTCTTGAAGAAGCGCGGCGCCCCGCACCCTCCGGTGCTGATCGTCATGCTCGCCGTGCTGGGCTACGCGGCGGTGATCGGGCCCGTGGAATACGTCGTCTGGAAACGTCTTCGGCGGCCCCACTGGACGATGGTCTCGTTTCCGCTCGTGGTCTTTCTGGCCACGGCGGCGGCCGTCTGGTCCGTGGGGGAGATGAAGGGCAAGGTCACGACGCTCATGGAGATCACGGTGGAAGACGTCGACCCTTGCAGCGGCGACGCCGTGTTCGAGACGTACGCCGGCGTCTACAGCCCCATGCCGGCCGAAGTGGATCTGGTGTCGCGGCGGGACGGTTTCCTCAGCGAGTTCCTTCCCCCGCGCCTCCTCTTCGCCGCCGACAAGGACCTCCCCTGCACGTTCCGCCCCGAGGGGCGCTTGCGCGCCCGGATCCACGTGGGCGGGACCCGTTTCTTCCGCGACGCGGGCATCGTGAACCGCGTCGTCCCCCCGCTGGCCGTCCGGATCCAAAAGACCGAGATCGTCGACGAGGACTGGCGTCACATCGAGACGGCCTATCGGGTGGAGGTCCGAAACGGTTTCGACCGGCCGCTCGAGAGGATGGCGGTCTACTCCGGGCCGTTCGGCCCGCTGGGGCCCTCCGTCCTCGTCCTTTCGGGATCGGTGGATCCGCACGAGACCAAGGTCTTCGGAAGCGAGGGTACGACCGTGATCGAAAAGGAGATACACCAGGTACTCGACGACCTGCAGGACGGCGACGGGACGGCGCCGGACACGGTCCTTCCCTTCCTCTCCTTCTGCCGGCCGGCCGGGCAGAAGATCGAGAACCAGGAGAACATCCGCCGGGGTCTCCATCTCGGAGACGCCCTCCACAAGGGGGGCGAGGTGTTTTTCACCGGCTGGATCGAGGAGGACGAAGCGGTCTTTTCCGCGCCGGACCGGCGCACGCGCACGGTGCTCAAGCGCCGGTGGATCCGGATGCGGGTGACGAAGAAGGTGACGTTCGAGCAGAAGGTGATTCCGGGGAGGAGGGGTTCGTGAAGAAATCCGGGAACGTGCCGGCGGAGCCGGAAACGTACTGGGACATGATGAAGGACCCGGATTGCACGGTCCGGGTGCGGAACCTGACGCACGTCTGGGGGCGGACGCGGGCGCTCGACCAGGTGGGGTTCACGGTGCGCCGCGGGGAGATTTTCGGGCTGGCGGGGCCCAACGGGGCGGGGAAGACGACGCTTCTCAAGATTCTCGCGACGCTGGTGCCGCCCTCCAAGGGGCAGGTCTACGTGATGCGCCATTCGGTGAGGAAGCGGGCGCATTTCGTGAGGATCAACATCGGTTTCATGCCGGACTCGACCGGCATCAAGGAGGACATGACGGTCCGCGAGTACCTCGCCTTCTATGCGGCCCTCTATCTCGTCGAGCCCGGGGCGCGCCGCGGCGTGATCCGGGAGGCGCTGGATCTCATGGATCTTTCGTCGCGCCGGGAGTCCCGCATCGCCGATCTGTCGCTGGGCATGCAGCAGAGGCTCTCGCTGGCGCGCCTGTTGATCCACGATCCGAAAGTGCTGCTTCTGGACGAACCGGCGGCGGGCCTGGATCCCTCGGCGCGGATCGAGCTCCGGGAGATGCTCACCCGGCTTTCGAGCCTGGGCAAGACCATCCTCGTCTCGTCCCACATCCTGTCCGACATCGCGCGCATCTGCGACAGGGTGGGCATCCTCGAGAAGGGGAAACTCCTCTTCCAGGGCCCCCTGGCGGATCTGGTGCTGAAACTGGGCGGCGCGCCCCGCGCCTTCCGCGTCCTTCTCGACAGGCGCGAGATTCCGCAGGCCGAAGCGCTGGCGCGCCGGCACCTTCCGGGGGCCGACGTGACATCCACGGCGAAGGGGCTCGTCGTGACGCTGGGCGGGGACCCCGAGTCCCCCGGCCGCCTCTTTGCCGCCCTGGTCAAGGGAGGCGTCGCGGTGCGCCGGTTTTCGGAGGACACGCCGGACCTGGAGAAGGCGTTCTTGAAGCTCACGCGCGGGGAGGTGGCGTGATGTTCGGCAATCCCATCGTGGAGAAGGAATTCCGGACGCACCTCCGGCGCTTCCGCACCTTCGGCGTCCGCTCGGGCTACGTCGCTTCGCTGGTCCTTCCCCTCTTTCTGGTGGGACAAAACGCCACGGCTCTCGAGACGCGGGAAGCCTTCCTGATCCTGTTGTGGATCCAGCTCGGTCTCATCGTCTTCCTCGCGCCGGTTTTCACCGCGGGAAGCCTCAACACGGAAAGACGCCGGCGGACGCTCGGGACCCTGTTGTTGACCGACCTTTCGGTCACCGAGATCGTGAACGGGACCTTCGTGCCCCGCGCCGCCTACCTGGTCATGGTGGTCCTCTCGGCGTTGCCCGTGTTGATCCTGTGGATCATCTTCGGGAGCATCTCCTGGGTCGAGATCCTGGTGTCCCAGCTGATCGTGCTGAGCGTCGGCATCCTCGGGACCTCGGTGGGCCTTTTCTGGTCGGCCTGCACGGAACGTTCGCTGGCCGCCTTGACGGGCTCCTATGCGACGCTCGGCGCGCTCTTCGGCGCGGGACCGGTCCTCGGCGCCCTGTTCGCCGTTCTCGGCGTCGAGGGCCTTCGTCCCCCGACCCCGCCCGACGTGCTTTCCGAGATGTTCTCGATCGAGGGGGCCCTCGCGGCCGGGAGCGGCGCATGGGGGCGCTGGACGCTGTGCGCGGGACTCTTCCTCCTTCCCGTGTTCCCCTTCCTCCGCGGTGCCTCCTACTTCCTGGACCCGTTCCACTACGGGCGCTTCCGCAAGCGGCTGGAAACCCTGGTTTCGAGAGCCAGGGCGGCGTTGCAGGTTTCGCGGCGCCTCCTGCCCGGCCTGGAACAGAGCGCTCCGGAAGGTGTCTTCCAGCCCGTGGCCTGGCGGGATCTCTTCGCCTCGGCCCGGTTCGGGCTCGTGAGCGTCGTCTCCGGCACGGCCGCGCTCCTGTTGCTGTCCCTGCCGCTGTGGTTCGCCACGTGGTCCTTCTGGGAAAACCTCTGGGCCCACCAGATCGTACTGGGAAGCGCCTTCTACCTGATCTGCTTCGGGGCCACGATCCTGGCGTCCACCTCCGTGGCCCAGGAGAAGGAAACGCGCACCCTCGACATCCTGCTGACCGCCCCGATCCGGCCCCAGGCCGTACTGAAGGGGAAGATGTACGCGTTGACCCTCCTCTTCTGGATCCCGCTCGCCGTTCCCCTCCTCCACATCCTCTTCTTCACCGCGGCCGGGCGCCTCTCCCCCGCCACGCTTCTCATCTTCGCCGCGGCGGCCCCGACCCTCGTGGCCTTCTTCACCGCCCTCGGGCTCTTCGTCTCCGTGGCCGCCCGTTCCGTCCTCGGCGCCCAGACGATGGGCCTGATCGCCATGCATGCCTGCCTCCTCCCGGGGCTCCTGGGCATCGCGGTCGTCCCCCATCCGTGGTTCCTCCTGCTTCCGGCCTGCCCCTTCCCCTTCGCCTTCCAGGGCGTCCGGCCGGGACCCGCGGCCCTGCCGGGCTCCGCCCTCCTTCCCCTGGGCGATTTCGATCCCTTCCTCCTCTTCATCCTGGCCCTGCCCGGCGTGGCGTTCACCGCCCTCCTGACCGGCCGCATCCTGAACGTCCTGAAGGAACGGTTCTATTCGTTCGTGAGGTGAACCCGGTGATCGAAATCCGCGATCTTCGACACCGCTTCGGCGACGTGGTGGCCCTCCAGGGGCTGGACCTGACGGTCTCGCAGGGGGACCTCTTCGGGTTCATCGGACCCAACGGGGCGGGCAAGACCACGACCCTCAAGATCCTGGCCACCCTCCTGGAACCCTCGGCGGGCGAGGCGAGGGTCGGCGGGCATTCCGTGCGGGAAGCGCGGGCGGAGGTCCGCCGCATCATCGGCTACATCCCCGACTTCTTCGGGCTCTACGAGGACATGACGGTGATGGAATACCTCCGCTTCTTCGCGGCCGCCTATCGCATCCACGGCGAGAAACGGGAGAGCATCGTGAAGGACGTGGTCGAGCTGTGCGATCTGGGAAGCAGGACGGAGGCGTACGTCGACCTCCTCTCCCGGGGCATGCAGCAACGTCTCGGCGTGGCCCGGGTCCTCCTCCACGATCCCGCCGTCCTGCTCCTCGACGAGCCCGCCTCCGGACTCGACCCGAGGGCCCGCGTGGAGATGCGGAGCCTTCTGGAGGAACTCTCCCGGATGGGAAAGACGATCCTCCTGTCGAGCCACATCCTCTGGGAACTCGGGGCCCTGTGCAACCGCATCGCCATCATCGACGAGGGCGCGCTCAAGTTCTGCGGCACCCTCGAGGAGGCCCGCGCCCGCGCCTTCGGAGGGAAGATGGTCGTGGTCGAGGTGCGACAGCGCGCGGCGGAGGCGGAAACAGCGCTGGCCGGACTCGCGGAAACCGCAGGCTGCAAGCGGGAAGGCGCCCGCATCCTGGCGACGCTGGCGGCGGGACGCGAGGACCCGGCGCCGCTGGCCCGGGCGCTGGCGGACGGCGGGTTCTCGGTGACCCGCTTCGGCGAGGAGGCGATCGACCTGGAGGAGGTGTTCCGGCGGCTCGTGCGGGGGGGGTAGGCCCGGCTCACGCGCGGATTCGTCGCTGGCGGATTTCGCGTGGGCGATCGAGCGCCGCCCGCGTCAACGCGCGTTCAACGACCACGTGATGCTCGCCTCCGCTCGACGCGGCGTCCTCGTAGCCCGCCATGCGGGACCGGTCCTTCCCGCCGCCGGGCGTCAGGCGCCGAGGTCCCTGGCGCAGCGGAAGCCCACGTAGGGCAGGCGCAGGTCGGGCCGGAGGTAGTGGCGGACGGTGATCCGGGCGGCCTCGGCCTTGAAGTACCAGGCGCCCCCGCGGAGCACGCGGTAGAACTCCCCGAAGGCGGGGTTCGGATCCTCGTTGCCGGGGTAGGGCTTGAAGAAGCTCGCCGTCCACTCCAGCACGTTTCCCGAGAGGTCCAGGACGCCGAAGGGGCTCGCGCCGCGCGCGTACCGGTTCACGCTCGTGGTGTCCCCGGCGCCGGATTCCTTGGTGTTGCAGCGCTTCGCATCGAAGCGCGGGCCGTACGGGTAGTCGTGGTGCCCGTCCCCGCGGGCGGCCTTCTCCCACTCGGCCTCCGCGGGCAGGCGCTTGCCCGCCCAGCGGGCGTAGGCCCGGGCCTCGAAGAAGCTGACGCCCGTGACGGGGTGACGGTCGCGTCCGGACGGGTATCGTCCGCCGGACCAGGCGCGCGGGCCGGGCCGGCCGGCGGCGTCCTTGAACGCGTCCACCCTCTCCCAGTCTCCCTCCCAGAAGGCCTCGTTCTCGTAGCCGCCGTCGCGGACGAACGCGGAGAAGTCCCGGCAGGTCACGGGCGTCGTGTCGAGGAAGAACGCGTCGAGCGCGCGCGTGTGTTCGGGGGCGCTGTCGCCGGCGGCGTTCTTTCCCATCGTGAAGCTGCCGGCGGGAACCAGGACCATGCCGGGCGGGGGGTCGGCGGAGGCGATGGGGGCGTCGGTGGGGGCCCCGGCGGGGGGGGAGGCGGGAGAGGCGGGCCGGCGCAGGCGCCGGATCGCCTCGAGGACGGGCCCGACCGACTCGAAGCGCCGGGAGGCGCGGGCGTAGCATTTCTCGAAGATCTCGTCGAGGCCGGGGGGGACGAGGTCGTTGAACTGGCTCGGCCGGTCTCCCGGCTGGGGCCTCTCGCCCGTGAGCATCTCGAACAGGATCACGCCGAAGGCGTAGAGGTCGGCGCGGGGGTCGGGCCCCTCGCCGGCGCGCACCTCGGGCGCCATGTATTCCAGGGTTCCGCCGATCTCCTCGGCGCCCTCCTTCAGCTCGCCGGAGAGGAGGAGGGAGGACTCCCGCGGGGAGGGACGGTATCCCAGCCCGAAGTCCATCAGTTTGACGACGCCCTCGGGGGTGACGAGGACGTTTTCGGGCTTGAGGTCCATGTGGATCACGCCGGCGCGGTGGGCGTGGTCGAGGGCCATCAGGATCTGCTCGGCCCAGTCGAGGACGGTCGGCAGCGCGGGGGTTTCCCCGCCGGCGAGGAGGGCGCGGAGCGTCCGGCCTTCCACGAGTTCCATGACGAAGTAGGGCGGCTCGTGCGAGGCGTCGAGGCCGAGGGTCTTGACGATGTGGGCGTCGTCGAGGGTCTCCAGGTCGTGCTGGATCTGGGCTTCCTTGCGGAGCTGGTCGATCAGGCCGCGGTGCGTGGGGATCTTGACGGCCGCGACGCGGTCGGTCCAGACGTGGTGAACGGCCTTCCAGACGGACGCGAAGCCGCCTTCGCCGATTTTTTCCTCGAGGACGTATTCCCCGACCCGGGCGCCTTCTCGGATGTCGGATTCATGCATGACGATGCAAACGCTCCTCGGCGGCCTCCTCTTCTCCGACAAGGTAGCACCCCCCGCACCAACATTCCACCCATTCACGCTTCGAGGCTTTCGCGGTGCATGCAAGTCATGGGCTTTTCTTCCTTTCCACGCCCGCCTGCGAGGAATGGAGGACTGTTGGAAGGACGGAAGAATGGAAAAGGGGATGCGCGATGCGCGATGTGCAATGCATTCTTTCGCTATGAGATCCGTCCCATCCGTCCTGTCGGTCCTCGCTCACGACGAACGTCAGCCCGCGCCCCTAGAAAAACAGCCACAGCGCGAAACGCTCCTCGTGCCCTTGCGCTTGCACTTCGACCTTGAATCTGAAGAATGACCGCGACAAGAGCCGTTCTTTTCGCTCAGCCGCCATGAAACCGCGAATCGCGCTCCTCGGCTTCGGGTGTCTCCTCGGGCTCCTTTCCGCCTGCGGGCAAGACGAGCCCGAGCGTCCTCCGTCCCGCCTTCCTGCGGCCTCCGTCGAGGGGCTCTGGGAGGGCACGGTGAAGTTCCCCGCCCTCACGCTCCGGGCGGTCTTCCGCATCGAGAGGACGGAAACCGGCCGCCTCGAAGGGGAGATGCTCCGGCCCGACGCCGAAAACGAGCCCCATCCCCTCGAGAAGATCGTGGTCTCGGGACACCTGATCTCCTTCGAGATCCCCTCGATCGAGGGCCGGTTCACGGGGCATCTCGGCAGGGACGGCCGGAGCCTCGCCGGCCGCCTGGAGACGCGGGCCGGGACGCGGGACGCCGTGTTCCGGCGCGTCGAGCGGATCACGAAGCGCCGGCGCCCCCAGACGCCGAAGCCGCCCTACCCGTACGAGGTCGAGGAGGTCGTCTTCGAGAACGAGGAGGACGGGGTCCGCCTTGCCGGGACGCTGACGCTTCCGGGGGAGAAGGGGCGCTGTCCCGCCGTCGTGCTGATCTCGGGCATCGGCGCCGACGACCGGAACGCCACGGTCCAGGGGCACAAGCCGTTCATGGTGATCGCGGATTTTCTGGCGCGCCGCGGGGTGGGGGCGCTCCGGTTCGACGACCGCGGTGTGGGAGGATCCTCGGGAAGCCTCGAGGGGGGGACGCCGGAGGACGTCTCGCGGGACGCGCTGGCGGGGGCGGCGATGCTTCGGAGGCGGAAGGAGGTCGACGCGGACCGGGTCGGCCTGGTCGGCCACAGCGAGGGGGGGATCGCGGCCACGCTCGCGGCCGCGACGTCCCGGGACATCGCGTTCGTCGTCCTTCTGGCCACGCCGGGTCTGGAGGGGGAGGCGTACCAGCTGCAGTTCGAGGAATCGCTCTCGCGGGCCATGGGCCTGCGGGGCAAGGCGCTTCAGGAGAAGAACGCGTTCCAGCGGGACGTCTTCGCGATCGTGAAGGGCGGGGGAAGCCTGGAGGAGAAGCGGGCGCAGCTTCAGGCCCGCTACGCGGCGCTCCAGCCGCCCCCGCCGCCCGGTCTCGTGCAGCCCGCGATCGAGAGGCTGCTCTCGCCCCGGATGCGGTTCCTCCTCTCCTACGATCCGCCGAGGGCGATCGAGCGCGTGCGATGCCCGGTGCTTTCGGTGTTCGGCGGGCGGGATTTGCAGGTCCCGCCGCCGGGAAACGCGGAGGCGATGAAGCGGGCGCTGAAGGGGCATGCGGGCGGGCGGAGCGAGGTCCGCGTCCTGGCCGGCCACAACCACTTCTTCCAGCGCGCTTCGACGGGATTGCCGACCGCGTACGGCAAGATCGATCAGACGACATCGCCGGCGCTGCTCGCCCTGCTCGCGGCGTGGATCGGGACGGCGACGGACGCGAGGTGACCCGCGAGAGGGCGCCCCGAATCCACGAGTTGCATGAACATGAACCATGCAGGCAACGTTGAGGCGGGGCAAAAGAGCTTGACGTTTCGGCGCAGCTTCCGCATGGTCGGGTCCTCGAAAGCAGGCGCCGTCCGGCGCCTCGTTTTTCGGATCCGCCGGACGCGACCCGGGAGGCGGACGTGGAAACCGAAACCCCGATGACCATGAAGGGGGACCGCATGCCGCAACGGGATTTCCAGGACGTCGAACCGGCCGATCTGGAGGGGCTGTTCCGCAAGATCTCCCTGATCCGCCAGTTCGAGGAGAAGGTCTTCGAGCTCTTCGGCAAGAACCTGATCCCCGGCACGCTCCATCTCTACACGGGCCAGGAGGCGGTGGCGGCCGGCGTCTGCCAGGCCCTGGAGCCGGAAGACCTCGTGCAGAGCACGCACCGCGGTCACGGGCACTGCCTGGCCAAGGGCGCCGACGCCGAGCGGATGATGGCCGAGCTCTTCGGCAAGGCCGGGGGGCTTTGCAAGGGCAAGGGCGGCTCCATGCACATCACGGACGTCTCGGCGGGCGTCATCGGGGCGACGGGCGTCGTGGCCTCGGGCCTGCCGCTGGCGGTGGGCGCGGCCCTGTCGGCGCAGATGCGCGCCAGCGGCCAGGTCGTGGCCTGCTTCTTCGGGGACGGTGCCTCCAACAACGGCACCTTCCACGAGTCGTTGAATCTCGCCTCCCTGTGGAAGCTGCCCGTGCTCTTCGTCTGCGAGAACAACCTCTACGCCATGGGCACGAGGATCTCCAGGGCCATGGTCCTCGAGAACGTCGCCGACCGGGCTTCCGCCTACGGGATGCCCGGCCGGGTCGTGGACGGCAACGACGGTCTCGAGGTCTTCCGCGCGGCCCGGAAGGCCGTGGCGGCCGTGCGCTCCGGCGAGGGCCCCTTCCTCCTGGAGTGCAAGACCTACCGCCACCGCGGCCACAGCCGCTTCGATCCGGGCAAGTACCGGCCGGACGAGGAGGTCCGGCACTGGAAGGAACGGGACCCCGTGGAGCGCATCCGGCGGGACGTGGCCGAGGCCGGGACGTTGACGCCCGAGGCGGCGGAAGGGATCGAGGCGGAGATCCGGGATCTCGTCGAGCGGGCCGCGCGGTTCGCCATGGAGAGCCCGGACCCCGACCCCTCCACGGTGTGCGAGGACGTGTACAAGGAGTGATCTCCATGCGGGACATCGACTACCGGCAGGCCTTGAACGAAGCCCTGAAGGAGGAGATGGAGCGGGACGAGCGCGTCTTCCTCCTGGGCGAGGACATCGGCTCCGACTGGGAAGGCGCCTTCAAGGTCTCCAAGGGACTGGCCGCGGCGTTCGGCGAAGAGCGGGTCCGCGACACCCCCATCTCGGAGTCCGCCATCATCGGCGCGGCGGTCGGCGCTTCCATGACGGGCATGCGGCCCGTCGCCGAGATCATGTTCGGCGATCTCACGCTGCTCGCCATGGACCAGATCGTCAACCAGGCCGCCAAGATCCGCTACATGTTCGGAGGCCAGGTTTCCATCCCCCTGGTCATCCGGACCGCCTTCGGCGCGGGAAAGTCCATCGCCTCCCACCACTCCCAGAGCCTCGAGGCCTACTTCCTCCACACCCCGGGGCTGAAGGTCGCCGTCCCCTCCACGCCTGCCGACGCCAAGGGCCTCTTGAAAGCGGCCATCCGCGACCCCGATCCCGTCTTCTTCTGCGAACACAAGCTCTGCTACAAGGAAAAGGGGCCCGTCCCCGAGGGAGACCACGTCACCCCCCTGGGCAAGGCGGAGGTGAAGCGCGAAGGCTCCGACATCACCATCATCGCTTCCCTCTTCATGGTCTACCACGCCCTGCGCGCGGCCGACGCGCTCGAGGCCGAGGGCATCAGCGCCGAGGTCGTGGATCCCCGGACCCTCGTCCCCCTCGACCGCGAGACCCTGGCCGATTCCGTCCGGAAGACCGGCCACGCCGTCGTGGTGAGCGAGGACACGCTCACCGGCGGCGTCGCGGCGGAAATCACCTCCGTCCTCATGGAGGAGGCCTTCGACTACATCGATGCCCCGGTCAAGCGCGTCTGCTCGAAAGACACCCCCGTTCCCTTCTCCCCCGTCCTCGAGAGGGCCTTTCTCCCCGATGCGGTGAAGATCGTGAGCGCGGTCAAGGAGGTGATCGGGTAGCACCGGCACGGCCGGTTTCGAGTTGTTCCACGCGGTCCTTTGCGGAACCCTGCCATGGCTGAACCCATCCTCATGCCCCGGCTGACCATCGACATGGAAAAGGGCACCGTCCTGGAATGGCACAAGGAGCCGGGCGACGAGGTCCGAAAGGGCGACGTCGTCGCCGTCGTCTTCGGCGACAAGGTGGAGTGGGAGGTGGAGGCCCCGGCCGACGGCGTCCTGCTCAAGACGCTCGTGCCTCCGGACGGCGAGGCGCCCGTCGGACACCCCATCGGCTTCGTGGGCGAGGCGGGCGAAGTCCTGCCCGAAGACCTCGAGGCCTTCGCCGAAGCGCTCGCCCCGGCCGGCGACGACGAGAAGGAGGATCTCCAGGAGACGAAGGTCCTCACCCCGATCCGGCCGCCCGCGCAGGACGAAAAACCCGCCCAGACCGCGAAGCGCCCCCCCGGAAAACCCAAGGCCTCCCCGGCCGCCAGGCGCCTGGCCCGGGAGATGGGCGTCGATCTCGCGGACGTGAAGGGATCGGGACCCGGGGGACGCATCGTGGAGTCCGACGTGCAGGCCGCGGCCGAAACCCCGGCCTCGCCGACCCCGGTCCGGCTCGCCCCCCTCCGCAAGACCATCGCGGAACGCATGGCGAGGAGCTGGCGGGAGGTCCCCCACTTCACCGTGGAAACCACGGTGGACATGACCCGGGCCCAGGCCTTCCGGCAGGAAGCGAAGGCGCGCGGCGACGCCGTCACCCTGAACGACCTCGTCGTGGCGTCCGTCGCGAAGGCGCTCGCGTCCCACGAGGCCATGCGGCGGCGCTGGGAAGGGGAGACGCTCACCGCCCTTCCCGGATCCAGCCTGGGCGTGGCCGTCCACACCGAGGAGGGGCTGATGGTGCCGGTCGTGGAGAACGTCGCGACGAAGTCCCCCGACGGGCTCTCCGCCGAGATCCGTACGAAGGCCGATCGCGCCCGGAACCGCCGCCTCCTCCCCGAGGACCTGAAACCCGCCTGCATGACCGTCACCAATCTCGGCATGTTCGGCATCACGCGCTTCACGCCCGTGATCAACCATCCCGAGTGCGCCATCCTCGCCGTGGGGAAGGTGGAGGAAAGGCCCGTCGCCCGGGACGGATGGATCGGCGTGCAGCCCCGGATGGCCCTCGACCTGGCCGTCGACCACCGGGCCATCGACGGGGGCACCGCCTCGCAGTTCCTCGCGGCCATCAAGGAGATCCTGGAGACGGGCGCCTGGGCGTTCACGAAGTGAAGGGTAAACGCTTGCGGGAAGCCTTCCGGGCGTCTATCATCTCCGGGTCCTGCCGAGAAAGGGATGGGGAACATGTCGACCCACCGGTTCCGGATGCGAGGGCGCGACGTCGAGGTGACCTTCGAGAAGCGAGGGAGGCGCCTGGCGGCCCGTTGCGGGGAGGAGGAGCTCGTCTTCGTCCCCGCCTCGAGGGGGGACAACCTCTATCACCTGCATCTCGGCACGGAAACGCTGGCCGTCTGGGTGGCCCGCACGGAGGAGGCCGTCTGGGTCTCCGTGGACGGGGAGACCTACCGGTTCGATCGCCCCGGCCCCGCGGGGGAGATCGCCGACGTCCCCGAAGCGGCCGTGTTCGAACCCGGCGCCCACACCCTCAAGGTCCCCATGCCCGGACGCGTCTCTCGGATCCTCGTACACGAGGGGGATCTCGTGGGCCTGGACCAGCCCCTGGTCGTGGTCGAGGCCATGAAGATCGAGAACGCCGTCCACTCCCCGGCCCCCTGCCGCATCCAGCGCCTGCATGTCACCGAAGGCGACACCGTGGGCCTCGGCGACCCCTTGCTCGAGGTCATGGTCTGACCTGCCGGGGGATTCAGGCATTCGCCTTCCTGCCTTGTCATCGAGGAATTCTTTGCCCCGTTCCTCAATTCGCAAATCCCCCATCCCTCATCCCCCCTTTCCGATCTCCCCCGCCCCCCCTCTCATCGGCCGTCCCACAGCGGCTCCCCCTCGAGGTGGACGTTGTTCACCTGGAGCCAGTGGACCGGAGCGTGCTCGAAGGAGCTCGAGAAGGCGCGGCTCAGCCCCACGCTCAAGATCGCCCCCTCGCCCTTCCGGAGGCGCGCGGACACGGCCTCCACCAGCGACGCGTCGGGCTCCCGCCCCACCGAGCCGTAGAACCTCAGGTCCGTCACGCCGAGGTCCAGATCGAGGACGCCGTCGTCGACCTTCATGCGCACCTGGTCGGGCCGGTCCTTCCGGGGGCGGAGGCCGAGCGCCGGCCGGGACGCGAGGAGAAGATTCCCGAGCGACGCCGTCCCAAAGCCGCGGTCCACGGCGCAGGAGGCGGCGCCGCGCCGGCGAAGCGCCGGGCCGAAGATCTCGCGAAGCGTCGGTCTCGCCGTGCGGGCCAGAAGGTCCCAGAATTCGCCCGCGGAAAGCGCCCCCGCGGCGCGGACCTCGGCGTCCCGGAACATCCGGTCCTCCCCGTGCGGGGGCGTTCCGCAGGGCCGGGTCCGGCCCATCTCGATCCGCGCGCCCAGGGCGAACCATCCGCCTCTCTTTTCGAGGTGCTGGGCGCCGAGCGTTCCCCGTCCCCAGACGGGGCGTACGTGTCGTCCCGTTGCGGGATCGATGCCGGCGGCGCAGACATGGCCGTGCCGCATGCGCGTGAGGTGGTTGACGACGATCTCCATGGCGTTCCCTTCCGGTTCGGATGCCGGTCAAAGGTGCACGATGGTCGCGTCGCCCCAGCGGCCGGCGAGGTACTCGGCCACCAGGCGCCGGTGACAGTGATCGGGTTTGTTTTCGCTGCACAGGAGCGCGGCGGGATCGGCGAACCAGAACCGGGGGATCTCCTTCTCGACTTCCCGGTCGACCAGGAGGGCCTTGAAGCGCTCGGCGTAGTCTTCCCACGGGATGTCCCTGTTCCTGAATCCCTTGAGGAGTTCCCGGGTCGGGGCGAGGAAGGGGGCGTGGACGTAGGTGGCGCCCACGATCGCCTCGAGGAAGAAGGGCAGGTCCTTTTTCTTGGCGAACGCCGCCAGCTGGGACGTGTTCTTCAGCCGGACGTCGATCACGCGCCGTGTGCCCGCCCCTTTCAAGGCGGTGAAGAACGCCTCTGCCGTCTTTCCGGCGAAACCGATCGTCTGGATTTCCAAGGCTTCACCTCCCGGAGATCGAACAGGGTTCCCTGGTCCGCGTTTCCCCGCCCCGTCTCCGCCCTGCGCCGGACGTCCGGGTCTGCCTCGATCCGCCCGTCCCCGCGGATGTGGAGCACACTCGCGCCTCTCGCCTCCAGGGCCCTGGCCACCAGCAGGTGGCGGTGGCATTCGGAGGGATCCTCCTCGCTGCACATCAAGGCGGTCCGCGCCTGACGGGCGCGGGCGAGGAGGCGGTCGAGCCCGTTTCGGAAGGCGTCGGAGGAGGCGATCCGGTCGTAGAGGGCGAATCCCTTCTCGTCGTAGAACGAGCCGTCCTCGGGGGTCCCGCCGAGTTCGGCGCCTAGAAAGAGGTAGCCGATGCCCGGTTCCCCGAGGCTCGCCTCGATCTCCTTCCGGTTGAAGTAGGGGGACCAGGCGGAGTAGGGCCTCGAGCGGACATCGGCCACGGTCTCGATGCCGTGGTCCCGGAGCAGGGCGAGAAAGGCGGCGAGGGGATGGTTGGAATGCCCCACGGTGAAGATCGTCACGCTGTCTTCAGGACCGTTCATGGGTCTTTTGTCTCATCTCCTCTGGAAGTTTTTTTCCAGCTCGGCCAGGGTGATGCGCACGACGGCGGGGCGGCCGTGGGGGCAGGTGACGGCGCGGGGCAGGTCGGCGGTGCGGGCGAGAAGGGCGCGGATTTCCGCCTCGTTCATCGCCTGCCCGGCCTTCACCGCTCCGCGGCAGGCGAGGCGCTTGGCCACGGTGTCCAGTTTCTTTTCGGGCGCGGCGGGGGCGTCCCCGGTGAGATCGGAAAGCACCTCCTCGACGAAGGCGGCGACCTCGCCGTCGGGCAGGAAGGGCGGTGTGGTCTGCACGGCGAAGGTGGAGGGTCCGAAGCGGTTGATCTCCAGGCCGAAGCGCGCGAAGAGGTCCAGGTTCCCCTCGAGCAGCGAAACCCGGGAGCGGTCGAGGTCGAGGGTCAGGGGGACGAGGAGGCGCTGGGCCTGGATGGATTCGCGGGCCACGCGCGGCCGGACCTCGTTGTAGAGGACGCGTTCGGCCAGGGCGTGCTGGTCGATGATCTCGAGTCCCTCCTCGGTTTCCCGGACGATGTAGGACCGGTGTACCTGGAGAAAGGGGCGGGTGGGGGACGCGGAGAGGGGGGCGGGCGCGGGCGGTCCGCCGGCCGGGGCGTCGCCGGGGGGAGGGGCGTCCCGGGTTTCGAGGTAGGAGGCGAGCGCTTCCCGTACGCGCTGGGCGGGGGGGGCGGCGGCATCCCCGCCGTGGAGGGGGAAGGAGCGCTGCTCGACGTCGCGCGGGGCGGGTTCGCCGCGCAGGGTCAGCGCGGGCGGGGGGGCGTCGAGCCCTTCGAGGGCTTTGCGGAACAGGGAGGTGACGCGTCCGTGGAGGGCGCCTCCGTTTCGGAAGCGGACCTCGATCTTGGCGGGGTGCACGTTGACGTCCACCTCGGCGGGGTGGAGGGCGATGAAGAGGTAGACGACGGGGTACCGTCCCGAGGGAATGCTGTCCCGGTAGGCTTCGATGACGGCGTGGAGGAGGAGCCGGTCCCGGATGGCGCGTCCGTTGAGGAAGAGTCGGATCGACTTGGCGTTGGGGGCGGACCGGGTGGGGGGGGCGACGAAGGCCTTGAGGCTCAGGCTCGCGTCCTGGTGGAAGACGGGTTTGAGTTCGCGGACCCTGTCCTTCGGCTCGACGTCCTGGATGCGTTTCAACAGGTCGCCGGCGGGAGGGGCGTTGAGGATCTCCTTCTCCTCGTGGGTGAAGCGGAAATGGAGGGAGGGGTGGGCGAGGGCGTAGAGGGCGACCTGCTCGGTGATGTGGGCCAGTTCGGTGGCGTCGCGCCTGAGGAACCGCCGCCGGACGGGCGTGTTGAAGAAGAGCTTGCGGACGTCCACGGTGGTCCCATCCGGGCACCCCACGGCCTTCGGGGGGGTGGCCTCGCCGCCCAGCACCTCCAGGGTGGCGCCCGCGTCGGCGCCGGCCGCGCGGGAGGTGACCTTGAGCCGGGAGACCGCGCCGATGCTGGGAAGCGCCTCGCCGCGGAAGCCCAGCGTGCGGATGCCGAAGAGGTCCTCGGCGTCCTTCAGTTTCGAGGTGGCGTGGCTGAGGACGGCCAGGGGGAGGTCCGAGGCGTCGATGCCCTCGCCGTCGTCGGTGACGGCGATCCGGTCCTTGCCCCCGCCCTCGGCGCGGATGTCGATCCGCCGGGCGCCGGCGTCGAGGGCGTTCTCCACGAGTTCGCGGACGACGGACGCGGGACGCTCGATCACCTCGCCGGCGGCGATCATGTCCACGACCTGTTTCGGAAGTTCGAGAATCTTTCCCATGAGGATCCGGAGCGAACACAGCCTCGGGAGCGGGGCGTTTCCGGCGCGATCCGGAAGGCGGCTTGCAATTCAAGTATACCCCATACCAGAGGAAAAGATCCCCTTTTTTTCGATCCGAGGTTTTCGCGGTGGTAGGTTCTTGTGTTCATCTCTTTCTTTCCGTAGACCCCGAAACCCGAAAACCCTTTCCGGCCGGGGAAGAAATGGACATCATGGAAGCCATGGAACACGCCGACAAGCCCATCCGGAAGGGGAAGGACCGGTACATTCCCATCCGGTTCGAGGAGCTCCGACGCTCGGTGGCGGAGGACCTCTTTCCCGCGGCGCGCGACCAGATCCTCGAGGCGGCGTGGCTGATGGAGAACCTCATCGAATTCGAGATGGGGGAGGTGGAGGAATCGCTCAAGGACGCCTACCACCCCTTCTGCCCCGATGACCCCTCCGTCACGCGTCATCCGAAGAGCGCGGAGGAGCTCGACGACATGCGGCCCCGCTTCCTGCAGGAACTGGCCGCGCTGTTCGAGAAGGCGAATTACGAAAGGCTGAACAAGGAAGAATTCGAGCGCGCCGTGCAGGCCGGAACCACCTCCGGGCTGCACATCGTCGTGGACCTCGACCGCTACGCCGACTTCTACATCTACTTCCGGGGCCTGGGGAAGAAGACCCGCAAGGTGCGGAGCTGGAAGACGCGTTTCCGCGCGACGGACGTCGAAATCCCCATCTACCTCCGATCCGCCATCGTCACGCGGCTTGCGGGCGAGAACGTCATCCTGCTGAAGCTGTTCAAGGACATCCCCGTCCACGACATCGAATCCCTCCTGCCCGAGACCACGGTGAAGATGCGGATCCTGGACAAGATGAAGATCACGAGCGCCGGGGGCGCGGCCGTCTACTCCGGCCTCAAGGCCGCCTTCAAGTACGCCCTGCTCGTGGGGAAGGGCTTCCTCTGGCCCCTGGTCCTCCTGCTCGGAAGCGCCTACCTCGGGCGCACGGTCTTTCGCTTCTTCAAGATCCGGGACACCTACCGCAAGAATCTCATCCGCGACCTCTTCTACCAGAACCTGGACAACAACCTCGGCGTGATCAACCGCATCGTGGACGCCACGGAGGAGGAGGAGTGCAAGGAGGCCTTCCTGGCGTACGCCTTCGCCCTGGCCGCGGACGCCCCTCCCGCGCCCAAGGCCCTGCAGGAAAGCATCCAGGACTATCTCAGGCGGGGCTGGAAGGTGGAGCCCGTCTTCGATCTCGACGACGCGCTCTCGAAACTCGAGAGCCTGGGCCTCGCCCAGTGCGCCGAGGACCGGGTCGAGCCCGTCCCCCTCGCGCGGGCCCTCGAGATCCTCGACGCGTCCTGGGATTCCCTCTACGAGGCGGGAAAAGGGAAGGGTCGCGGTATCGTCAGTGGATGAGGTGAATCCGCTTCGGCGGCCAGAAGACCATGAAGGCCTGGCCGATCAGGATGTCGCGCGGCACGAAGGGCGCGAACCGCGGTCGCGCGTCGAAGTCGACCACCTCGTCGCGCGTGAGGTGCCAGCGGATCCCGTTGATGTCCGTGAGGTGGATCTCCCCGCTCATCCGGTCGCGGGAAAAGACCTTGCCGCGCTCCAGATCGTACTCGCCCTCCAGCACGGTGCCGTCGCCGAGCGTGAAGCGGATGATCCGCCAGAGACGGCTGTCCTTCGAGGACGTGCAGTTGTCCCCCAGGACGAAGAAGCAGTCCTCGGGAATGCGCACCGTCCCCTCCGTCCCCAGGATGCCCCGCGCGTCTTCCACGTAGTGGATGTCCCGGCACAGGGTGATGTTCTCCAGCACCGCCTCGCCCCCGTCCCCGATCCCGACGCGCACCCGCGGGCGGATCAGGCGGGAATAGTACGGCCCGGGGTCGTACGCGTAGCGAAGCACCGTCTCGCCTTCCGCGCGGAAGACCGCCTCCCCGTCCACGTTGCTGAAGGCCAGGCGGGTCGGGCGACCCGGCGCGAGCGCAAACGGCCCCGACGCCACCACGTCGTCCCCGAAAAAGATCTTCGCCTCCCCTCCCCCGGCAACGGGAAGGACGAGGCGGAGGTTGGCGTCCGAGGAGATGTGGAGATGCACCATCAAGGGCGCGCCCTCGACGGCAGCGTCGAAGGCCAGGCGCACCTCGGCCGTGGGCGTGGATTCCGAGTTGCGCGCGTTGATCTCGTCCCGGTACATGATCCAGCTCTCTTCGTCCGGAAGACCCGCAAGCCTCGCCCGGCCCTCCGACAAGGCGTAGCGGCTCCCCTCGTCCGGGATCCAGGCCCCCGGCCGGTTCCCCTCCGCGGAGTCGTACATCTCCTGCCAGACCGCCTCCTGCACGACGCGCGGCTTCCGTGCGAGGGACCACGCTTCCGGACCTTCTCCCGGCGTCTCGTTCACGTAGACGTTCCCCCCCCAGATCTTGACCTCCTCCCCGGGAAGACCCACCAGCCTCTTGATGAAGTTCTTGCTGCGGTCGAGGGGGTACTTGAACACGATCACGTCCCAGCGGGCGGGATCCCGGAGCTGGTAGACGAACTTGTTCACGAGGATCCGATCGCCCTGGATGCCTTCCTCGGGATGATCGCCGTAGAGCGTGGGCTCCATGGACGACGTCGGGATCTTGAAGGCCTCCACGCAGAAATGGCGGATGACCAGCGCCATGATCACGGCGATCACGATGGCTTCGATGTTCTCCCGGAACCAGGCCGTGGAGGACGAGGCCTCCTCCGCCGCCTCCGGATCGGAACGGTCCCGGCCATCCCCCGCCTTGTTCTTCTTGCCACCCATCGCGTGGATTTCCATCGATCCGTCTCGGGGTCCCGAACGCGCCTGTAGTCTGGAACCCCGTCCCGCCCCTGTCAACCGGCCCTTTGAACGATCCATCACGCCCCGGGTTTTTCTGCAAACTCGTCCTGGCCTCCCCTGCCCTTTCGGCTACAATGTCGGGTTCATTTTCGTCGAACAGGGTGAATCGTGTGAACTTCCGACGGGTGTTTCTGATCGTTCTGGACGGCGTGGGCGCCGGCGCGCTTCCGGACGCGCGCGACTTCGGGGATGAAGGCAGCGACACGCTGGGCCACGCCCTCCCCGAGCGGGGCCTCGAGGTTCCCCATCTCGCTTCCCGGGGGCTTTCCGCGCTTCTGTCCCCGCCCGGCCCCCCCGTGGACGTCGACGGGGCGTGGGGGCGGCTCGTCGAGCGCTCCCCGGGAAAGGACACCACGACCGGCCACTGGGAACTGGCCGGCCTCACCCTGGACCGCCCCTTTCCGGTCTACCCCGAGGGCTTCCCGGCCGAGGTCATGGAACCCTTCGAGAAGGCCGTCGGCCGGAAGGCGCTCTGGAACCGCCCGGCCAGCGGCACCGAGATCATCGCGCGACTCGGCGCGGAGCACGTGCGCACCGGCCGCCCCATCGTCTACACCTCGGCCGATTCCGTCTTCCAGGTCGCCTGCCACGAGGACGTCGTGCCCGTGGAGGATCTCTATCGCATGTGCGAGACGGCCCGCGCCCTTCTCGCGGGGCCCCACGCGGTGAGCCGCGTCATCGCCCGCCCCTTCGAGGGGAGGACGGGAGCGTACCGCCGGACGGCGCGGCGAAAGGACTTCTCGCTGGCCCCGCCGGCGGACACGCTTCTCGACCGCCTCGTTGCGGCGGATCTCGAGGTCCGCGGCATCGGGAAGATCGAGGACATCTTCGCCTTCCGGGGTCTGACCGCTTCCGAGCACACGCCGGACAACGCCTCGAGCACGGAAGCGCTGGTGCGGGAAGCGGCAGACGACTTCACCGGGCTCTGCATGGCGAACCTCATCGATTTCGACATGCTCTACGGGCACCGGCGCGACGCCGAAGGGTTCCTCAAAGCCCTGGAGGCCTTCGACGAGGCCCTGCCGCGCCTCGAGAGGGCGCTGAAGGAAGGAGACCTGCTCGCGATCACGGCCGACCACGGAAACGATCCGCGGCATCCCGGTACCGACCACACGAGGGAATACGTCCCGCTGCTGGTCTGGCGGCCGGGGGTCCGCGGGGAAACGCGGCTCGGAGACCGGAACATGGCGGACCTGGGGGCGACGATCGCGGAGAACTTCGACGTCGTCACGGAAAGCGGCTCGAGTTTCCTGGAGGCCTTGCCGTGACGAAGGGGGCGGGCCGCCGCGCTTTCGGGGCCGGGACTGGATGAAACCTTGCGGGAGGGAAAACGGTGTGTGGTGAATCGGTTGAGGGCGCCATCGACCTGCATGTCCACACGACGCGATCGGACGGGGACTACACTCCCGCCGACGTGGTTCGCAAGGCCGCGGCCATGGGGCTCGTTGCCATCGCCGTCACCGACCACGATACCGTGGACGGCGTGGTCGAGGGGCTGGAAACCGGGGACCGGGAAAACGTGGAAGTGGTTCCCGGCGTGGAACTGAGCGTCCAGTGCCGGGGCTTTTCCCAGGTGCACCTGCTCGGCTACTATTTGGACTGGGAGGCGGAACGCCTGGGGCGCACGCTTTCGGAAATCCGCGAGGCGCGGGTCGAGCGGGGCCGCAAGCTGGTGGACAGGATCAACGATGTCCTCGCCTCACAAGGGCGCGCCCCGCTGGGGTTCGACGAGGTGGAACGACACGCGTCCGGCCTGATCGGACGCCCCCACATCGCGAAGGTCCTTCTGGAGCGGGGCTACGCCAAGAACATGGCGGGCGCCTTCAAGCGCTATCTCATCCCCTACAACATCCCCAAGTTCAAGCCTTTCTTCCGCGAGGCCGTGGAGGCCGTCAAGGGGGCCGGAGGCATCCCCGTGCTCGCCCATCCCAATCTGATCACGCCCGGCGAACGCATGGACCCCGCCGTGTTGGAAGAGATGGTGGACTGGGGCCTGATGGGGCTGGAGGTCTACTACCGCTCCCTCGGTCCCGACGACACCCGCTACTACCGGGATCTGGCCGAGAAGCACGGCCTCCTCGTCACCGGTGGAAGCGATTTCCACGGCGAGCAATCCTACGGAAACCTGGGCCACGTGGGCGAGGCGGGCACGCTTTCCTACGGGCCCCTCCGGAACCTGAAAAAGGCCTACACCGCGAGAAGGGCCTTCCTCGTCGTCCTCTGCGGCCTTCCCCGGACGGGCAAGTCCACGCTGGCCCGCCGGCTCGCCGGTTTCCTGGACGCGGAGGTGCTCTCCTCCGACGCGGTGCGGCTTTCGGCCTTCCCCCCCGAGACCACCGATCCAAAGACGCGGTACGCCGAGGAGGTCTCCGCGGAGGTCTACCGCCGTCTCCGCCTCGAGGCGGAGACGAACCTGCAGAAGGGCCGCTCGGTCGTCCTGGACGCCACCTCGCTCCTGATCGAGGGGCGCCGGGATCTGGTCGAGGTGTCGAGGAAGACGGGCGCGCCCCTCCTCTTCATCTCCTGCTCCGCCGACGAGGAGACGGTGGCGCGCCGGGCGGAAGGCGGCCAGCGGGACCTGGGGGACGTGTCCGAAGCGGATTTCGCCGTGTACAGGCGCATGAAGGAGCAAATGAACGCCCAGCCCGATCGCTTCGCCCTCCCCGAGGACGACCCGAGCCTCGACGGCTTCCCGATCCTCGGGTGGGACTCCACGGGGATGGAACCGGCGCTATCCGTCCTCGCGTCGCCCGACAACCTCGCCTATATGCTGCGCTTCTCCCTGGGCTAGCCGTCCGGGGGACCCTTGTCCGTTTCCTTCTTCTCCTTCTTGCGCCTCTCCTTGTCCGCCTTCTTCTCGCGCTTTTTCCGGTCCTTCTCCGCCTTCTTGTCCCGCTTCGCCCGCTCCCCGTCATCGGCGACGGGCCCCTCGCCGCCGCCGGTCGCCGGCGCGGTCTCCCCGCCCTCACCCTGCTTTTTCGTGATCGCGAGGGATTTCCGACGGTTCTTCACGATCCAGGAGGCGAGGAGCTTTCCGAAGCCGGCGATCACGCCGCCGGCGAAGACCAGCGCGGTCCACTGCAGGATCTCCAGGAACGTCTCCATCGCTTCGCTCCAGCAGCACCGGAACAACCACACGAAGTCAATGCGAGGGAGGATGAAACGCCTCGATCGCCCTGCGCACCGGTTCCGATTCCGTGGCCTTCTCTTCGAGCGTCTTGCCCTCCCGGATCGCTTCCCACGCGTCCACGATGCTCCTCGCGCCCTCCTCCGGGCCGCCCGGATGGCCGAAGACCCCCCGCCCCGGAACGAATCCGAAGTCGACGGTCCCGAGCCTCTCGTGCACGGCGCCGAGCGTCCCGGCCCAGTCGCTGCCCCCGGGCACCGGCAGGCTCCGGCGAAGATTCCCCATCGGATCGAGACAGGCCCGGACGTTGGCCAGGACCTCCGGGGGCGGCGTGTACATCCGGTCGCCGAAGCCCGGCATGATGATCGCGTCGAATCCCGCCAGGCGCTGCAGCTTCGTCCAGACCACGCTGTGGACCCCGAAGAAGGGAAGACGCGAGGAAGGCGCGATCAGGTCGAAGTGCCCCACCATCGGGACGCTCGAGCGCTCGCGCACGAAGCGCACGGCCGGGAGTCCCGTGGCGACCCCGTTGATCATGACGGCGTTGACCCCGCTCGCGACGGCGACGTCGAGCAGCGAAGCCATGCGCTCCACCTCGTCGGTGATGTTCCCGATGAACATCAACGGGCGCCCGGTCTCGTCCTCGGCCCGCTTGCGCGACGACCCGAGTCGTGCGGCCCGCCTCTCGAAGGGGGAATCCTCGGCGTCGGCCAGCATCTCGTCGTCCTTGGGGGCGTCGAGCCCCCCCAGCCAGGAGGCGTAGGCGAGGCGGGCGAAGGCGTCCGGCTCGAGTCCCACGTTGGGCTTCACGACGCCCAGGAAGATCGGCCGGTCCCATGCTTGCAGAAGGGCGCGCAACCCCTCCACCCCGAACGCCGGACCGGGGAAGCGGTCGAGGAAGGAGGAGGGAAACTCGAGGTCCATGAGCTTGATCATGGAGGCGCCCGGCGCGAAGAAGGCCCCCTCCCCGCAGACGGCCGTGAGGAGGTTCGGAATACGCGGCCCGAAGTTCCGGTGGGGATGCGCGATCCGCGCCCGCACGCGCGTGAAGACCTCGCCCCGGTGGTAGGGGAGATCCAGAACGGGCGGGACGCCCTTTTCGAGCACCTCGAGGCGGACCAGCTTCGCCGCGTGGCGGGGGCGATAGTCCTCGTCCACGCCCGGGCGGCTCCACAGCGCCGTGCTGTGCTCCGCGCAGAGATGGACGGCCGTCTCCTCGGCGTCTCCGGCCGTCTCGAACACGTAGGTCTCGAAGACGAAGTCTTCGGGATCCAGCGCGGATTCATCGGCCAGGAAACCGGCTCTATCGGACGCGTTCATTCCTTCCTCCCTGCGGCGCTCACGCCCCCATCACCCTCACGAACGCCTTGCGCGCGGCCCGCGGCCCGTCCAGCTCGACGAAGAAGACGGACTGCCAGCCTCCGAGATCGATCCGGCCCTCCGTGACGGGGAGGACGGCCGCGCCGCCGAGCAGGAGGCTCATCAAGTGCCCCCAGGCGTTGGGGCGGTCGTCGACGGTCTGGAGGTTGTGGCGCCAGGCGCCTTCGGGATGGGCGAGATCGCAGAGGAACCGTTCCATGTCCTCGTGGAGCCTCGGTTCGTTCTCGTTGACGCGGATCGAGGCGGTGGTGTGGGGCGAGCGGACCAGGGCCAGGCCCCGGGCGATGCCGGAGGCTTTCACCGCGTCCTGCACGGTTCCGGTGATGTCGAGGATCTGGAACCGGCGCGTCGTTTCCAGCGGGATCTCGGTATCGTGAAAGCGCATGCGTACACCGAAGTTCGAGGGCCCAAGTCCACTGTCCCAAGTCCAAAGGCCAGAGGCCAAGTCAAACATCCTCTTCATGACGACGTGGGACTTCCGATTTCCGACCGTCCCGGCGGGGCTGTCAGAAGCGCACGCCCACGCCGAGACGGACGCCCAGCCTGGCGATGACGTCTCCCGAGAGGGAAGCGAAGAGCCCCTCTTCGGTTTCGAGTTTCAAGGTGAAGCGGAGCAGGAAGCTCTGGTCCTCTCTCCAGTGGAGGTCCCAGTCGTAGTCCTTGCCGGGGGAGGTGAAATCCGCGGCGCCGCGGACGACGAGGGCGCCGAGCGAGAGTCGGGGCCTGAGGATCCCGCGGAAAGGCTTTTCCAGGCGGATGGGCAGGTCGGCGAAGAGGAGGAACTCGTGCGAGAAGTAGCGGTATTCCCCTTCGATGGGGGTGAGAAAGAACCGCTCGTTCTCCACCTTGGCGACGCCGTAGCCGATCTCGTAGGAGAGTCCGAGGCGTGCCTTGTCTCGGACGGGCATGCGGATCTCGGCGCCCAGGCCGAACGCTGCGCCCAGCTCGCATCGCACGGATTCCCGGATCTCGCCGTCCGGCGCACCGACGATCACGTCGCTCGAGGAATGGAAGCGGTCGTGGAGGGAGGCGCGGAGGAGGCCGGCGCGGAAGTGCCCGCCGAGAAGCGTGCCCGCCTCGATCCTCACGGCCAGGGAGGTGGTGGCGTGGCGGGCGTAGTAGTCGATCTTGTTCGCTTCCGTGCGGCTGGCGGGCTCGGAGGTCCCCCGGACCTTCTCGACGCAGAAATCCGTCCAGTCGTCCCCGAGCTGGATGTCCACGAAGCGCAGGATCTCGCCGACCTTCAGCGAGGACAGGGGCGATTCCTTCTTCTCGTCCTCGTCGCCCTCGTTGGAGGCGAAGACGGGACCGGCCGCGAGGGCGGAGAGAAGACAGGCCGCGAGACAGGCGAGGGCCGGCGTCAGACGAGGGCTTGATCGATGGCGGTGCGGCACGGGCAATCCTCGAAATCGATCCGCGGGATGGACGCCGCGAGCAGAGACTTCACGCGGGCCACGTTGGCGCTCATGATCCTGGCGATCTGCTCCCAGGTGACGTTCTCCTCCGACTCCATGAAGCAGTCGTAGTCCGTGCTCATGGCGATGGGCTGGTAGCACATCCCCGCCTCCCGGGCGAGGGTGGCCTCGGGGATCGTGCTCATGTTGATGATGTCCAGCCCCCAGGCGCGGAAGAGGCGGGATTCGGCCCGCGTGGAGAAGCGCGGCCCCTCGATGGTCACCAGCGTCGCCTTCGCGTGATGGGCGAAGCCCAGGTTCTCCGCTTCCTCGGCCAGGAGGGTCCGCAGGCGGGGGCAGAACGGCTCCTCCATGGCGATGTGGCACACGCGGTCCTTGTCGTAGAAGGTGGATTCCCGCTTCGTGGTGCGGTCCACGAACTGGTCGGGGAAGACGAGGTGCCCGGGTTCGATGGCTTCCCGAAGCGATCCGCAGGCGGTGGTGGCGAGGACGTGGGAGCATCCCTGGTCCTTGAGGGCGCGGACGTTGGCGCGGTAATTCACGCGGCCGGGCATGACGGCGTGCTTCCGGCCGTGGCGGGCCAGGATGACGACTTCCCTCCCCTCGATCCTGCCCAGGGTCAACGGGCTCTCGGGGCGCCCGAAGTCGGTCTCGACCTCGATCTCCCGGCATGCCTCGAGCATCTTCGGGTCGTCCAGCCCCGAGCCGCCGATGATGCCGATCTTGAGCATGGCTCCTCCGTCCGGAAAACGCCCTATTCTATCGCCGGACGCCCGCGGGAACAACCGCAACATTTGGAGGGGGGGATTCCGTTCTATCCATGGCGAAGAACCTGCCATGCGTTTCCTGCAACCCCGGCGGTTGTGGATTGGAGATTTCAGATTGGTGATTCCGGTCCATCCCGCCGCATCCGAAGGAGTCGATCGATGAAGACCCGATTCACGGATCTGGCGGCCCTGGGTATCGTGGTCTGCCTCGTTGCCCAGGCGGCCGCCCAGGGGCCCTCGATGGAGCCCCCACCCGGGGAGAAGAAGATCCTCGAGGTCCTGCAGAAGAAGAAATTGCGCTTCGAGTTCAACGACGCCCCGCTCCCCGTGGTCGTCGATTATCTGCGACGCGAGACCGGCGTCAACATCGTGGTGGACCCGGAAGTGGTCGATCGTTTCGAGGCGGAGGGGAGGACCGTCAACCTCAAGCTCCGGGACATCCAGGCGCTGGATGCGCTGGAGATCCTCCTGCGGTTTTCCGATCTCCGTCGGCTCTTCAAGAACGGCGTGCTGTTCATCACCACCCCCGAGGGGGCCTGGGAGATGGAGGAGACGTTCCTCGTCTTCTTTGATCTCTCGGATCTCGTGCAAGGGAGAAAGGACCACCCCGGCGAGGTGCGGGATCTCTTCAAGGCCTACGAAACGCCCCGGAGCCCGGTGTTCTCCGCGGAGGATTGGGAAGAGTCCCTGTCGGTCGAGGACGTGATCGCCTACGTCCGGGACACCGTCGCGCCGGATACCTGGGACCTGGGAGAGAAGCGGGTCACCTCCGTCGGAGATCAGCTGGCGGTCTGGCACACGCGGGAGGTCCACCGGGAGATCCGAAGGCGCCTGGCCGGAATCGAGCGGCAGCAGGGCCCGGAGATCGGAATGACGGTGAAGGTGCTGCCCGTGCCGGGGAAAACGATCGACGGATTGGGCGGGCGCGTCCTGCTTTCCGAGGACGAGGTCCGCCGGCTCGAAGCGGCCGCGGGCGCGCTCCGTCATCCCGCCGGCGCCTTTCGCCTCACGCTGTACAACAACCGGCGGTCCAGCCTTGCCAGCGGGCGGACGTTCTCCTTTCCCGCCGGCGTGTCCGGAAGCGAGGCCCGCAGGATGACGGCCCGCGACGGCGTGGTGGTGGACGTCCATCCGGCTTACGTCCGGGGGGACGGCGTCCACTGCGTGGTGCGTTTCTTCACTTCCCGCGCCGACGCGGCGCCCTCGGGCCTGGCCCGGCTCCCCTTTCTCCGGTGCGAGACGTCGGCGCACGTGCCCCGGCGAGGGGCCGCCCTCCTCGCCGCGGGAAGCGCCCCGATCGGAAGGGGAGAAGCCGGGGGAGAGATCCTGGCCGTGCTGGCCCGCGCCGAGCCCGGCCCCTGGCCGGCGCCGGCGACCGGCCCGCGCGAGGAGGACGCGGGGAATGCCCGCCTTCGCCGGATCCTCTCGGAAAAGCGTCTCACCCTCGACTTCGTGGACACGCCTCTTCGGGAGGTCACGGACTGGCTGGCGTCGCGGGCCGGGATCAACATCGTGATCAAGCCGCGCGTCTACCAGGAAAAGAGCGAGGACGAGCTTCTCGTGGCTCTCGTCGTGCGGGAGATCCCGCTGGACCAGGGTCTCGATCTCCTTTTGAGCCTGAAGGGCCTGGCGTACACGGTCGAGTGCGGCATGGTCCTCGTCACGACGGACGACGATCTTCTCGAGAGAGGGAGGGAAGCGGTGTTTCCGGTGCACGACCTCTTGCTTCGCGTGCCCGCGTTCCGGCGCCGCCCGCCGGCCTTCCTCCCGGCCGCGGACGAGGGCTTTCTCGCCTTCCCGGAGGCGGAGTCGGATTCGGCGGATTGGACGCTCGAAACGCTCTCGGGAATGATCCAGGACAACATCAAGCCCGACAGCTGGACGCCGCCCAACCATGTCCGATGCGTGCAGAACCACCTCGTCGTACGCAGCAACGCGGAGGTCCTGAAACGGGTGGAGGCGTTTCTCACCGATCTTCGCGCGAAGAGGCTCGTGTACGTGCTGGTGGAGGGTCGGGTCCTTTCCGCCCCGTCCGGCTGGATGGAGCGTCTCGGGCTTTCCGGACCGGCGCTGGACGCCGCGGCATGCGTGCGGCTGGAAAAGGCCCTGGCCGCAGAGGACGCGACGGTGGAGGAGCGGTTCCGGATCGTCGGTCGCGCGGGGAAGCGGTTCTGTCTTTCGGGGGGGCGCCAGTTCACCTACGTGGTCGATCCGGAGAAGGACGGGGACTACGACACGGCGGCGGCCCTGGACGGCTGGTCCTTCGAGGGGCGGGTGACGGGAGGTCTTCTCGGAAAGACGCTCGGGCTGTCGGCGTCGGTCTACCTCTCCCGGTACGAGCCGCCCGATCCTCCACTCTCCGGGCCGGGCGAGTTGTTCGAGACGCGCACCCGGTGGGACTGCACGGTGGAGGACGGCGGGGGCGTCCTGCTCGGCGCCGCGGGGGGCGGGGGGCGGCTTCTCTACCTGCGGGTCCGCAGGCTCCCCTTTCGCGACTGATCCCGGCTGGAAACGCCCGACAAAATCCTTGCATTCCCTCTGCGGACTGATAGGATTTCCGCGTTCATGCAGGGGATGGATCATGTCCAGGAAATGCGATTATTGCGGGAAGAAGACGCAGGTCGGCAATCAGTACGCCCGGCGCGGCCTGGCCAAGGCCAAGGGGGGCGTCGGCCGCCGGATCACGGGGAAGTCCCACCGCACGTTCAAGCCGAACATCCAGCGCGTCCGGGCCGTGGTCAACGGATCGGTCCAGCGCGTCCATGTGTGCACGCGGTGCCTGAAGAAGGGCGTCGTGGTCAAGCCGGCCTGACGATCGAAGACGGCCCCGAGCGTCCCTGATCCCTCCGGAGACCCGGGAGCCGGCCTCTCTTTCGCTCTTTCGGACCGGTATGCGGGAGCGGCGAATGGGTCTGTTCGATCGCATCACCAACCGGAAAGACCTTCTCGAGGAGGTGGCGGAGCTCCGCCGCACGATCCGCCGCCTGAAACGGGAAGGCACGCAGGCCTCGGGAGGCATGCGCAGCATCGCCGGCCTCGAGGAGAAGGTGATCCAGCTCGACGAGAACGACAAGATCGAGTACATCAATTCCGCGCTGGCCAACGCGCTGGGGATCGACCGCGAGAACGTCGTCGGAAGTTCCGTGAAGGAGATCGACGTGTTCGAGTGGGGCCCGGGCCTCTTCCTCACCATGATCGCCGACGCGCGGGAGGGGAACGTTCCCGTCACGGTGGAGCGCACCTACTTCGACAAGAAGCAGGACAAGGAAGTGCACCTGCGGATCCGGGTCACCGTGGGAGACGGCAAGCCCCAGATCCTGATCCAGGATCTCACCGACCTCAGGAACCTGGAGCAGATGTTCCAGCGCTTCGTCTCGCCGGCGGTCATCCAGAAGATGCAGGCCCTGAAACAGGATTTCTTCAAGGCCGAACGGAAGACCATGACCGTCCTCTTCGCGGACCTGAGGGGATTCACCTCCGTGTCCGAGACGATGCAGCCCGAGGAGGTCCGCGACACCATCAACGAGTACCTCGCCACGATGATCAACATCATCGACAAGCACGAGGCCACGCTGGACAAGGTGGTCGGGGACGAGGTGATGGCCCTCTTCGGCGCCCCCATCCCGGACGAGCGCCACGCCCTGAGCGCGCTCGAGGTCGCCGTGGAGATGCAGCGGGCCCAGGAGAGCCTCATCGACCGGTGGCAGGGCCGGAAGCGCGAACCCCTGAAACTCGGCATCGGTATCAACACCGGCGAGATGATGGTGGGGAACATCGGGTCCGACAAACGGATGCAGTACACCGTGCTGGGGCATCACGTGAACCTCGGGCACCGCCTCGTCGAGGCCGCGAAGGGCGGCCAGATCCTCATCGCCCAGAGCACGTTCGACGCCGTGACGAGCCTCTCGAAGGAGATCAAGGGCAAGATGCGGTTCAACGTGGTGGGCTGCATCCGCGCCAAGGGCATCTCCAAGCCCGTCGAGGTCATCGAGGTCATTCCGTGATTCTCGTTCCGGGCCGTTCGCGGTGTCACCGACTCCGGGTTGACGTCGCGTAGGGATTGTAGATTTCAGATGGGAGTCAGCCATGAGCCTTCGGCTCTCCCGGAAACCATGAAAACTGGGAGGGCGAGGGTCTCCGAAGGACCCGCCATAGCCCTTGCATCGGCAAGACAGGCGGCGGCGGTCGAAGGACCCCGGCGCTTGGATTCCTCTGCTACGGAAAGAAAGGGAAGACTACAACGTACTTGCACCGCGAATGGCTCGAAATGTTCAGGAAACCCCGTGGACGCCTCCGAGCTGGTATGATGGATGTGTATGCGATCGCATCGAACCACCCTGCCCGGCCTCTACCGCGGGCGACTCACCAGGCTCTCCCGCTGGACCGGCGGGCTCCTGATCGACCTCACCCTCGCCGCCGGACTGGTCGTGGCCGTCGAGGCCTCCGGACGCACCGTCGAGGCCGACTGGCAGGGGTTTTTGGTCTTCGCCGTGGCGGCCGCCGTCTGGACGCCCTTCTTCTTCGGGCGGGCGTCGGCCCCCCTCGCCGGCGCCGTCGCGAAAGGATTCCAGGACGCCCTGGGCGCGCTCCGGCGCCGGTTCCACTTCCGCTTCGGCCTCGACTTCCGACCCTCGGCCCGCGAGCCCCGATTCCGCCTGCTGCAGGGCATCGCCGTCCTCCTGTTCGCGCTCCTCGCCGCTTCCTGCGCCTTCGCCCCCTTTCCCGCGGCCCTCCTCGAGGGATCCCGGCGGCTTTCCGGACTCCTCTTCGTCTTCCTGGTCGGCGCCGTCTGGCTGGTCCTCGGCGTGACCATCCTGGTCGCCGCCTCCGGGGCCTTCTTCTACTTCCAGACCCTCGTCCAGGAGCCCGCCCTTCGCGAGAATCCCGCCGTCCGCCGCGCCCACCCGCGCCTTCCCCGCAAGGCGCTGGCCGTGGGCGCCGTCGTCCTGCTGGGCGCGGCGGGACTCGAGATCCTCTTCGGGCCGCGCGGCCTCTTCGCCGCGGGCGTCTTCCTGACCCTTCTCCATCTGGCTCTCCTCGCCCTCCCCCGCCCCGGAGAAGCCCCGGCCCTTCTGGTCCACCACCTCGAACGGCGTACCGTCCGGCGGACGGGGATCGTCTCCGTGGAACACACCGTCATGGCGATCGCCTGCTTGTGGGTGACGTGCCTTCTCTGCCTCGCCGCCGGCGCCCGCGCCGTTCCCGGCGCCTTGCAGCTTCCCCTCTCGCTTCCCGAAGCCCCGGCCGGGATGGAAGCGACCGTGCTCCTCGGCCGGGCCGCCGCCTTCGTCTCCCTCCTCTTCCTTCTTCCGGTCACCTTTCACGCCGTGTGGATGGATGCGGCGTGGTTCCTCGCCAACCCCGGCAAGCCCAGACGAAAGACCCTGGGCCACGAACCGGGACGCCTCGAGGGGCGCGCGCCCGGCGACTGGCGCTTCCTCCCCTCCCCGAGAGCCCCCGGCGCCGAGAAGGCCGACCTGGACTACGATCCGGAAGGAAGACGCGGCGCGAAGGGGACCGCGCCCTCCCTCAAGAGGAACTTCGAGGGACTCCCCGACGGGGAACGCCTCTTCCTGCTCGACCATTTCGACTTCATCACCAAGCGGAGGGATTTCTACCGGGGCCTGTCGCGCCTCATGAAGATCGCGTCCGGCCTGACCTTTCGCGCCGGCAACGGCTTTCTCCTCTGCCCGCATCTCTTCTTCATCGAAGGGCTGCACCGCGACGACGAGGGGGGCGAGGAAGGGGAGTCCCGCATCATCGGGCCGCCGTTCCGCAAGCTGTGGCGCCTTCGGACCCGGCGGTTCCTGCACGAGATGCTCTCCGATCTCGAGGTGGACTTCATCTACTTCGAGGACGCCGTGAAGTGGCCCGTGTTGAGAAAGGTGTTCGACCAGATGTTCGAGCGGGCCATGAAGAATCCCCGCGCCGGCCCCCTGTCGGAAGCGGATTTCCGCTTCCTGCCGGGGGTCCGCGTCTTCGTGGAATTCATGGAGCCGGACCGGGAGCTTCCAAAACGGAAAGCCTACGAGGAACCCCATTTCGCCAATCTTTCCCGGGCGAGGGTCCTGATGATCTACAAGGATCGCGGGGACCAGGACCAGAAGGACCGGCAGAACAACCCGGAGGAAAGGGTTCCCGCCCCGCTGGCGCGCTGAACCGCTGCATCTCTCCATGAGGTTTTCGCGAGAGCCCTTCCCGTGCTGCGCAGTCTTTTCGAGCCTGATTCACATGACCTTATTCTGACAGGGTCGAAGGACTTGCCGTATCCGGCTGTTTGCCCGCTGGGGGACGGTGATGCGCCTTGTGAGGGTACCCAAAAAATAGGGCGGGGGGCATCGTGAAATGCTCCCCCGCCGTGGCGAAAAGAGAGGGCTTTGCAAATTCAACCCGTGTTCAGAAAAAAACGTCTCCCGAAAAAGAGCGGCAGGGTTCGGGCACCCGGCGGCATCATGGATGGAGAGCCAGGCATCGTCAACAACCGCCGGAATCGTATCTAGTTGTGGCCCGAACCCCGCGCCGCCACCAAAGCTCCTTTGTATTTCATTTGTCCTTTCTTCGCTTCGTGTTTTCACTGGACTGATAAAGCAACAAGCATGCCCAATCAGGATCGAAAAAGGATGGAAAATCTAATATCATATATATCAACAAGTTAGAAATCACTTGAAAAAACAACTGGATTTGCTACATTGCGGGACCGGGAAGAAAGGTCCCGTTTTGGAATGGTGAGGCTTCCATCATGGAAACCAAAGGCTACCCCTCCTTGCGAGCGTCCGAGATCAATTTCTTCGATCTGCTCACCTTCGATCCCGAGGAGATGGCGATCCGGTTCTACGACCGGAGACAGGTGATCGCGGACGAGGGGTTTCTCGGGATCCTGCACCGGGAACTCGTTCGCGGCCTCGGATGGCAACGGACGAAGGCCTGCCTTCTTCGGCTCGGCTTCTCGGCCGGCTACACGGACTGCCAGTCCCTGAGAAAGGGATACACCTGGGAATCCGAGGAGGATCTCTTCCGGGGAGGCGTCCGTTTCCTCTCCTTCAAGGGGATCGCGCGGGTTTCCCTGGATGCGTTCACCTTCGACCGCGAGAAGGGCGAGCTCGTCCTCGAGGGGTCCTGGAAGAATTCCTGGGAAGCGCTGTGGCACCAGCATTTTCTGGGAACGGCGCCGGCCCAGGTCTGCTGGCTCCTTTCCGGCTATCTCAGCGGCTTCGGCTCGGCCTGGTGGGGGAAGGAGGTCCTGGTCCGCGAAACCGAATGCATCGCCACGGGCCGGGCGGAGACGTGCCGTTTCTCGGGAAAACCCGCCTCGGAGTGGGGAGAGGAGGCCCAGGAGGACCTCGATCTGCTCCGGTTTCCCGACATGGGGGACGACCTTTCCAAGATGGGGAACCTCCCTTCCCAGCCGGGCGCTCCGACGGAGGAGGAGCGCGCGGGAGGCCAGATGGACGTCTATGCCATGGCCCGGCGCGTGGGGATCATCGGCAGCTCGAAGCCGATGGAGCAGTGTCTGAAGCTGGCGCTGCAGGTCGCCGTGGCGGACGCCACCGTCCTTCTGGTCGGGGAGAGCGGAACGGGGAAGGAGCTCTTCGCCCGGCTGATCCACGAGTATTCCGGACGCGCCAGGGCCCCCTTCGTGGCCGTGAACTGCAGCGCCCTCCCGGAGACGCTCCTGGAGAGCGAGCTGTTCGGTCATGTGAAGGGTTCCTTCACGGGGGCGGTGGAGGGACGGAAGGGGCTGTTCGAGGCGGCGCACCGGGGGACGATCCTTCTGGACGAGATCGGGGACATGTCGCCCGCCACGCAGGTGAAACTGCTGCGGGTGATCCAGGAGAAGGAGGTCCGGCCGGTGGGGGGCAACCGGGGCACGCCGGTCAACGTCCGGATCATCGCGGCGACGAACCAGGACCTCGACCGGATGGTCGCCGACGGCACGTTTCGCGAGGATCTCTACTACCGGTTGAAGGTGTTCCCCATCGTGGTGCCGCCGTTGCGGGAACGCCGGGAGGACATCGTTCCCCTGGCCCGGCACTTCCTGACGCGGTTTTCCCACAGCACGGGGAAGAAGGTGAACACGCTGAGCCCCGAGGCGCTGAAGGCGCTGGCTCTCTACGACTGGCCGGGCAACGTGCGGGAGTTGGAGAACATCCTGGAGAGAGCGGTGGTGCTCACTGCGGGGGACCGGGTCCGGAAGGAGGATCTCCCCATCGACGTGTCGCGTGGAGGCGCCCGCCGCTCGGACGAATCGTCGGAGGAGGCCGTGGCTCTCCGGGATGTGGAACGGCGCCACATCTTGAGTGTTCTGGACCGTTTCGAGGGGCACCGCCAGAACACGGCGAAGGCGCTCGGGATCGGCGTGAACACGCTGTGGCGGAAGCTGAAGGACTACGGGATCGAGGGGGGGCCCGGGGGCAAGTCGAAGTGAGGCCGGGCGCGTGGGTCTTCGGGATTTCTGTTGTCAAAGCGCCGTGATTCGGATACACCATCGGCGATGAAGACGAGCGTCATTGGGAGGAAGCCATGAGATTCGAGAAATCCTACATTCCCTACGGGGCGTACTGGAGCACGCCGTTCTGCAAGTGGCAGATGAGCTTCGCGCCCCTCCATCCCATCCCGTTCGCGGCGGAGATCACGAAGCGTTTTTTCGAGGAGCGCAAGATCGCCGTGGAGGCCTTCGACGGGGCCGTTCTCGGCATCACGATTCCGCAGAAGCACCTGTTCTACGGCGGTCCGTGGTACACGGGGCTCATCGGCGCGGGGGAGATCACGGCCCCGATGATCGGCCAGGCCTGCGCCACCGGCGCCCGCTGCCTGGACGCCGCCGCGCAGGAGATCGATATGGAATCGCGGGAATGCGTCCTCGTCGCGACGACGGACAAGTGCAGCAACGGTCCCCACATCTACTATCCGAATCCGATGGGTCCGGGGGGGACGGGCGACAAGGAGGACTGGGTGTGGGACAACTTCGGGTACGATCCGTTCGCCAAGAACGCGATGATCCAGACGGGGGAGAACGTGGCAGGGGAGGTGGGCATCACGCGGGAGGAGCAGGACGCGATGACGCTGCTCCGCTACAACCAGTACCAGGAGGCCCTGAAGGACGACAAGGCGTTCCAGAAGCGGTACATGATCCTCCCCGTCGAGGTCAATCCTTCGGGCCGCAAGGTGATCGGCACGGTGGACGGGGACGAGGGGGTCTTTCCCACCACGGAGGAGGGGTTGAAGAAGCTCAGGCCCGTGCTGAAGGGCGGGACGATCACGTTCGGCAGCCAGACGTACCCTGCGGACGCGAACGCGGGGGTGGTGGTCACGACGCGCGGGAAGGCCGCGGAGATGTCGTCGGACAAGAACATCGAGGTGAAGATCGTTTCCTACGGCGAGGGCCGCGCGAAGAAGGGGTTCATGGCGATGGCGATCCTTCCCGCCGGCCGGCAGGCGCTGAAGCGGGCGGGCCTCGACATCAAGGATGTCAAGGCCATCAAGACCCACAATCCCTTCGCCGTGAACGACGTCCTGTTCTGCCGCGAGTTCGGCGTCAAGCCGGAGGCCATGAACAACTACGGGTCCTCCATGATCTACGGCCACCCCCAGGGGCCGACGGGCACGCGCCTGATCATCGAGCTCATCGAGGAACTCGCCCTTCGCGGCGGCGGTTATGGCCTCTTCGACGGCTGCGCCGCCGGCGACACGGGGGCCGCGATGGTTCTCGAAGTCGACGTCAAGGCCTAGCCCTTTGGAGGATCCCATGGCGGCTCGCCTCCTCCTCGCCGGGCTTCTCGCGGCGGCGCTCGCTTCCCCCGCGGTCGGAAACCCGGCCGGCCGGGACGAGGAGCCGGCCCCCCTCCGGATCGCCCGGGCCCTCTCGATCGCCGCGGAGGACGGGGAGGCGGAGGAGGACGCGTGGGGCATGGAGGAGGAGAGGCAGAGCAGCATCGAGCAGGGGCTGTTCGAGCTGCGCGTGCGTTGCCTGTTGTGGATCGCGGACCTCGACGCCGTCTCCCGGACCTCCACGGGCGACATGCGGCTGGCCGAGGCGCTGAACAACCTGGACGTCTTCGGCACGGGCATCCATCACCTCGATCTCGTCGAGGAGATGGACCTTCCGTCCACCTATGTCCTCGTCAATCCCGAGATCGGCCTCCGCCTCCGTGACACCGCCTTCCGTCTCTCGTGGTGGTGGTTCCGCGAGACGCGCCGGGTGATCCCCGACCGCGTCCACGCCTTCGGGGACGTCGTCTACGCCGAGGACTGGGACACGGCGACCCGGCAGAGGATCCCCCCCGACACCCCGCCCTCCTCCGGGGTCGGGATCCCGAGGATCACCTTCACCGCCGAGCTCATGGACACCAAGCTCCTGTTCGAATACCGGGCGAACGCCTCCGACTCCCTGGAGGTCTACGCCGGGATGGCCGTGCACTGGTTGCGCTACGCCGCCCGGGCCGACACCGACGTCCGCGTGTTCTCCGCCTGGGAGGACGGGTCGATCCGCGACCGGGAGAAGGTGGACGACGACCGGATCGGCGACTACCCGCTCGTCTCGGTCTCGACCCGCGTCGAGTGGCGGCCCCTGGAATCCTTCTACGTCTCCCTCGATCTGCAGGAGATGTACCTCTACTTCGGCAACTACACCGACCTCAAGATCGGCGTCTGGAACCAGGCTTGCCCCTGGGTGCGCGTGGGGCTCGGGTACCGGCTCTGGAACATCCAGGCCGAGCTGTACGAGCTCGGCTCGAGCAAGATGGACATCGACGTGAACGTGGCCCTCAGCGGCCTCTGGTTCGCTGTCTTCGCGATCCTCTAGGGGGCGATAGAGCCATCATTGCTGGAAAGGGATTTCAGATTGCAGCCGTTGCATGGTGCTTTCGACTGAAATCTGACGCCTGGAATCTGGAATCCCCAAGCGTATTCTTTTTTTCGTGAAGGACGGTCAGGAACGGGACGACGCCATGAAGCCACGCATCACGCTTCTGTTTTTCGCCCTCGTCGTGATCGTATCGGCGGGGTGCGTCTCGTGGCCCACGGGCCGCGACGAGGAGAAACCCGCCTACCTCGCGTTCCTGGAGCGGTCGGATCAAGCCACGATCGGCGTGGCCGCCTTCCAGAACGACCTCGGCCTGGAGCGGGACCGGTGGGGGCGGCGCCGCGTCTTCCTCGCCGTCTCCGGGTCCCTCTTCGGCCTCGTCCCCTGGCCCTGGGATCTCCGGCTCATCTGGTCCCCGCCCCCCATCGAGGCCGGCGCCGCCTTCCCCGCCTCCGACTTCGATCCCGCCCTCGCCTCCGCCCTTGCCGAAAGCCTCGGGACCACCGGCTTCCGCGGCCGCGTCATCGATCCCTCCACCCTCGAGGCCGACCCCGTTCCCGTGGGGGATCTGGTCGCGGCCGCGCGGGACGCCGGGTGCGACGCCCTCTACGTCGTCGCCTACAACGAGTTCGTCGACCTTCGCTTCCGCACCGAGACCCGGCGGCACCAGGGGTGCCTTCTCCACCGGATCAAGCGCCTCACCGGCTCCGCCCTCGTCCCCTCCGCCAGCCTCTTCTTTCCCGGCGACGCCGAGCCCGCCCTGGTGAGGGCCGACACGGGACGGCGCGGCCAGGTCTACACGAGGAACTTCTGGGCCCCCCTGTGCACCCTCGGCCGGAGAAGCCCCCTCGACGGGGGCACGGATTCCCTCGTCGCGTTCATCCACGAGGTCTCCGGGGTCACGCTCGAGGAGGCGAGAGAGCGGTGCGCCCTCTTTCTCGCCGAGCGGGATTTCACCCCCAAGCCCCTGCCCGGGGGGGCGATCGAGGATGAGCCGGACGACGGCGAAGAGAAGACGGGAGGGGACGGGGGGGAGGAAGGGGATACACCCGGGCGCAATCGTTCGTAGTGAGCCACGTAGCGCAAGCGGAGTGGCGCAGCACCGCAAGCCGAGGCGCCTCACTTCGAACCGCAGCAACCGACCGGTTTTCACGGAGTGCATCGCCATGGTCTTGAAGCACGTTTCGAGATGGACGCTGGTGCTGGGGACGGTTTTCCTCGCGCGCGCGTCCCGCGTCCTGGGCGCGGAGCCCGGGGCCCTTGCCGCCGGGGCGAGCGGCTGGCTGGAATCGCTGATGCCGGAGAGCCTGAGGCGGACGGGTTTTCTGCTCGAACACTGGCAGTGGATCGGGATCCTCGTCCTCGCTTCGCTGGCGGTCCTGGCGGAACGCATCGTGGCCCTTCTGGGCCGGCGCCTGATCCGGCGTCTCGTCCGGACCGAGCACGCCAAGGTGTCCAAGGTGGTGCGGGAGGTGCCCGAGAACCTCTGGAAGAAGGCGGAGCGGCCCTTCGGTTTCATGGCCTTCGGGCTCGTGGTGGTGCTCGGTCTGCCGGTGCTCGCCATCCCGGAGGCGGCGCACCGCATCCTGTTTCTGGCGGCGACGGTGGTGCTGGCGGGCGCGGGGGTGTGGGCGAGCTACCGGCTGATGGATCTTCTGAGCATCTACCTTTTGCAGCTCGCCGGGAAGACGGAGACGAAGCTGGACGACATGCTGGTTCCGCTGGTCCGCAAGATCGCCAAGGTCTTCGTGCTGGCCATCGGCGTGGTCTTCGTGGCCCAGAACCTGGGCATGGAGGTGGGGAGCCTCCTGGCGGGGCTCGGCATCGGGGGTTTGGCCTTCGCGCTGGCCGCCAAGGACACGGTGGCGAACATCTTCGGGTCGATCACGGTGCTGTTCGACCAGCCGTTCCAGGTGGGGGACTGGGTGCTCGTGGGGGACGTGGAAGGGACGGTGGAGCGCGTGGGGTTCCGGTCGACGCGCATCCGCACCTTCTACAACTCGCTGATCTCCCTGCCCAACTCGAAGCTGATCGACTCGGCGGTGGACAACTACGGGGCCCGGACATACCGGCGCTACTCCACGCACTTCGGCATCGCCTACGACACGCCGCCGTGGAAGATCGAGGCCTTCTGCGAGGGCCTGCGGGAGATCGTCCGGCTCCACCCCTGCACGCGGAAGGACTACTTCCACGTCTACTTCAACGACCTGGGGGAGAGCGCGCTGAAGATCATGGTCTACATCTTCCACCAGGTCCCGGGCTGGGGGGAGGAGCTCGAGGAGCGCCACCGCTTCCTGGTGGATGCGGTCCGGCTGGCCGAGCGCCTCGGGGTGGAATTCGCCTTCCCGACGCAGACGATCCATCTCAAGGAGGCGGAGGTTCCGGCGCCGGCGGGAGCGAAGAAGAAGGCCGGGGGGAAGAAGAAGGCCGGAGGGAGGAAGAAGGGCGGCAAGAAGGCGAAGGACCTCGAATCCCCTCAAGGGGCGCGGGATTTCGGGCGCGAGCTGGCCGTGGAGATCGTCCGCGAGACGCTTCCCGAGGACGGGCCCAAGCCGCCGCCGGTCGGGGCATAGGGGTGCAATCAAGGGGTCAGATCTTAACGTGTCGTTGATCGGTTCCTGCCCCCCGATCTCCTCGAAGACCTCGAGTTCATCGGGGTGGACGAGACCAGCTACAAGCGCGGCCAAGATCAAGATCTGCATCCACAAGGCGTTTGGTTTTCACAGCGTCTCCGCCCTCATCGGGATGATTCATCTGTGTTGCAGCGGAATCGATCTCGATTGATTCCAGAACCGGCGCGGCACCTGCAGGCGGCGGCAGAAGGACCTCTGTCGTGACCAGGAGAAAGGATGCCACCCATCAAGACCCCCATCTTCTCTCTCTCTCTTCACCGGCGGGAATGGTCATGAGAACCCCCTCTTTCCCCCTCCTCGCCCTACTCCTCCTCCCCCTCCTTCTCCTGCAGCTTGGACAGGTAGCGGTCCAGCGCCTTCCAGTGCCACCGGTCGACGTTGACGAACAGCGCGCCGACCTCGAAACGATCCTGGACCGGCTTGACCCAGCGGACCTCCGCGAGCACCACCAGCGGCTTCACCGCCTCCTCGTCGCGGTAGAAGTCGATCCGCTCCTTCTCCCATCCGGGAAGGTCGAGCTCGAGCCGCAACAGGTCCCCGATCGCGTACGTTCCCTCCGCGTCGAACCGCACCCCGGAAAGGCTCAGATCCCGCATCCGGCCGGCTTCCGCGCGCGAGGGCTCCGGGCTGAACTCGAGGCGCTTGTGCCGGACGAGGCTCCGCCGCGGAAGGCGAAAATACCGGCGCCGTTCCTGCCCGCCGGCGGGCTCCTCGTCCCCTGGTCGAATCGATGTCATGGTCCTGCCTTTTCCCGCATCGCGCGGGATGCGTCCCGCGCGGGCCCTGCAGGGATCAATCCGATCGGTCGATCAACACCAGTTCCACGCCGGATTCCGGGTGCAGCAGCGGCGTGACGGTGAGCCGGGCGCCGGCCGCGGCCTCGGCGAGCCCGAAGGGCTCGCCCGAGCGGTTGTCGCAGGCCTCGGGGGGCTGGATCTCGGTGACCTTCCCCATGGCGCTGAGCTTGGCGCAGACGTTTCCGCTGACGATGTTGAGGAACTCGCAGGCGCCGTCCTGGGCGTCCTCGCCGGCGTCCGCCACATCCTCTTCCAGCATTTTCGAGGCCAGGCGGCGCAGGAGATCCTCGGTGAGGTTGAGGACCACAAGCCCCTTGAACCCCCCGAGGAATTCCTGGCGGATGGAGAAGTCGTGGAGGCGGGCGCTGGCGGCGTCGTGGAAGCAGGGGCCGGCCTTGACGGTCTCGTCGGCGATGCGGGTGAACATCTTCGCGGCGGTGTCGGCGAAGACCTCCAGGACCTCGGCGCCGGGCTTGCGGGCGTAGACTTCCGAGACGGTCGAGGGGACGCTCTGCTGGTCCTTCCGGAAGGCCTCCAGTTCCTCCGCGAGGATCTCGAAGGTGAGGAAGTCCTTCTTGACCAGGGCCTCGCCGAGGAGGAGCCTCTCCTGCTTCTGGTCGGCGAGCAGTTCCTCCACCTTCGCATCGGTGAGGAAGCCCTTCTCCACGGCGAGCTCGCCGAATTTCTTGTCGACCGTCCGCTGGAGCTTGTTGACGGTCTCCACGTCCGCGGCCTTCATGTAGCCGCGATCGACGGCCAGCGTTCCCAGCTTCACGTTGACGTGCCGCTGCAGCTCCACCGCCACGAGGAGCTCCTCCCGGTTGATCCGGCCCCGCTCGAGCAGGAACTGTCCGAAGAATTTCGCTGTCATGCTTATTCCTCTTCAAAGACTTTCTTGAGCACCTTCAACAGGTCCTCCTTCTCGTAGGGTTTCATCAAGAAGCTCTTGGCCCCTTTTTCGAGGCACTCCATCACCTTCTCCTTGGTGCCCAGCGAGGAGACCATCACGACGCGGGCCCCGGGGTCGATCCCGCGGAGTTTTTCGAGAATCTGCACTCCGTCCATGTCGGGCATCACGATGTCGAGGATCACCGCGTCCGGCGAGGTCTCCTTGTAGAGGTCCAGCGCTTCCTGCCCCCGTTTGGCCTCGCCGACCACCTCGAACGCCGTGTCCGCCAGCAGTTTCTTCAGGATCTTCAACGTCACCCGGGAATCGTCCACCGTGAGGACGGTCTTCTTCGCCTCGTCGGCCATGGTCCACTTCCTTCCAAAACAAACGCTTCATCGGTCCCGGTCCGGCCCCTCGAAACGGCGAGCGCCCTGCGGCCCCGCCTCCCCGGCAACGCCTCACCCGGGCGGCAGTTCCCGGTCGAATTGCTTCAGGATTTCCAGGTACCGGTCCTCGATCCGGGCCGCGCTCTCCGAGGTCGTCCCGGAAAGGACCGCCGTTTCGCCTTCCCCGCCCCCCGGCACCCGGGCCGCGAGCTCCGCGAGCCGGTCCATGCCTTCCCGCAGGGCCTTGGCCGCCCCCTCCGCGTCGCGCACGCGGAGGAGGTTTTCCTCCGCGGTCTTCCTCAGCCTCTCGATCTCTTCCGCGATGTTGTCGGAGGCCTCGTTCTGCTGCTCGGAGGATTTCGCGATCTCCTGGATCATTTCCGCCACCTTCCTCGCCCCGCCCACGATCTTCTGCAGCCACACGCCCCCCTGCACCGCCAGCCCCGCACCCTTGTCCACCTCCTTGATCCCCTCGTCCATGGCCGCCACCGCCGAGTTCGTCTCGGACTGGATCGAGCGGATCGTCGCGGCGATCTCCTTGGTCGCGATCGTCGTCCTCTCGGCGAGCTTGCGCACCTCGTCGGCCACCACCGCGAACCCACGCCCCTGCTCCCCCGCCCGCGCCGCCTCGATCGCCGCATTCAGCGCCAGCAGGTTCGTCTGGTCCGCGATGTCGTCGATGACCCGGATGATCTCCCCGATCCCCTTGGAACGCTCCCCCAGCTCCCGGATGATCTTGGCCGAGTTCGCCACCGTGATCGTGATGGCGTTCATGTGCTTCACCGTCTGGTTCACCACGTCGCCGCCCTTCTTCGCGTTCTCCACCGCCAGGTTCGCCATCTTCAGCGCGTCCGCCGCGTGGAGGATCACCGTGCTGAGCGTGGCCCCCATCGTCTCCGAGAGACGCTTGATCCCTTCCGTCTGCTTCGCCTGCCGGGAAGCGCCCTTCAAGAGCGCCCCCTGCAGCGACGACAGCGACTGCGACGACGGCCGCAACGACGATCCCGTCTCGGTGACCGCCTCCAGGGCGCTCAGGATCTCCCTGTCGCGCGCCGCGGACGCCTTCCGGAGCTGATCGAGCTCTCCCGCGAGCGACCGCGCCGTCGCCCGGAAGAACGCTGCGTCCGCCTCCATGGCCGTCCGCACGCGGCCGCGGGCCGCGCGAAGCGGACCCGCGATCACCCCCCCGCCGAGCCACCCCGCCAGCGCCGCCGCCGCGACGAGAAGCGCGGACGTCAGGACGAGCGCGCCCGCCTCCGCGCCCGCGCCCGCGATCGCCACCGCGTCGACCACGGCCACGGAGACCGCCGTCACGCCCGCTGCCAGCAGCGCGATCTTGCCCTGCAATGCCCAGGGAGCCGGAAACAGGCGACGCCTCGCCATCAGGTCTTCTCCTCGAGGATCTGCTTCTCCTGCCGCGTCAGGACGCGGTCCACGTCCAAGAGGATCAGCAGGCGGTCCTCGATCTTCCCCACGCCCCGGATGTATTCCGCGTCGATGCCCGCGATGTCCGCGGGCGGCTCCACCTTTTCCGCCGGGATCCTCAGCACCTCCACCACCGTGTCCACGATGAACCCCACCACACGCCGGTCCACCTCCGTCACGATGATCCGCGTGGCCTTGTCCGGCGCCTGCTCCGGGAGGCCGAACCGCTTTCTCAAATCGATGATCGGGATCACGTTCCCGCGCAGGTTCACCACCCCCTCGATGAACGCCGGCGCCCTCGGCACCCGCGTGATCTCCATCATCCGGTTGATCTCGCGCACGCAGAGGATGTCGAACGCGTACTCCTCCTCCCCGAGCCGGAACGTCACCAGCTGCAGCAGCGACGGCCCCTCGCCCGCGGCTTCCTCAGGAGGTTCCTTCGTCATGCTCCTCATCCTTCCTGCCGTCCCCGGCCAGAGGCGCTTCCGGCTTCTCCAGGACCTCGATCCGCCGCACCAGCTGCGCCACCCCTTCCTCGAGGACCTTCAGCGCCTGCGCGATCCCCCGGTGCTCCGCCTCGATGGCCAGCGCCCCCCGCTCCAGCTTCTCCTCCTCGCTTCCCCGGTCCTCCGACAGGGCCCGGACGTCCTCCAGCGCGCGCGAGATCTCCGCCGTGGACGCCGCCACCTTCTCGTGGAACCGCTGGCGCTCCGCCGACTGCTCGCGAAGCATGCCCATGATACCATTCACCTTCTGGATCGACGCCGTGATCTTCCCCAGAGACTGGCCCGCCTTCTTCGTCCGCGCCACCGAGTCCCCCACTTCCCGCGTCCCCCCCTCCATGGACCCCACCGCCCCCCCCGTCTCGTCCTGGATGTTCTTGATCATCAGCACGATCTCCTTCGTCGCCTTCTGCGTCCGCTCCGCGAGCTTCCGCACCTCGTCGGCCACCACCGCGAACCCCCGACCCTGCTCCCCGGCGCGCGCCGCCTCGATCGCCGCGTTCAGCGCCAGCAGGTTCGTCTGGTCGGCGATGTCGTCGATCACGCTGATGATCTCCCCGATCTCGTCGGAACTCTTCCCCAGCTTCTGGATCGTCTCCGCGGCGTTCTTCACGCTGGCGTCCAGCCGGCTCATCCCCTCCGCCACCTCCTTCACCACCTGCGATCCCTCCTCCGCCGACTGGACCGCCTCCTGCGACAGATCCCGCGCCTCGTCCAGCCCCTTCCCCCGCACCGCCAGCCGGGACAGCTCCTCCAGCGCCGACGTGGCGCCCCGCACCGCCAGATCCAGCGACTTGAATCGACGACCCAGCTCCGTCCTCGCCCCCCCCAGACCCGAGGCCGCCTTCGACGTCTCGTTGAGAAGATGCACGTGACCCGACATCCGCGAGGACCAGTCGCGGAAACGGTCCCGCAGATCACGGGCGTCGCGCAACGCGTCGTGCAGCGTGCGGGCCACCGCCTCCCGGTACGCCCGCTGCCCGGCCTCCAGCTCCTCCAAAAGGACGGCCGCCGCCTCCGCTTCCGGAAGACCGCCGTCCGTCCCCTCCAGGCCACCGCCTCCGGGCAGCGAACGCTGGATCCGCCGGCGCGCCTCTTCCAGCGGACGCCCCGCAGACTGCCCGATCCAAAGCCCCGCCACGGCCGCCAGCGGAAGCGCCACCAGCGCCCCCACGAGAATCTCCCAGCCGGACGGTGACGAGAGGACGAGACGGAAAATGCCCACGCTCACAGCCGTGAACGTCACGCCGCCGGCCAGTACCGCCGGAATCAAGACCTTCAAACGAACCCTCATCGATGCCGTTCCTCCAACCGGGTCACCTCCCGCAAAGCCTCTGGAGCGTGCGCTGCAGCTGGTCCCGGTCCAGCGGCTTGCTCAGGTACGCGTCCAGCCCCGCCTCGCTTCCCCGGATCCGGTCCACCATCTTGCCGTGCGTGGAGAGCGCCACCACCGGAAGGGACTTCAGCCTCGGGACCGCCCGGATCCGCTGGGCCAGCGCCAGGCCGTCCATCCCCTCCATCTCGATGTCCGTGATCACGATGTCGAAATCCGCTTCCCCCAGCCGGGCCAGCGCCGACGTCCCGTCCGAAGCCTCCACCGCCCGATGGCCCACCGCCTCCACCGCCTGCCTCACGATCTTGCGCTCCGTCGCGCTGTCGTCCACCACCAGCACCGAAAGGACCGACGGCCGCGCGTGAACGGACCCGGAGGGCGCCGGCGGCCCGGGAAACCTGCGGGCGGGAGCGCGCGGCGCGGGTGCGCGCTCCCGCGACACCGGCGAGAGCTTCACCAGGCTCGCGAAGTCCAGGATCAGCGCCACCTTCCCGTCGCCCCGGATCGTGGCCCCCGCGATGCCCGCCGTGTCCTCGAAGATGTCCCCGAGCGGCTTGATCACCGCCTCCTCCTGGCCGATCAGCCCGTGGATCAGAAGGCCCACGCGCTTCTCCGCCAGCCCCGCCACCACCACGTAGCGCCTCGCGCCGTTTTCCTCTCCCCGGCGCTCCAGACCGAACAGGTCGGTGATCCGGAGCAGGGGAAGAATCTTGCCGCGGAGGTTGATCACCTCCTTGCCGTCGATCGTCTTCACCTCGTCCGGTTGCACGCGCACGGTCTCGATCACCGAGACGGCAGGCAGGGCGAAGACCTCCGTCGAAACCCGAACCATGAGAACGGGAATGATGGCCAGGGTCAAGGGGAGCTTCACTACGAAACGCGTCCCCTTCCCGGCCGTGGAATCGAGCTCCACGAAGCCCCCCAGCTTCTCGATGTTGCTCTTCACCACGTCCATCCCCACGCCGCGTCCCGACGTCCGGTCCACCGTCTCGGCCGTGCTGAACCCGGGCGCGAAGATGAGCGTCCTGATCTCGTTCTCCGGCAGACTCTCCGCCTCCTTCGACGTGATCAGCCCCCGCTCGAGCGCCTTCGCGCGGATGCGCCCCGTGTCCAGCCCCCGGCCGTCGTCGCTCACCTCGATGGCGATCCGGTTCCCCTCCTGGCGGGCCGCGAGCACCAGCGTCCCCTCCCGCGGCTTCCCCGCAGCCTCCCTCCCCTCCGGCGACTCGATCCCGTGGTCGACCGCGTTGCGGACCAGGTGGACCAGCGGGTCGCCGATCTCGTCGATCACCGACTTGTCCAGCTCCGTGTCCGCCCCGCGGATCTCCAGCCTCACCGCCTTCTCCTTCTCCCGGGAGAGGTCCCGCACCAACCGCGGAAACTTGTTGAAGATCCGGCCCACCTGCTGCATCCGCGTCTTGATCACCGCCTTCTGGAGATCGCTGGTGATCATGTCGATGAAGTCGGCCGTCTCCTCCAGCGAAGCGAGCGCGCTCTCCACGTCCTTCTTGCTCTCCGCGCTGCGCACCGCCTGGACCAGCCGGTTCCGCCCCAGCACCATCTCCCCCACCAGGTTCATCAACTCGTCCAGCCGGGTCGTGTCCACACGGATCGAGGCCTCCGACGTCTCCGCGGAAGGGGCCGGGCGCGATGCCGGCTTTTTCGGGGCCTCCGGCGCGGGGGGCGCGGCCTCCGCCTCCGCCGGGCGGTCCGCCGAAACGGCCGCCTTCAACCGGGCCGCGAGGTCCGCGTCGGGCTCGCCCGCCTCCCCGGCTTCCGCCTGCGCCACCCGGGACGCCAGCGCCTCGAGGGCGGTTTCGAGAAGCGAGGCGTCCTCCACGCCAAGCGGAACGCCCCTCTTCCGCCGCGCGTCCAGGAAGGCTTCCAGGGCCTCCGCCAGCGAGGCCATCGCGTCGAGGCCGAGGAAGCGCGCCGTCCCCTTGATCGTGTGGGCGGTCCGGTAGAGCCCGTCCAGCGCCTTCCCGTCGCCGCCCGCGGCGGACTCGCGCAGGCGGTCCGCGTCCGAGAGGGAAGCGCGGCTCTCCTCGATGAAATCGCCGAAGATTTCCCGGTGCTGCTCGTCCGTGAGATCCTTGGGTCGCCGGCCGGGGAGGGGGGCGGGGCCCGTGCCGGATTCTTCCGCGCGCTCTTCGGCACCGGCGGGCGCCGGTTCGGGAGGCGATTCGGGTTTCTTTCCCGAGGGGGCGAAGGATCGGAGCGTGTCGCACAGGGCGCCCGCGTCGAGGGTGTGCTCCCGGCCGGCGCCGACGTCCTGGAGCATCGCCTTGAGTCCGTCGACGCCCTCGAGGATGCGGTCCATCAACGCGGGGGTGAGGGTGAGGGTTCCGGACCGGAGGGGATCGAGCACGTCTTCGAGGGCGTGGGCCAGATTCGTGAGGGCGGAGAGGTGGAGGAAATCCGAGGTGCCCTTGATGGTGTGAACGGCGCGGAACACGCCGTGGAGGAGGTCGAGATCGCCGGGGGCGGACTCGAGCGCGACGAGATCGCGGTCCATGCCCTCGATCATTTCGGCGGATTCGGCGAGAAAGTCCTCGACGATTTCCTGGAAATCTTCGTCACTGAATTCGGCCATGGCGATGGGCTGTCGAAAGCGCCGGTTGAACCGAATGGAGGCATCCAGATGCCGTTGCGGAGCGCAGGAAATCGTACCCCGCGGGCCGGGGCGGGGTCAAGCGCGGCGCTTGAACCGTCTGCGGCTGAAATCTGAAATCCTTACGGGGCTCGCGATGAAGGCCGGCACGTGCCTCAAGCGCCGTCGTTGGTAGTGCGGCTGGGGGGAGTTGAACCCCCATGAGCCGAAGCTCACAAGATCCTGAATCTTGCGCGTCTGCCAATTCCGCCACAGCCGCAAGTCCGCCGGATTGTACGGCGGGAAGGGGGCCCTGTCAATTCCGGACGATCTGGAGTGTTTCGCGCTGTCACCGATTCCGGATTTTCCCTTGCAGCGGGGTAGGGATTTCAGAACGCGCCCTCCGGCTGATCCTTGCGCCCCGGCGCCGCGTCGTGTATCAGGGTCCGTACCATGGCAGGCAAGACGAAGAAGACCGCCGGCGGATCGGAGGAACCTTCCGGATACCGCCTTGTCGCCGGGAACCGCAAGGCCGCGCATCTCTATCACCTCGAAGACCGCCTCGAGGCCGGCGTCGCGCTGCTCGGCACGGAAGTGAAAGCCCTGCGCGGCGGCAAGGCGTCCATCATGGAGGCCTTCGGCCGCATGCGCGGGGGCGAGCTGTGGCTGTTCAACATGGACATCCCGGCGTACGAGATGCGGGGGTACGCCACGCACGAGCCCAAGCGTCCCCGCAAGCTGCTGGTGCACAAGCGGGAACTGCGCCGCATCCAGCGGGCGCTGGTGGAGCGCGGGTACACCCTCGTCCCGCTTTCCCTCTACTTCAACCACCGGGGGATCGTGAAGACGCAGATCGCCCTGGCCCGGGGGAAGAAACTGTTCGACCGGCGGGAAGACGTGAAGCGGCGCGACGCCCGGCGCGACGTGGACCGGGAGCTGGCCCGCCGCCGGAAAAAGCGCTGAGAGGCTGTGAAGAAATCCCTGGTTCCCTGCGCGAGCGGATTTTTCCACATGCTCTGAGTCACGAAGGTGATCCGGACCGGTTCCCCGTCCCCGTCCCCGTCCCCGTTCCCGGCGCCGTTCCCTGGCAGGTAAGCAAGTATCCGGTTTCCCCCGATTTTGTTAACTTGTGATAGCTAGTGTCTGTGCACGGGCCGGATTCGGGATCGCGCCGGCGCCGAAACGTCCTTGCTTCCCATGGAGAAACGGAGCCTGGGCCGTTTTCGGGGAATCGTGGGAATGGTACGGGCTTTGCATCTTTCGTAAAGAGGCGTTGGTGGGAACCGGCTTGTGGCCGGCGACGGTCATGGGTCAATGGGGGGGATCCATGTCCGACCCATCAACCCGCCATTCCACCGTCTTTGACGGTGGAATTTTTTTTTGCGCCCTTCCTGCTCTCTCGGGTAGGATGCGGACTGGCGTTTCCGGGAATCGTTGGACCTTTCGAGGGCAAGGAAAGGAGTGGAGACATGAGAGATCCGTTGAGCGATCCGGAACGGGGCAGGAGCTCCGAGGCACCCGAGGAAGAGGAAGAGGAATGGGAAGAGGAGGAGGAGGAGGAGGAGGAGGAGGAGGACGAGGAGGAAGAAGACGAGGAAGAGGAAGAAGAGGAGGAAAAGGCCGCGAAACCTCCGGAAGCGAAGAAAGAGGAGAAGGCTTCCGCGAAGGCCGAGCCGAAGGCGAAGGAGAAGAAGGCTCCGGCGAAGCCGAAGGAGCCCGCCGATTATCTCAAGATCGGCCGGATCCTCTTCGTGGCGGGCATCTCCCTGTTTTTCCTGGCCACCTGCGCGCACAAGAGCCACGGCCATTGGAAGCTGAAGTACGACGCGCTTCAGACGTACTACCAGGGCCAGAGCAACAAACCCGTTCCGCCCCCCGAGCCCTACAAGAAGCAATCCGTCAAGCTCGATGCGAAGGAGCGGAACGAGGAACAGGAGGAGTTCAACGAGGAATACCAGGAGGCTGTGGAGAAGTACACCGAGAGCGAGGCGTTCAAGGACTACCTGGAGGAGAAGGAGGAATGGAACCGGTGGGTCCATGAGCATCAAACCGACCTGGCCGAGGCGGGGAGATCGCTCGCGGACGCGAAGGACGACGTCGGCAACTGGGCGATGACGCGCTTCTACGCGGCCCACCTCGGCATCTTGATGATGTTGGCGGGGCTGATCCTCTTCTTCTTCCACGGGGACAAGTACGACAAGATCGCGGCGCTTCTCGTCCTGGGCCTCGGTCTCCTCCCGCTTCTCTCGGGGGGACTGGGCCACTGGATGAGCGTCGGCGGCATGTAGCGGCCGGCGACCGGCGGCACCTTGGAAAGCCCCTCCGGGCTCGGCGGGCCCGGAGGGGCTTTTCGGTTCGGTCCGCGCCCGTCCCCTCGATACGGGGGGACGTTCCTGTTTCGGGAACGCGTGTGGGGTGAAAATCACCTTGCGGGCCTTGCGGGCGCCCCTACAATGTCCCAGGCTTTCCTGGGGCCGACCGGCTTTTTCCGTCATTCGTCGAGGGACGCGTGAAAGAGAACGAAGTCCAGCGCTACGTCGAGGATCTCCCCCGTCACGTCGGCGAGGACGTGACGGTCAAGGGATGGCTGTACAACCGCCGCTCGTCGGGGAAGGTTCGTTTCGTGCAGTTGAGGGACGGAACGGGCCTCGTGCAGGGGGTGGCCTCGAAGAAGGACGTGCCGGCGGAGGATTTCGAGCGGATGGACCGTGTTCCCCAGGAGTCCTCGGTGATCGCGCGGGGGACGGTCCGGGAGGACCGGCGGGCGCCGGGCGGGGTGGAGCTGGGCATCCGGTCGTTCGAGGTGGTGCAGGAGGCGGAGGACTACCCGATCACGAAGAAGGACCACGGGATCGGCTTTCTGATGGACCACCGCCACCTGTGGTTGCGATCGCGCAAGCCCTGGGCGATCCTGCGCATCCGACACGAGGTGATCCGGGCCATCCGGCGGTTTTTCGACGAGCGCGGTTTCATCTGCCTGGACACGCCGGTCTTCACGCCGGCGGCCTGCGAGGGGACGTCCACGCTGTTCCAGGTGGACTATTTCGGGGAGCCGGCGTACCTCACGCAGAGCGGCCAGCTCTACGCGGAGGCGGGCGCGATGGCGCTCGGGAAGGTGTACTGTTTCGGGCCGACGTTCCGGGCCGAGAAATCCAAGACGCGCCGTCATCTGACGGAATTCTGGATGGTGGAACCCGAGGTCGCCTACGCCGATCTCGACGACGTGATGGACCTGGCCGAGTCGTTTCTCTCGGCCGTGGTGGCGCAGGTCCTTCGGGAACGGAAGGAGGAGCTGGAGGTTCTCGAGCGGGACACGACGGTGCTTTCGAGGGTGAAGCCGCCCTTCCCGCGCCTGCGCTACGACGAGGCGCTGGCGCTTCTCGAGAAGAAGGGTCTCGCCGTCCCCTGGGGGGAGGATTTCGGGGCGCCCCAGGAGACGGCGCTGGGGGAGGCCTTCGACCGGCCCGTGATGGTGCACCGCTATCCCGCGCGGGCGAAGGCCTTCTACATGAAGGAGGACCCGGAGAATCCGGACCGGTCGCTCTGCGTGGACGTCCTGGCGCCGGAGGGCTACGGGGAGCTCATCGGGGGCAGCGAGCGGGAGGACGACGCGGAAGCGCTGGACCGGCGGATCGACGCCTTCGGCCTCCCGCGGGAGGCCTTCGGATGGTATCTGGACCTTCGCCGGTACGGCAGCGTCCCGCACGGTGGATTCGGGCTGGGGCTGGAGAGGACGGTGGCGTGGCTGACCGGGACGGGGCACATCCGGGAGACGATTCCCTTTCCCCGCATGCTCCACAAGATCTATCCTTGATGTTTGTTCTTTCTGGACCGACCCGTAGCGAACCCTTTCCGGTCGGGGCCCTGCGGGAAGGCGGGGGGTTTTGGAGACCGTCATGGCGAAACGCACGCTGGTGACCTGCGCTCTTCCGTACGCCAACGGCCCCGTCCACATGGGGCACGTGGCGGGCGTCTATCTCCCGGGGGACATCTACGTCAAGTTCCTGCGCCTGAAGGGGGAGGCGTGCCTCTTCGTGTGCGGCACGGACGAGCACGGGGTGCCCATCACGATCTCCGCCGACCAGGAGGGCAAGGCCCCCGAGGACGTGGTCCGCGTGTATCACGACATGCAGAAGAAGGCGTTCGAGGGGCTGGGGATCGAGTTCGACATCTTTTCGGGCACCTCGACCTGTCCGTATCACAAGGAACTGTCCCAGGAATTTTTCCTGAGCCTGCTCCATGCGGGACAGATCGAGTCCCGGGTGACGGCCCAGTACTTCTGCACCCGTTGCGACCGGTTCCTGCCGGACCGGTACGTGGAGGGGGCTTGCCCGTACTGCGGCACGCTGGAGGCCAAGGGCGACCAGTGCGAGGCCTGCGGGAACGCGCTGGACGCGCTGAAGGATCCCCATTGCAAGGTCTGCGGGCAACGGCCCCAGCTGCGCAAGACCCAGCACTGGTTCTTCCGGCTGGACCGCTACGAGGAGCGGCTGAAGAACTGGCTCTCGTCGAAGACGGGCTGGAAGGAGAACGTGCAGCGGTTCGCCATGGGCATGCTGGAGAAGGGCCTGAAGCCGCGGAGCATCACGCGGGATCTCACGTGGGGCGTTCCGGTGCCCGTCGACAAGGGCGAGGGCAAGGTTCTCTACGTCTGGTTCGACGCCCCGATCGGCTACATCTCCTTCACGCGGGAGCTGGGCGAGCAACGGGGGGACCCGGACCTCTGGAAGCGGTACTGGCGGGATCCGGACACGCGCCTGGTCCACTTCATCGGCAAGGACAACATCGTGTTCCACGCCGTCATCTGGCCGGCCATGCTCATGGGGCAGAAGGAGGAGTACCTCCTCCCCGCCGAGATTCCCGCCTTCGAGTTTCTCAACTTCAAGGGGGGCAAGTTCTCCAAGAGCAAGAAGCGGGCGCTATGGGTCCACGACTACCTGGAGATGTTCCCCGCCGATCTGGCCCGCTACTACCTGACGGTCATCGCTCCCGAGACGCGGGACACCAACTGGACGTGGGAGGACTTCACGGCCCGCGTGAACGGGGATCTCGCGGACGTCTTCGGGAACTTCGTGAACCGCACGCTCTCCTTCACGGAACGGTTCTTCGACGGCCGGGTGCCGGACGCCCCCCCCGCGAAGATTCGCGGGATCCTGGGCGTGATCGCCGAGGCGCGCAGGGCCCTGGACGAGACGCTGGGCGCGTTCCACTTCCGCGAGGGGCTCCGCGCCGTGATGGACCTCGCGAGAGAGGGCAACCGCGTGTTCGACAAGGGCGAGCCCTGGGCGACGCGGAAGACCTCCCCCGACGACGCGGCCGCCACCCTGCGCAGCTGCCTGGAACTCGTCTCGGCGCTCTCCGTGATGGCCTGGCCTTTCCTGCCTGCGAGCTGTTCCCGGATCCGGACGTGGCTGGAAAAACCCGAGAGACCCGAAACCGCCGACTGGGAAGACCTGGGCAAGCCCGCCCTGGAGCCGGGGCAGGCGATCGCGAAGCACGAGATCCTGTTTCGGAAACTGGATCTGGAGACGATCCTGGAGCGTGAAGGCGAGACGCCCGGGGAAGCGGCGGAGGAAAAGGAGGAACCCGTGGCCGAACAAGCGAACCTGGTGCCGTTCAAGACCTTTCAGTCGATCGATCTCCGCGTGGGGAAGATCCTCTCCGCCGAGAAGGTCGAGGGCGCGGACAAGCTCTACAAGATGGACGTGGACATCGGAAAGGAGACCCGGACCATGGTGGCCGGCATCGCGCCCTACTATCCCGATCCGCAGGCGCTGGTCGGCACGCTCGTCACGGTCGTGGTCAACCTGGAGCCGGCGAAGATCCGCGGCGTCCTCTCCACCGCGATGCTCCTCGCGGCGGAACACGGGGACGCCGTGCGCCTGATCGTGCCGGACGAGGAGATCCCTCCCGGCGCGGACGTGCACTGATCAGCGGCGACGGGGCGGCCTCTTGGACTCGCCTTCCTTCTTCTTCTTGTAGGCCTCGTACTGCCGCTTCAGGTTCTGGACGGAGAAGACCCGCGGCGTGTTGTCGTTCGCCGACATCAGCTCGAAATCGTAGAAGATCTTCCGCGCCGCCACGAACTGGATCTCCCGGCCCCCGAAGGCGCTGTAGACGGCGAGCTGCTTCTTCTCCGCATCGATCACGTAGAGGACGCTCACTTCCGAACCGAGCCGGCACGCGCCCGTCGCGGCCAGAATGCTGGGCGGCCCCTGCCGCGTCTCGGAGTCCTGGGCCAGGGCGGTCTCCCGGTTGTACCCCACCACGAGCACGACCAGAAGGAGAGCCACGGCGGTCAGGAGTCCGAGCAGGATGAAGTGTCTGTTCCGTTTCATCGCCTGTCCTCCTTACCGTCGACCCCTGTTGCTGCCGCCCTCCTCGCCCTTCAACTTGTGTTCCCGGTACTTCGTGGCGAGGTTCTGCACCTGGTACTGCCGCGGCGAGCCGTCATTGTAGGACACCAGCTCGAAATCGTAGAGGATGCGGCGGGCCCCGACGAACTGGATCCCGCGCCCCCCCGGCGACGTGTAGACCGCCATCTGCTTCTTGTCGGTGTCGATCACGTACAGGACGCTGAAGTCCGCTCCGACGCGCCCGGTCACCGCCAGCATGTTGGGGGCGTTCATCGCGGTTTCCGCTTCCGCTTGCGTGCCGCTCCACGTCTGGATCGCCAGAACGCTCAATACGGCGATCAGGGCCACCAGGCCCACGACCGCCACCCCGAAGATTCTCTCCCGCATGCTTCCTCCTTGTGATCTCTTTCGGTGACCGGGGGGACCCTCGTCCACACGGGTCTCCATGAACTTCTTATACCACAACCGCCCGACGCCTACAACCGAACTCGCCTCACTCGCGGTCCAGAAAATCCAGACGCCATTCCCTCCCCTCACGCACCAGGAACGCCACGTACCGGTTCTCCCCGTAGGCCTCCGCGAACCGCGCCTCCAGCGCCTCGCGTCTGGACCGACGCGCCGGATCCCCCTCGATCCCCTCCAGCGCTTCCTCCCACAGAACCCTGTAGGAATAACGGATCTCCACCCAGGCGGGGTTTCGCCTTTTCCCGCTCTCCAGGCAGATTTCCACCGGAAGCACATCGAGCTTCTCCGCCGTCGATTCGAAGGATTCACGGTCGATCCACGACAGGGCGAAGCGGCTCGTTGCCCTCTGGAAATCCTCCCAGCGCCCACGCCTCATGGCCGCCACCGCCGTTCGCAGGGCGTTCGGCGGCGTCGACGCGTCCGGATACGTCCACGAACCCCCGACCGCGATCTCCTCCCCTGCCTCCTTTCCCGTGCCGGGCCGATCCCCCGGCAGGCGGAAATTGCCGTCCGCCTCCCGGTTCGCCAGCGCCCGCGCCCCCGCCTCCAGAAAAAGGAAGCACGGCCCGTACGAAACCGTCCGGCCCCCCGGCAACTTGAACTCGCATTGCGCCACCGGCGGCGTCTCGCGGGACAAAAAGGAAGAGGGGGCCTTGAACGAGATCCGGACGGTCTTCGGCCGGGGATCCACCGGGACCTCGAATTCTTCTCCCGTCGACAGGACCACAAACCCGATCGAGGACTCCCTCCCCTCCACCCGCACCACCGGCTCGCGGTCCCCCGCCCGGAGAAAGATGTAGTACGCCCTCGATTCCCGCTTCGGCGAAAACATGAACGGCACCGGATCGGGCGCCTCCCCGCCCTCCGCCTCCTTCTTTTCCTCTTGGACCTCCCGTTCCAGATCCCCAAGACCGGCCTCGGATGCGAGGTTCGAGAGGTTCGCCAGCGCCGTCTCCAATCCATCCCGGGCGTGGTACTTCTTGAACAGCGGAATCGCCCGCTCGATGAGAACCCGCGCCGGATCGAAGCGATCCTGCACCAGCATCAGATAGCCCCGGTTGTTGAGCGTCCAGGCGAGGTTGGCCTCGTCCCCGATCTCCTCCCGGAGGCGCTGGGCCATCCGGTACGCCTCGTCGGCCTTGCGGAACCTCTCCGCCCCCAGGCCCTCGTCCTGGGAAAGGACCAGCCCCAGCTTGTGCCAGCCGAAGGCCACCCCGAAACGGTACCCGCGACTCTCCTGGAAGGCGACGTACTCCCGGAGCCTGGAAGCCGCCGCATCCCAGCGTTCGTCCCGGGTCAACACGTACACCCGCTCGTCCATCAACCGCTCCGCGCTGTGCGGCCAGCCCGCGTTCCGATGGAAATCGATCTCCCTCTCGACCACGTCGAAGTAGGACCCCGGCGCCGGTTTCCTGGATCGAAACGAGGCGCGGACACGCTCGGCGGTCCGGGCCAGGCGGACGTAGGCCCCCCGGAGATCGTGCGCCAGCACGGTCTCGAAGCCCTCGAAGAGCCAGGGAAGCGCTTCCGTCGGGTCGGGCCCCTTCACGGCCTCCCGGGCGAGGAGGTCCAGCGAGAGGCAGGCCCCCACCGGGTCCCCGATGCGCTGTTGAAGCTCGAGCGCCGCCTTCAGCTCCCGGATCCCCTCCGCCACGCGGTCCCCCCGGATGCAGACCGCCCCCAGCCGCGTCAGCACCCGGCCCGCCTGGCGGGCGTCGCCGGCAGCGAGGTAGAAGCGGCTCGCGTCGCGCCCCTTGGCGGCGGCGTCCGCCCAGCGCCCCGCTTCCGCGAACGCCTCCATCAACACGACGAGATCGTCCGCGTGCCGGCGGATCTCTTTCGCCTCCGCGCCCTCCTCGGCGGCCCGGGCCGGGACGAACAGGAGGAGCAGGAAACCGAGGAAAACGAAGACGCCGTACACGCATCCACCGCGCATCATCGCTCGTCTCGAAATAGCAACCAGGGGGGGTACCGCATTCTCGCAAACAGGCCGGACGGAAGCCACCCCCGCGGAGAAGGACCGGCCCCCACCGTTCAGAAGCGGCATCCGACCTCCAGGCAGGCGGCGCGCTCCCGGGGATCGTAAAAGACACGCATGCGGACCTTGCGGACGTAGGCGAGCGCGGAAGCGTTGAGGAGGCGGGTTTCGAGATAGGCGGTGCCGGCCGCGACCAGGGCGTTCACCACGTGGATGATCCTCCAGACCTGCGCGTCCCGCTCGGTGATCTCGTCGGCGCCGCCGGAGCCCACCCACGCCACCCGAAGTCCCTTGAACTGGAAGAAGACCGAGAGGCCGAACGTCAACAGGTGAACCCCGCCCTGGCCGTACATCCAGAGGTCGTAGCCTTCGAGCGTGAAGGCCTGGGGGGCCGTCCCGTTGTAGAACTGGCCCGCGCCGGGCAGGACCAGCGAAGCGAGGCCGGAAACCCAGGGGGAGCGATGGCCCCGCTCCAAGAAGTCCGAATCGGCATAGAGGTCCGCGGGAAGGCCGGGGGACGGCCCCGCCGGATAGGACTTCATCTCGTTTTCGAGCACGGGGGCGAGATCGGAGAGCCCCCGCCCGAGGTAGCGCCGCACGCTCGTCCCGGCATCTTGCGCCGGGCCGGGATCCGCGTACAGGCGGGCGGGAACGGACACCAGCGCCGTCAAGGCCAGGACGGCGCACACCGGCGAGACGGAAGCGAAACGGCGCGCAAGCGCCCGGAGGCCGGGCTGGAATCGTATCGGCTCCATGATCTCCCCGCGAAGGTCACGCGTCCCCTGCCGCGGGCATTGTACGCGCGCCCGCGGCCGGGCGAAAGCCTCGCCGTGGAATTGCATTGGCAAGGGGCGCCGGATGGAATAGAATCTTTCCCTTTTCGGGGAGAGGCATCCCCCGGACACGCGGCTGAAGACGAGCGAAGAGGTGGTCATGAGAGAGATGACGGGTCTGGACCGGGAAACATTCGAGATGATCCGGGGGACCTTCAAGGGGCTCGCGGAACGGAAACTGCAGCTGGACGAGAAGCTCGAATGGGACGCCACCCAGGAATTTCCGCTGGATCTGATCCGGGAGATGCTGAGCGAGGAGATCGGTCTCCAGCTGGTGTTTCTTCCCGAGTCGCAGGGAGGGTTCGGGGGCGGGGCCCGGGACATCGCGCTGCTCTCGGAGGAGATGGCCAAGGCGGACCTCGGGGTCGCGACGGCCTTTCTGGCCATCTCGCTGGGGACGGACCCCATCATCGTCGGGTGCACGGAGGCGCAGAAGGACAAGTGGCTCGGGAAGATCGCCGACGGGACGATCGTGGGCTACGCCGTGACGGAACCCGAGGCGGGGAGCAACCTGCAGTCGATCAAGACCACCGCCGAGCGGGTGACGGACGCCTCGGGCGCGGTGACGGGGTACAGGATCAACGGCGCGAAGCAGTTCTGCACCAACGGGGGGTACGCCGAGATCCTCACGGTGCTGGCCAACGCGCCGGACGGCCCCTCGTTCTTCATCGTGGAGAAGGACACGGAGGGTCTCAAGCCCGGCAAGCACGAGGACAAGCACGGGATCCGGTGCTCGAACACGGCGCCGCTGGTGTTCGAGGACATGGTCGTGCCGGCGGAGAATCTCGTGGGGGAGGCGGAGGGCCAGGGCCTCAAGCAGGCCAACGAGGTGTTCGGGTACACGCGGCTGATGGTGGCGGCGTTCGGGCTGGGCGGGGGCATGGCGGCGATGGAGCAGGCGCTGGCGTACGCGAAGGACCGCCGCCAGTTCGGCAAGCCGCTCGTCGAGTTCCAGGGCTACACGCACAAGCTGCTGGTGCCGAACTGGGTCCGCCTGGAGGCGGCGCGCGCCTACATCGAGGAGGTCGCGGACCGGCTCGACGGCCAGGAGACCGACCTCCAGGTGGAGGGGTCCATCGCGAAGTACTTCGCCACGGAAGCGGGCGATGCCGCCGCGAACGACGCCATCCAGGCGCTGGGGGGGTACGGGTACATCCGCGAGTTCGAGGTGGAGAAGATCAAGCGGGACGTGAAGATCACCTGCATCTACGAGGGCACGAGCGAGATCCAGCAGAACATCATCGGTCTGTTCCGGTTCCGGACGGAATTCCGGAGCAAGGGGCGCTACTACGGCGACCGGGCCGACGCGCTCGCCGCCATGGCGCCCGAGACCGGAGGGCCGAGGCTGGCGCCGGCCGCGCGTCTTCTCTCGGAGATCGTCGGCTTCGCCAAGAAGCGCAAGCTCACGCGCGAGCAGCACGTGATGTTCAACATCGCCGACATGGCCACGTGGACGGAGACGGCCCTGGCGCTGTGCCGGAAGGCCGCGGCGGGGAAAGGCGGCGCGCTCTCGGCGGACTCGCTGAAACGCGCGGCGCGGCTCTTCGCGTCCGAGGCCGTGGCGAAGGCCGTCGCCTGCGCTTCCCGGATCACGATCGGCACGGGCGCCGACGCGGACGGGACGTGGGCCGCGCGGCTCAAGGAGATCGACCTCGTCTCCCTCGCGCAGGGCGCCGTGGAGGACATGGACGGCGTCATGGCGGAGCTCAAGGAGCGGTGAGGGGGCGGATCCTGCAGCGCCTCGGCGGCTGGGCCGGCAAGGCCCTTTTGAAACCGTCGTGATCGGCTCGCCGGAGGTGTTGACAGCCCCGCGGCCCCGGATCCACACTACACCGCTTTCATGACCTTCCGGACCCGATGGAAAGGAGCAAGCCGTGTCGAAGAAAGTGCTGATCGCCACCGCGAAACCGTTCGCCCCGGCCGCCGTCGAAGAGGTGGAGGCCCTCCTGAAGGGAAAGGGGTACGAGCTCGTCCTGCTGGAGAAATACGGGGACAAGGGGAAGTTCCTCTCCGCGCTGCCGGGCGTGAACGCCCTGGTCGTGCGATCCGACAAGGTGGACGGCGAGGTGCTCGACGCCGCGAAGGATCTGAAGATCGTGGTGAGGGCGGGGGCGGGATACGACAACGTCGACTGCCAGGCCGCCTCGGACCAGGGCGTGGTCGTGATGAACACGCCGGGGCAGAACGCCAACGCGGTGGCCGAGCTGGCCATCGGCATGATGATCTACATGGCCCGCAACCAGTTCAACGGCAAGCCGGGCACCGAACTCAAGGGCAAGACGCTGGGACTCCTGGGCTTCGGCGCCGTCGGACGGCGGCTGGCGAAGCTCGCCCGGGGGCTGGACATGGAGGTCGAGAGCCTGGACCCCTGGGTGGAAGCCTCCTGCTTCGAGGCGGAGGGCGTCCACCGGTGCGAGCAGCGACCCGAGGTGTTCTCCCGGGGCGACTACGTCTCGCTGCACATCCCCGCCACGAAGGACAACCTGGGCTGCATCGGCTACGACGCCGCGATGGAGATGAAGCCGGGCGCGTGCCTCGTGAACACGGCCCGCAAGGAGATCATCGATGAGGAGGGCCTGTTGCGCGCCCTGGCCGAGCGGGGCGATCTGAAGTACGCCTCCGACATCGCCCCGGACCGGCAGGACGCGTTCCTGTCGTCCTTCGCCGACCAGTGCTTCTTCACGCCCAAGAAGATGGGCGCCCAGACCGCCGAGGCCAACGTCAACGCCGGCGTCGCGGCGGCCCGACAGATCATCGGGTTCTTCGAGAAGGGCGATACGACCTTCCAGGTCAATACGTAGGGGGACCGAACCGGAATCGAGCCATTCGTGCTGTGGCCGTTCTTATGGGGCGAGGGCTGACGTTCGTAAGGAAGAGAGGGCCATGACGTGCCTGCACCACGAACGGCTCGAATCGGCTTGTCTTGCAACCCGAGGGCGTCTGGCGGGAGACCCATGCCCGGAAAAGCCGTCTTCTTCGACCGCGACGGGACGCTGATCGAGAACGAGGCGTACCTGTCCGACCCTGGAAAGGTCCGCGTCCGCCCCGAGGCCGTGTCGTGGGTCCGCGCCGCGAAGAAGGCGGGGTTTTCCACGGTCGTCGTCAGCAACCAGTCCGGCGTGGCGCGGGGGATGTACACGGAAGCGGACGTCCGCGCCGTCAACGAGCGGGTGCGGCGGGACTTCGATGAGCGGCAGGCCCCCCTCGACGCCTTCTACCACTGCCCGCACCACCCGGACTTCCCCCCGCCGGACGGCGCCCCCTGCTCCTGCCGGAAACCCGAGCCCGGGATGCTGTTGCAGGCCCTCGACGATCTGGACCTCGACCCGTCCCGCTCCGCCCTCGTCGGCGACGCGGATTCCGACCTGGAAGCGGGAAGGCGCGCGGGCCTGGCGGCCGTGTTCGACGTCGGAGCGGGGCCGGCCCTGCTGTCGTGGATCGCCGGGCCGAAACGCTACGCCCTGGGCGACAGGAAAAGCCTCGTCTCCGTCGAGGATTTCCCCGTCCTGCCGGAGCCGGGCGCCTTCGCGGGCGCGCGGTTTCTCGAACACCTCCCGGACGTCCTGGCCGCGAAGGGGCTCAAGCGGCTCGTGAAGGCCCTTCGGCGCGCCCGGGATGCGGGACGGCTGCTCGGCTGGGCGCTGGGCGGCCACACCGTGAAGGTGGGCCTCGCGCCCTACCTCAGGGCGATGATCGACGAGGGCTGGATCTCGCTTTTGGCCTGCAACGGGGCCGTTCCCATCCACGACCTGGAAATCGCCCTCTGCGGGCGCACCTCCGAGGACGTGGCCGGAAGCCTCGGCGAGGGCGCCTTTGGCATGGCCCGGGAAACGGGCGACGCCTTCGCCGAGATCGTCGAGGCCGGGGCCGCGGGCCCCGGGCTCGGCCGCGCGGCGGGCGCCTACATCCTGGAGAAGGACCTGCCGCACCGGGAACACAGCGTGCTCGCGCGGGCCCGCGAGAAGGGAGTGCCGGTCTGCGTCTTCCCGGCGCCGGGCGCGGAGATCACGGCCATGCATCCGGGGCACAGCGGGCGGGCGCTGGGGCGCGCGTCGGAGATCGACTTCCACCGCCTCGTCGAGGCCCTTCCCCGCCTCTCGAAGGGGGGGGTGTGGGTGAACGTCGGCTCGGCCGTGATCCTGCCCGAGGTCTTCCTCAAGGCCCTGAACCTCGCGACCAACCTCTACGGGCCGATCTCGGGAACCACCACGGCGAACCTGGACATGATCCGGCACTACCGCCCGAAGGTGAACGTCTTGGACCGGCCGGACGCGGAGGGCATCGAGCTCACCGGCCACCACGAGATCATGATCCCGCTGCTCTGGACCTGCCTGCGCGAGCCCGCGCCTTCGCCGTGATCCGCGCGGACGCGAGCGCGTCCGTCAGCCTCTTTCCCCCCGTCCGGGCCAGATCCATTCGGTTTCTCGCTCGAGCGTTTCGGCCATGCGTGTGTCCGAGGCAAGGATGCGGCCGTATTCCTCCTCGGTGTAGACCAGGAGATCCGCAGGGACGGGACGGGCGCCGAGATCGAAGGGGAGTCCGCGGCGATGGAACGGCCCGGGGGCCTGGCGGACGACCACGACGAGGTCCAGATCGCTTCCCACGCCCCAATCCCCCCGGGCGTACGACCCCCGGTAACCGATCCGGACCACTTCCGGATGAAGGCGCGCCGTTCGAGAAGCCCAGGCGACAAGATCCTCCTTCACCTCGGAAGGGAGCTCCTTCAAGAGACGGGCCACCACGTGACCCCAGGCTTCCTGCCCGAAGGCAAGAAGGAGGGCATTTACCGCCTTTTCCGCCTCGACAAGGGCGAAACCGCAACCAAACCGGGAGGACGTACACCGCCAGGAGCGCAGAGGACGCATGGGCCCACGCACGAAGAAACCGGGGTTGACCCGTGACGCCTCTCACGGGTCCTTGCGGAGCTTCTCGATGAGCTCGCTGGTGCTGAAGCCCGGCGTGAGGGGGGCCAGGACCACCGTGCCGCCGCGCCCCTCCACGAAGGCGCGGCCCACCACCCCCTTCTCGCGCCAGTCCTCCCCCTTCACCAGCACGTCCGGTTCCGCTTCCCGGATGATCGCCTCGGGGGTCTCCTCGTCGAAGAACACGATCAGGTCCACGGACGCCAGCGCCGCCAGGACGGCCGCGCGGTCCTTCCCGGGATTCACGGGGCGGTGCGCGCCCTTGAGCGCCCGCACGGAGCGGTCGTCGTTCAGCCCGACCACGAGGACGTCCCCCTGGCGGCGGCAGAAGCGCAGGTACTCGACGTGGCCCCGGTGGAGGATGTCGAAACAGCCGTTGGTGAAGACGACGGTCTCGCCCCGGTCGCGGCGGGCCTCGAGGAGGGCGGGCAGGTCCGCCCGCGCCACGACCTTGGCGCCGGGCGAGCCGCTTCCGTGAAGGACGCGCTCGAAGATCTCGGACCGGGACACGGCCGTGGTTCCGAGCCGGCCCACGGCGATCCCGCCGGCGATGTTGGCGAGCCTCAGGGCGTCGGCCAGCGGGACGCCTGCGCCGATGAAGCAGGCCAGCGTGGCCATGACCGTGTCGCCGGCGCCCGTGACGTCGAAGACTTCGCGGGCCTCGGCGCGGATCCGGTGGAAGTTCCCCTTCTCGTCGACCCAGGCGAGTCCTCCCGAGCCCAGCGTGACCACGGCGACCTGCAGGGAGATCTCGCGCTTGAGGGCCTCGAGGGCCTCGCGGATCGAGGTCTCGTCGTCGAGGAGGCGTCCGCTCCACGCCTGCACTTCGCCCCGGTTGGGCGTCAGGAGGGTGGCGCCGGCGTACTTGACGAAATCCCGGCCCTTGGGGTCCACGAGGACGGGGATGGAGGCCTTCGCGCCGGCGTCGAGGAGGGCGGAGAGGATCCGGGGCGTCAGGAGGCCCTTCCCGTAGTCCGAGACCACGACGACGTCGGCCTTCCCGGCCGCCACGGCGAGCGCCCGGACGAGGCGCGTCTCGACCTCCGCGTCCAGGGGTCCGGTCTTCTCCCAGTCCACGCGGATGAGGTGCTGCCCTCTCGAGATCACGCGCGTCTTCTTCGTGGTGGGGCGCGCGGGATCCAGGACCACGCCGCCGGGATCGATGCCCCGGTCGCGGAGCGCCTCCCGCAAGGTGCGGCCCTCGGGGTCGTCGCCCGCCACGCCGAAGAGGTCGACGTCGCATCCGAGGACCTTCAGGTTCCGGGCGGTGTTGGCCGCGCCGCCGAGGGAGAAGCGCTCCCCGGCGGCCTGGACCACGGGCACGGGGGCCTCGGGGTTGATGCGCCCCACGTCGCCCTCGACGTACCGGTCGAGGATGAGATCGCCGGCGACGAGGGCCCGGACCGTCTTTTCGTTCTTGAGGGCGGTTTCGAGCGCGTTCAAGACCGCTTCCCCCTACCGCTCCAGCACCATGGCCATGCCCTGGCCGCCGCCGATGCAAAGGGTGGCCAGGCCGCGCCGGGCGCCCTTGGCCTTCATCTGCATGGCCAGGCTGTAGGTGATCCGCGCGCCCGTGCATCCGATGGGGTGTCCCAGCGAGATTCCGGATCCGTTGAGGTTGATCGCTTCCTTGTCCAGGCCCAGTTCCTTCATGCAGGCCAGGGCCTGCACGGCGAAGGCCTCGTTGAGCTCGACGATTTCCATGGTATCGATCTTCATGTCCAGCGAAGAGAGGAGCTTCCGGGTCGCGGGCACCGGCCCCAGGCCCATGTAGGCGGGCTTCACGCCGCCGAAGGCGTAGCCGCGGATCCGGGCCAGCGGCTCGAGTCCCAGCGCCTTCGCCTTTTCCTCCGACATGACCACCACGGCCGCGGCGCCGTCGTTGATCCCCGAGGCGTTGCCCGCGGTCACCGTGCCGTCCTTCTTGAAGGCGGGCCGCAGCTTGGCCATCTTCTCCATGTCCGTCTTCATGGGTCGCTCGTCCACCTCGAAGACGATGGGATCCTTCTTCCGTTGCGGGATGGTGACGGGGACGATTTCGGGCTTGAAGCGCCCCTCGGCGATGGCCGAGAGCGCCCTCTCGTGGCTCATCACGCCGAGGGCGTCCTGCGCCTCGCGGGAGAAGCCGTAGAGCTCCGCGATGTTCTCTGCCGTGAAGCCCATGTGGTAGCCGTTGAAGATCTCCCAGAGGCCGTCGTGGACCATGACGTCGACCAGGGAGCCCTCGAACATGTCCATGCGGTATCCCCAGCGCGCCTTGGGAAGCGCATAGGGGGCGGCGCTCATGTTCTCCATGCCTCCCGCCACCACGACCTCGGCGTCCCCCGCCTTGATCGCCTGGGCCGCGAGGGCGATGGCCTTCATCCCGGACGCGCACACCTTGTTCACGGTGATGGCCCCCGTCTCCTCCGGCAGGCCCGCGTAGAGGGTCGACTGGCGGCCGGGGTTCTGCCCGAGCCCCGCCTGGATGACGTTGCCCATGATGCACTCGTCGACATGGACGGGCGTCGCGTCCTCGTCGTACTGGTAATGCTTTTCCTGGAGTTCCGATTTCTCGTAACCGCCGAACGCGTCGGGACGGCCGGACCGGGACCGGTCGTCGAGCTCGGGCTTGAGCCCCGCGCGGCGGATCGCCTCCCGGATGACGAGCGCACCCATCTCCACCAGCGGGACGGTCTTCAGGGACCCCCCGAAAGTGCCCACCGCCGTACGGGCGCCGCTCACGATCACGGGCATGCTCATGAATCACCTCCTTCTACTGGCTTTCGATATGCTCCTTGAACCGGTCGAGGGTCTTCTGCATTTCCTTGGCGAAGGCGGCGTCCGTGACGGCCCAGGCCATCCAGGCCGGGAATGCGACGTGGTGCCGGTACGTCACGCGGGTCGCCTCGCCCTCGTTCTCGAATCCCCACGCCCCCTCGTTCTCGGTGACCGTGTTGGAATCCACCAGGCTCCACCGGATCGAGCGCGGGCGGTCCGTCTCGTAGCGGAGCCGGTAGACGACCCGTCGCACGGCCAGATCCAGCGCGAAGCGGACGACCGCGCCGTCGTTCCCGGTTTCCTCGACCTCGGATTCGAGGATGGACTTGACGACGTCCTTGTACGCGGGGAAGTCCGCGACGGCGTCGAAGACGGCCGTGGGGGGGGCGTTCACGCGCAGGGTGGTCCTGAATTCGGGCACCGTTCCTCCTCGCCGGGCGCCGGCGCAGGCGCGGGTCTTCGCGCGTCCGCCTCCGCCTTCCCGCCGGTTCGAGGCGGGGCGGATTCGCCTCCCACATTACGGGGCGCCGATGAAGTTTCCAGAAGTTTCCGGGATCTTTTCGCGTCGGGGCGGGGGGGAAATCGGGGAGTGGGGCCTCGAAAGAACGCGCCGGGACTGCTACCTTGTCGGGGATGAAGCAGGACGACGACAGCATGCGGGATCTGCGTCTCGGGCTCGCGGCGCTCCGGAACCAGCTGGTCACGCGGGACGATCTCGAGCCCTTCGTGAAGGACGTCGGGGCGTCCGACCTCGGCGAGGCGCTGTACGAGAAGGGCCTCATCACGGAGGCGGAGAAGGAGGCGCTGGAAGTGATCGAGGAGGGCCGCCGGCGCCGGGGCCAGGAGCCGCTTTCGATGAAGATCCCGAAGAAAGAGGAATCCGAGACGATGGAACTGCAGCCCGCGGCATCCCCCGCGCCGGAGATGGACGACGCGGACCTCATGACCCCCTGCAAGCTGCCCGACGAGCGGTACACGATCCTGGACGAGGTGGGACGCGGCGGCATCGGGGTGGTGTACAACGCCTTCGACCACAACCTCCAGCGCCACCTGGCCTTGAAGGTCGCCCTGCCCGGGAAGGAGCGGTCGAGCCGGCGGGAGCGCTTCCTCAGGGAAGCGCGCCTGTCGGGGCAGCTCCAGCATCCGAACATCGTGCCCGTCTATGACATGGGGGAGCTCGGCGAAAACCTACCCTACTTCTCCATGCGGCTGGTCCGGGGCCGCTCGCTGGCGGAGGTCCTCGACGCCCTCCGGTCGGGGGACGAATCCGTCGAGAAGCGGTTTTCGCGGTGGCGCTTCCTGGCGATCTTCCAGGCGGTCTGCATGGGGATCGCCTACGCGCACGACAAGGGCATCGTCCACCGGGACCTGAAGCCCGAGAACATCATGATCGGGGACTTCGGTGAGGTCCTGATCATGGACTGGGGCCTGGCGAAGTACCGGGACCAGGACGAGATCCGCTCCGCCGGCGAGGGAAGCGGGTCCCCCCTGGATTCGCGCATCACGGCGGAAGGGACGATCCTGGGCACGCCCATCTACATGTCCCCCGAGCAGGCCGAGGGGAAGCTGGGGGAAATCGACGAGCGTAGCGACATCTATTCGCTGGGGACGATCCTCTACGAGATCCTGACGTTTCGCCTTCCCTTCGACGGAAGCGACGTTGGCGCGCTGCTGGACAAGGTGGTCCGGGAGGAGCCGAAGCCGCCTTCGAGACGCGCGACCGAGACGCGCCGGATCCATCCGGAGCTGGACCGGATCTGCCTCAAGGCGCTGCAGAAGAAGAAGAAGGACCGCTACGCCTCGGTGCGCGCGCTCCACGACGACATCCAGCGGTACGCCGAAGGCGCGAAGGAGCGCCTGCGCCGCCGCGAGGAGGCCCGGGAGGCCGTCGAGGAGGGGAAGAAGCTGGCCGAGAGGTACTTCGCCATGCGGGAGGTGGTCCGCCGCTACGAAAAGACGCTGGAAGCCACCGCCAAGAAGTTCAAGGGGTGGGAACCGGTGGAGGAGAAGAAGGAACTGTGGGTCATCGAGGACCAGCTGGAGCGCATGGCCGTGCTGAAGGGGAGGCGTTTCGCCGACGCCGTCAACAAGTTCGTCTCCGCGCTGGAATTCGAGTCCGACAACCGCGAGGCGCGCGAGGTCCTGGCCCAGCTCTACTGGGGCCGTTTTCTCGAGGCGGAGGAGAAGGGCGACCAGGCCGGCGTGAACTACTTTTTGGCCACCGCCAAGTTCTTCAACGACGGCGTGCTGGACGAGGCGCTGAAGGGCGACGGGACGCTGACGCTGGAGACGGACCCTCCCGGCGCGACCGTCCTGCTCTCGCGGTACCGCGAGCGCGGCCGCATCCTCCGCCCGGAGAGGATCGAGTCCTTTCCCGCGTCCGAGGGGGGGCGCAGGACCATCCCCATGGGCTCCTACCTCCTCGAGCTGGACGCCCCGGGGAAGGCCCGCACGCGCCTTCCCCTGCTGGTCCGCCGCGGCGAGGACCGCCTCGTGGAGGGGCGGATGTTCACCGACGACGAGATCGGCGAGGGCTTCGTCCACGTTCCCGCCGGCCCCTTCGTCAGCGGCGGAGACCCCCACGCCCTGGCCCCCAAGCCCCGGTCGGCCCAGGTCCTGCCCGACTACTTCATCGCCGTCTTCCCCGTGACCTGCCGCGCGTACCTGGCGTATCTCAACAGCCTGCCTCCGGACCGGGCATTGTCCGCCGTGCCGGTGGAGCCGGGCACGGGCCGGCCGCTGTGGGCGCGGAACGACGAGGGCGTCTTTGCCCTTCCCGGGCCCGGGACCAAGACCCCCTTCGCCTGGATTCCCGAGATGCCGGTGATCGCGGTGAGCTGGCACATGGCCAAGGCCTATTGCGTCTGGCGGTCCGAGCGCGACGGCCGGGCCTACGCCATGCCCACCGAGGCCCAGTGGGAGAAGGCCGCCCGGGGCGTGGACGGCCGCGTCTATCCCTGGGGCGACAAGTTCGATCCCACCTACTGCAAGAACTCGCGGTCGCGGCCGGGTCCCCCCGCCCCCGAGGCCGTGGGCGCCTACCCGGTCGACGCCTCCCCCTACGGCGTCAGGGACATGGCGGGAGGCGTGCGGGAATGGTGCGAGACGGAATCGGACGCGCTGGCGGGGGTGCGCTCGATCCGGGGAGGATCCTGGGTGAACTTCAGCACGGCCACGCGGTGCGCCTCCCGCTTCGGCGACGCCTCCTTCACCACCTCCTACGTCTACGGCTTCCGCCTGGCCTCGGTCGAGCCGGCGACGAAGTAGGGCGACGAGGGATCAGGACAGCGCCAGCGGAAGGACGATGGCCTTCCTGTCGCCCGGCGTTCCGCGCATGACGACCTTGATCCAGTGCCAGGCCATGGTGCCGATGCCCACTTCCACGTAGTAGTACCGGTCCCCCGGTTTCCCCCGCCATCGCATGATCTGGATGTCGGCGTGTTCCCCCTCCTCGGGCAGGCGTTCCACCGAGGTGGTGATCAGGACCGCGGGATCCGGATTCCCGCCGTCCTCTTCCAGACTCCGGATCGCCTGCATGCGCCCCAGGACGAACTCGTAGGGCCTCTGGGACAAGGGCGTCGGCAGGTTCCCGACGCGGACGTCGGAATAGAGAAGCGGTTCTTCCGCCTTCGAGAGAAACCGGCTGTCGGCGAAGGGATGCTCGAAGACCCCGCCGGTGTCCCGGCCCAGGATCCAGGCGGCGATGACCTCGACGTCCCCCTCGCGAACGTCGCGCTCGGCGGGCGCGGACGCGCAGGACGCGCAGGCGATGACGAAAAGCAGCAGGAACCTCTTCATGAAGCTGGCCTTTCTATCCGGCGTTCTCCGTGGTGGCTTTCCTTCTCCCCAGCGAACCGGAACCCGAGACGGCGCACAATGGCCGGGGGAACATCCATCTACTTGGCCCCGCGTTGATCCAGTCCTGCGAGCGTTTTCCGGCAACGTTCGAGGACCTTCCTCACTGTGGGCCGTATCATGACGAGCGTTCGCTTGAAGTATCCCTTCCTGTAGTGTCCCACGGCCTTTCCCCCCGCCATGCGTCCCGTGACGTCGATGCACTGCTGGAGCCATGTTTCCAGCACGCGGTTCTCGATCCGCACCCGGTCCGACATCTCCGCCATGGCCCCGCAGGCCTCGAGAACCCAGTCGATTTCCTCCCAGGGGCCTCGTTCCACGAGCACGAGGTCCCCGTCCCGCAGGGGCCTCGACAGCACGCCTTCGATCAGGCGGTGGTAGTGGGACATCGCCCCCTGGAAATCCCTTCTCGACCGAAGGAGCCTGGCGAGATGAACGCGGACCATCGTATCGTCCGGTTTGTTCCCGGCCAGATCGAGAAACACCTCCTTCTCCTCCTCGAAGCGCCTCGCGCACCATTTCACCGTGAGGTGATCGTACGCTCCGCCGTGCACGGGCTCCAGGTCGCGGAATTTCCACGTCAGGCCGTCTTCGTCGAGGGTCGCCTCGTCCCCGTAGCTGTACGCTCTCAGGGCTTCGTCCGCCTTCATGCCCTCGAACCGGACGGCGATCTCCGCCGTCCCGATGGGCCCCCTCCATCCCGCGCCCGTGTACAGCACGTAGTGGGCCTTGAAACGCCGGAACGTCTCCTCGAATCCCTCCGGATCCTTGCAGGGGATCTCGTCCAGCCGCTGATTGGCCCGGGAATCCTCGACGGGTTCGTTCCAGTAGCGAACCTTGACGGTGCGGGCCTCCTTGTCCGCGAAATCCATGCTCCAGAGATGCCAGCCCTTGTTCCGCGTGACGGGAACGCTCTTTCCGTCGACTTCCGCGGTGAAATCCCTCAAGGCGTAACGCCGGAACGTGGGGAACCCCACCTGGAGGGTTTCGGCGTCGCCCGTGTTCGTGAGACCGAAGACGGCGGTGACGAGCACCTTGTCCCCCGTCACGACCATCTCCACCTTCTCCCACGTCATCGCCACCGACGTGGGGTCCCCGTGGACGTGGGGACTCGTCCCACCGGCCAGAGGATTCGGGGCGACGTCCCCGAGCGCCGGGCCGGCAACAATCGTGACGACCAGAGCCGTCCCTGCCAGGCACGCCCATCGAAGCATCATGGTTTCCATCCTTTCTGCGGCTTTGCCCGGACCGAAGACCCGGCGCCACGACAGGGCGCGCGAAGACGTCAACGGCCCCGGATCCTCGAAAGCGCCCCGCGCGCGAGCCGCTTCACGCCCTCGGGCCGGGAGACATCGCAGGCGATCTCTTCGAGCACCGGCGCGAGATCCTCCGTCTCCTTCCGGTCCACCAGCGTATCGACCACGCCGGCGAACACGAAGGGGTTCGTCTCGCGCCGCACCGCCTCGACAAGCGTCCGGGCGTCGCCCCCGGGCGCCGTCTGCAGAAGGAGGTGGAAGGCGGCGTAGCGTCTCGCGGCGTTCTGCGGCGCGGGGTCCTGCAGGATCGCTTCCAGATCGTCCTTCATCGCGGCGTGGATGCGCCGGCGACCCCGGGCGCGGGACGATTCGTCCAGCAGAGCCAGAGACGCCCGGGCGATGCCGAGCCGGGACCTCTCCTCGTGCGGCAGGCCCAGCTCCAGCATGTTCACCAACGCGGGCGTGGCCCCGCGCTCCTTCTCGCGGACCAGGGCGTCCAGACAGGCGGCCCGGACCCGCTCCTCGCGGTCCTGGCGCACGCGCTCCAGAAGGACGTCCACCCCCGCGGGGAGGCGGCACGCGGCGAGGTGAAAGGCGGCGTGGGCGCGCAGCGCGGGATCCTCGACGGATTCGAGGATCGCCTTCGCGCGCGGAAAGACGGCGGTCTCGTAGGCGGCCTCGATCGCGGACGAGCCGGGATGCGCCGCGCGAAGACCCGCCAGGGCGTCCATGGCCAGCAGGACGGTCGTCGCGTCCTTCGCGGAGCGGATGCAGGAAGCGAGGTCACCGAGGGCCTTCTCGCCCAGGGCCCGGATGCGGGCGTGGAGGGCCTTCATCTCGGCGGATTGTCCCGCCACGAAGGCGGCTTCCAGGTCTTCGAGAAGGCCGGGGACCGCGTCCGGGGCCTTCTCGCCGGCGCTCGGCTCCGGGAGGCGAGCGCGCGCCGTACCGGAAGCGCGGGTGCCTTCCCCTCGCCGAGGCGCGGCACCGAGAGTTTCCTCCGCGGCCGCGCGGGCCCCGGCGGCGCCGGGATCCCGTCCGAACGGTTCCGCGGCGTCGCCCGGGTCGGTTGTCATCGAGGCCGGTACGGAAACCGTCTCCTCCCGGTCCCCGAGGGGGACCGGGAGGATGACGGAAGCCAGAAGACCGGTCGCGAGGAGGATCAGGATGATGCAGAGGGTCTTCATGGCGTCTCTCCTACTTGAAGCTCATGCCGCCGCCGCCCCAGCCCGAGAGGTAGGGTCGCGTGCACCAGATCGAGCCCTCGCCGGCGTCCACGGCGTCTCCGTCGTTGTTCAGATCCCGGAGCTTCCAGATGCCGTGGGAGGGATTCGAGGCGTCCTGTTGCAGCTCGGCCACGTAGAGGCTGTCCTCGGCGTCCATCTCCACCTCGCAGATCCACTGCATTCCGTAGTTCTTGAATACGCCGGATTCGCCCATGCCGTAATAGTTGCCGTCGCTGTTCAGGTCCGTGAGTTTCCACACGTCCTTGTTCCAGAACTCGACGGTGTACAGGTCCCCGTTGGCGTCGGCCGCGATGCTGGTGAACACGTTCATGCCGCTCGTGAAGACGTTCGTGGGTGCCGCGCCCGAGGACGCCCTTGCGATCCCGCCCCAGGTCGCGACGTAGACGTCGCCGTTCATGGGAAGGGTGTCGTGATAGCAGGTCGAGTTCCCCAGGGGGCTGAAGGTGGAGACCGTCCAGGTGGAAGGGTCGATCTTCTCGACGGAGTACATGTTCGTGCTGTTGACGTAGCTGTAGCCCGCCGCGAAGAGGTTCCCCTGCGCGTCGATGCTCAGGGCCTGGCGGAGCAGGGGCGAGCTCGAAGCGATCAGGGTCTGCAGCTGATACGTGGTGAGATCCAGGCCGTACAGCGCCCCGTTCCCGTCCAGCATGTAGAGCGTCTGCTTGTCCCGGCTCACCAGGATGCTGCGGACGCGCGTCGAAGCCACGTAGTCGTTCCGGCCGGACCCGCCGGTGAAGGGAACCGAATCGATGTCGGGATTGTTGTTCATGTACATGCGGGTGAACGGGGCCACCGTCAGCGTCGCGGAGCCCGTCACGCCCGGATTCGCCTGGTAGGCCGCCGTGATCGTCGCCGTCCCCTTCGTGTGACCCGTCGCCACGCCGGAGGCGTCGATCGTCGCCACCGTCGTGTTCGAGCTCGACCACGTCACCGCCACGGGCGCCGTGGACTGGTCCGAGTACGTCCCCGTGGCCGTGAAGGACTGCGTGTTCCCCGGCACCACCGACGCCGTCCCCGGCGTCACCGAGATGGACACCACACCCGGCACCACCGTCAGATCCGCCTCGCCCGTAAGGCTCGCGTCGGAGACGGCCGTGGCCGTGAGGGTCACCACGCCCGCCGCCACGCCCGTGGCCGTGCCCGAGGCGTCGATCACCGCCACGTTCCCGTCGGCGCTCGTCCACGTCGCCTCGATCGGATCCCCCGTGGATCCGTCCGAGTACTTCACCGACGCCGTGAAGGACAGCGTGCAGCCCTCCTCGAGCGACGCGGAAGCGGGCGAGACCGCAAGCCCCACCGGAACGGCCTCGAGCACCGTCACCGTCGCCGCGTCCGAGAAGATCGGCTCTTCCAGGGTCGTCGCCGTGATCGTCGCCTCGCCCAGGGAAACGGTCGTCACGGTGCCCGTCCCGTCCACCGTCGCGATCCCCTCGTCGCTCGAGGACCATTCCACGGAGACCGGGGCCGTCGTCCCGTCGCTGTATTCGGCCTCCACGGAAAACGCCGCGGTCAGGCCCTCGGGAACGCTCGCAGATCCCGGCGACACCACGATGGATTCCATCACCGGCTCGAACACCGTCACGGTGAAATACGCGCTCACCGCCGGCTCCTCCTTCGCTTCCGCCCGGACCGTCAACTCCCCCTCCTCAAGCGTTTGCAGAACGGCCTTCTCCGGCGACCCCGAAACGGCGAGGATTTCGCCCAGCGAGGGATCCGACACGCTCCACTTCACCTCGATCGTCGCCGTGGTCCCGTCGCTGTAGGTCCCTTCCGCTTCCAGGATCTGGGATTTCCCCTTCGCCAGCGCCTCCGTCTCCCCCGTGACCGTCACGGAGGTCAACTCGACCCCCTCCTTCTTGCAGGAGACCGTGAAGAACAGGAACAGGGCCAGGAGAGAGCCGATCCAAACGTGTTTCGAGTTCATGGTTGATCCTCCATCAAAGCTCGTGACGGCTCATGAAGGAGCACCATTCATGCCAACAGCGTCGGTTTTCCCGTCGAAAGAACCCAACCCATTTATTTGATTGAAGTTAAGAATTTCTTTCCGCTGTGGATCCCGGGAACGACGATCGCCGGAGAAGGGAGGAAATGGAGCTTTTCAGCTACAAGAAAAGAGGGAAGGAGGGATGAAGGTGTTATCTTCAATTATCAAAAGGATTTCCGCCGATCCTCGGGAGAACATCTTTGTGTTCACTGCTTGAAATCGGCCGCCTTGAGGCCGTATTTCTTCATCAGACGGTGGAAGTAACCCCGCTGGAGGTCGGCTTCCTCGGACGCCCGGGTCACGTTTCCCTCGTGCCGCCGGAGCATCCTCTCGATGTAGGCCTTCTCGAAGGCGGTCTTGGCCTCGCGGTAGTCGCCGGGCGCATCCGTCTCCTCGGCCTTCTCCTCCCCCGGTTCCCGGTGGAACACCAGTTCGATCTCCTCGGCCGTGATCCGGTCGGAGGAGGCGAAGACCGCGGCCCTTTCGATCGTGTTCTTCAGCTCGCGGACGTTTCCGGGCCAGTGATGCCGCTTCAAGGCCTTCAGGGCGGACTGGGAGAGGATGAGGTCCCTCTCCTTCCTCTTCTCCTTCTTGAGGACCTCCTTGAGGAAATGGGAGGCCAGGAGGGGGATGTCCTCCCGTCTTTCCCTGAGGGAGGGGAGTTCGACGCGGAGGACGTTCAGTCGGTAGAAGAGGTCCTCGCGGAAGGCGCCCGCTTCGACGCGCTCGGCGAGGTCGCGGTTGGTCGCGCAGAGGATGCGCACGTCCACGGGCACGGAGGTTTTTTCGCCCAGGGGCCGGACCTCACCTTCCTGGAGGACGCGGAGGAGCTTGGCCTGGAGCGAGGGGCTCATGTCGCCGATCTCGTCGAGGAAGAGCGAGCCGCCGTCGGCGTGGACGAACAGGCCCAAGCTGTCCTTCGTCGCGCCGGTGAAGGCACCCTTTCGGTAGCCGAAGAGCTCGCTTTCCAGGAGGTTCTCGGGGAGGGCCGCGCAGTTGACGCTCACGAACGGCCGGGCCCGTCGGACGCTGCCCTGGTGAACGGCCCGGGCCGCGAGTTCCTTGCCGGTTCCGGTCTCGCCCTGGAGGACCACGGGAAGGGCGGACGCGCTGACGCGGTCGAGGAGGGAGAAGAGCCGTCGCACGGCCTCGCTCTCCCCGACGATTTCCTTGTAGAGGTCCCGTCCTTTCAGTTCCCGTTCGCGATCGTGCAGCGTGCGCCGGACCTCCTCGACCTCGAGGATCCGCGTCTGGACTTCCTCCGTCAGATCGAGATTCCTCTCCTCCAGCTCGCGCTCGCGCTCTTGAAGGCCTTCGAGCAGCCGGGCGTTCTCGATCGCGATTCCGGCCAGGTCGGCCAGGGCGCCGAGGAGATCCAGGTCTTTTTCCCGGAACGCCTCCTCGAGAGCCGGCTGGTCCAGGTAGAGGGCGCCGACGGCCTCCCCGGCGCTTCTGAGCGGGGCGCACAGGACCGATTGCAACTTCAGCGCGTGCACGCTGTGGCTGTCCAGGAAGGCTTCCTCCTCCAGCACGTTCCCGGTATGGACGCCCCGCCCGGTCTCGAAGACGCGGCGGGCGAGAGTCCGGCTGATCCTGAGGTCCGCCTCGTCTTCCTCGCGGAAGTTCCTGGACACCAGCGGCTCCAGCGCTTTCCCGGTGTCGATCAGGAGGAAGCCGCGCCGGGCGCCGAAGAGGGAAATCGCGTCGTCCAGGATGCGGGTGAGGAGATCCGGGAAATTCGTCTCGGCGTTGAACTCCTTGCAGACCTCGAGGATGGACCGCAGGGTATGGACCTCGCGGGGCGAGGCTTCCGCAGTCGTCGCCGGGGGAGCGCTTTCTCGCGGCGCGCCCGCCTCGGGGCGGAAGATCCGCTCGATATCGCGGCGGATCCCGGCGTTGGTTTTCCGGAAGGCATCCAGCCGTGCTTCCGGCAGGTCCGAGGCCATCTCCTCCTCGATGGACCGGGCCTCGGTCGCGTGCGGCGCGGGGCGTCCGCTTTCCGCCCGCCCCGCCTGCAGGCAGGCCAGCGCATGGTGCGCCCGCCGGACCAGGTCCCGGTCTCCCGACGCGCGCGCGGCGGTGAGCGCCTTCTCGAGGAGGGCTTCGATCCCGGGCGCGGGACCGCTTTCCCGGGCGCGGGATTCCGCCCGTTGCAGGGCGAGCCGGGCCTCGAGATCGGGGGTGCCGGTGTTTTCCAGGAGGCGTTCCGTCTCATCGCGTTGCCGCCGGGCTTCGCCGGCGGGAAGGAGGCGGGCGAGCTCGAGCCGGACCTCGCAGAGCCCTCGGTGGTCCCCGGCGCGCCGGAGGGACGCGAGCGCCCCCTCGAGGTGGGACCGCGCGTTTTCCCGCTTGGCCAGGCGATCCAGGCGCCCCGCCGCGAGGCGGGCGCGTCCGGCAAGGGCGGGATTTCTCAGGGATTCCGCGAGGGCGATCGCCTCGCGGGCGGCGGCCCGTGCTTCGGCGTCGTCGCCGAGCCGCTCGAAGAGACCGGCGCGGGCGAGGCGGATCTCGACGCCCTCGAGGCGGCCCTTCACGCCCTGGTTCAGGGCCGTCGCGCGGTTGAGGCATAGGAGGGCCTTCGCGAGGGATCCTTCACGAACCCGCACCTCGCCCAGGACCGCGAGGGCGCGCAGCTCGAGCGACCGGCGCCCCCGCTCCCGCGCCGTCTCGAGCACCGGCGCGAGGCCGGCCGCCGCGCTCGTGAAATGTCCCCGCTCGCGGGCGCGCAGCGCCTTGTGGAACGCCTCCTCCAGGCCGATGTGGACGTTCCCGTCCTTCGCCAGGCGACGGGAGGCCCGCTCTCCTTCCTCTTCCGCCTCCTTGACCCGTCCGAGGTGCGCCAGGGCCATCGCCCGCAACGACCGGACCACACCCTCGCCCGGGATGCTGCCCTCCGGGCCCCCGCTTTCCAGGCATCGCTCGGTGATGCGAAGGGCCGCGCGCCACTTGCCCCGCGCGAGGTAATGTTCGCCGAGGACGCGGCGGGTATGCAGCATGTACGACGACTGCCCGAGGTCCCGGAAACGGGTGAGCGCCTGCCGGAGATGGAGGAGGGCCTCGGCGGGGCGGCCGGTCGCGACGTGGACCTGGCCGGTGTTGAGCTCGGAGACCGGGATCCAGAGTGGATGCCCCTTCTCCTGCCAGAACCGGAGGACGGAATGCTGCACGGCGATCGCCTCGTCGAACTCGCCCCGCAGGAGGCAGAAATCGCTCTGGTTCTGGTACAGGCGCGTGACCGCGGCCTCGTCCCCCAGCGCCTGGAAGGTCGCCATCCCCTCCTGGACCAGCCGTTCCGCCTCCTCGTAGCGCCCCAGCTCGAGGTTCACGTTCACCAGCGGCTCGAGCGTGAACCCTTCCTCCTTCCGGTGGCCGATCTCGCGCACGAGCGCGAGCGCCGCCTCGAGGTGTTTCCGCGCTTCCTCCAGCCGGCCCGCCTCCATGGCCCAGTAGCCCCGGTACCGCTCGGCGATCACAAGACCGTGCTTCGATCCCCGCCGGCGGGCGTACCGTTCCGAGACGGCGAGCCAGGTCTCCGCCTTGGCGAGATCCCCGCGGCGCGCCTCGCGGTTGGCCAGGTGGAGGCTGGCGACGGCGCCCTCGTTGAGTTCGAGGAGGGCCTCGTGGTCCCCGATCGCCTCCTCGAGGATCCGAAACCCCTCGGCCACCCGGCCCGTGACGCAGAGCCGGTTTCCCTTGTGCAGCCGGATCCGGGCCGCGTCCAGCGGATCCCCCGTCTCCGCCGCGATCGCCTCGCTCCGTTCCAGGAAGCGGAAACCTTCTTCTTCCCTGCCCAGCACGCGCAGGATGTCCCCGATGTGGATGAGGATCTCGAGCCTCTCCTTTCGCGCTTTTGCCCCCTGCCTCTCCAGGTGCCGATCCGCCTTCCGGAACGCTTCCAGCGCGCCGGGCATGTCCCCCGAGTACATCCGGCACTTCCCCGCCAGCGAGTGCAGCGCCGAGAGCGTCGCAGCATCGGCCTCCCCCGTTTCCTCTTCCGCCAGCTTCAACACCGTGATGCCCCGGTCGAACTGCGCCACGTCCAGAAACCTCCGGCCCGCCTCCAGCGCGCGCTCCACGCCCTGCGCTCCCCGACCTCCCGCGAGGAGATGACGGGACACCTCCGCCAGCGCATGCGCGCCTTCCGCGCCCTGCTCCTCGAGAAAGGCCCCCGCCCGGCCGTGGAGACGCTTCTTCTCGTCCGCCGGGATCCGGCCGTAGAGGTACGCCTCGAAAAGGCTTCCCCGAACCCGCCAGCGCGCCCCGGACGCCTCGTCCATTCGTTCCGCCAGATCCCGGCCGTGCAGCCTGGCCAGGGAGGCCGCGGCCGACGCGAGAGACCGCCCGCCCAGCGTCGCCTGGAGCGCGCGCACCCCGGCCGGCCTTCCCCAGACCGCCATCGCTTCCAGGATCCCGCGGTCCTCCTCCTCGACGTCCCGCAACGATTGATCGAAGATCTCCTCGAGATTCTCCGGGATGGACACCGACTCCGGTCTCGCCGGAAATGCCCACCGGCGGCCCGTCCAGCGGAGATCCCCCCGCGCCGCGAGGAGTCTGACGGCCTCTTCCAGGAAAAGGGGGTTGCCCCGGCTCGCCGCGAAGATCCGCTCGAGGAACGTATCCGGAACCTCCCCGGCCCCGAACATGGACTCCAGGAGATCCTGCACGGCCGTCTCGTCCAGGGGGCCGAGCGGGACCTCCGTCCATTCCGCCTTCGTCTCGGTCGCCCCGAACAGGCGGGAAGCGGGGCCTTCCTTCCTACCCGTTTCCCGGATCGTCGCGACGACGAGCAGCGACGGCGCGCCGTCGCCGGAGGCGGGGGTGGACCGGACCAGATAGGCCAGCGCGTCCGCCGTGCCGGGGTCCGCGCGGTCCAGATCGTCCAGCAGGACCACCGTCGGTTTTCCGCGCGCGAAGCCGAGCACCAGCCGGCTCGCCGCGTCCGCGATGCGGATGCTCTCGGCGCGCCCTTCCAGCGGGGGCGGGGGATCGCCGAGCCCGAGGCGTGCCGGCAGGATGCGGGCGAGGGGGGGGCCGTGTTCGCGGACCCGGGGGTGTTCCCGGCCGAGGGTGAGGACGAGTTCCGTGAGGACGCCGGCGAGGTGGGCGTAGGCGCCGGCGCCGCGTTTCGGGGCGGTTCCGCGGAATACGCGCTGGCCCGCGACCTGGGCGCGGACGGCGATCTCGCGGAGGAAGCGGGTCTTGCCGGCGCCGGCCTCGCCGGTGATCAGGACGTGCTTCCGCGCGCCGCGGCCGGCGGCCTCGTCCAGGAGGGTTGTGACGGTTTCCATCTCCTGTTCGCGTCCGACGAAGCGCCCGGAGAGGACGCGTCCTTCCCGGCTTTCCTCGGTTTCGAGGGGGTAGGGTTTTCGGGTGGCGCGCCGGATGTCCTCGATGATGGCGTTGGCGTCGGGATACCGGTTTTCCGGAGAGGCCTCGAGCAGCCGGAGCGTGACGCGGACGAGATAGGGGGGGATGTCGCCGAGGGGGGAGACGGGCGCGTCGACCTGCCGGGAGAACCGCTGGAGGACGGACTCGACGTCCGACTTCGCGGAGAAGGGGTGCTCACCGCCGGAGAGGAGGCGGTAGAGGGTGACGCCGAGGGAATAGAGGTCCGCGCGGTGGTCGGACGCCTCGCCTCGGAGGATCTCCGGGGCCACGTAGGCGAGGGTTCCGCGGATTTCCTCCCCGAGGGGATTGTCCCGTTTCGAGACCAGGCCGAAGTCGATGATCTTGACCTGGGGATCTCCCTCGGGGCCTCGCCGGACGAGGATGTTCTCGGGCTTGATGTCGAGATGGACGAGCCCACGAGAGTGGATGTACTGGAGGGCGCGGCAGATCTGCACGAGGCATTCGGTGAGCGCCCCGAAGTCGAGGTCCTTCGAGGCGGCGCCGAGGTCGGCGCCGTCGACGAGCTCATTGGAGAAGAAGTGGGCGTCTTCGCCCTCGAGGCGGCCGAAGTCGTAGACTTCCTCGAGGTTGGGGTGCTTGAGTCCCTTGAGGGTGCGGAACTCCTGGACGAGGAGTTCCCGCTCGACCGAGTCGTCCCCGCCCTCGAAGAGGACCTTGAGGCAGGCGGCGCGGTCTTCGAGCTCGTCGTGGACGCGATAGACGGAGGCCATGCCGCCGGTGCCGAGTCGCTCCTGCACGCGGTAGCGGCCGTTGAGGATCATCCCGACAAGCCGGTCTTCGGGGCGAGGCATGGAGGCATGGTAGCAGCGCCGCGGTGGGGGTTCAACGCGGAGGAGGCATTCGCGCCGCGGCCGGTTTCGGTCTGGCGTCGCGTAGGGATTTCAGATTGGAGATTTCGGATTTCAGCCGGCGCCGCGTCTGCCTCGCCCGGTCCGCAAGGGCCTTGATCCGAGGCAGGAATGAGCGCTGTACAACAGCGTGTTCGTCAATATCCGCAATTGAAAGTAGAATGCAACGGTTCGTAGTGAAACACGAAGCCGAAGGCGGAGTGCTGTAAACACCTCTGGTTGACTAGGGGATTCTGAAATCTGACGGCTGAAATCTGAAATCACTGGACGGCGCTTGCCGCATCGAGGCCTGCTTGAAGGTCCCGCAGATGAACATCCTCGCGCTCGAGCCCTATTACGGCGGGAGCCACAAGGCGTTTCTCGACGGTTGGGCCAAGCGGAGCCGCCACGAGTGGACCCTGTTGACCCTGCCTCCCCGCAAGTGGAAGTGGCGCATGAGGCACGCTTCCGTGACCTTCGCGGGCGAGGCGGCCCGGCGCGCCGCATCCGGCGAAACATGGGATCTCGTCTTTTGCTCCGACATGCTGGACCTCGCGGCGTTTCTCGGACTCGCGCCGGCGCCGGTGAAGATCCTGCCGAGCCTCGTCTACTTCCACGAGAACCAGATCACCTACCCCGTCCGGCACGCGTCCGAATTCGACTACCACTTCGCCTTCACCAACATGACCTCGGCGCTCGCCGCCTCCTGCGTCTGGTTCAACTCGGCCTTCCACCGGGACAGCTTCCTCGGCGGCCTCGAGGCGTTCCTCGTGAGGATGCCCGACCACCAAAACCTCGAGAGCGTCGAGGCGATCCGCAAGAAGTCGCGCGTGCGGCATCCCGGCATCGACCCCTTCCCGGAACGGGGCCCCCGCAAGCCCGGGCCGCTTCGCATTCTCTGGTCCGCGCGATGGGAGTGGGACAAGGCGCCGGAGACGTTCTTCCGGGCGCTGGACGGGCTCGCGTCGGAGGACGTCCCGTTCCAGCTGTCCGTGGTCGGCGGCGGAAGCGGGCGGAACGTGGAAGCCGTCTTCGAGGAAGCGCGGCAACGCTTCGCCTCGCGCATCCTCCGCTGGGGATACCTCGAATCGCGGGAGGCGTACCGCGAAGCGCTGATGGAATCCGACGTGGCGGTCTCGACGGCGCGGCACGAGTTCTTCGGGATCAGCCTGGTGGAGGCAACGGCGGCCGGCGCCTTCCCGCTGGTGCCGAGGAGGCTCGCGTACCCGGAGGTCTTCGCCGGAGACGAGGGGGAGGGAAAGGACTCCTTCTTCTACGAGGACGACGGGAGGGATCTCGTGCGAAGGCTCGCGGATCTTGCGCGGAGGGTGGAGAGGGATGATTTGTGGCAGGGGGACGGGAAGCGGGGCATCCGCGCGGTGGAGAGGTTCTCGTGGGATCGCATGGTGCCGGCGTGGGACGAGGAGGTGGAGGCGATGGCCGCAACGCGATGAGGGCTCTGGCCGGCCGTTGCTTTCGATGCGGGTTGCGCGGTACGGATCCGCAAATTTCCGCTTCCCTCTATCTCTCCGCCGCGTTGAGCACGACGTTCTTGATCCGGCCGCCGGTGAGCGCGGAAGCGGACAGGGCCTCGAGGTCCACGTCGGAGGCCAGCGGCAGGCTGTCGGGGATCCGCGTCTCCCAGATGCGAAGCCGCATGGCGCGGTCCGGCGGGCCGAAGACCAGCTTCAAGGCGATCCTTCGCGACAGCGCCCTGTCTGGACCGATCGTGCGGTTCGTCGCCAGGATGCACACGCCCTCGAAGCGCTCGATCTCCTGGCGATGTTCTTCTCGGTCTGGCCGACGAAGCCGTTCTGGATGGACGCGTAGTCGGCGACGAGCAGGGGTTTTCCGGGATGGGGGCCGTGTCTTTACTGTTGACATCGAATTCGTACATTTATGCTTCATGCTTTCCCTCGCGGAGCCATCATCAGATCCGCATGCGACCCTACAGCGTCCTCAGACGTTCCCGACATGGCCGAGGTGCACCGCGCGAGATCGCTCTCTCGCGGTCGCGGCTCCGACATCGAGCCGGCGGCTCGTTGTCGTAGTGCGGTTTTCGACTCAACGACGCCGTGGGACATTCCAACGGCCTGCTGGGCAAGAGTGTGCGAGCATACCGCTCGTTAACACTCGCGGCTGGGCCGTCAGTATGGCGATACGCAGGCGGTCTTGATACTTTTTACTGTTTGCAGACGTTCCGAGGGAAACGCCGTTCACTTGCTTCTGAGGCCCCGGGCACGCTCCAGTTCAACGGATCTTGTGAAGCGGGGTGTGGTGCTGTAAAATGGTATGCGTTCCATGAGGCGCGCGGAATGAGCGTTTGCACGGTTTTTGATGGGATCGGATTGATTTCTGTGCACGATATCTGAGGGATCATAAAGAAACCCCCTCGAAAAGCTTGCACAAGCGATTCTTGGGGGCTCTACTCCTTGATTG
>Ga0180434_10000199_pt1 | contig 93646 bp, 88 predicted proteins | sample SS_ome_7_FD_132453 | JGI IMG/M metagenome (GOLD analysis project Ga0180434, IMG submission 132453) | Hypersaline lake sediment archaeal communities from the Salton Sea, California, USA - SS_1_D_2 metaG | ecosystem: Environmental > Aquatic > Non-marine Saline and Alkaline > Hypersaline >... | reverse complement strand
TGTAAAACCACTTTTAGTATTCTCTTTACAGTGACATTTTGGGCAATGCATATCTTTTCTCCTTTTTGCAGTTTTAAAGAAGAAATTTTACTGAAAATATTTTTGATTAGCAATGCCAAAAATACACCTCACTTGCGTAATCGCTATGTTTACCGAAATAAACAAACTAATGAAACGCAAACAGTGAATTATTGCCGTCATGGCTGTCCTGTTACAGGTGGAAGTTTGTGGAGGATTGGTGCTGGTGCAGCAACTCGTTTAGTGACATGGATGACTGGGTATGATGTGTCAGCAAGAAGCGGAGAGGCTGTTGCTCCTGAATATGAAGAGATGCTTGTTGCAAAGGCCGCAAGATGTGAAGGTGACTTGTATATCAACCACCAAAGACGAATTCCTGGGGGGGGTGAAAATGAAAGAGATCGAGTTGAAGCCATTGAAGAATTACAAACAAGGCATGATAACGAGTTTGTTTTGACTCAATCTGTCGAAGGAACTCTTTTCAAACGTGAACGTCCTTATTCGGAAATTGAAACATTTGAGCAGCTAATTGATGCTTTTGTTGGCACATTTAATCAGAGAGATGATGTTGCAAAAGCATTTTATGCACAGAATATGTTGCCCAAGGTTTTCTGGGATGATGAGAAGTTACGCGAAAATTATCTGAAAGACTTAAAAGAATTGCTTCAGATGATTCATGCTAAAGTTTTTAATGGAAGGGAAATGATTGATTTTGATGGAGTTAGTCCTATTAATCCAAGTGAAGCATATCCTCTTCGTGAATGGCAAGTCTTTATTGAGTTGGCCTATACCTTTATGAGAAAGGACCTCATTTTTAGGCTTTCTGATTTGGAGACTAAGACCGGCAAATATAAAATCACTTCTATGAAAGATATTTGTAAGGATAAGCTCGACCGTGGAGGAAATGAAGCGAAAAATGAAGATGAGACAAGCTACTATATGATGAAGAAAAAGCCTGATGATGAGTGGTTTGAAGACACACTTTATCAGTTGCTTGGTCCTCCGATCCTAGTCAAGAAAAAAGAAGCGATTCCTAAAAGGCTACAACCAGGCTTAGCTCTTTCAGAGTTTCTTAGAAATATGACTGAGCCACAAAAAGAAGCAATGTTAAACATGGACTTTTTAGGTTGGAAGATTGAAGAAGTTCAGGTCTCAAAAAGGCCGGATCAAGATGCTTTCCCAACCGACAAGACCGCTCATACAATTCAGGAAAGATGTGATCAGCGTTGGGCTAAGTCTTTCCGAACAGGTTTTAAAAGTTAAACGTTGCTCGTGTTGTCAGTCCATGGAGGGCAATCAGGCCCGTGTTGATCCAAGTTTCTTTGGGTCCTTGTGAGCCAGATGCTGTTGAGCGGAAAACCTCTTGTAGATTGGACCAGATGGTGAGTTCATAGCCAGCGAAGAGTTCAAATCGCCAGCCTGTAAAGCTCTTTTGGTAAGAGGGGCCGAGTAGCATTTGCATCGTGAGGGCCATTCGGTAGTCTTTGTAGCGAGCATTTCGAATTGGAATGTGTGTTTGATCACCTGGAAGTGGAGCAAAGGTTGTTTCTTGCTTGGAATGGTTATGGTAATGACCCATAACAAGAGCAGTTGAGAATTTTCCTGAGGCATAGAAATCACGTCCCCAATACCAATCAAAACCAGTTCCAATGCGGAGGCCGATTCCCCAGTAGCGCCAGCGGTTCAATATTGAGGTGACATTTTCGGTTAAGTCAAAATAGCGGACGCGCCAGCCTTGACTGAAAAATGCAGCTGTAAAGCCACCAGAAAAACGGAGGCGGAGATGGGGATTATCAAACGGATGAAAAACGCGATGGGCTAAAAGGTCTGCGAGTTTGTAATGAAGGTGAATGCTGCTTGTCGCATGATGCATGGTGCCAGTAAATACTTGTGGAAAGGTTCCATTGATGTAGCGCGCTTCTACTTCTTTTGGCATTTTGACATGATCATGGCCATTGACATGGAGGAATGTGTACTGTCCTAAAACTTCCCAAAAATTTTCAGCGCGGTAGTAACCAACAGAAAAGCGGTAACCGGGATCCCAATTAAATTCAGCACGTTCAAAGTCACCTTGGGCATAAGAAGCAGATGGGCCCCAAGAACGAGACTTCATCCGAAGCGCATAGTCAAGTGCTCCTTCTTGTACATTCCAAAAAATGAACTCTCCATTAAGGATAAATCCCGGTTCATTTTTGTTGAAAAGATTCTCATCAGTTTTAGGTGGTGTTGGTGGGGCTGTTAGCTGTCTTTTGTCTGCAAAGAGAAAGCAGGGGAGTAAGCTAAGAAGGAGAAGACTTTTGAATTTCATAATAGTTATCCTTTCAGTTCATTAAAACGGTCAATGGAGGAGAAACTTCGTGATAGAGTTTTGATGCGATGAAGTTGAGAACCACTTCATTTTCATTATGCGCTGGTATAATCATATCAGCAAAGGCTTTGCTAGGAGCAATAAACTTAAAAAACATCGGTCTCACTGTATTGAAATATTGGGTACGAATGTCTGTAAAAGAGCGTCCCCGTTCTTTTTGATCACGCTCAATCCGGCGAACTAAACAGATATCAAGGTCTGTATCGACAAAGAGTTTAATATCGAGGAGATCACGGATTTCTGGAACAGCTAACAAGAGACACCCTTCAATAATGAGAATTTTTTTTGCTTGGACATCATTTTTTTGCTCTGTTTGTGCATGGGTTTTAAAATCATAAATAGGTTGAGAAATGTTTTTTCCTTCTTTGAGTGCAAGGATATGCTGACGCATCAGAGCAAAATCGATTGAACTGGGATGATCAAAGTTTGTTTGAGCCCGTTCATTCTGAGAGAGATGAGATAAGTCTTGATAGTAGCTATCTTGACAAATCAGGGTGGCATGCTCACCAAGACTTTCAGCAAGCTTAATGGCAAGTGTTGTTTTGCCAGCGCCTGATGCTCCCGCAATGCCAACAACCAAGGCACTTGCGACAAGAGATTGGCTAAGGAAGAGAAGAATAAAACACCCTAACCATCTTTTCATTTCTAGACCTCAAAATCTCGATCCATGACAGTTTTGCGCCCATCGGCTTGAGCTCGTTCAATCGCTTTTTTACATTCTCTTTCGACGATTTCTGTCAGAGCGTGCTTAGCTCCATCAGAGGTGTTCATTCCGGAAGCATTTTTAATAAACTGTTTCACTTTACTGACGACAACTAGTGTTTCTTTCATTTCGGCCTCGTGTTGGTGAATGGTTAAATCACTGTGTTATATCAAATTTTGATTTCATGACAAACATTAACTTGAATACGCGAGTAGAATCTATTCCTTTTTACATATACTGGAGTGAATTCAAAAATTGGGAATTTGATAAAATCAGCGTCGTAGATTTTGAGCAGTGAAGTGATATTGAAGCAGCTCAACTTGAATAAGTTGGGTGATGTAAGTGGCTCAAAAGATACGAAATGCTTAATGCAGTCAAAAACCAATTTTTGAGTTTATTTCAGTATAAAAACTGTGTATAATCTTTTGCCATGAAGCAGCAGGATTTAGTTGGTCGATGGACCCTCAGTCGTAAAATTTTTGATAGAGAGCGCAGGCTTGTAGGAGGCATGTGGGGGAAAGCGACATATGAAAAAATGAGCGAAAACGAGCTGATTTATCGCGAAACTGTCATGAATTTGTCTGGAGAATCTTCTCAATTTTTAGCTAGACAAACCTATCTTTATATTTTTAAAGAAGGGGCTGTTGAAATCCATCGGAATGGGGAGGAGCAGGAGATTCCCTTTTTAAAAATTCCTTATGGTAAAACAGTGGTTGATGGCCACTACCTCTGTAAACCAGATATCTATACGCTAAGATGGGTCTGGGTGAACTCTCACCTTTTTTATACCCGGTTTTCAGTCAAAGGCATGCGAAAAGATCATACTTTGGAGACAATATTTCGACGATGAGAGAAGAACCATTAATTATGGGCAAAAATTGCCTACACGAAGTCCTTAAAACGAACCCGAAGGCGATCCAAAAGATTTTCACATCGAAAGAAAATGATCCCATTTTAAAAAAAGCAAAAGGGTTTAATATTCCCATTCAATTTGTTCCGAAACCTCGTCTTTCAGCAATGGTAAACTCAGAGTCTCATCAAGGGGTTGTTGCGCGACTGTATCAGCGTGCTTATCCTGACTTGAGATCGTTTCTTCGAAATCCAAGTGAAAAGTCACTGATTTTGATGTGTGATGGGATTACAGATCCTCAAAACTTTGGAGCGATTTTGCGTGCTGCGGAGTGCTTTGGAGTTGATGGCGTCATTTTTTCCAAGAACCGGAGCGTTGAAATCACTCCTGTTGTCACGAAGGCTAGTGTTGGAGCATCTGAACTCGTTCCTCTTTTACGTGTTTCTAATTTGGCAGAAACAATGAAGCGGTTTCAAGAGGCAGGGTTTACTGCTATTGCTGCTGATGTGGGTGAAAAATCAAAGCGACTTGATATCTTTACTTTTCCAGACAAAACGCTTTTGATTTTAGGGGCTGAAGGACGTGGTGTCCAACCTCTACTTAAGCGTAAAGCAGATGCTTGCGTTGAAATCCCTTTGTCTGGTCAGATTGATTCATTGAATGTGTCCCAAGCAGCATCAATTCTGCTCTTTAAAGCAAGCGGACAAAAGTAAGCTAGCATTGACATCTAGTTAATGGTGTAACTGTTCCTACGCTATGACAGATGGGGCACTCATTTGGTTGGTAACTAAAAATACTGCCACAAACATAACACCTATATTTTTGAGTTTCTTGTAAATGATCTTTGGTGAAGTATCCCACTTGGCTATAATGGAGACTTTTTAGGGGCATTAAGACTCCTGAACTAGATTCAAACTGTATTCCTTCTTCTGAAAGATAGAGCTGTGAAACATCTAGATAAATAGCATCAAATTTAGGAGATGACAGAATCGTTTCAGAAGCTGTATCTTTAGCAAAAACGACTGATGTAATCATGAAGATAAATAATGTAAGTAGAGCTTTCTTTTTTTTCATCTTTGGCCTCCTTATTTTGTCGAATGTCAGCGCATATTCTGCTGACAAGGATTTTTTTTCAACCAATGAAGTGTCTGAAAAAATTGCTGTTGAAAGAGCTTTAAAACATCTCCTCATTAGATGCAATGGCATGTATACCATTATGGGATCAAAGCCAATAACTCATATTGCTCTGTTAGGAGAGCCTATGGGACAAAAAGAAGAGCGTTATCAAAAGCTCTCTTCTGATCAGAAAAAAACGATCTCTTTTGAAGAGTTTTCTCGCCAATCACATGTTTATCTCAACTGGAATGTCTGGATGAAAGTATGGAAGCAAATGGCTAACCCTAAGTTTCTATTTTGTGTAAGGGGAATCAATGGGTATATTGTTAATGTTCCAAATGTTGTTTGGGTCATCAATAAACACTACCAGTCATTTAAAGAGCTTGTTGGCAGAGATTTTCAGCCTTATGAACTTGTTTTGGAGATACAAAATGAGGAGTCAAAATTCTGGTCTCAGATGGATAAGCCAGAGTCAGCTCAAGCTCACTATCTTTGGGGGCTTCTCTATGGATATGGAGAGAAAAACGCTTTTTTATTTAAGTCTATGTATGAGGGAATGTCAGGTTTATTTGGAGTATTTTATACTGAAAATCAGTATCGGTTACTTCAAACCATAGATGACTATGAGCTAAATGTAGAAGATTTACCTCTTCCTCAATTTAGATCTTTTACTCCTGCAGATGAAGAAATAGAGAAATATCAGAGGGAGCGAGTCATGATTCAGTCCATTTTTCATGAAAGCGAATTTCTTCCGAAGGTTCTTGAGACGATTAATCCAGAATTAGAAACGGCCTATGAAATCAAAGGCCGCAGATAAGCCCTCCATCACAAGCAATTGTTTGCCCAGTGATGTAAGCTGCTTGTTCTGAACCTAAGAAAGTAGCAAGGGCAGCAAGCTCTTCTGGTTTTCCTAAACGTTTAGCCGGGATGTTTGCGATGAGTTGATCGGTTGGAACTTTTAGGTCGTCGAGCCTTTTTGTTTTAGTTGAACCTGGCATGATGGCATTGATTGTCACTTGGTCGGCTGCCACTTCTTGACTGACTGTTTTCATGATACCAATTAAGCCAGCGCGGTAACCATTTGAAATCGCTAAATCTGGAATGGGTTCTTTTGATGAGGTGGACGTACACATGATAATCCGCCCCCATTTTCTCTCACACATAGCGGGAAGAGCTGCTTGGATGGCATCAATGGCACTGCGCCAAAGACTTTGATAACCTAAGTCCCAATCTTCTCCTTTGATTTCACTAAAAGGTCCTTTGGGTGGACCTCCAGCGTTGGTCACGAGAATATCAATACCTCCAAGAGCAAGAGGTTTGGATACGGTTTGAACAAGTTGTTTGCCTGCATTTGGCTGAGTCAAGTCGCACATGAATCCCATCGAACCGGGGATTTTTTCTGCAGCTTGTTCGGCACGGCTTATTTCGCGTGAGGTGACAGCTACAATTGCTCCTTCAGCAGCAAAAGATTTAGCGATTGCAAAGCCTAATCCAGATGAAGAGCCTAGAACAAGGACTCGCTTATTTTCTAATTTAAAATCCATCTTCTCTCACATTATTGAAAAAGATCTATTAAACCGAGTGCAACGCCATTTGTCCATCCAAATCCTTCTTGCAGTTCGTACTCTCCACGTGCAATGGCTGCAGAGCAGTCTTGGACGTTGTATTTTTCCAGCATCTTGCCTGTTTCGTTAAAGATCTGATGATTCAGCTTGAGCCAGCGGTCACTTGCTTCTTTTGCAAGTGTGTCCCTGCCGTAATGAAGAAGGCCTTTGATTGCGATCCACTGCAAAGGGGCCCAACCATTTGGCTTGTCCCACTGATGTATGCCTTGATACAAGGAAGTGGAAAAGCCTCCAGGAAGGAGAAACTTTTCTTCTAAATGATTTCCAACAGCTTCAGCTTGTTCTGGAGTAGCAAGTTGAGCGAAGAGAGGGCTGGCTCCTGCAAGGGACCAAGTATCTGTAGAGGTTTGTTTGCGAAAGTGGTAATCAAAATAGAACTTTTTCTCCTTGTTCCAAAAGATGCGTTCGATAGCTTCTTTTCTTTTGTCTGCTAGCATGGAGTAAAGGCGTTCTTTGTCTGGGTCTTTGAGTCTTTTCGCAAAGTCAGCAAGGGTAAATTCTAAGTGGTGCATGAGACAGTTGAGGTCCACAGGGAGAATATCGAGAGCCCAGATTGTTTTAAAATCTCGTGGATCTTCAAGCCAACGTGAACTAAAGTCCCAGCCAGAAGCGCATGCTGCACGGAGGTTGCGAAAGAATTCGGGTGGATGGCCATGGCTAGCTAATTCACTTTCTCTACGGTAAGCTTCGGGTCTGGGAATATCGAGGTCATCGTAGTAGCGGTTCAGTAGGGTTGAGTTGTCAAGGCGAACAACAGAGCGGGCTGCTGTGTGATTTGTCGAAAGCTCTTCTGCTCCTTGCATCCAAAATCGATATTCAGCTTCGAGCTGAGGCATGAAGCTCAGAACCCACTCTTCTTTTTCATGCTTGAGAAGCATACTGAGGAGATAGGAAAAATAAGGAGGCTGGGATCGAGAGGCAAAATAGACCCGGTTTCCATTGGGGATAAAGCCAAACTCATCAATGAGCGCAGCAAAGTTTTCAACCATGTCTTTGATCGTTTCGATTTGTCCCGAAACAGCGAGTCCTAGAGCTGTAAAGTAACTATCCCAGTAGAAACATTCGCGGAAACGGCCTCCAGGAACAATATGGGGTTTGGGCAGAGAAATAAGAGTGCTATGAGGCGAGGGAGAAACCATTTCCTTTTGAAGGATGTCCCACATCCAATAAATATAATCGGTCATTGAATGGGCCTCGGGAATTTCATGTTTTTCCTGCTTAGGGAAGGCGAAGTGCCTTGTAACAAATTGCTTCAGATCAAAACTAGCTTGGCTTTTTTCTCTTTGGTAAGACTGAAGGATATCTTGCGGATCTGCAAGAGGATAGGAATCGACGAAGGTTTTGGCATCTGGGAAAAGAGCGCTTTTCTGAACGGCTTCAAAAAGAGGTCCAGAAACCTGAATAAAGTTTTCTAGTTTCATAATTATTTTTTATAAATAAAAACAAATAAAGTTCAATATTTTAAAATTAATCTAAATTGTTTTTCTGATTTAATAATTGACAAAGCTGATGAAGATGGAGATAAGGAAGACAGATAGGGGGACAAATCGAGAAACTCTCCCAGTCAGCAACTCAGCAGTGTAGATGGAGGCTGAAATGTCGGATCATCAACCTTTTGATCATAAAAAGGTTAATCCCATATCTCACTTCATCCGTCAAAAGTTGGTGATCAATCCATACTACTTTGTCTTGTTGCTTACTGGACTTTTTGGGCTAAACTTTTATCATGTATTTGGCTTTGAAAAAGATTTAAGTTTTTCACCATTCTTTTTCTTGGCTTATGCGATAGGCCAGAGTTTACTCGAAATGTTGGCATTGGCTTTTGTTGCTAATCTCATTCGAAAGTATCTCCATAAGTCCCTCTATTTCTTTTTCATCAACCTGTGCTTCATCTGCATTTTTATGCATTATGTCGATTTCCTTTTGATTAGGTTCATGGACTTTTCGATTTTCTTTGGCATCGATATTGTTTTAGATGAGACATTAGATAATTTCATTGAGCTATTGCATTTAACGGGGATTAGTATCCATTCATGGATTTTTGCAGGAATTGCTATTGTGATTTTTTTACCAATCATTGCAATCATCCTCCACCATTTGACAGGAAAGCTTGCTCGGACAAAGCCACTAGGAATTTCACATGGACATATGCTTAAAGCTCTTTTCTGTATTCCTCTTGGGCTCGTCGTCCTGGATCTGACATTTTCTCCACTTGTTGAGAAAGAGGATTTTCGTTTTTATCAACGGGTGCTTCCGTGGAAATCAACGTTTATCACTCCAAAAGAACACATGATTCAAATGAGTAGATGTTTAAGGACACAGCCGTCTGAAAAGCAAGCATTAAAAGAGCTTCATTCAGTTCCAATCAGTTTAGAGAAGAAACCAAATATTTACCTATTTATTGCAGAAAGCTTACGAGAAGATTTTATCACAAGTGAGACAGCCCCTCACACAGTTGCCTTTAGAGAAGAAAATATTCATTTAGGTCAAACGCTTTCCAATGCGAACTGTACTCAACTTTCCTGGTTCTCCATTTTCCATTCTCAGTATCCTATTGGTTGGGCGAGTAAAAAGAAAAGCTGGAAGTCGGGAAGTATTCCTCTCCAAACACTTAAAAAGCTGGGGTATAAGATTCATGTATACTCTGCAGCTCAGCTCAAATACTATGGTGTGGGGGAGCTTGTGTTTGGCAAGAAAAATCACTTAGCTGACTCGTATAATCTTTACACTCATTATGCTCCAATAACTGCTGCTGAAACAGATGAACAAGTCATCCAAAAGCTTTTAGATGACCATCAGAAGAAATGGACGCGGGAAGGAAATGTCTTTCTCATTTTTCTAGACTCTACTCATTTTAACTATAGCTGGCCTAAAGATAGGCCGCTTAAATTTATGCCCATTTCAGAGGAAAAAACAGACCTTCGGGTCTCTAATTCGATTCGAGATATCGAACTCATTAAAAACCGCTATCGCAATTCGATTCACTATGTTGACTCACTGTTTGGCCAGGTTCTAGCTTGCCTCAAAGAGAAAAACATTTACGATGATTCACTCATTGTTTTTACTGGAGATCATGGAGAGGAATTCTTTGAAGAAGGGCAGCTTTTTCATGCGTCCCATCTCAGTCGGATGCAGACGCGAGCTCCCATTTACTATAAACTTGGTGATAATAGCTGCGCTAAAGCCTTAGATACTAAGGCGATTCTCTCCTCTCATGTCGACATTTTTCCTACCATCTTAGATACGCTTATTGGAGAAAAACCCTTTTTCAAACTTTTTGATGGTGAGTCACTACTTAAGGAAAAACGCTTACCTTTTGTGATTTCTGGAAGGCATAATGGCGGACGAAACCCTTCTGAATTCTTTATTCATAATGGAAAGGAAAAGGTGATTGCAAAGTTCCTTTCTCACAAGAGAATTCATCATTCAACTGCACTAGAGATTGTTTCTTTGAAAGACTTGTCTGACAAAACAGTTAATATAGGAACATCTAAGCAGGTGGAATCCTATATTCGATCTAACTTTTCGCAGGCAATTAACTATCTTTTTTCGGGAGCAGAAAAATAACATGGAACTTTTGGAAGTCATTGAATCCCTCCCAACTGTTTGTATTCTATGGAAAGACACGCATTCAGTGATTTGTGGGTGTAATCAAAACTTTGCGGACTTTACGGGTGTGCCTAAAGACGAAATAATTGGAATAAAAGATCTTGAGGATGTTCTTAAAGATGATCAGGAGATTCTTAATACGGGACAAGCTAAAGTCGGTTATCAAGAGGTTGTCACAACACCAAATGGAGAAAAGAAAAAAGTCTATACTTACAAAGGACTTTGGAAGGACGCCCAAGGCCAGGTTAAAGGGCTTGTAGCCTGTTTTTTTCCAGGCCCTGTAAAATAAATTCTTTAGTTAGGTTTTAATACTTTTCAGTCTATAATACTTCTGTTTTACAATTTTTAGGGTGTTACTATGACTGCTATTTTAGGAGCCATTCCAAGTCGCGTTTGGGATACAGCTGAAGTCTATCTTCTTCCAAAAAATCAAAAAGAACTAATTTGTGCTGTGACAGCACTTGCTTTAAGTCTCATTCACTTTAAAGCGGCACTTCTCATTGGAGCTTGTTACTTGGGATACAAAGCATTATGGGCAGAGAAGCTCCCTAATCCTCATGACGTCCTAAAAATTTACACTCCCGTACAGTATGAAGAAAGAGATTGGGGACCCTATGCTGAGAAAGTCAGTCAGTTAAAAACAACTCCAGGCGTGATTGGGGTTACGTTTGTGCCGAGTCGAGATGAAAGCAAAAAGTTACCTGTTTACATCACTCGATCACAGGCTGAAGATAAGTTTACTGAAGTTTTTAGAGTTTTTGATTTAAAAGCAGATAAACAGATTGGTTTCGCAGAAATCAATCCTTATACTAAGGAAAATGGATATTTAGAAGCGTTTTGGATAGCAGGAGTTCCCGAGCATATTGAAAATGATCGCTATGGAAAGCATGTGGATAAAGTCATTCTCAATCAGGTGACCAATGAGAAAGGATCACAATACAAGCAGGTGGGAGTTGTTCTCATCAAGGCGATTCTAGAGACGTTTATGAACTTATGCAGCGGTCGGATGATTCTCGATGCTGTTCGAACCACTCAACCTTATTATTATCAGTTAGGTTTCCGTATGTCCAAGCCAAGAGATGTAGAAATGGATGCCACATGCGCGCGTGTCATTCGCTGGAATCAAAGATTTACCAAAGACATGGGATCTCATTGGATGGATCTTCCTGACAATGGAAGAGTGCTTTGGCAAAGAGAAATCAAGCAACAGTCAGTTTTGTTTCAATCGTAAACCTTTCATAAACAAAAAATTAGAAATTTTCTTTAATAAAGGTGTTGATTTGTAATGATGTAATGTTGTAACATTACAGTATAACAAAGAGGTAACCTATAGATGGATGAAGATGGCTGGTGGCGCTTTTTGCAGGTCTGCTTAAAGACAAAGACCCCTGAAATGCTAAATGAGTTTTTTCATGTATTTTTAACTCCAGAAGAACGGGCAGATATTTCCAAACGGATTTTAATTGTTCAGGAACTTCTTAAAGGAGAAAAAACACAACGAGAAATGGCAAAAGACCTTGAAGTGAGTATTGCAAAAATCACTCGGGGATCAAATGAACTCAAGGGAACAAGCGAAAAGTTAAAACAGTTTTTGAAAAGAAGCCTCTGAATTGATATGGATTAAAACATGTTTGCAAGTTTAAGTTTAAAGCAGTTTCAAAAGCTCGCAGAAACGGGAAAGCGCGTTGCTATTTTCAAAGAGTTTTCTTCTGATTTGATTACTCCCATGACTGCGCATCAAGCTCTTTCTCATAGTGAGCCTGAACTGATCATGCTCGAGTCGGGAGAAAAATCCAAAGTTGTTGGACGCTATTCGCATATCGGATTTAAACCGATTGCTGAGATTCGTTCTTATGGCAAAGAATCAAAAGTACGAGAGGGTGAGAATCACTTTGTTTATGAAGGGGACCCTTTTAAACTGCTACGCGAGTTACATGAAAAGTATCGGTGTGTTTCTGAACGAGAATTGATAGGGTTTGCAGGTGGAACAGCTGGCTATGTCTCTTACGATGCAATTCGTTATGTTGAGGACATTCCGGATTCACATGAAAATCAGCGCACGATGCCAGATCTTTTCTTTCAATTTTTTGACCAGAGTGTCATTTTCGACCACTATAAAGGGGTTGCCTTGATTGTCAAAGTGGTCAATGCAGAAGGAGATCTTGAAAAGGCTTATCAGCAAGGTATGGATGAGATTGAAGCCATTCACGAGCGAATTCTCACACCACCAACGATGAAAAAGCGTGTAAACCAGGCAGTGGATCTAGATGTTAAAATCATTCCAGACGATGAACCTTTTAAAAAGCTTATTCTTAAGGCAAAAGAGTACATCAATCAAGGAGATATTTTTCAAGTTGTTCCTTCGCGTCGTTTTCAAGTTCCTCTTTCTATTACACCTGTTGAACTCTATCGGTCGATGCGATTGGTTACACCCTCACCCTTTATGTTTTTCTTTCAACAAGAAGACTTTGCCATTGCAGGAGCCTCTCCTGAAAAGCTTGTCAGCTTGCATGGAAAAGAGCTAGAGCTCATTCCTCTAGCGGGAACGCGTCCTAGAGGAAAAACTGAAGAGGACGACTTAGCAGCTGAGAAAGATTTACTTGGAGATCCAAAAGAGATAGCAGAACACATGATGCTTGTCGATTTGGGTCGAAATGATCTAGGTGTTGTTTCCAAGCCAGGGTCAGTTTATGTCAAAGAATTAGCCGTTGTGCAACGGTTTTCACATGTGATGCACATTGCAAGTTTTGTGAGAGGTGAAATCAATGATGACTGTGATGCTTTTGATGCACTTAAAGCCGCTTTTCCTGCGGGAACATTGAGTGGTGCACCAAAGATTCGAGCCATGGAGATCATTGATGAGCTTGAACCCTATAGACGGGGGCCGTATGGAGGAGCCGTCTGTTTTTTTGATCATCAAGGAGATTTAGAATCTTGCATTGGAATTCGGATGGCTGTGATTCAAAATCAAGTGGCGACAATTCAAGCTGGGATGGGAGTTGTTTACGATTCGGATCCTCAAAAAGAAGCTGATGAATCACGGCATAAAGCAAGAGGTATTTTAGAAGCAATACGTGCAGCAGAGGCGGGAGAGGTATGATCATTATTATCGATAACTACGACAGTTTTACTTACAACCTATATCAACTCGTTGCAAAGCATACGCATGTCAAGGTCATTCGAAATGATGCCATGAGTGTTGACGAAATTGAAGAGCTGAAACCAGAAGGAATTATTATTTCCCCAGGGCCGGGAATGCCAAAAGATGCGGGGATATGTATCGAGCTTTATCAAAAGCTTAAGGGAAAAGTTCCTATTTTGGGTGTGTGTTTAGGACATCAAGCTCTTGCTGAGGCGTACGGGGGAAAGGTCATCCATGCGGGAACTGTTGTTCATGGAAAATCTGCAACAGTTTTTCACTCTCGTAAGGAGCTTTTCAAGACAATGCCACTGCCTTTTCAAGCAGCGCGCTACCACTCGCTCATTGTTGAGCGCGAAAGTCTTCCAAAAACTTTTGTGGTAGAGGCGGAGACGAAAAGTGGAGCAGTCATGGCAATGAAGCATGTCGAGCATCCTTACTATGGACTTCAGTTTCACCCCGAATCAATTTTAACACCTGATGGAGAAAAGCTTGTAATGGCGTTTCTTGAAGTTTGTGAGGGAAAAAACCGTGCTTAAAAAGGCCATTGAAAAACTGATTGATGGACGAGATCTGAGTCATGAAGAGTGTGAGGGAGTCATCGATGAAGTCATCGATAAAAAAAATGATAGCCAGATGGCCGCTTTTCTCGTTCTTATGCGAAAAGATGGCGAGACAGCAGAAGAGCTCTATGGGATTGTCAAAGCCATGCGTAAAAGAATGGTTCCCGTCTCGCTAAATGAACCTGTTTTAGACATTGTTGGTACAGGTGGTGATCAGTCGCATTCAGTCAATATTTCAACGGGCTCTTGTTTACTAGCTGCAAGTTGCGGCGTTAAAATAGCCAAACATGGTAATCGTGCTTCTTCCTCTAAATGTGGTTCAGCAGATGTTTTGGAAGCTATGGGCCTTAAAATTGAGTTATCTCCTGAAAAAGTGGTTCAAGCAATCGATGAAATAGGCATTGGGTTCATGTTTGCCCCTTATTATCATCCGGCTTTTAAAGAGATTGCGGCGGTTCGTAAGGAGCTGGGGATTCGCACACTCTTTAACTTTATTGGTCCACTTCTTAACCCAGCTAAGCCTCCTTTTCACTTGCTGGGAGTGGCAAAAGAAGAATTGCTTGATTTACTTGCCGATGTTTTTCTCAAACTTAAAACGAAAAGATCGATCCTCTTTCACTGTCAAGGGATGGATGAACTCACACCTGTTGGAGTTTGTGATGTTGTTGAAGTGACAGATGGAGAAAAGATTCGCTTTGAGCTAGATCCAGCAAAACTTGGTTTTAAACCTTGCACAAAAGAAGACTTAGAAGGTGGAGATCCTGGGATCAATGCCAAGCTTCTTTTAGAAGCGCTTGGAGGCAAAAAAGGACCTATTGCAGATACATTGATCCTTAATGCAGGAATGGCAATTTATGTTTATGGTTTAGCTGAGACAATCGAAGAAGGAATTGAAAAAGCTCGAAAGGCACAACTAGAAGGAAAAGCGCTGGAGATTATTGAAAAATGGAAAACTTATTAGAGAAAATCATCGCTTATAAACATAACGAAGTAGACGAGCTGAAAGTGCATGCTTCAGAGAGCATTCAAAAAATCATGAAAGAAGGACGTCCTTTAGAACGTGTTTTTGAAAAAGCTTTAAAGTCTCCAGGACTTTCTGTAATAGCTGAAATCAAAAGGCGCTCTCCTTCGGCTGGGTCAATTGGAGAGATTGCCAGCCCTTCTGATCTGGCAGGTCTTTATGCAGAGGGAGGAGCTGTAGCTATTTCTGTTCTTACAGATAAGCCAAGCTTTGGTGGGACGATAGAAGATTTAAAAGCCGTCCGCAAAACTTGTCCTTTACCCATTCTACGCAAGGATTTCACGATTGATCCGATCCAAATTGCGGAAGCTGCCGAAGCAGGAGCATCTGCAGTTCTCATTATTGTTGCGGCTGTTGGAGATAAGACGAGAGAGCTTGTGGCCGAAGCTGAAAGGATGGGAATGGAGGCTTTTGTTGAAGTGACAAATGAAGAAGAGCTCAAAATTGCTCTCCATGCCGGAGCAAGGTTAATAGGGGTCAATAATAGAGACTTGAAAACATTTAAAGTGAACACAGAAACAGCTCTTAAGCTTAAAGAGCTGATGCCAACTGAAATTGTTGCTGTTGCGGCATCTGGAATGAAAAATACAGATGATACGAAAAAAGTACGTGAAGCGGGCTACGACGCTGTTTTAATTGGTCAAACACTTGTAGAAGCGGAAGACCCAAGAGCGCTAATTACTAAAATCCGAGGCGCGGGATGACCTTAGTTAAAATCTGCGGAATTACAGATGTAGAAACAGCCGAATTTGCGGCAAAAGAAGGAGCAGCATTTATTGGCCTTATTTTTGAGCCTTCATCTCATCGCTATGTCACTCCTGAGGAAGCAAAAGAGATTGCTGCCGTAGCAAAACGGTTCGGGGCTATTCCCGTTGGGGTTTTTACAGATCATGATGCACAAGAAATTCAGGTAATTGCAAAGCAGGTCGGTTTAGAAACTCTCCAGTTGTATGGTCAGAAAGCGCGAGCAGCATGTAGTGATTTACCTGCCCATTACACACGTCTTTTTGTTTTGTATGTGGAGTCAAATGGGAAGGTTCAACATGAAGATTTAAAAGACTTAAATCCAAAAAGAGACTTTCTCGTTTACGACGGAGTGGTGCCTGGAAGTGGACAGACATTTAATTGGGAGAACTTTCAACCAGAGGGTTCTTTTCGTTTTTTTCTTGCTGGTGGTTTAAATCCTGATAACGTACAACTTGCAATCAAAATGAAGCATCCTGCAGCTGTCGACGTATCAACTGGAGTCGAAAACCCTGAGACGAAGAAAAAAGACTTAGGCCGCATTCGTCTTTTTATTCAGAAGGTTCAGGAGGTTATATGAAAGGTCGCTATGGTCACTTTGGTGGCGCTTACATTCCTGAAATTTTTGTCACTCCTATGGCAGAGCTTGAAAAAACGTGGAATGCTCTTAAAGAGTCTCCTCAATTTTTAGATGAGCTCTATCATATCTCAAGCACTTATGCTGGTCGCCCAACGCCTCTCACTGAAGTCAACCACTTCTCTAAAGCAGTTGATGGTCCGCGTATTTTTTTGAAACGAGACGACTTACTCCATACTGGAGCACACAAACTTAATAACACTTTGGGACAATGCTTGATTGCTAAGAAAATGGGAAAAACACGCATTATTGCCGAAACGGGTGCAGGGCAACATGGGGTTGCCACAGCAACAGCATGTGCTTTTATGGGGATGAAATGCATCATCTATATGGGAAAAAAAGATGTGATGCGTCAAGAGCCTAATGTTAAAAAAATGCAGCTTTTGGGAGCTGAAGTGGTAGCTGTTGATAAGGGTGGAGCTAAGCTAAAAGATGCAATCAATGAAGCCATGCGAGACTGGTCGCGAAGCTATGAAGAGAGTCATTATTGTTTAGGATCAGCACTGGGTCCTCATCCTTATCCTGAAATGGTTGCTTTTTTTCAAAAAGTTATTGGAGAAGAGGCAAAAAAGCAGATTTTAGATCAAATGAAGTGTCTTCCCGATTTAATTGTGGCTTGTGTCGGTGGAGGATCAAATGCCATCGGAATTTTTGCCGCTTTTATTCCAGATAAAAAAGTGAAACTCGTTGGAGTAGAAGCAGGAGGTCATTCGAAAAAGCTAGGGGAACATGCAGCCCGTTTTAGTGGAGGATCGCCAGGCGTTTTACATGGGACTTATTCTTATGTTTTACAAGATGAAAATGGGCAAATAGCGCCAACGTCTTCAATTTCTGCAGGTCTTGATTATCCGGGAGTTGGTCCTCAGCATTCTCAACTGCATAGCGAAAAAAGAGCAGAGTATGTGTCTGTAACTGATGAAGAGGCTCTAGCAGCCTTTAAACTGCTTTCACAAACTGAGGGTATCATTCCCGCACTTGAGTGCTCGCATGCTTTGGCTTATATCATGAAAGTTGCTAAAAATTATCCTAAAGATGCAGTCATTTTAATGAACCTGTCAGGTCGCGGGGAAAAAGACCTTCCTGAACTTTTTGAGAAGGATCTGCTATGATTCGTGAACTCTTTGAAAAAACAAAACCTTATATTGGCTACTTGACTGCTGGTGATGGAGGGATTGATCATACTGAAAAAATGGCTTTAGCCCTTGTTGAAGGTGGTGTTGACTTACTTGAGTTAGGAATTCCTTTCTCGGAGCCGGTTGCCGATGGTCCAGTGATCCAAGATGCTGTAGAGCGAGCTCTAGAGTCAGGGACGACCCCTTTTCAAGTTTTGGAACTTGTCAGTCGCCTTCGTAAACAAACTGATGTGCCAATTGTTTTGATGACTTACTTTAACCCAATTCTAGTTGCAGGTGAGTCTTTTTTAAAAAAGGCTAAAGCAGCTGGCGTGAATGGCTTATTAATTGTAGATCTCCCACCAGAAGAGGCAGAAGAGTATTTAAAATGGATGCGAGAAGCTGGTCTTGAGACTATTTTCATTGTGGCTCCTTCAACACCTGAAGACCGCATTCCAATCATCTGCCAAGCTTCAACAGGTTTTATTTATTATGCTTGTCGTAAAGGTACCACCGGAATGAAAGAAGGGGTGCCTCAGGACTTACAAGAGAAGATCAATCAAATCCGCCGCCATACAGATCTTCCAATCGCTGTTGGGTTTGGAGTTTCCTCGGCTAATATAGCTCGTGAAATCTTAAAATATTCCGATGGTTTTATCGTCGGATCGTTTCTTGTTCAAGCTGCCCATGATCAAAAAAATCCATCTGAACTGACGAGGCTAACTGCCTCACTTGACCCTAGGAGCCAATCATGATTATTGTTTTACAGAAAAAAATAAGCCAAACAGATGCTTTGCAACTCGTTGAGAAACTCGAATGGATGGGATTTGAAGCGCGCCTTTCTGGTGAAGAAGGAAACTTCACCATTGCAATTATCAAAGGAATTGATCAGCTCACCGATATTAACCAGTTTAAAGAACTGCCTCACGTAGAAGAGGTCTCCGACTTTAAGCATCCATTTAAGTTGGCAGCACGTGAATTTCAACCCAAAGACACAGTAATTTCCATTAAAGGAGTTAATATCGGAGGAGGCACTCTGGCAGTGATGGCAGGTCCTTGCTCGATCGAATCCAAAGAGCAAATCATGGAGTCGGCAGAGATCATTGCAAGTGAGGGGGTCAGAATTTTGCGTGGCGGTGCCTTTAAGCCACGAACCTCTCCTTATTCCTTTCAAGGGCTCGAGGAAAAAGGTCTTCAGTATATGAAAGAAGCTGCAGAGAAGTACAACTTAGTGACAATTTCAGAAGTCATGGATGGAGATCAAATTGACCTCATGTCAGACTATGTTGACATCTTGCAGATTGGAGCGCGCAATATGCAAAACTTCACATTGCTAAAAAAACTGGGAAAGACTCATTGCGCCATCTTTCTTAAGCGGGGGCTCTCTGCAACCTATCAAGATCTTTTGATGTCTGCTGAGTATGTGCTTGATAAAGGAAACCCCAATGTGATGCTTTGTGAACGGGGGATCCGTACATTTGAGACTTATAGTCGAAATACCTTAGATTTAGCAGCAGTCCCCATCTTAAAAGACCTCACCCATTTACCCATTATTGTTGACCCCAGTCACGGAACGGGAATTCGGAAAATGGTCTGTCCTATGGCACTTGCAGGAGTTGCCGCAGGCGCTGATGGTCTTATGGTCGAAATGCATCCTGAGCCAGATAAAGCTGTTTCTGATAAGCAGCAAACAATCAGTCCCGAAGCTTTTCGAGAGATGATGAAAAAGTTGCGCACCATCGGACCTGCGGTGAATATTAAAGTCCCTTAAGTTAGGTGATGAGACCTAACCCCATTGCTATGCTGATCATTCCAAAAACGATAGTGGTAAGGAGTAGCAAGAAAAGAATGGAGATCCCAATTAACTTGAAGTGTGATGCGCGTTTTCCCCCTTGTTGCAAATGAGCATCGATAGCGCCTTTTTGCCGCTTTCTGGCAAATGAAGTCAAGAGGGCCGTATACATTGCAGGGACAATCACTTTGGGAAACTTCACGACAAGCTCTTCAGGAAGGGAAAAACAAATTGCAAAGATAAGCAGAGTGGCAAGTGCTCCAAACCAAAAGGTTTTTTTTGCTGCTTTTTTTTCTCCAAGAACTTTGAAGTTCTGACTGATTAAAAAGCACCCTCCAATCGGTCCGGAGAGAAATGATGCAACGCCGATTTGGCCAATCGACCAAAGTTTTTGAGTTTTTGGGATAGGTAGGGGTTCTTCCATGTGATTCTCCTAATCGTCTAGTTCTTCTTTAATTATATTGAGAAGATCTTGGTATTTTTTAACATTTTTCTCTATGAGAGCTTTCATTTCTGCTTGTCTAACAGGATCTCGATAAGGCGTTACAACAAGGTCACCATTACTGTTAAAAGAGGCCTCAGCAACCATTTGATCTGTAAACCCAATGCCCTTGGCAAGGTCACCATCAATTTGAATAGAAAAGGATCCATCAGCATTTTTTGTGCATAAGGCTTTCTTCATCTTTCCCCCTTTTAAGCACAGAGTTTTTTGTAGCGTTTTTTAAGCTTAAACTTCCCGTATAAGTATTTTCGGAAAATCTGGGCTTCTTTTTCATTGAGTTGAATAGAAATAGGGGAGATCCTTGAGCTTTCTGTAGGATAAAGCTGAAGGTTTCCTTCTTCAAAAGCATAGGTCCCTTTTTCTAAGCGTTGGCCTTTTTGCAAAACCTCGTAAGAAAAGCCCTGTGCTTGTTGCGTAAATTCCCACTTTTCATTGTTCTCTGGGCATTCCCAGCTTCCCAAGATTAAAGTACCAAGAGAAGGAGATTTTAGAGAGAGTGTATCATCGAGCTCAACAATGCGTTTTACAATGGCTTGGTTATGCTCAGGTGAATGGCTAAAGGAAAAAGAGGTTCCATCGGGAAGGAGTTGATTTTTGCTGGTAAAGGCAAGATGGCACCATGATTCCCAAGCAGTTTGACACTTTTGTAATAGCTCTTTTTGTTCTGTAGCCTGATCCGCCCAACGTTGCATCCAGTATGCTTCTGGGTCTTTGTTTGAGGAGCACTCTTCAATCCAAGAATCCAGAGAGGTAAGTTGAGCTCGGTACTGTCTGTCAAGCTGGCTTAAGAGAATCGTTTCAATCATTTGGCAAAAGGGTTCATCAGGAGGTTGCACGGCAAAATCATAGCAATCAAGGTAAAGAGATTCACTTGCTCCTGTGAGACTAACCCAGTAAGAAGCTTTGTCCTTCTCTTCTTTAAAATCAAAAGATAAGACTCCATTAGAAATAGCGTAGGTTCCTTGAGCTTCACCAAGGTGAACAGTCTGTAATTTATCCCGTTCAAAAATGAGCATGGTATGAGCTTCCGTTTCCCATGTTCCCCATAGATGTTTTGCTTTAATAGCTGGGGAAAATAGCTCTTGGTAGTGTTTTCTCAACTCTTGAATGCGGTTGTACGCTCCATAGTTGGACACAACATGAGGCATATAAAGACGTGCGGTTCCATCTACATATTGTTGATAGACATGACTACACTCTAGGCTTTGCCACCGATTCCAAGCCTCTTCTTCTGCTCGAAAACGTTTTGACTCAAATGCACGATACGTGATGATTTTTGCAATTTGTCCTCCAGTTAACTGAAGTTTTTTCAGCTCTCCTCTGGTATTAATGATGTGACTGTCGAGATGTTCTAACACCACTTGATGGGTTTTGTCATATACCTCTTCAAGAGCTTCTTCCATCTCCCGTGCGATGTCTCCAACGTAGCCTGAGCTTTTTGTTTCAGCAGTTGCTCGCAGATCAAACGTTTCATAGGTGTCAAAATGGGGGTAGTATTGCAGGGGAATGAGAGTTGTGAGTAGCACATTCAAGAATGTCACCATGTTGTCCCTCCATTGACTTCTATTATTGTTGGAGAAATAATAGCACCCAAAAAAGATTAAAACAAAGGGAAACGATGTAAACTCAATATCGACCCATGCCGCCAATTTTACTTGCTGCATTTAGTGGAAATCCCTCTCTTTTCCGCTTGCTTTTAGCAAGGGATCCTTTGAAAATCTACTGATTCATCGGAGCATTAATCATTGGGGGGCCTCTTCTTCTTTTGTTAAGTGGATTATTTCTCAAGATGATATGTTTCTTAGAGCAAAAAATAAATCTGGCTTCACCCCTTTACACATTGCCTTGCAGTATAATCATTTTGAGCTAGCAAGATTTTTGATTGAACAAGATTTTGAACTTGCTTTTGAGCGTGATGAAGAGGGAATGCGACCTATTATTTATGCGACCTTTATGGAGGATGCAATGGATTTTTTCATCTGGCTTTTTGAAAAAATGTCAGATTTTATCGTAGAAAAAACGTATCAAAAGTGTTACCCGATCCATCTAGCTGCATGGCAGGGAAACATAAAGCTTGTAGAATATCTTTTGGAGAAAACTCTTCAAGAGTTACTTGAAAGCTAAAAGCTTAGCCAATTCGTGATAGCCGTGATGTTCTGCGACATCAGACGCTGTTTTTCCATGAATGGATGGCTGAGTGATGTCAGCACCCTTCTCAATGAGTTTTTGTGCGACATCTAGCCAGCCATTGACGGCAGCATCTAAGAGCGGGGTGCCAATTTCAATAGGGAATGATTTCAGTTTCACATCATACTCTAAAAAGTACTGAACAAGTTCATGATGTCCGGAAGAAGAAGCAAATAAAAGAGGTGTATAGCCCTCATCATCTTCAGGGTCGACTGTTGCTCCAAACTGAATGAGTGTATGACAGATCTCTTTCCAACCTTCCATAGCTGCAATGTGAAGAGGAGAGCGATTATGCTGGCCTTGGCAATTAACATTTGCTCCTTTTTCTAGATACGAAGTCACGAGTTTTTTAGAGCCTTTGAAACATGCAATGCTTAAAGGAGTTTCTCCATTATTTGCTTGGGCAAGTAGGTCTAGCCCTTGCTCAATCAGCCAGTAAGCGAGTTTCTCTAATGGTTGGCTATGATGAGCTTCTTCTCGAAAAAGACCCGAGGCAATATGAAGAAGAGAGACTCCATCGTCGTCGATCACGTGGATATTAGCTCCTTGCTCAATGAGAAAAAAAGCAATATCTTCAAGACCTAGGTAGGCAGCTTGCATAAGAGGAGTGCAGCCAAAAGCGTCTTTCTCATCAATGCTGAGTCCTTGCTCAATGAGAAACTGAATGGCTTCTAAGTTGCCAGTTGATAAAGCCCAGAATAAAGTCGAGCGGTTGTATTGATCTTTTGCAGCAAGGCTTGCTCCTTGATGAATCAGCTCGAGGGCAATCGTTTTTTCTCCTCTAGCATATGCAACGTGAAGTGGAGTCAACTCATCAACATTACAAGCATCAATATTGGCTCCACTTTCTAAAAGTTTCTTGGTGACTTTAAAGTGCCCTTGTTGGACAGCTAGATGCAAGGGAGTGTCAAGAGTATGAGCTGGGAGATTTATGGGAATTTCTTTTTCTAAAAAGAAAGAGACCAGCTCAAGGTTCCCATAAAAAGCAGCTGAATGCAAAAAGGTGAATCCTTGGCCGTCAATTTTGAGAATATCTGCTCCCCTTGCAATTAAAAGTTTAGCAAGAGAGGTCCAACCTCCGAGAATTGCAAATCCAAGAGGAGTCATTTGATTAGCTGTTTCTTCTGCATCCATGTCAATTCCCTGGTCCAAAAGATAAGTGCTAATAGTCAAAATCTTATCGGGATCGACATCTTGAGCAAGAGCTGCGCTATGGAGAGCATGACAGCCCAAGTCATCCACAGCATGGAGATCCGCTCCCTGTTTAATCAGCCATTTAACCATATTTTCATAGCCATGCCTTGCTGCATAATGGAGAGGGGTACGGCCTTCTGGGACAGTGACATTGATATCTGCGCCAAGAGCAAAAAGTTTTTCGGCAAATGAGACTTTTCCTTGACTAGCAGCAAGAAAAAAAGGGGTGAAAAAGTTGCATTTTGCATCAATGTCGAAATTGTTTTTTATGATATGACGAGCAATGTAGTCGAACACAAGAGGTCGATTATCTTGAATCGTATGACAGAGGAGATTGATAATGACGTCCTCAGAATTTTTATCTAAGTCATGATGGCAATCACAAATGCCTACATAGTCAAAAAACTCTTGGAGCTCATCTTCAATCTTGGTATCAGCCATCATATTCCCTTTTTTGTGGCATAGGTGATTAAGAGCAGCCGTTCTTTTTAGGAATGGGGATGAGAACTTCTGAAAAGGCTTCAATAAAGGTGTTAAAAATGGCTTCATTGAAGTCTTCAGGCAAGTGCTCTGAGTCAGCTTTATCAATCAGAGTCTGAAGAATTGTTATGAGACCTTCTCGAATCTCAAAGCGAGAGATGTCTTCAAAGGTCAGTAAAAAAAGAATCGAAACCCTTGCTGCTTGGGCAAAGTCGTGCCACTTATAGCCTGACTGCCAAAGGCGTGTAATTTCTTTTGAAAACTCTTGGAGACGGTCCATTGTTAGTTTTTCTGTGCGAAAAGCTTTGATCTGCTCTGGACGCTCAGTTCGGAGGGTGATTTTCCCAATACGAGCTTCTAAGGCTAAATCGATAAATGGGACGATAAGGCTTTCAAAAAGGGGATCTAAACTACTTTCTGGTAGGAAGGGCTGCTGCGTTTGAGCTATTACATAGTTCAGAGTGGTGAGAATCGCTTCTCTTTTTCCAAATAGAGTCATTTCAGAGCAATCATGAAGATAATCAATGCAGATATCAATCATAGTAGCATAGTCTTTCCAAGTAAACCCGTTGGGGTATTCTTCATGAAGAATATGGGCGAGTTGAAAAAGATCTGCACGCGATGCTTTTGTTTTTGCTAAAGGGCTGAGGAAAGAAGGGTACTCTTCAACTGCGATGTCATCGACTGTTATCTTTGTCTCTTCTGTTTGAGCTTCTTCAATGTAGGGGATAAGAGGTTCTTCATCTATTGTTTCTGGAGGTAAGTCGTTCATAATTCTCTCCTTAAAAAGACAACTAACTTAGAGGTTTTTGGATTAATTGTTAACCCAAAATTTCGTCGAGTTCAGATTGGTATTTGGGATGATGTTGGAGGTGATTATGTTTGCCATCTTCAATAGGAATGAGATTGGCATCAATTTTATTTTTCAAAAGCTTGAGAAGACGCGTACTTGAATCGTACGGGATTAGTTCATCTTTCGTTCCGTGGAAGATGTGAATAGGAGAGTGGACTTTGACAATCCACTGATCTGTACGGAAGTGATACTTGAGTAGAAGAGGGATGAGGAGGCGAGGAAGATAGGGTTTTTGACGCGGTGTTAAGTCGAGGATACTGAAGTAGGGAGATTCAAGAACAAGCATTTTGGGATTTTTGTTTGAGGCGACATAGGTGGCAATGCCTGTCCCTAAAGAGCGCCCGTAAACGACTATTTGGTTTTCTGGGTAGATATCCATTAAATATTCATAGCATTTTGAGGCGTCATCACAAAGGGCCTGCTCACTGAGCTTTCCGGTACTTTTGCCAAAACCACGGTAGTCCATAATGAAGAAGTCGTACCCTCTTTTTGTAAACTCGCGTGAGAACTTGCCCCATCGGTCAGCAAGATTTCCTCCACGTCCATGGAAGTAAAGAACAACTCCTTTGGGTCGGAAGGTCTTAAAGTATAGAGCATTGATACGAGCCCCTTTTTCTGTTTCTAAGAACAGCTCTTCAAAAGGTTCGTCGTATGAAAAGACATGGTCTTGATCGAGTGTTGCGTTTTGGAAAAGAACGTCTTCTTGGATAAAGTAAAAGTAACCCATCCCAGTCAAGATGATTATTAGGAAGCATAACATTGTGATGGGAAAGATACGTTTCATGGGGCATTCCTACTCTTCGGATATGCGGATGGCTTCTTTAAGGAGGCTCCAGCGGACTTTTGTGTCGACTGGGGGGTGCCCCAACATCCAGTATTCATACATTTCTTTATCAAACCCTCGGTTTCGAGCCAAATCAATCCAAGAATTTAGGTAAAATATAAAGGCGAAAGCATTAAAATTCAATGGGAAAGCTAAGAAGGACTTCCCAATGGAGTCTCCATAATCCATCACAATATATTCGGGGTTTCTTTTACAGAAAGCTTTTGCTTGAGCAATTTCCCAGTACATGGCGTCAATAATGCCTTCATTTAGAGCATGGGAAATATGCCAACTATCAATGATTTCAACCCCTTTAGCTAAAGGAAAGAAACGTTTTGAGATTAAGGAGAAATAGCTGAGATTGCCTAAGATTAAATTTGGATTATTTTGAAGCGATTTAAGGCTGGAAAACTCTGATCGTCTTTCTCTGAGGACAATGAGCACATTCCGCTGCTGAAAATAGAATTGAGCAAAGTTCATCCCCCTTCTACTAGCGGCTGAAAGGAGAACAGGTGAAGCTGCGATGTCAATCACGTTCGTCTCAAGCATTTTCTCAAGATGGTCAAAGTAAAAGGGAATAAAGACGGGGGTGACATTCATGTCACTTGCCAGCTGGTATGCATAAGCTATATCGTAACCAACAAGTTCCCCATCGTCATTAAAGTAACAAAAAGGAGGCAAATGAGGATGATAGCCGATATAGATCTCATTTGTCGTGAAGATACGTGCCATTGTATCTACAATTGACATGCGAAATGAGTTGTCAGGAAGCATTTCCCCATACTTGTAGACTTTTCCTGGTTTTACCTTAGGAAGAACAGTTGCCATTGTTAAAGAATTTCCAATGGACTCTGGTTTGTGGTAGCGGGCAATGAGTTTTTCACTGATAAAAACCCCAAACAGGAGAATGAAAATAATCGGAAAAAAATGCTTAAAAAAATGGGCAATTCTAAAGGTCAGTCGATGGTAGTATCCGAGGAATAAAATGATCGCAAATGTAGTCATACTGGCTACACTGAGTAGGACTTGAAAATTTTGGGTGATAATAGATGTTTTATCAAAAAGCAGAAGTGCGGTGTTGGGGAATCCCAGCTTTTCAATTAAAAAGCTCACAGAATTGATAGCGAGTTCAGGTCCTCCAAATGACATGGGTATTGTGAGGAGGCTGACAAGGATTTGGTCTAGCCAATCGAGTCTTAACCCATAATAGTAAGAGAGAAACATGATAAAAAAGAGAATCAGTAAGTTGCCAACTTGAGTGAAAGTATAAGTCAGAGGAACAATCATTTGTGTTGTGTTATGGATCTCTTTGTCTTTGATCTCAAACTTATCGGCAAGCTTTCTTACGCACTGATTGAGAAAGGGGATTGCAATACTTGGTGAGCCAATGACAAATGCTATGAGACACGTTGTTCGAAATTCACTGATGATTTCTCGGTATTTTAAAGGGGTACAAGCTTGCAAAAGAGCAGGAAGAGCCCAAAAGGTAAAAATGCCAACAAGAATAATCAGAGGGAAGATAAAAAATCCAAATTCGAGCGTGTCAGAAAAGAACACATTCCCTGTCACGTTGGCAAAAATAGCAGCCACCCCAAAAGGAGAAATGATTGTAATCCCTTGGAGGACTTTTTCAATTGTGTTGTTGATTCTTTCTAGAAAAGAGATCAGAGGCTCTTTATGAGTGAGGTGCATGAGAGCTATCCCCATGATAATTGCAAAGATCGCAATTGCAGGGATAATATTGTTGGCTAAGTCATAGATGGGGTTTTGGGGAACAAGATAGCTTAAAAAGCTTCGTTCAAACTTTGAATGGACTTTTGAGGCATCGAAAACAATTTCCATTTTTGGGAATAAATTGTTCATGAGGAAAATCGCAAGAAAAATAAGCGCCCAAATAAAAAGAAGAAAAATCCATCCTTTTTTAAAAAGGTGGCGAGCAACTGCCGGAGATGTGGAGCCGAGGCCATGAATAATAGATGAGGGAATATAAAGAAGGACTACCATTTGGATAAACATCACAAAAGCAGTTCCAACTGGTTCAAAAATGGAGCAGATCGGCCCGAGAGTGATCCCTAGGATTGTTCCAACGCAAATCGCGATGAGAATTTGAAGGGGAAGGCTAATCCGCACACGCATTAGAGGATGATGTAACCAATTTGTTTCATCACTCCTAGCTCATTCCAAACTTCATTGATATGAGTGATTTTACCTCCTTCAATGGTGAAAATCGAAAAAACCTTAATAATCACAGGTTTATCAGTTGCTTCTACACCTAAGAAAGAGCCTCGTTGCACTCCTGTCAATTGGACACGAGCTAAAACTTTGTTTCCATCCGCCATCATTTCTACAATTTTGATTTTCAGGTCAGGAAAGGCTTCATGCAGGGCTTTGAGGCGGACCTTCATATTTTTACTAAAAGCATCATACTTGCTGTATGCAGAGTCAAAAACAACAGTCGAATCTTGAACACCATAGTTAGCTCTAAGTAGCTCATCTAGAGTGCGTGCATCATTCTTCTCAAAGGCTTGGTAAAACTCTTGAACAATTTCCTTATTATCTGTCAGAGGGTTAGTTCCTCCTCGGGGTGTGACAATATAGGAAATATCAGGCTCTTCAGCAAAAGCGAAGAGAGGGATGAAAAAAAGCAAAAGCCACAATTTTCTCATTAGGAGATATCCTCATCATAATTCTTTCTTTTTTCCTTTTCGCATAATCTTTTTTTTACTTAAAGAGAGATTAGAGATTGAGGTTAATAAGGTTTTGCATGTACGAATATCACCATTTAGGCATCCCAACGACGGATTCTCACGAAGAGGAAGAATACGTTCCCGATTTCAAGATGTATACATGGGGCTATGAAACGAGTGAATTTCATATTCAGTGGATGCGTTTTGATGAAGACTGTGATCTTCATCCTTTAATCAAAACAGTTCCTCATGTTGCTTTTAAAGTAGCAAGTCTGAAAGAGGCTTTAAAAGGTAAGAAAGTCATTCATGGACCATCTGAACCGCTCAAAGGGTTTCATGTAGCTTTTATTGAAGAGGGAGGAGCTCCTATTGAGTTTATAGAGACCAACCTTTCTGAAGAAGAACTGCTTGTTCTTGCCAAGAAAAAGAGAGCTCCATCATAAGTTCGATTTGCAGCTTGCAGGACAAGGCTTAAGCGTCCAGATCAGCCATTTAGAAAGATTATCCATGAGAACAGAAGTAGGAAGGTTCTGCCCTCCTTCTGGGCCAATGGTCTCAATTGAGAAGGAGATGGGAAGTCGGGCTTTTAAAATAGACTCTTGGTAACCAACGTAAGGTTGAGAAGAAACCACGAGGGTATGCCCTGGAGTTGGATCCATCTCTAGCCAAGCAAAAACAGTACTTTCAGTTGTGGCGCGATCACGTCCAGGTGCTGGAGGTGAATTGACGATGGTGAGACGCACCGATTTAAGCTCAGCTGGCATGGGCGTTTCATTCCAAACTAAAGTCATCATTTCTGTTTCGGACTGAAGGTTGGGACAATTTTCAGAAGGACGAAGGGCTCTTTTCCCAGTCAACAAAACAACCTCGTCAAAACGAATGCCACGCTTCCATTCTTCGACTAAGAAGTCGATCCTTTTTTGAACTGCGGGGCGTAGAGCCCCTAAAATAACGGCATAGTTGTAATGTTTTTTAGAAGCTCGAACCGTGGCAAAGCACCCGAGGTCTTCAAGAAGGGGCATTAAGGTTTCACGCTGATGATCAAACCGGTGTTCAAAGGTCCAGCGGTCTCCAGACTGATGGCACTTTTCGCGTAGCTTTTCTGCAACGGTTGTTAAGGAGGAGTCGGAGGGAATTTCAAGCGTTTCGAGAATAGCTACTAGGGGCTCTGCAAGCTTATTGTCATCTGTTATCAGATGGGAAAAAGCTGAAGTGCAGGCAAGAACGAATAAAAAGGTTAAAGCTCTAAACATAGGCAAAATTATGCCTAAGCCATGTAACTTTTGGCAAGCTCTTTAAAGGCCTTTACTTGCTCCTCTTCCCAAGATTTAGGCATCCCTCGTTCTTTTGCAATGAGGCGAGCGACTTCAGGAGCAACTGCGGCTGCAATTTTGGCGTCGATGAGTAGGCTTCGTGTGCGTCTTGATAGGACATCTTCGACGGTGCGAGCCATTTCTTCTCGGACAGCCCAAATCACTTCTCCTTTGAAATAGGGGAGGCGATTGCTGAGCAGCTGTTTGTAAGAAGGATCTTCTTCTAGAAGTTTTTCTAATTTGACTCGGTCTGATCCATACGCACTCCATGGGTCTAGAGGATCAATGTTGTCGTCCCATCCATGGAGTTGAAGCGATATTGTTCGACAGGGGTATTCTGTTAAATTGCCAACGACAATTGCCTTATCAATGACGTCTTCTGCCATTTTGCGGTAGGTTGTCCACTTTCCACCTGCGATGGTGACAAGTCCAGAATCGGAAACGAGAATGGAATGGTCACGCGATAGAGCGGCTGTTTTTTTTCCTTGATGAGCAATGAGGGGACGTAGTCCTGCAAAAACACTAAGAATGTCACTTCTTTTAGGTCGTTTTGCAAGGTATTGACCCGCATGTTTTAAAACAAACTCGATTTCTTCTTCGAGAGGTTTGGGCTCTAAACTTGGGGTATTAACAAGCGTGTCTGTTGTTCCTACTAAAATACGATCGTGCCAGGGAACCATAAAAAGAACGCGACCATCTTCTGTATGAGGGACAAGTATGGCTGTTTCACTTTCGAGAAAGTGTTTTTCTAATACAATGTGAATCCCTTGACTTGGTTGGATAATCGAAGGAGCATTCGGTTTATCAAGATGTCTGATTTCGTCAGAAAAAATGCCTGTTGCATTGATGATAACCTTTGCTCGTAGTTCCCTTTTTTCTCCCGTTTCTTGATCTTCTGCCACAACACCTATGATATGCTTGTTCTCTTTCAAGACGCTTGTAACCTTCATGTAGTTGAGAGTTGTAGCTCCGTGGTCAACAGCTGTCTGAGCTAGAGAAAAAGCGAGTCTTGAGTCATCAAATTGGCCATCGTAATACACTGTGCCTCCACGCAGTCCCTCAGGCTCTAAATTTGGCAATGCACCCAGCGTTTCATCTCTTGAAAGGTGTTTAGATGGTTCAAGCCCCAACTTTCCAGCAAGCATATCGTAAATCTTAAGGCCAATGCCGTAAAAAGGGCCTTCCCACCACTTGTAACTAGGAACGAAAAAAGCGCGATGGTAAATTAAATGGGGTGCATTTTGACAAAGGCGTCCCCGTTCCCTCAGAGCTTCAAGAACAAGAGCGATATTACCTTGCTGCAAATAACGCAAGCCTCCATGAATCAACTTGGTGCTACGTGATGATGTTGCCTTTGCAAAATCGTGTTGTTCTAAAAGAAGTGTCCGGTAACCTCGTGAGGCTGCATCGACTGCAGCACCAAGACCTGTAGCGCCTCCTCCAATGATGAGAACATCCCAATCTCCCTCATTAAGTGTTTTGAGCATGGTTTCTCTTTTCATGATTGACCCCAAGTTTGTAGGCATTGGATGGCTTTTTTCCATTGTTTTTTTCGCTTCTTGAGTATTGATTCATCGAGCGATGGCTGAAATTCTTGCTCTTTTTTCCAGAGCTTTTGAATTTCTTCTTGATCTTTCCAATAGCCGACAGCAAGTCCAGCTAAAAAACAGGCTCCTAAAGCTGTCACTTCTTTCCATTTTGGACGAATAAGAGGAATATTTAAGAGGTCTGTTTGGATTTGCATGAGTAAGTTATTTTCTATAGCCCCTCCATCAACACGTAGCTCTTCAATTTCTGTTTCTTCTTGCATCACCTCAATGACATCAGCAACTTGAAAAGCAATACCTTCTAAAGCTGCGAAAGCAATGTGAGCCTTTGTTGTTCCTCGAGTAAGCCCCATAATGATACCTCGTGCATCTGGATCCCAGTAGGGAGCTCCTAAACCAGTAAAAGCAGGCACAAAAACAACGCCTTGAGAATCGACAGCTTGTCGTGCGAGAGCTTCTACTTCGTTGGAGTTTCTAATGACTCCTAAGTTGTCTCTCAGCCATTGAATCACTGCTCCACCAATGAAGACACTTCCTTCTAAAGCATATTTTGTTTCATTACCAATCTTATAGGCAACAGTTGTTAGCAGGTGGTTTTTCGAATGGACAGGTTTATTCCCCGTATTCATTAAAATGAAGCAGCCTGTTCCATAGGTTGCTTTCCCCATGCCTTCATTAAAGCAAGACTGGCCAAAAAGAGCAGCTTGTTGATCTCCCGCAATGCCTCCAATAGGAGTCGCTGTTGAGCAAACATCTCCAGAGCAGTCGCCATAAACCTCGCTTGAGTTTTTAACCTCTGGCAACAAAGCACGAGGGATTGTCAAAATATCGAGGAGCTCTTCATCCCACTCTCCTGTATGGATATTATAAAGGAGAGTTCTTGAAGCATTTGTTGCATCTGTCACATGTTGGCGTCCTTCAGATAACTTCCAAACAAGCCAAGAGTCAACCGTACCAAAAGCAAGCTCTCCTTTTTCCGCTCGAGCTCTAGCATGCGGGACGTTATCGAGAATCCACTTTAACTTTGTTCCAGAAAAATAAGGGTCGAGGAGAAGCCCTGTTTTTTCGTGAAAGAGAGGTTCGTACTCATTTAACTTAAGTTTTCGACAGATGTCAGCTGTACGTCTATCTTGCCAGACAATAGCGTTGCAGATAGGACGAGATGTTTTGCGATCCCAGACGATTGTTGTTTCTCGCTGGTTAGTAATTCCAATTCCAGCAATATCACGCATGTTGAGATGTGCTGTTGCTAGAGCTTCTGCCACGACCGCTGCTTGTGAAGACCAAATTTCAGAAGCATCGTGCTCTACCCAACCAGGTTTGGGAAAGATCTGTCGAAATTCTTTTTGAGCCATTCCAATGATGTTTCCCGAGTGATCAACAATGAGAGCGCGTGAGCTTGTTGTGCCCTGGTCTAAAGCTAAAATATACTTCATCTTCTTAAGATGCCTCCTCACTTGTACCTTTTCACTGAAATCTGCTATATGTCAACATATTATTTTCAAATGAGAGACCACTATGACGATTTTCTGGGGAGAATTTATTGGAACCTTACTGCTGATTTTGCTTGGAAACGGATCAGTTGCCAATGTTCTTTTAAAAAAATCCAAAGGAGAAGCTTCAGGTTGGATTGTTATTACGACCGCTTGGGGATTTGCTGTTGCGATGGCTGTTTATACTATTGGATGGGCGACAGGAGGGCACATCAATCCAGCTGTGACTTTTGGATTTGCGCTTGCTGGTAAAACACCTTGGAATATCACACCCATTTACTTTTTGGCGCAGCTTTTAGGAGCAATGGCTGGCTCTTTACTTGTTTGGTGGACCTATCATGCCCACTTTGAAAAATCAGAAAACAAAACGTATAAACTGCTCATTTTTTGCACACAGCCAGCTATTCGTAGAATTTCGTGGAATTTTGTAACAGAAGTAATTGCTACAGCCGTTCTTCTTGTTGGAGTTCTTGGGATTTTTAATTATCACAATGGACTCGGGTGTGGAATGGGACCCTTTGCCGTTGGACTTCTCGTTTTTAGTATTGGCCTTTCTTTAGGTGGTCCAACGGGATTTGCCATTAATCCTGCTCGTGATCTTGGTCCAAGAGTGATGCATGCTCTTTTACCGATTCCTGGAAAAGGTGATTCGGATTGGGATTATGCTTGGGTGCCAATTTTAGGCCCCCTCATTGGATCCGCTATCGGAACTTTAATTTACATGTACATTGTGAAACCTCTCATACCCTTGGCAGCTTAAATGGTTTGGCTAACGCTAACAGCTTTTTTCCTACTTCTCATTTCATGGGTGACCAAAAAGCTTCATCAGACTCTAGGCTTACTCACACTCCTTTGTCTTATTTTTGGGATTGCGCTTGGTTATTTTCATCAAATCCCTCCTCTCAACGTCATCCGATCCCTTTCCGAAGTCCCACTCATTCTCTTTCTTTTTATTGATGGGATCCGACTTCACTTCCCAAAAATTGTTCATTATCATCCAGAAGCCTTTCGTCAAATGACACTTGGTTTTTTCATTCAGGCTTTTTTAGGCACAATTCTTGCTCACTACTTTTTAGGAGTTTCATGGATGAGCTCTAGTTTACTTGCCTTAGCGTTGGCAACAATTGATCTCAAAGCAACTCCTATGCCAATTGAAACTAAGAGAATCCCACCACGTATTTCACAAGTTCTAAACCTTGAAACATCAGCAACACCAATTCTATCTATTTTTCTTTTCATGCTTTTCAAAAGTGGCTCGATCGTAGGCCTTCTCATTCCTTTACTTCTTGGGTTTGTCTTAGGTATCTGTATCATTTACCTCACACGCATCGCTCTTAAAAGTCATCTTGCGCATCGTCCTTTTCTCATCAGCAGTCTTTTTGTTGCACCTTTTGCTCTTTTTTACTTCTGTGAAACGATTTATTGGAATGGTTATATGGGTGTCATAGCTCTCGCTCTAACGCTTGGACATATGGGGCGCTCTTTATGCGATGGGCTATTTGATTTTGGAAGAAGGCAAGGCCGCTTACTTTTTTTCTTATTTATCATCCTTTTTGGTTGTCAGATTTTGGGGTCTCTAGCACATTCACTGACTGTAGAGATGATTTTATATGCGGCGATTTCTCTGTTTGTGATTCGCTTTATTGGGGTGTTTGTTAGCTTTTTAGGAAGTAAGTTCCAATGGAAAACAGTACTATTTTGCTCTTTTTTTGGCCCACGTGCCCTAGTGCCAGCAGCTCTTGCTCTCCTGGCCCTCCCTTATGATTTGCAAGTTTATGCAACGCTCTATGGAGCCGTCCTTCTCTCTCTGATTTTGCACACGCTATTTTCTTTTTCCGTCACTTATTGGTACAGCCAGGTGATACAAGAAACAGGAAAGACAGAGTTTCTCCCTACAGTTTCTTTTCCAAACTAAAGTCAAAAATAATTTTCACCAATTTTTCCTTGCAGAGACAAGACTTTGTATAGGAAAATAGAGGTTATGACACATCAGTTAACACGTTACTTTTCTTCAGGCATTAAACGATTTTTTTCAGGGATTTTCTTGAGTCGAATCAGTGGGCTCGGAAGAGATCTTGTGATGGCTTACTCTTTTGGTGATCATCCAACGGTTGCAGCTTTTATGGTCGCGTTTCGTTTTTCTAACCTTCTACGTCGTTTTTTTGGTGAAGGACCACTCCAATCAGCATTTATTCCTCAATTTGAAGAACTTCGTGCGCGGGATACAGAGCAAGCTTACGCTTTTTTTCGTAGGCTGACTCTTCTGTTAATAACAATTTTAGTTGGGTTGATTGTGTTTGTTGAAGGAGGGCTGGGAGGAGCCTTGCATTTCTTGAATCTGTCAGCTGGTAATCGAGAGATTTTGTACTTGACAGCTGTCTTAATGCCTTGCTTACTGTTCATTTGCCTTTATGGGATCAATATTTCTGTTTTACAGTGCCACAATGCTTTTTTTGTCCCAAGTGTTGCGCCCGCAGTTTGCAACTTAGCTTGGATAGGAGGGGCTCTTTATTTAAAAGGATGGGTACCAGAAACCGCTATGCCGACACTTGCAAAGTGGGTAGTCGTTGGGTTTTTCTTACAATGGCTTGTTACGGTTCCACTCATTTGGCGAAGAGTGTCAGGAAGTTTAAAAAAGTGGATGCAATGGAAAATGCACCCGGAGGTCAAACAGTTGGCTAAATCGTTTAGTTTGGGAGCTCTAGGGGTAGGAGCTGTGCAGATCAATGCATTTCTAGATGCGATTTTTGCACGGTGTGCAGATGTGCGAGGTCCCGTTTATTTATGGTATTCAATCCGGTTTCAGCAGCTTGCTTTAGCGATCTTTGGAATTGCTGCAGTTAATACACTTGTTCCTCTCTTATCACGTAAAATTAAAGAGAAGCAAATAGAAGAGGGAAAGGAAATTTTTTCATTTGGAGTGCGTCGCATTTTAACAGTGATGCTTTGCTGCACACTAGCTATTTTTACTTTAGGCTACTTAGCCATTGATCTTGTGTATGGGAGAGGAAGCTTTTCACCGCATGCTGTCAACCAAACAACATATTGTTTTTGGGCCTACAGTTTAGGGCTCATTCCAGCAGCTCTCATCATGCTCTATTCAGCGGTTTTTTATGCCAAAGGCAACTTTCGTACGCCAACTGTTGTAGCGGGAGTCACGGTGGGAATCAATATTGTTTTGAATAGCTTGTTTGTTTTTGGTCTGAAGTTAGGCCCAATGAGCACAGCATTAGCAACGAGTATGGGTTCCTGGGCAAACTACCTCATCTTGCAGCGTCTTTTGGCTAATCGAAAGTGGAGTTCACAGTATACTCTATCTGAGTTTATTCCTCTTTTAGTAGGCGGGGTTTTAGCATCATTGGTCGCTTTTGGAGTGTCTTTGTTGACTGCAGAGCACTTGTCTCTCTCTTCAAAAACTCTGACACAATTGATGCAATTTGTTCTCCCAGCTGGAGCTTTTGTCGTCGGGCTATTTGCCTATGCTCGGGCATGGAAAAATAATGACTTGCTTACTATCTTTCGCGCTTTCCTGGCAAAAGGATAACTTTGTTTTTGGAAATTGGTATTAATCACTCTTTTCTCTATGATATCTTGATATTTTAGGGAGGCTGTTATGTCTGGAATCACATTTGCACAAAAACCCTTAATTCATATGGGCGTTGGGTACGTTCTTGCTGAGATGATGCAAACGGTCAGCTTGCAAAATTATACAGCAAGTAAAGTTGCTTTTTTAGCTTCTGGTCTGGTGGCTGGAGTCATCGATACCACTTATGATAGGCATACAGGGCTAGATTATAAGATGGCCTCATGGGTACATCAAACATTTAATAATGGTCGCATTGACCCGAATAGTAAAAAGACGCTTCTTGCGGCAGCTTTAGCTCTTTCATTTTTTTCAAACTTGGTTTTGTTTGTTGCAACAAGATCATACCGCTCAATGACAAATGTTTTCATTATGACAGGACTGAATTTTGTATCAGGAACAGCGCTAACGGAACTCTTAAAGAGTAAGCATATTATTAGCTAGAGAAAGGCCTGCCTTTTCAATAATCGCCCCACCAAGGCAAACAGGACCATCATAAAAAACGATGGATTGACGAGGGGTGATCGCGCGCATGGGCTCAGAAAAAGTGACGTGCACTCTTCCCTCCTCAATAGACTGAATGATACAAGGCTGCTCGACCTGCCTGTAACGAATTTTTGCTTTGCATGAGTAGGGGAGTTGAGATGGTGGGTTTTGAACCCAAGAAATATCTGTGGCATAAAGTTCGTGTGAGAACAGAGCTGGGTGTTCACTTCCTTGTACAACCGTCACAACATTTTGCTCGATATCTTTACCGGCGACATACCAAGCGTCTCCTGGGCCTCCAATACCCATGCCTTTGCGTTGGCCAATTGTGTAGTAAACGGCTCCTTCATGTGTGCCGATAACTTCACCATCGATCGTTTCAAAGTTTCCTGGTTGATTGGGAATATATTTTTCCAAAAACTCTTTAAAGTTCCGTTTTCCAATAAAGCAGATGCCTGTGCTATCTTTTTTATCAAAAACAGGGATGCCAACGTCGTGAGCCATTTGGCGCACATTGGGTTTTAGCATTCCCCCTATGGGAAAGAGGACATTTTCCAAAATGCTTGATTTGATTGTGTAGAGAAAATAGCTTTGATCTTTTCCAGGGTCTTTTCCTTTCAATAGCTGGCCACCCTCTGTTTGGCAGTAGTGTCCTGTTGCTAAGACATCAGCACCGAGAGCAAGCGCTTTTTTATAGAGGACATTAAACTTAATTTCTCGGTTACACAAGATATCAGGGTTGGGAGTGTATCCTTGTTTGATTTCCTCAAGAAAATAGGTGAAGACAGACTCCCAATACTCTTCGGCAAAATTAATGCCATAGTAGGGGATGTCCAAAGCTTCACATACCTTAATCACATCTTCGTAATCTTTTTCTGCAAGGCAATGCCCATCATTATCTTTTTCTTCCCAGTTTTTCATGAAAAGTCCAAAAACATCGTGCCCTGCTTTTTTGAGCAGGTAAGCAGAAAGCGAGGAGTCGACTCCTCCTGACAAAGCAACAGCAATTTTCATGAGAATGATTATACAGGTTTTTTTCTTAAGAAAAAAGTCATGTCATGGGTATAAAAAAAATATGAACCTATCCTGCATTGAAGACATTTTTTTATTTCAGCCTGTTTGGTTTCTGTTTTCACTTCTTGTAGAACCCTTGTCACAAGGACAATGTGCTCCTCAAGAAATGAAAAAATCTACTCAAATATTCAAGAAATCTCATAAATGTTTAAATTCAGGATAGGCTCATGTTTGAAAAAGAAATTTCAATTCCCCTTGCGAAGGAGAAGATCACAGGAACGTTAGCTGGTGTAGAAGGAGCTAAGGGGCTTGTGATTTTTATCCATGGAAGTGGCAGCTCCCGTAAGAGCCCAAGAAATCAGTTGGTTGCTAAAGAGCTCCGCAAAGAGGGCCTAGCAACGCTTCTTTTTGATCTTTTGACTCCAAGAGAAGAAGGAGTCGATGATGTCACAGCAGGGCTTAGGTTTAACATTCCCATGTTGGCAGAGAGGTCGGCTTTGGTGGTTGACTGGGCAAAAAAAGAATTGGGGCTCAAAGTGGGCCTTTTCGGAGCAAGCACGGGTGCTGCTGCAGCCCTCATGGCTGCTGCAATAAAGAAAGAAACGGTGAAAGCTGTTGTGTCGAGAGGTGGACGTCCTGATTTAGCCATGGAATCTCTACCAGAAGTTGTAGCGCCGACACTACTCATTGTTGGGGGAGAAGATGGCCCTGTTATCGAAATGAACCAGCAAGCTCTTGAAAAACTTGCCGGAGAGAAAGAGCTTAAGATCATTCAAGGAGCAACCCATCTTTTTGAAGAGAAGGGAAAATTAGAACAAGTTGCAAAAGATGCTAGGGAGTGGTTTGCTAGGTATTTATGAATGAGCGGAAAGAGTTTCAATGGGTTTTGGCGATTTTTATCTATGTTCTCGCTACCATTTTTTTGATTTATGAAATGGCCCTTCAGGTTTCACCAAGCATCATGACCAATCAGCTTATGACTGCCTTTCATATTGATGCGAAAGTGCTAGGCATCATGGCCTCTTTTTACTTTTACAGTTATACGGTGATGCAAGTTCCTGTAGGCCTTCTATACGATCGTTATGGTCCCCGTTTGCTTATTAGTGGTGCGACTTTGATTTGTGCTGCAGGAGCGCTTTTTTTTGGTTTAACAACACATGTATATTTAGCAGCTCTTGGTCGCTTTTTCATGGGAATCGGTTCTGCATTTGCATTTGTAGGGGTGCTTGTTGTTGCGACGCGGTGGTTTCCTCCCTATTACTTCGCCTTTCTTGTAGGCATTGCTCAAATGTTAGCGGCTTTTGGGGCTCTTGGTGGAGAGCTTCCTCTAGCAGCACTTGTCAATGAGTTTGGCTGGCGCATGGTTATGGTTCTTTCGGGTATATTTGGTGTTGTTATTGCTCTTTTTTGCGCGATGATTATTCGCAATAAGCCTTCTGAAGATATTTTAGTTGAAGAGCATCCTCATCACCTCGTCAAAGATTTGAAAGAAATCTTTCATTCTTCTCAGACCTGGTGGATTGCTCTTTACGCTTTTTCAAACTGGGGACCTATTGCAGTTTTTGCAGCCCTCTGGGGAGTTCCCTATCTGATGATCAAGTATCATATTTCAAACACTAGAGCTGCATTAGCTTGTGCCATGATTTGGATTGGATTAGGACTCATGAGCCCTCTGTTAGGGTGGCTTTCAGATCGATTGGGTAGAAGGCGGCTGTTACTCACATGCTGCTCAATCTTAGGCTTGATTGGATCTATCGTTGCGATTTATGTTCCTGGAGTTCCTTTTTGGCTGATCTGCATTTTTTTATTCGTTATGGGCCTTGCTTCAGCAGGGCAAATTTTAACTTTTGCCCTCGTCAAAGACAATAATCGGCATTCAGTGATTGCGACAGCGATTGGAGTGAATAATATGGCTGTTGTGATTGGAGGGGCTGTGCTCCAACCTTTTGTTGGATATATCCTGCACTTCTTTTGGAATGGCCAGACTCACGAAAGAATTCCAGTTTACAGTTTAGAAAGTTTTCACATAGGACTCCTAGTGGTTCCTCTATGCTTTTTCATTGGAATGATTGTAAGTTTGTTTTTTATTCGGGAGACATATTGTCGCTCAAGGTACGATGACTATTCCGATTATGTCCATTAAGCATTATAATATGCTGAAATGATTTCAGTATGGCTTTCATGAAAAAGTTTTTATATTTTTGTCTCTTTCTTTTGCCCATTTTTGGATTTGCTAAGACCCATCTATTTGTCCTCTTTGATGCCGGTGAAACCTATGTACTTCAACCTGTCATTGAAGACCTCAAAGCTCAAGGAGAAGTTGTAGATGTCCTTGCTTTGGGAACTTCTCAAAGTTTAATGCCTAATGCAAAAACACTGCTCGGTGTGGATCGCTTCTGGGATCGGTATCAAATGCTTTTGGAAACGCAGCTTGAAGATATTTGCGCGACATACGAGCCGGAAGTTGTGACAATTGGCGTTTCATCTAAAATTCAGCTTCAAATTGCTCAGAAATTTCAGAAAAAAGCTTCTATTGTTGCCTACTATGATAATTTTAATCCGATTGAACGTAGCGTGTATGCTCCTCTCATTCGTGAGATAGAAGCACACGTAGACCTGTTTTTAACAGCATCAGAATTTGGTGCGGCGTCATCTCATGCTAAAGAGGTCCATGTTGTGGGGAATCCCGACTTAGAAAAAATGATCAGCAAAATTAATGAAGTGGACAGACCAACGATCAAGGAAAAGCTTGGGCTTCATCCAACGTGCCCTGTTGTGACTTATATTGGAGGGTATGATACTGACTATGAAGAAGGCCTTCGTTTATTTGCTACAGGCATGGACTTTTACCCAAATTACCAGATTGTCATTTGTCCCCATCCAAAATCTGATGGAAGTCTTGAAAAAAGCTATTTTCAAAAAGCCTGTTTTCCTGAGGATACCATCGCAGCCATTGCACTTGCTGATGTTGTGGTTTGTCATCGTTCAACGCTTGGTATTAAGAGCCTACTTGCCGGAAAAAAAGTGATTTTTGTCGATCCCGTTTTCAGTCTGACACCAAAAGAATGGGGAGCTTATTCTGCAGGGGATACTGAAAGCTTTCACTTTGCAATGGATCAAAAAGAGTCAAAAGTCAAAGGCAAGATACCTGATCAATCAATTCTCCTGTTCCGCCTGCTTCTCACGGACACAGAACGTGAGGAAGAAAGCAAGGATTAAGCATGCTGGCAAAGGGAGCAATGCGTAGTGATAATCTTCTATCGTGTAAGCTCCAAGCCCTGTTTTATGTGCTGCAGCTTGAAGTTTGAGCAGATACCCAATTAAGGGCTGCAGAATCGGTGCTCCAAAAGCAATGCAAAGCATGTTGGTGAATCCCATAGCAACACCTTTTCTAGCTTTAGGAACATAGCTGCTAGCAAGAGCAAAGCATAAAGCATAGGAGCTGCAAAAGAATCCTAGTAGAAAAATTAAGCCAAACATCATCTTCAGAGAAATACCCTCGATAAAGAGAACGGCAAGCATGAGAAGAAGCGAAATGAAAGATCCTGTAAACATGATGGGTTTTCGCTTGTGATAGTGAACTGAAATCCAACCTAAAGCAAGGGTGCCGAAGCAAGCACCGATGAAAAACATAGAGGCTACGTAGGCCGCAATATCAACTGTGACATTGTAGCGGAGGGAAAAATAGGGGACTCCCCAAAGTGCTGCAAATGCTGGAAACAGACCGAAAATCAGTCCTCCATAGATACCATTCATCCAAATCTGTCGAATCGATAAAACGGAGACGAGACTTTTTCCTGTTTCTTTTAAGAGTTCCTTAAATGTTTTCTCGTTATGAAGAGATTGATCGTGATCGGGATAGTCATGAATGATAAAAAGGGCGAAGAAAACGAGAACAAGCCCGATGACTGCGATCATAATCATTGTTTCACGCCAGCCCATTTTTACAACACTATAGGCCATTCCACCTTGACCAAGCACTCCACCTGCAAGGGCCAGAAATTCTGTTAAAGCAACGAGCAAGGTAAATTGACTCGCTTTAAACCAGCGTGCAGCTAAACAAAAAGCACAAATGATGGAAGGAGAAGTGAAAAAACCCATGATCATTCTTGAAGTTTGTCCTTCCCAGAAATAATGTGAGTAGGCAAACCACCCCACAGCAATGGCACAAAATAAAAAGCAGATTTTTAGAACACGCCTAGGCCCCCAAAGATCCACAAAAATTCCTGCTGGAATTTGCATCACGATATAGGTATAAAAAAAGCTCGATGTGAGAACCCCAATTTTGACAACATCAATTTCATAGGTTTGCATGAGCTGTGGGATCATCACACTCGGAGATCCTTGGAGTAAAAAAGTATAAAGACCAAAAAGGGCTCCGAGTCCCCAAATGATCCAAGGTCTTATTTTCGATTGATGTAAGCGATCAAGCCATTTCATATTTTTTCTTCCATTTAACAATTTCTGCGGCAAGTCCAAGGCCAGATAAGATCAATATTCCCCCAACATAGGCGTTCCAAGTCAAGCTTTCTCCTAGAATAAGAGCTCCAAGAGTGATAGCAATTAAGGGAAATAGAAGGGTACATAAAGAGAGATAGGATGCCCCGGCCATTTCAATGATTTTGTAATAGAGAATAAAAGCTAAAGCGGAGCCAATTAAAGCAAGTCCAGCAACCGAGGCAAGGGCCTGAAAAGAGGGAAAAGGTAAACGATAGGGCTTTTCAATGAGTAGGCAAAGAGGCAAAGAAACAAGAGAAGCCATGATGAGCTGCCATGTTGGAGCAACGAGAGAAGGAAGCCCCTGTAGATATTTTTTTGAATAAACCATCCCGACGGCATATCCTATTGATGCAATGATAACCATGATGATTCCTTGTGTACCTCCATAATTTCTTTCTAAACTAGGGAGGAAGACAAAAGCAAGTCCAATGATTCCAAGCAGAATCCCCAGCATTTTTTGGAGGTTTAAGCGATCGTTTGGCAGATAGAAATGAGCCAGGGTTGCTGCAAAGATTGGCACGGAGCCATTGATAAGACCGGCCAAAGCACTTGAGATCGTTTGTTCACTATAAGTAATAAGAAAAAAGGGGAGGACGCAAGCTGTGAGTCCCATGACAAAAAAATGCTTAGCTTGCTTTCGATGAATCCAGAGCTTTTTTCCTTGGATTTTAACAAGTACAAAAAGAATCAAGGCAGCAAGAGCTACCCTCAAGCTGACAAGCGTAAGAGGGGGGATCTCTTCAACTCCGACCTTCATAAAAAGAAAAGAAGGACCAAAGCAAAGGGCCAATAGAAAGATATAAGTTAACTTCTTTAATTTCAAAAAAACCCCTGATTATCAGGGGATTTTAATCAAGAGGAACGATTTTCTGCTATTCTTTTGTGTTTGCTTCAGAAAATCTGATACACCGAAATTAGCCTTGGCTTTCTTTCTAAGCTTTAACGCCCTTTTTATAACCTAAACTCTCAACAAAGTTAAGCATCACAACATGGCGCAAAAACGATTCAAACGTATTGGAGTCTTTGTAAAGGTGAAAGGCTCCTTCAGCAATTTGGTTCAGGCGCGCATTGGCATAGTTTTCTACTTGATCAAGTGCAATAGGAGCTCCTGGCTTCAGAACTTTACCAAACCAAATGCAAGCTTTTTCAGAAAGGGTCTTGCCATTTGACTGGAGGTGCAATTCTTCTTGCTTAATTTGCTCAAGCTCAGCTTGATGGTTGTAGACACTTTGGTTAAATGTATCGAGTTCACTGCGAACAGCTTCTAGGGATCCCTTATCCTTTTTTCGAATAAATTTTTGCAAGGCTTCTTGAAAGACTAAGAGCTTCGGCATAATCTCTTTATTCGAAATTTCATTAATGCGTCTGACATGAGCACTCGTTTGACCTTGCCCTGTGACTTTGTTATCGATCAGCTGTTGTTTCTTTTCGTAGTCTCTTAAGAATTCAAGCGTATCCTTATTTAATGTCTCAAGAATTTCTTGAGCTTCAGCTTCACTCGAAGCAGACTCAAAAGCCTTGAGAGATTCTTTTGTTTTAACAAAGAGGTTGGTTGAGCTTGAGCCTGTGCCTTCAAAGAGATAGCGATCCATAAAGTCGATATAACTAATAACCGACTGTCCTGCACTCATAAATGCTTTTTTTCCTTCTTCTTGTACCACTTCATGGACGCTTTTCTTGATGACGCGAAATGTTGTTTCGCGCAGAGCTTGCTCTGTTTTGTTAAATCTCACTTTCATTTCAGATTGAATTTCAGCGTCGGTAACATCTGTTACGGCTTTGCTGCGAGAAGCTGCAAATTTTGCTTTAAGTTCCGCGTCTGTTGGTTTGTGGCCAAGATCTGCAGCCATTTTGTCTTTTTCTTCTTGAGAGTAGTACATTTGAATGACTGTTTGAGGAAAGAGACTATCATTGGTCTTTTGGAAAATCTGGAGAATGAGCGCATTCATTTGATCTTCTGTTAAGACGGATTGGTAAATGATAATTAAGAGTTGAACAATAGCGTCACGCAATTGTGCATCGGCAAACTCTTTTCCTGCATCTATCGCTTCGCTTAGTGCGTTATCACGTGGTGTTTGAGCATCCTTAAGTGACTCTGAAGTGAGGTTGCGGTTAAGGTCGATGACGCGAACAGCATTAGCAACAGCTTCTCTAAAAATCTTCTTGGCTTCTTCTCCTTCATGTTCAATAGCCTCACCACCTCCTTGCTCAAGAAGTTTTTCCACTTGAAGGAGCTGATCGAGAAGAACTTCATCAATAGCATTGGTGTATTGTGACTGTTTGTATAAGGAGTCTTTCATAGAATCGAGAACGGTATTGGCAATGTTACACCTTGTCATAAATTGTTTAGCTGCGAATCTTAGGACTTTTGATCCCACCCACTCAAGGCCTTTACCGATTAGGTAACCTTCAGTAACGACAACTTGTGGAACGACAGAAACGAGAAGTCGTCCAACATAGCCAGCTTTTGACTGAGCTTGATTTGTCCAGTCTTCAAGCGCTCGGTTTGCCGAGAAAAGGTAACCTGAAATGGCTCCATCAATCGATAAGAATTGGTCTATCGCACATCTTGTTGTGCGATCAACAAGTTCGTCATGCTCATACCCCCCATTGAGTTCGGGGTTTTTGAGAGCGATTTCTAGAGCTTTTTTTCGTCCAAGAGGACCAAACTCTTCTCCCCGTTCATCATTTGCCCAACGGGATAGGGCTTTCTTTTGCGCAATAAAGCAATCATTGACGCGCTCAACAGGGCTGAGGTGAATGGTACTGAGAGGCTGCCTAGTTGGCAGAGAAAGTGTGTTCGTCAAGTAGTCAATAAATGAGTGGGTGAAGTGCTTTGTAAAGAAACGAACAGAGTGCATCACAACCCAAGTCGTGAGTTTAGCTGTCATTTTTCTAAAAAAGCTAATATCCTGTCTTTCTTCGATTGCTTCCTTCATTTTTGTAACAAAAACACTTTGCTGCTCTTCTAAAGGAGCTTCTCCAACTGCTGTCATAATCTTGACGTAAGCAGCATCACTTTGCTTTTGAAACTCAAGTGGGTCAACCTTGGTAGCAGGAGATCCAATCACATTATAAATCGTTTTAAACGTAGAGAGGTAACCGACTTGATCGACAAGACGGTCTTTTTCCTTCTGCATAGCGGCATCCCAAGATGCCATCTCAACCTCTTTCTTTGGCGAAATTGTTTTAGCTTGCTTCTCTTTGACTTGTTGAATCGTGTTAAGAGGGGAGACAGAATCTTTTCCCTCATGCATTTTTTTTGCAAGAGGGCTTCTTTGCAGTTCCTCTTTAAGTTCTGATAGGGCCTCAAAGTGATTACCCCGGTTAATTTGTTGCTTGAGACGATTCAGCCGCGTTTCTAGTGCATGAAGCTCGGAAGACTCTAGGTGTTCACTCATCCATGTATAAGTAAGGGAAAGCCAACCTGCGGTTACATGAGTAACACCTGCTAAAACATCTTTTCCTAATCGACTTGGATTCCTTTGAAAAAAACGGAGAGCGAGGTCAATGTTATGGCTTAGCTCTGTAGGAGTTGTTACTTCTGTTTTCATGCTGGCTTCAAGTTGGCGCAAATCTTCAATTTCATCAAATTCTGCAGCTGCTACCCAAAGCTTTTGGAGTCCTTGGGGGCCTTGAGCTTTTACATGCTCTTTTGCCCAGGCAATTTGTCCTGTTTGGTCGCTTTTTTTCTGCCAGTAACCGACTTGGCCATTTTCTGCAGCTTTATGGTAGAGAAAGACATAGATTTCTTCACTGCCATTCACTTCAATAAACTCAGAGATTCCCTGGACTAAAGCGTCCAAGTTTTCATGAAGCGTTCCTTCAGTAATTTTTCCATAAATGAAACGCTCAACTCCATGAAACGAGTTTGATTCTTGATCGAGACGTCGAAGCGCTGCAGACAAGTTATTTTCACGACTAACGGGAAGGTAGTCTTCTCCATGTGTGAGGTAAGTTCCAATCAATTGGTTAATTTCTGACAAAGGGTGCTTTTTAATTGCATCTTCTAATGGGGCTGAAGAACCTGTATATCCATGAATGGTTCTTTTACATGCTCGACCAAACTGATCACAGATCGTCTCTGTCCCACGAGCTAACAGCCCTTGTTGATATGTAGATTCTCCTTTAATCAGATCTTTTGCGGGTTTCAGGGCTTGTTGCAGGCGACTAATTGGAGGTTGCTTTGTTCCAATTCCAGGTCTTAGATAGAGCTCAAGAAGTCCAAATAGGTTTTTTAGAGGAGCTAAATAGGATACCCATCTGGTTGCACTGCCTACGTTCTTAAAATTTTCACTATTAGGTGAAGAAAAAATTTGTTTTAACACGGAAAGGACATTGGCTGCTTCATTGCGGATCGAGGTGTGGTTTCCCTCATCAATTGCATTTCCAAGAATGTCTAAAGCCCCATTGAGTTCATCGATCAAGGGGGTATCTTGCTCTGTGACTTTTGCTAGTTCAGAAACAGGAGTGCCAATGACTGGCATTTTACTTGCTACACCAATTGCTACATTTGACATAATAATAACCGAAATAAAAACCTTTTGGTAATTATTATAAACGATAATAATAAATAAAATCGATAATAATAAAAATTAAAACGATAACTATTAATTATTTATATAAATTTAAAATTTGGATTTTCTAAAATTAAGCTTCTGCGATTGAACTTTTCAAAAGAAGATTTTAAAAGAGAGTCAGGAGCTGCCAATGAAAAAATTGAATGAATTGACCGAAGAAGAGATGCGACTTCTCCAGACAGGAGGGGATGTTTCCCCCTGGAGAAAGTGGGGCCCTTATGTATCCGAGCGGTCTTGGGGAACTGTTAGAGAAGACTATAGTCGCGATGGCAATGCTTGGGATCATTTTACCTATGAGATGGCAGCTTCACGAGCCTTTCGTTGGGGAGAAGATGGGATTGCAGGGATCTGTGATCGGTATCAAATTCTAGCCTTGACGCATGCCTTTTGGAATGGGCAAGACCCTTTGTTAAAGGAGCGTCTGTTTGGTTTAGGAACGCATCGGGCCAATCATGGAGAGGACGTCAAAGAGTATTACTATCACCTCGATTGCATTCCCTCTCATACCTACATGAAGTACCTCTATAAGTATCCTTGTGCAGAATATCCCTATGAGGATCTAGCAATTGAAAATAGACGACGCTCTCTTCAAGATTCTGAGTATGAGCTGGTAGATACAGGGGTTTTTGAAGAGGATCGCTATTTTGATATCACGATCGAGTATGCTAAGGCAAGCAAAGATGATCTCTGTATCAAGATCGAGATCTACAACCATAGCTCTCAAGAAGAGACAATACATGTTCTTCCTCAAATGATGTTTCGCAATACTTGGTCTTGGACGGAAAAGCCCAAGCCCAAGCCTTCCATAAAAATGGGACCTCAACCTAATAAAGGGCATTGTATTGTTGCTGATGATTCCACAATGGAGCCACCTTCTCGCCTAAATTTTGATTATTATCTAGGAAAACGCTATTTCTATGCAGATGAGAGAGCAGAAGTTCTCTTTACTGAGAATGAAACAAATCGACAGGAAGTTTATGGAGAGCCAAACGCTACTCCCTATGTTAAAGATGCGTTTCATCGCTATGTTGTATCTGGAGAAGCAGACAAAGTTAATCCAGAAAAATGTGGGACAAAAGCTTGTTTTTATTTCCGTGACTTGAAGGTTCCTGCCAAAGAAAAAGAAGTGATCTATCTCCGCCTATCGGATATTCCTTTAGACCATCCCTTGACGGGGGTCCAAGAAACTATTAATAAGAGAAAACATCAAGCCGATGAGTTTTATGAAAAGATTCATCCTAAACAGGCTTCCGAAGAAGATAAGCTCATTCAACGGCAAGCTCTTTCGGGAATGCTTTGGAATAAGCAGATTTATCTTTATGATGTCAATTTATGGTTAAAAGGAGATAATCCTCAAAATCCTCCTCCCGAATCTCGGATGAATATTCGCAATACTCACTGGAAACACCTCATTTCTAAGCGGGTTCTTTCTATGCCAGACAAATGGGAGTACCCTTGGTTTGCTGCCTGGGATTTAGCCTTTCATTGCATTGCGCTTGCGCTTGTCGATATGCAGTTTGCTAAAGAACAGCTGTGGTATCTTCTCTTTGACCAATTTCAACATCCAAATGGACAAGTTCCAGCTTATGAATGGGAGTTCTCAGATTTAAACCCTCCTGTACAAGGGTGGGCAGCTCTCCGCCTTTTCCAAATGGAAGAAAAGAAAACGGGCAAGCGAGACGTTGACTTTTTGAAAAAGTGCTTTCATAAGCTCATTTTAAATTTTGTTTGGTGGGTAAATAAAGTCGATGCTAAAGGAAACAACGTTTTTGAAGGAGGGTTTCTTGGGCTGGATAACATTACAGTGATTGATCGTAGTGATGTTCCTGGAGGAGGAAAGCTCGAGCAATCAGATGGAACGGGGTGGATGGGACTTTTTTGTCTTGCGCTCATGCGTATCTCACTTGAGCTTGCAAAAGACGATCCCGTTTACGAGGGAATGGCCCTTAAGTTTTTCGAGCACTATGTCTATATTGCCAATGCTCTTGTCAATGCTGAAAACCGAGATGTTCAAAATTGGGATGATAAAGATGGATTCTTTTATGACGTGATTAGCTATCCCGATAAAGGACATGAACGGATCAAAGTGCGTTCTTTAGTCGGTCTCATTCCTCTATTTGCGGTGGATTGCATTACAGCGCAAGATTTGGAAGAGCATAAGGAATTTGCTGATAATTTTAAGTGGTTTACAAGTAATCGCCCTGACATTTGTTGCCATTGTGTCACACCTCTTGAAGATGGCGAAAATACTAAGTATTTACTGACCTTGATGGATGGAGACAAAGTGGGGCGGGTACTTGAAAGGGCTTGGGATCCTAATGAGTTTCGTTCAAATTACGGTCTGCGTAGTCTGTCTAAGTATTATGAAAAGAATCCTTATGAGCTTCTGGGATCGAGTATCAATTATCAGCCAGGGGAAGCTGAGGCTAGTATCTATGGTGGAAACTCTAATTGGAGAGGGCCGATTTGGTTTCCAACTAACTTTTTATTCATCGAATCGCTTGCTAAACTGCATACGTATTTAGGAGACTCCGTCAAAATAAAGGTGAAAGGGGAAAAACCAGCAACGTTTCATGAAATGGCAGCATTCTATGCTAATGGGTTGATTGATCTTTTTCGCAAGGGAGAAGATGGAAAAAGACCAATTTATGAGGGCTCTGAAAAAATGCAGCAGGACCCTCATTTCAGAGATCATATCCTTTACTTTGAACACTACCACGGGGATACAGGACGTGGACTGGGAGCTTCACACCAAACGGGCTGGAGCGGGCTTGTTGCTAATTTGATTGATGAGTGGTTATAGAGACCCACTTTTTAGGATAAGCGACAAATTTAGCACGACACTTGAGATTCTTAGGAATCACAAAGTGGATTGTATACTCAGAAAAGAGCTTTTGTAGATGAGAGTAAATGTAGTCGATTGAGCACTCTTGCTTCTTGTACTTGTCGTAGGGAATATCTTTTCTGCCAGGAACCTTGAAATCATCAATGACAATGATGCAGTTGTCATAGTGTGTTTTACTGATTTCTTCGAGCTCATGTAAAAGAGGCCAATTATCATACCAATGGGCATCGAGGTAAAACAGGAGGGGTTTTGATTGGAGGGAAGGAAGAAGGTCTTTCAAAACCTTTTCAGAGCTGCCCAAGTAACAAGTGATGTTAGAGCGATCTTTTAGGCTATCTTTCGTTTTCTCATAAATTTCTTGAACAACTTCAATCGTGTGCACTTGTTTCCCAAGCATTGAAAAGAAAGCAGTGGTGCGACCCTCATAGGTTCCTGTTTCGACAAGAGTATCGATAGAAAAGATGTCCATGAGATACTCAATAAATGCACCAATTTCAGTTGCATAATTAAAAGCTTGGTGTTCTGGGTCAGATAAGGTGCGCTTGTAGGGAGTCATGTCCCAAGTGGGTTGTTCTCTGTTGAAATCAATCAGAGTAGGAAGCTGTTCAGCAAATAAGGTGAAGCACGAGAAAAAACAAAAAAAAGTGAGCAAAAATTTCATAAATCAAATCATTGATGATTCAAGAAATTTTATCAAGACTTCACGTTAACTTAGATCCGCTTAAGGTAAGCATCTAGAAAGGTTAAACAGGGTGTGATGCACCATAGAAGGAATGACACTATTACTACGGATTGAAGAAATATCTAGAGTTGCTCTAAAAAATAGTGCAGAAATCATCTTATACTTCATCATGGGAGGATTTCCCGAAAATTTCATCTTTTCAATCAAAGCAAAAACTAAAGCATTTGAAAGCAGGGAATAACCTAAAGCAACTTCTTCAGAACAAGTCAGCTGAACAATTTCTCGCGATGCAGCTAAGCATAATCCGACACCGGCATCGGTGAGATCTTGTTTTTTGAGATCTTGATGTCTTAAAGAACGTGATGCGGTTAAACTTAGAGCAAAAGATGTGATCAATCGAAGAGAACGTATCAGTGCTCCATCCTGTTGGTTGAGTAGAATTGCAGAGTAAGCAGTTTTTTCTAAAAGAGCAGCACCTGTTCGATTCACAACTTCTTGAGTCATTGTAGAGACGTGCTCTCCAGTGATGTGAAAATCTCCTGTGCAAGCCCATTTAATGATGCGATCTCCAAAAGCTGTCACAGGAAAATAGTTGACTCCTGTAGCGAAAACGGATTTTGTCTTGGAAGCGAGCGTTCCAATAGACATGGCAGAGGCTAAAAAATCAAAATGGAGGTTAGAAAAAGAGTGAGGTAAAATTCTTTCCACTTAAAAAAAACTCCTTTTTCAAGAGAATTTTAATCAATACGAAAGAAACACTCAAGCTTTAACAGTTGCAGGCATGGGTTTCAAATAAGAGCCTAAAATGCCTGATAGGAAGATCAGAGGGATGCCGTACATGATCCAATACCATGTGTAAAGCCCCGCTTCACCATAATATAGATAGCATCCGGAGCCCCAGAGTAAGCCGACAAGGACACTTAAGATTGCACCAAAGGGTGAAGCTTTCTTCCAGTAAAATCCAGCAAGGAGAGCGAAAGAAAGGGCTGCAACAGGGATATTGGCTAAAATGAGTTTACTGAGAATTCGGTCGACAAGAGTGTTTCCGAGAAGATAAGAAAGGAAAGCAAAGAAAACGGTTAACAGGAGTCCTCGTGAGTAGTTTCCTTGAGGATTGGTTTTCCAAAAGTCAGCAATAATCATCGAACTCATAGCACTCCAAACACCAGAAAGAGTTGTTGCACAGATCGCAAATAATGTGGCAAATGCAAGTCCCCTCATTCCAACAGGAAGAAGCTTTTGAATAATGACAGGAATCCCTTCTTCAGGAGACTCAAGGATCATGCCTGCGCCCTTTAGGTAGGCAGTTGCTAAGACAGCCATTGCATAAAAGACAAAAACAAGGGCAGCAGCAAGACCAACGGATGTTCTTGCGACAGATTGAGAACGGGCAGAAAAAATCTTTTGGCCATACCAGGGAGCTAAGATGTACGTAAACATTGTTAAAAAGATGAGAGAAACTACAAACTTAGTTGGTAAAATGGATGAGGCTTCAGGAAAAATGAGAGGAGCTCGGTGTGCTGCCTGATAGCTTACATAAAGAATAGTTGGGATAATTAGGCACATCAGAAGAAAACTGACAACATCTGTACGGATGATGGCAACAAGTCCACCTCGCAAGGTCATAGCTAGGGTCACTCCAATGAAGCATAAGCTAATCATCCAAGTGGAACTACCAGGAAAAAGGGGAGTAAAAAGGAGAGAAAGGGATTTAACATAAGTTGCTGTAAAGCCAATCATTGAAAGAATGAGCGCGAGAGAAGCCAGTTTTGCTAAGTTGTCTCCATAACGTTTTCTAAAGAGTTCTACGACCGAATAGGCGTCGAGCTTTTTCCACTTTTTAGCAACAGTTAATGCATAAAATAAAAGGCCAATTAAAAAGATCAAAGGCAAAGCTAGCGCCCTGACCCCTGCTAAATATCCAAGACCTGCAAATGATAAGAGGGTTGAAGTGTTCATCTCAGTCATCACGAGAGTGCAGGTGAGCTGCCAGACATTGCAGTTCCTTTCAGCAAAAAGGTAGCTAGACTCAGATTGAACAGAGCTGTTTTTAAGCAGGCCAATTGCAAGCAAAAAGCTGATAACACCAAAAAATGTAAAAGAGTCGATAAGCATGACAAAAAAACACTTTTTTCATTACTTTTAATGCAACGCTGCATTTAAAAACGAGAAATTATGCCAACAACAAGTGAGAAGCTGAATCCTATCCATCGCCTTTTAAAGTCTCCTTTTGTCTATAGCCTAACAAAAAACTTTCTACTTAAAAAAGGAACATCTGAATTTTTATATAGAGACTTTCCAAAGTTTAGTCAGGAAGATAAGGTTCTTGACCTTGGTTGTGGTCCAGCTAAAATTCGGAAATGGATTAAAGCCAAACATTATGTTGGGATTGATTTTAACCCTGCGCACATCAAAGAGGCAAAAATGAACTGTCCGAATGACACGTTTATTTGTGATGATATTGCAAGCCATTCCTTTAACGACGATGTGAAATTCGATAAAATTCTTATGATGGGAGTTCTCCACCATTTAAACGATCAAGAAGCTACTAATGTCTTGTCTGCTTGTCAAAAACTTCTTGCTGAAGATGGAAAGATCATTGCCCTCGATCCTTTATTTGAAAGGGGGCAAAATCCGATTGCAAAGCTTCTAGCAAAACTCGATCAGGGTAATTTTGTGAGGACAAGAGAAGAGTATTTGAAGCTTGCGCAAGCTTACTTTAGTCGCGTTGAAGTTGTTGTAAAAACAGACCTCCTTCGACTGCCATATACCCATCACATAATGGCTATTCAACGGTAACAGATTTGGCAAGGTTACGAGGTTGATCAATTTCTGTTCCTCGCCGTTTTGCAATGCAGTAAGCGAATAGCTGTCCAGCAACAGAGTAAGGGATAGAGGCTAGAAAGTCACTCACCTTGGGAAGGTAGAGAATATCAGAGGTAATCTTTTCAAGTTCTTTGATTCCTTTAGGAGCAAAAGCTAAAATACTGCCCCCTCGGGAATTCACTTCCATCAGGTTACTGAGCATTTTGTCCATTGTCTGCATGTTGCCGCACATGCCAATAACAGCAAGTTTTGGGCTGACAAGAGCTAAAGGTCCATGCTTCATTTCCCCGGCAGGGTAACCACTCGCATTGAGATAGCTAATTTCTTTTAGCTTTAAGGCAGCTTCTAAACTTGTTGGGAACATGTAGCGGCGGCCTAAGAAGAAAAACTGCTCAAAAGAAGTATATTTTTCAGCAAAGCTTTCAATTGCGTCTGCTTGAGAAAGGACTTGAGTGACTTTTGTAGGCAGATGACGCAGTTCTTTGAGAAAGTGTTGTCCTTCTTCTTTGTCTAAGTGACGGATACGTGCCATGAAAAGAGTAAAAAGAGCTAGCACGGTGAGTTGACTTGTAAAGGCCTTGGTTGAGCAGACGCTCACTTCTGGCCCAGCATTCAGGAAAATGCAACTATCGGATTCGCGAGAAATGGTTGAGTGGTTAACATTGCAGATGCCAATCACTTTGGCTCCTTTGGCCTTGGCCTCTCGTACGGCGGCGACAGTATCGGCTGTTTCTCCTGACTGGCTAATCGCAATGACTAGGGTATCTTCAGAAATGATCGGATTTGTATAGCGAAATTCTGACGCGATTTCAACTTCAGTTGGAATACGAGCAATATTTTCAAGGAGGGAAGCGGCTATACAACCAGCATGCCATGAAGTTCCACAGCCCAGGATCAAAACGCGGTTTGTTGATTGAAGCTCTTTTGGATCTAAGTTGAGCTCTTCAAAAACGGCCGTTCCAAATTCTTCTTGTGTGCGACCATACATTGCTTGCTGGATCGTTTGAGGTTGCTCAAAGATCTCTTTCAGCATGAAATGCTCAAATCCATTTTTAGAGACTTGGTTGATTTCAATTCCGATTTTTTCAACCTGCTTCGTCACTTTTTTGCCTCGTGTATTATAGACTTGGAAATTACTGTGATCGATCACGGCAATCTCATCATTTTTGAGATAGACCACATCAAGAGATTTTCCTGTGAAAGAATTCGCATCTGAAGAAAGGTAAGCCTCTCCTTTTTCCTTATCCAGTCCAATGACTAGAGGGCTTTCTCTAGAGGCTGCAACAATTTGGTTTGGATGATCGACATGTATAAGGGCAATAGCTAAAGAGCCATGTAACTGCTTTAATGCCTGTTGAACAGCAGAACGTAGATTTCCTTTATATAAGTGAGACACGAGTTGGGCAATCACTTCAGAGTCGGTATCTGACTGGAATTCCACCCCTTCACCTTCAAGCTTGTCTCGAATAGCTGTGTGATTTTCAATGATCCCATTATGGACAACAGCCAGGGTTTCTTTATTATCGAAGTGGGGGTGAGCGTTTTCCTGATTCGGAATGCCATGCGTTGCCCAACGGGTATGAGCAATGGCAGTATCAAGACGCAACTTCTCTTTTTCAACAGCCGATCTAAGAGAATGAACCTTACCGGCTCGTTTACAGCTCTTGATTTTGCCATCGATAATGCCTGCAATCCCAGCAGAATCGTACCCACGGTACTCAAGAAGAGAAAGGCCTTCTAAGCAGACATCAACAGGGTCGATGCCATCTTTAATTTCTTTAGGTCGAATGTATCCGTAAATGCCACACATCGGTTTTCAATCTCATTTTTCCCCATTTTACGGTTTCACTGACTCAATCGCAAGAAAAAGGGGAAATTCTTTCCGTGCACGGTTTTCCATTTTGGCCCACTTTCCAGTGCTGTCTTTGTTGGAACACCACTCATCAATCCGTTTCATTAAGAATCCTGCTTCCTGTAAAAACTGACAGATCGTTGAGAGGGGGAAGTGGTAGGAATAGGTGATGCAGGCCTCTGTCTTCTCCCCAGGATTCATATGAATGGGGATTTCAAGCGGGCTCATATAGCGGTCAACTTTACGTGATTGCAGCTTTTTTTCTGGATCAATTTCCCAATGAGATTGTCTGGGAATTCGGAAACAGGGGTGATTGAGTATCAAAATGAGTGAGCCCCCTTTTCTAAGGTGCAGGCTAGCCTGCTCAATGGCCTTTTCAGGTTTTTCCATGTTTTGAAGTGACAGGATGAAAATTGCATGGGAAAAATCACTTCGATCTAAATCGAGAGGTTTTGTCGCATCTTTTATTAAAAATTGCTGAGTTGGGGAGTGGACTTTTGCTTGTTTGATTAAGGTTGGAGCGAGGTCAACCCCATAGTAAATCACATTTTTGGGGAGGTGCCTAGCTAAGACCCCTTGACCACAGCCCAAATCGAGTAAGCTATCGCCTTCATTGAATTTTAGCCATTTCTTTAACTGAGGGAAGATGACTTCTTGGTGGTAGTAGTGACCCTCTTTAGAGACAATTTGGTCATACCACTTTCCGACCTGCTTCCATGACGTATCTTTATTCATAAATCACATTTTGTAATGATCTTTAGCTCTTAGACAGGAGGCTATTTCGATAGGACTAAATCTTTAGTACTGCTTTTAGCAAACTCCCGGATTTTGAGACAGGATCAGTATACCTCATTGACTTTTACAGAGAAAGCGGTAAGATAAATCCATGAAGACAAACTATAATAAGCCACTTCGCGACTTTATCACTCCTGTTCGAACAACAGTGCATGTTGATCAGACAATAGAAGAAGCTCTTGGATTCCTACGCGAAAAGCACATTGATGAAGAGATTATCTACATCTACGTTGTTGATGATGAGCGAAAACTGATCGGAGTCGTTCCGACTCGTAAACTTCTTTTATCTGAGCCTGAAACACCTATTACTAGTGTGATGGACACGACCCTTGTCACCCTCAGTGATGAGCAGACATTGCAAGAAGCAATGGAATTTCTTGAATCTCATCGCCTTCTAGCTCTTCCTGTCGTTGATAATAAAAAACATCTCCTCGGAGTGATCCATGTGGGGCATTATCTAGAAGAAAAAGTAGACGTTGCCAATGCCCGACGACGGAATGATATCTTTCAAATGATTGGTATGGTTGTCGAAGAAGGAAAGCGAGCAGGTGTTTGGGTAGGTTACCGTAGTCGTATGCCTTGGATTTTCTGCAACATGTTTGGAGGGTTTGCTTGCGCCGTTATTTCTCGGGTTTTCGAAATAGTTCTGGCCAAAGTCCTTCTTCTCGCAATGTTTATTCCGCTCCTTTTGACCCTTTCAGAGTCGATTTCTATGCAGTCAATGACGCAAAGTATGCAGCTGCTTAAACGGCCGACTCATCACATTCGCTATGTTTTCCAATCGCTTATTCGAGAGTGGCAAACAGTCTCAATGCTCGCCGTTTCCTCAGGACTTATTGTTGGTGCTGTGTCGCTGTTTTGGGGAGATGGGATCCTTCCGGCTCTGACGATTTCTTTTGGGATCATGATATCTGTGATCATCACAGCGAGTATTGGCTCGACGATTCCACTGATCCTCCATGCCCGTAAGTGGGATCCGCGCGTGGCGGCGGGTCCAGTCGTTCTCATGTTTGCGGATGTTCTTACCACTCTTATTTACCTTTCATTGGGTACTTGGTGGCTACTCTAGTTAGCTAGTCAATCAATGATCTATGTAAATAAATTTTTTATTTTTATTCATATTGAAAATAATTCTGATTTTTTTTAACCTCTTTGTACAAAAAAAAATTTATGGAGAAAAAAATGTCTTTTGAAACACGTCTTTCTATGACAGGTTTAGCTTCCACGCTATATTATAACTGCTTACATTCTAACCCATTAAACTCATCCCCTCGCACTCTTTTTGCTGGGATTGTGGCTTCAGCAGCAATCAACTTTTATCGTGATTCCCTCCATTTTGAAAACAAAGCAGATCAACAAAATCAAACTTATACATGGATAGATGTAGCTGCATTTTTCTCTCCAGCATTGATCTTTGTTGGAGGTTATTATGGAGGAGATTCCTTAACGTCGTGTTGTCTATCAACGTGTTATTTTGCAGCGCTCTTCTTTGTAAATACTGTTTTAGCAGAACAGAATAAGAAACAGCAAAAAGAGTGTGAGGTCTTTTTTGAACTGGCTGGTGGTGCAGGAGCTGTTAAAAGGCTTGCTGATGAAGGCAGGTTAACAGAAGCTAGGGAGAAGTTAGAGTCAATTAGAAGTCGCGTTCCAGATCAATGGGGTGATGAAGGCACACAGCTAGATTTAGAAAGGAATTTTACAAAGGCTGCAAGAGCACTTGCTCATCATTTCTGGCTGAAAGGTGAATATGATCAAGCTGAACAAGTTGCTCTAGGTGCTAAGTTTGATATAAGCCGCGCAAGCGCATTAGAATACATTATTCAGAGTTGTATTATACTTAGCCATGATTCTACTATGAAAGATGATGCACGTGATCGGATAGGAAGGCTACTTCCACAATATGAACTTGCTATTGAGCAGCTCAGAAAAACACCTGAAGTTTATGAACGACAGTTGAAGGATTATGATTTCTTGAAAGACGAGCTTGCAGCACTTAGTTAAGAGAAGTCTCTTAACAGTGTTGGAGTGTGTCTTTTAGGGTTGAAAGGTTCTAATACAGTGATTACACGGTCTTTAATTGTCTTGTTTTGGACGAAGTTTTTGAGCTTAGATTCAATTTCTGAAGCTGGGAAAACCTTTCCACTCCAAGTATCGCAGATGACCGCATGAGCCCCCCAACGTTTTAAGTCTGAGGGCTGACTCATTTTATCTCTGCCTAGAACTAAAAAGACATGGTTTCCTCCTTCGAGATAAAATAGCTCAGCATTTTGAGAGGTTTTCTTTTGTACGCAGTAATCGAGAGCAACAGCACTCATTTCTAAACACGTTCCGATTCCAACTTTTTTGGCAACCGCAGCGATCTTTTGAATATTTTTTGTCGTGAAGTTTGCGGTAGCAACAGGAGTATAGGCCATTTCAAAGATTTGAGAGGCGATCATTTGGAAGTTGACCATGCTTAAGGGAAATCCCGCTTTTTTCCCTTCTGCGATATAGTCGATGTCTCTTCTTTCCAGGTAGTTTAAAATGATCGGAACTGTTTCTTGGACATGTGCATCAATTTCATTTCCCAGCTCGAGGTTGGCTTCTAGCTGAGAATCGACACGTGTTGTAGATACTGATAATGTAGTCATTTAAATTGCCCCCAACTTAATGATATTAACTATTATAGCACAAAAAATTTTAATTTTAAAGTTTAATTTTATAGTTTATATATTTGTTTGTTAGTTACTTGTGTTCTATAAAATTGATAATATTAAAAAATTATCTTTACTTTTGAGCTTGGTTTTGAGGAAAAGAGAAGCAGGCTGAAGTTCTCAGCCTACATTTGGTGATTAATCATCTTCCACGAAGGGAATAGGCTCGTTCCAACTGGGTTTCTTGAAGAGTAAGATAATATAAGGAGCAGCACAGAAGATAATGATGCCTAAAAATAGGAAGAGCTCATAGAACAGAAGGCTTCCAGTGTCTAACTGCTCAGGTGGGAAGAACCCAATAACGAGAGCAAAAAGGGAGCTTACAATCCCAACACCAGCAACAAGCCACATGCCAAACTTTCCCCCAGGAATACGGTAATTACGCTCGACCTCAGGTCTTTTGTAGCGCAAAACAATTGCAGAGATAAACATCAAAATGTACATCAGGACATAAAGCTGAGAGGTGAGTGCCAACAGGATCCAAAAAGAACTGTTAACATTGGGCATAAAGAGGAAAACAAGGGCGAGAATTGAAACGATAATCCCTTGGAAAATCAACATTCCTACAGGCATGTTGTTCTTATTGATTTTATGTAAAATGGGAGGAAAATCTCCATCTTGAGCAGCAGCTAAAAGACCTTTACTTGGTCCTGCAGTCCAAGTACTCATTTGTCCAAGAGATCCAAGTGCAACCATCAGCGAAATGATTGGCACACTCCATCCAAATCCATAGGACCTTAAAAAGTAAGCAATGGCTTCCATTCCACCTGAAACCAGACTGATTTCTTTTTGCGGGATGACGATGGCGATCGCAAGCGTTCCGAGAATCGATAGGCCAATGATAATAATTGCAGAGAAGAGAATGGCTCTTGGGTAGTTTTTTTGCGGGTTTTTCACATCTCGTGCATGAACAGCAGACATTTCCATTCCTGCAAATCCGAGAATAACCCCAGCTAAAAGGGCTAGTTTGGAGGGACTATTCACTTCCGGAAAAAAAGTTCCCCAGGTGAAGTCGATGTGAGAAAGTCTTCCTGATGAGATCCAAATAATCCCTAATGTGATAATCACCACTCCAGGAATAATGGTTCCTAAAATGGCCCCCATCGTGCTGATCCACCCCGATGTTTTCATTCCAAGAAGATTGATCAAGGTTGCACTCCAAAATGTGATAAAAATCACAGAGAACATATAGAGGGTATTATGGGTAAGCTCGGGATTGACACTGAAAGCAATGACACCCGCAATAAAGGAGAGAATGGTTGGATACCAAACCACATTTTCAATCCAAAGGAGCCAGACGGCCAGAAAACCAGCGCGGTGACCAAAAGCTTCTCGCACCCAGACGTAAACTCCACCTCGCTCAGGCCAGCCTGTAGCAAGTTCTGCAGAGACCAAGGATGTTGGAATAAAAAACAACAAGCTCGAAACAATAAAATAGAAGAGAGAAGAAAAGCCATATTCAGCGGTTAGAGGCCAATTTTTAATACTGCAAATTGCCGCTACATTGATCATTGCGAGAAGGAAAATATTTAGTGTGCGTGTCGGCGGCTTGGACATGAAAAATGACCTCAGTAATTTTTTTGTTTCATGATAATCTTGTAAGATAATATAACAAAAGTTCATGAATATGAAAGCCAAAATTCTTTTTTTTGTTTTTTTCGTTTCTCCTATAGCCTTATGTGCCAAGCTGTCACTGCTTGAGCAAAAGGTTCTAGATAAAGTAGAAACCTACATGGAAGAGCACGCAGTAACGGGCCTTGCTGTTGCCATTATTGGTAGAGAAAATCATCAAAAATTTCATCATCTGATCACCAAAGGGCATTTATCAAAAAAATCGCCCATTCCAATCAATCAATATAGCGAATTCCGTATCGGACCCGTGACACAGCTCTTTACAGCAGGAGCTTTAGCTTATTTTGTGCAAGAAGGGCAGGTGAGCTTAAATGATCCCATTTCTAAGTTTCTTCCCAAGTCGATGGAGTTACCAACATATAAAGGGCAGCAAATTACACTAGGTGATTTGGCAACACATACTTCAGGCTTGCCAGACCTTCCTTATAACCTTTCTAGCCGAGCCTCTTTTAGTGTTGGTCAAATGTTTCGCTTTTTGAAGAATTTTGAGCTGAAGCGTGCTCCTGGAACTGAATATGAGTATTCCAATCTAGGCTATGCCTTTTTATCAAATATTCTCATGCGGCTCTCTAAGCGATCGTTTCCTGATTTGGTCAATCAAATTTTGCTCGATCCTTTACATCTCAAGGATACTAGCTTTTCCCTTACTGCTGAGCAAAAAAAGCGGGCTGTAACAGGCTATGAAAAAGATCGAGGAATTTCTCCTCTGGAAAGTGAAAAAATCTACTCAGTTTTCATTGGGGCAGGAGGTCTCTATTCGACAGCTCAAAATATGCTGACATGGCTGTCTTTCAATATGGGTAAAGAGACAACCAGCCTCAATACTATTCTTCCCATCATGCAAAAGTCCTACCATACGTTTAAAAAGTTTCGTGTCGGACTTGGTTGGGAAATCACATCTTTTAATGAGGCACAGGACCTATTTTCTATAGGAGGACTTCTCTTTGGTTTTGGAACCTATATGGGAATTGTTCCTGATGCTGACATTGGGGTAATGATCATGACAAGCCAAGCTAACCTTTCTGTTCAGCCTCTTGGCGAAGAGATCTTAGAAATGCTAGATAAGGAACGTTCATGAAGAAGATTTTCATCACTCGAAAATTGGTACCTCTAGTAACAGAGCTTTTATCAGAAGATTTTGAGGTTCATGGACATTCCGAAAACACTGTTTTGCCTCGTGATCAGCTCATTGAAGCTGTGAAAACTTACGATGGAATTCTATCGACAATTCCTGACCAAGTGGATCGAGAGGTTCTTTCACATGCTGGTCCAAAGCTTCAAGTGATTTGTAATTATGCAGCGGGGCTAGATAACATCGATGTTGGCTTTGCAAAAGAAAAGGGAATTGCTGTTTTTAACACTCCTGATGCTGTAACAAATGCCACAGCGGATCATACCTTTGCCATTTTCTTAGGATTACTGAGAAAAGTGCCTGAAGGGCAAACCTATGTTAGAGAAAGCAAATGGATGGGCTGGGATCCTTGGCACTTTTTAGGAGAAGACTTACCAGGAAAAACATTTGGCATTGTCGGCTGTGGTCGGATTGGAAAGGCTGTTGCTCGTCGAGCACTTGGATTTGATCTCAATGTCATTTGTTATCACTACCGTGAAATTGATACTGGGGTTCCTGGAGTTAAGCAAGTTTCTTGGGAAGAAATGCTCGAGACAGTTGATTACCTCTCTCTTCATCTTCCATTAACGGAAAAAACGCAAGGGATGATTGATTATGAAGCGATTCAAAAAATGAAAAAAAAGCCTATCATCATCAACATGGCTCGGGGTCCCATCATTAAAACAGATGATTTAGTACGCGCACTAAATGAAAACCTGCTACGTGGTGCAGCTTTAGATGTGACAGATCCTGAACCTCTGCCAGGAGATCATCCTCTTTGTCATTTAGAAAACTGTTTAGTTTTACCTCATTCGGGAACATCCACGATCGACTGCCGCGAAGTCATGGCTCGTGATACTGCAAGCAACTTCAAAAAAAGTTTTTTTTAGCTAGCATCTAGGAAGCTCATCCCAAGAGGTTGTGTAATGGGGAGAGCGGTGTACGCGCAAGCCTTGCCATTTTTTAGTCAATCCTTCGCTAGCAAAAGACAGCATAGGGCTTTCAAACTGTTTGTTAATTTGGTCCAGAGATCTCATCAGAGCTTTTTTACGATCTGATTGAGCATCACTTGTAAAAAGGTCGTATTGCATTTGATTTTCATGGACGAGTTCTCCAAGCATCACACCTGCTCTTTTATAGGCTCGTCCCTGTTGAAAGATTTCTTCGATAAGGTCGTTAGCATGGGAAGTTAAATCAGGTGTATAAGAAGATGCTAAAGGAAGGTGCGCTGAAGCACTTGAAGAAGAATCTGAAGTGATAAAAACGACAAGAAAGCGGGCTTTGAGCTTGTCTTGGCGCAACTTGCGTGCTGCTCGCGCGGTAAAAGAGCTAACGGCTTCTTTGAGCTCGGAAATCTTTGTGATTTTACGGCCGAAAGAGCGAGAGGATACAATCGACTTTCGCTCATTTTTCACTTCTTGGCATTCTAAACAGGGAGTTCCCCGGAGTTCCCAAACAGTGCGTAAGCTGTAATAGACATGTGCCTCTTTATCCAGGCGTCTGAGCGTTTTGTTAAATCAGCGGCCATTCGTACTCCATAGGAATAAAGGCGTTTTTTGTGTCGCCTTCCAATTCCCCAAATGTTTTCTACAGGAAAACTTTGAAGATAAGGCTTTGCAGCCTCTCCTGATGAAAAAGAGACGACTTTGTTTCTTTTTTTAGCTAGCTTGTTTGCTACCTTAGCCAATGTTTTTGAAGGAGCTATCCCAATGGAAATCGGAATGCCTGTCCATTGCATCACTTTACGTTGAATTGCAAGACCTAGCTTAGGATCAGCATCTGGAAGGTGCAGAAAAGCCTCATCAATTGAGTAGATTTCTATAGGAAAACCAAAGGTTTTAAGAGTGTTCATGACTCGTTTAGACATATCTCCATAAAGAACAAAGTTTGAAGAGAGAGTCGTGACGTTATATTCGAGGAAAAAGCTGCGGTATTCAAACGCAGGTGCTCCCATAGGAATACCAAGTTTTTTAGCCTCAGCTGAGCGGGCAATGACACAGCCGTCATTGTTAGAAAGAACTACAAGAGGTTTTCCACGCAGTTTGGGATTAAAGAGCTGCTCACAAGAGGCAAAAAAATTATTGCAGTCGACCAGAGCGTACATTAACGAGCCTTGTGGATAATAAAGGTGACAACACCCCAAATCTGAAAGTCAGCTTCTTGTGTGATTTCAAGCGATGGAAAATTTGGGTTTTCAGGAAGAAGGTAGAGACGATTTTCTTTTGCTTTTAGCCGTTTAACCGTGAATTCTCCGTTTAAAACAGCAACGATGATTTGCCCACTTTGTGCTTGGAGTGCTCGGTCTACAACTAAAATGTCACCCGGATGAATGTTGGCGTTTTCCATTGACTCTCCTTCGACTCGGAGAAAAAAAGTTGCTGCAGGGTGCTCAATCATGAGGCGATTGAGGTCAAGTTTTGCCTCAATATGGTCTTCAGCAGGAGAGGGGAATCCAGCCTTGACCTGACTAGAAAATAAGGGAAGTGGAAGCTTTGTATCCGGACTTGCTTGAAAAATTTTTAATTTCATATCACTCACCTCTCTTAAGCTGCAATATAACGCACTTTGAAGTTTTGCCTAAGATTAAAAAAAAAATTGCCGTGGAAACCTTTGACACGAGAGAAAAACAAGAGTATCCTTATTAATTATGATTGCAGTTTGGACCTTTTTATTTTTATTAGCTTTTCCTTCTCTTTGCGTGCGTCTTACGATATTACATCGAAAACTTCCGCTTCGCTTTAGCCTAATCGTCTCCTACATTACAGGAATCTGCCAAGATCTCTTTATTGCTTTTGAACAACTCCTTTTATTTATCGCGCTAAAAACTTTAATGCCGTTTCTCAACCCTTACCTTTTTTGGATTTTTGTAATCGCGGCGTCTTTGCTTCAACTGCATATTATTTTTGATGCATTTCTCCACCGTAAGAGTGCGATTCGCATGGAAATTTCCTTCTTATCTTTTATTGATGATGCAAAGTGTTTTTGGGATTCAGCTAAAGAGAAAAAGGTTTGGAGGTTTATTCCGGGAGCTCTTTTTTTCTTATCAGTGCCTTTCTTAACTTACTGGGGGTTTTGGAATCAATTAGAAGCTCTATCTTTTCAAGGAGGATGGGTGCAAAATGGTTTTACCGTAGGAGCTGTTGCTCTCATAGGTCTTTTACTCCTTCCTAAAAAATTGGCTTATGCAACCGATCATATCGTCTTTCAACATCAAGTTTGGTTTGCCCAAAAGCTCTATCGGTTTTTGAAGCGGAAAAAAGACCGTACGGATCTACGTTATCTAGTGAGAGAGAACTTTACTCCGCAAAATGAAAAACGAAGCTATCCTTCCTCGGAGTATCCACTTTATAAATACACCCATGGCTTTACAGGGAAAAAAACATTTGATTTAAAGCTAGAAGAAGGAGAAAAACCTCATGTGATCTTCCTCTTTCTTGAATCCTTTCGATCAAAAAATGTTGGTTGCTTAGGAGGTGAGTATGGGGTTACACCTCATTTTGACAGGCTTGCATCGGAAGGGATTTTATTTTCTGATTTTTATTCCAATTCTGTCCGTACCTCTCGCTCTGTTGTTTCTTCTCTATTTGGAATACCTTCAGATGTCGACGGGTCTGAGCTAGCAGTTCGCTCTGGAGCGCCTCTTATCGGGATACCCGACCTGTTAAAAAGTGTTGGCTATCGATCCTCTTATATTCACAATGGTTCCCTCGATTTTGAAAACCAAGATATGTTTTTTGGAAATCATGGCTATGAAACAGTTCTTGGAAGAGAAGACATTTTACACAAGTTCCCCAAGGCCAGTACAACGAGTTGGGGTCTTCTAGATGAATATTTAATGCAATACAGTGCTCAGTGGCTTAAAAAGCACGATAAAGATCCTCAATTCCTTACTCTTTTTACGATCACGAATCACCATCCATGGAACTTGCCATCTCATTACCAAGCACCAGCGTTTCCTCAAGGCTTGAATGCGACATACAGAAAGTACTTAGGCACCTTCCACTATAGCGATGCCTCTTTAGGTCTTTTTGTGGATCTATTAGAAGAGCAAGGCCTCTTAGAAAAATCGATCTTGTTCATCTTAGGAGATCATGGATATCCTATGGGTGAGCATGACTCCAACTTTTTTGAGCAACGTTATCTTTATGACGAGAATATACGGGTACCGCTTTTGGTGTATGCTAAGGGAAGAATTGCAGAGCCCAAAGTCATCTCATCTCCAAGTAGTCAGATGGACCTCGTTCCAACAGTAATGGATCTCTTCAAACTTAACGGGTTCAATCATGCGATAGGAAGTTCGCTTATGAGAGAAGCGAAAGACCGTCGTATCTTTTTCCATAATCCCTATGTGTTTAAAAACTTTGGCTGTCGTATCAACAATCATAAATTCATCTACACGCGTTTATCTCAAGAAGTAGAACTTTATGATCTTGCAAATGACCCAGGAGAGCACCAGAACATTGCTAGAGAAAATCGCGATTTAGCGCGAGAATGTCTCCATCATGTTAAAGATTACGAGCGCCTTTTTAATCGAATTTATGCTGAGAAAAGTCTTCTTCCCAGTAGAGATTTTTATGGCAGAAGACCCTCGCTGCCTTTCTAGCGAGTTCTAACGAGCAATAGCATTGCGAAATAAATCTTTTTTAGGGCAGAATAAGCCTTTTTTTGAGGTGCTGTCATGAAGAAAACGATTTTTGCTCTCTTTGCTCTTTCTATCTTAACGGTTACATTGATTGCCTTAATTTCCAGAAGAGGACTCGAAAACCGCGTTGCTGTTGCACCAAATGGGCGTGAAATTCCCGATTGGGGGCCTCTTGATCCTCATTTAGGCCGTGACTTAGTAGAGAAGCTAGGGTATGAGGCCTCGTGGATTAATTTAGACACATTGCCCAAAAGACATGCTTACTGGAAGCGCTTCACTAACTTTATCTTAAACAAAAACCATGCAAAGGCAGTCGTTTTCCATAATTATCATCCTTTTTTCTCTAAAGCCAAGATCGATCAGCTTCCCAAAGGAAACCGCATTTTAGTGATGTGGGAGCCACCATCTGTCCTCCTTGATATGTATCAAGATGAAGTCCTTTCTTTGTTTGATAAAGTCTATACCTGGAATGATGATTTAGTTGATGGAAAGAAGTACTTTAAAATGAATTACGGTGTTTTACGGCCCATGCGAGCTAATCTTCCTTCTTTTCAGGAGAGAAAACTGCTCTGCATGATTGCCTCAAACTATAAGTTCAATAATTTTGAAGAAGAGCTGTATTCCACTAGGCAAGAGTTAGCCCGGTACTTTGATCAGCATCCTGAGGGTGTTTTTGATCTCTATGGAAGACGTTGGGAAGGTTTTCGTCATGCAAAAGGGACCATTCCCGATAAACTTGAAACGTTAAAAGGGTACAAATTCAATATCTGCTTTGAAAATACAAAACAGCCAGGCTATATCACTGAAAAGATTTTTGACTGTTTTGTAACAGGCACGATTCCGATTTACTATGGAGCGACTAATGTCAACCAATACATTCCAAAAGGGTGTTATATTGACTACCGTCAATTCAAAAATGAAGGGGAGATGCTCTCTTACATTCAAAAACTTACTAAGGAAGAGTACGAAGAGTATATAGCTAATATACGTGCTTATTTAAAAAGTGAGCAGGCTAAGCAATTTGCTCCGGAGCATTTTGCAAAAACTCTTATTGATGCTATAGAAAACTAAAACTATGAATGGAGTTTGAAAGTTCGCGAATCAAAGTAAAAGGGAACAATGGAAGTCCCGTATTGGATTTATTTGGGCGGCCGTTGGGTCTGCTATCGGTCTCGGAAGCATTTGGCGTTTTCCGTATGTTGTAGGAGAAAATGGAGGGGCTAGTTTTGTTATCCTCTACCTTATTTGCCTAGTTGTTGTTGGTTTTCCCGTTCTTATTTCTGAGATCATGATAGGGCGTAAGTCTCAACTTAACCCTTCAGGAGCATTTAAAAAGCTTGGAAAAAATCGTAGCTGGAAAGGCCTTGGAACAACGACTATCATTACTGGCTTTTTAGTTAGCTCCTTCTATGCAGTGATTGCTGGCTGGACGCTGGGCTACTTTTTTCAAGCTCTTTTTGGGCAACTTACCCAATTTACAACATCTAAAGAGGCTTTAACCCACTTCACGCAATTTAGTTCGTCACCTTTTTGGGCTGTTGGCTCATTATTTGGCTTTGTCTTTTTAGCTATGCTTGTGCTTTATACCGGCGTGCGGAAAGGAATCGAAGCAGGCAATAAGATCATGATGCCACTCCTCTTAATCGTTCTCATTGTTTTAGTGATCAAAGGGCTGATGATGCCAGGTGGAGAGAGAGGGATTGTCTTTGTCTTTAAGCCAGATTGGTCTCACATCACACCCACGGCGATTTTAATGGCATTGGGGCAGGCTTTTTTTTCTCTTAGTCTAGGTCAGGGCACCATGGTGACTTATGGAAGTTATATCGGAAAAAAAGAAAACCTGCCAAGCACCTGTGTGCCAATCACGCTTTTTGGTATTTGCATTTCACTCTTAGCGGGAATTGCAATCTTTACAATTGTTTTCTCTTCTGGGATGCAGCCTTCTGCTGGTGAAAGCCTGATGTTTCAAACACTGCCCATTATTTTTTCAAAGTTGCCAGGGGGTTACTTTCTCTGTCTGCTCTTTTTTGTTCTACTTCTCTTAGCTGCGCTAACATCTCAGATTTCTGCGATGGAGCCTCTCATTTCTTACTTTATTGATGTTAAGAAGTGGGGACGTCACAAAGCTGTTCTTGCAACAGGGATAGGTGTATTTATTGTTGGTATCCCTTGTGCGCTTTCCTTTGGGCCTCTTGCGGGTGTCACACTCTTTGGCAAGACCTTTTTTGGTCTCCTTCTCTTTTTGTGTTTAAACATCTTGATTCCTCTTGGAGGACTTGCTGCTGTTATTTTAATTGGATGGCGCTGGGGGATAAAGAAGGGGATTGGCCACCTTAAAGAAGGAGCAGAAAGCCTCTTTAAAAATTATCCCTTTATAGAAGTCTACTTTCACTTCAGCATCAAGTACCTTGCACCTCTTGTGATCATTTTGATCATGCTCGATGCGCTTGGGATATTTTAGTAGGTAATGACAACAGAAAAGATTCCTCCGAAAAATTGGCTGGCGTTTTTCCCTGCAAGGCTGAACCAAACGCCGCCAATTAAGCCAAAGTTTTCACTGAGGTTGTACTCAATCGCTGGAGCGAAGCTAATTTGTTGCGAGACGGGATTTCCAACATCTGCTTTTTCTCCGTCTTCTGTAACCCCATGCTTTCCAGTAAAGCGATCATGACGGGTTAAGACATACTCCGTATCAAAAGCAAACACCCATTGGTGTGTGATGTCAAGTTCGCCAGAAAGATAGACTGTAAGAGTTTGGCCAGGATAAACCTTTCCACTTGTTCCTGGTACCCCGCCATAAACACTAATTCCTTGGATATGGACGGGAACAGGAAAGAGGTAGCCAGCCGTCCAACGGAGACGAAAGTACTGTTGAGGAGCAAGTTTAAAGGCTTTTTCAAAGTTGAAATTGATGCCTGTTTGATAGGAGCCCTGACCAGTGCCATCTGTACCATGCTTTTTTGGGTTGAGGTGGTCATATTGGCCAAAGGGAAAAACTTCTTGCAAAGTGATACGCAAGTCGGGCTTCCAGGTTCCTGGTTCATCACGAAGAGCTTGAAAGCCGAGGAAAAGATTCCAGTCGTTGAGTCGGATTGCGGAAGCTCCTTGAGTGGTCGTATAAACAAATGAAACATCAGCTTCAATATCAATAAAAGAGCCGAGCCCATAAGTGATATCGACAAATGGTTCTACGGTCCATGTGTCAGGGGTGTTTCGACGGCTCCAGTGGCTGTCGTATTCTCCAAAACTATTGGTGACGAAAATATAGGGTTGCCAAGTGGTTACCCCCTTAGGATTTGTAGCAGCACTCGGAGCTAAAAGAGGGCCTGTGAACCACGGAGTTGTCCACTCATTCGCTAATGGGGTTTCGTGCTGGGCTCCAAAGAGAAGCAGAGGAAAGAGAAGCAAAATGACTAAAAACATAAATTTTTATTTTAGCAAAAGTGAGAATTTTTTTCTTCCTACTAGCATGAAAATAATGAAAGATCTAACATAAAGCACTTCTGTCGTTGAAAAGCATTGATGTCAAATGGGAAAAGGGATTTGTTTTAGTCTATTTTTTATAGCTCTATCTTTTGGGTTAGGGCTGAACGCAGGAGAGCAAATAGACCAGGCTAAATCTGAAGTCCGCATCTCTAACTTACTTCCCTATCTCGTACATCCCCCTCTTGTAGAGCCTTGTCTTCCTCAAGATTTCACTCTTGGAAAAAGGGAAGAAGATCCTTACTTTACGCAAGGCTATTACTGGGGAAACAGCAGTACCCTTAAGGGATATTTTGAAGATGCTTCTTCTTTAAATTCTTGTATTATCCGTGCACAAGTCTCCACAAACGTGACACAGATTGGGCTCGATCGATTTAGCAGTGACGGAAAAACAAATGACCTGACGGCTGCTGGTTTTACTGAGATCATGGTAAATAAAGGCAAATGGGGAATCTTTCCCTATCGAGAAGTCCATGCCAAAGGGCCAAAGGGCCGCCATTACTACCAGCTCTGGGTAGGCCTCAACGAAGAAAGTGGTACAACTATCTATTTTCAGTTGCTTTATCCAGAATACCTAAATGAACCTACTCAAAACCAAAAAAAGATCTGGAGAGACTTTATCAAAAAAACTTCTTTTTTAAGTCTGCAAGATCTAATGGTTTTTCATGAGGTTGACAAGCCCCAAAAGAAAAGCGAACGCTTTAGTTTTTCCATCGAAAAGAGGCTCATGGATAGTAAGTTTGCTATATTGATCGACTCTCCCGATCAATTAGAAATCGATGTGCATGAGATGAGAGAATGCAATCTCCTAACAGGGGTTTTTGAAAAACCCTATGTCGAATTACAAGTAGATATAAGAGAAGGTGAAACTATCAGATCTGATACGCTCCAAGTAGCCTATACTCCCGTTCAAGATTTTACCTTTTACCCTGCTCTGATTTACCCCAACTCTTTTGAGTCCTATCCAGGCTACTTTTTATTACTTAAAAAATAAGTCTTATTATAACTAGCTAGGCTATAGCAACCTGATACAGAAAGTAGATCTAAGCTATAAAAAGAATTTTATTATTAACTGCTACAGCTTTTACCTGGTTGTCTTAGGCTTTTCTATTTCCAAAGAAGAAAGCGTCCACCTTGCTAAAGGAGTATCCAAAGTAGATGGTTTTAAATCGTGTTATTTCTAGTCAATGCAGTCATCTTTTTGGAAAACTAACCTCTAATAGTGCGGTTTTTCTTATCAATCCAAATGGGGTCTTTATTCTCGAAATATGATTATTAGGAAGCAGGAGAGGGTTCTGCTTGAACCTCTTGTTTTTGCTTGGCGTCTTTTAGCTCTTTTTCAAGAAGACTTTCTTCTCGAATCGAGAGCTCTTTATTGAGGTAACGAACAGAATAGCTCCAGTAAAGGGCAACCCCTAAGACGATTGGGAGGAGGTAAGGAGTAATTGAGATAACAGCTCCTGTTCCAACAAGCTCGATTAGGCCAATTTGAAGCCATGATGAGCTTGACTTACCCAATCTAGAGCCTACCATGTCAATTGCTGCTTTCCCTTTGACTTTTGACTCAGGGTCAAGAGGGATATAAGCCATTTCTTTAGTCGAATCAAAGAAAGAGTACTTAACGACTTTGCTCGTGATATTTTGGAATGCCCCGAAAAGGACAATCATCATGAGAGGGGTAAGGCCTACGTAGTGCGCAAAGGGACCTAGATGCGTTTTGAAGAGGCACAGTAGAAAGAAAACACCTCCAGTTATTCCTACAGCCCAAGGAGTGATTTGTGCACTGAAATGCCAGCCAAATCTTCTGAGGAAGTTCCCTCCCAAAAAGAATACAGTGATAAGAGCTACAACTCCAACAATCGTAGTCACTCGTCCCATAAACATTTGATAATCTGCTGTTGTAGGAAATTGCATCTTCAGGTGAGCTTTCCAAGTCACTTCAACCATATTAATCGTAAGGGCGCATCCGATGACAAGCACAGCGATAGCGAGAAGGTACTTTGAAGAGAAAATATGCTTGATACTATCGCGAAGGGATAATTTAGTTTTTTGGTTAACTGTTTGCTTTGTTACATCTGGGTCGTAGTAACGCTTGTCGGTGAGGACATAGCGGTTCATCCACCAATAAACGACCATAATCAAAACCCCTGCAACAAAAACATACCCCAATAGGGACTGCAGAGTAAAAGCGTAGCTTTGGCCTAGGAATTTTTTACCATAGTAGTAAGTGAGAGGACCGGCTAAGATTGTTGCGAGATCTCCTGCTGAAATGAAGAGGGTATAGGTCCTTTTTGCTTCTTTGACTTGGCAGATGTGATTGGCAAATCCCCAGTAGAGTAGGAAAATCACGACTTGTCCCCAAAGCTCTGTTGTAACAAAGAAGAGGGTGTGAATCCAATTTCTGTATACAGCAATCCAGTGAGTGTATTTTGCCCCAAGATGAGTTGTGAGCCAATTTGCTGATTCAGTAGGAGCTAATGCACCCATGTTAGGGTACAAGACAAAGCCGTATAGTAGTACAATAGCGAGGAAAGTAGAAATGATTCCGTAGAAAAGAGTTGAGCGTTTGAAGATATTACTGAGCTTGGAATAGCCTATTGCACAAAGGATCGACAAAGGAAAAACAAACCCGCCTTTTAGGATATTAATGACTTCTGCTCCAGAATGTTCTGCAGTGACTACAATGGGGTCTTTAAGAAGAGTTAATGTGGCATAAACGAGAGAAACGAGAAATTTAAGAAGTAAGAGAGGAAGTACTTTTTTTAGTTCGAAACGGCGAACTGGCCAGATTTTTTGAGCCCAAGAGGACTTATCAGATTCGGTGCTACTCATGATCCGTCATTTTAGGACATTATTCTATCCGCATGCTTAGCAAAAAGCAACACAAATGATGAAAATACAAAAAAAACCCCGAGAATTCACTCGGGGTCTTAAATCATTCTTGCTGGTAAGCATAATTTTTATTCGCTAGCTTCCTTGGCTTTATGCTCAAGAAGCGTTTCAGTTTCTTGGCGATCTTCGTGTGTTAAATCTTTAATCACATTTTCTTGTAATACAAGACGCTCCTGCTCACCATTAAATTGATCTTTGAATTTACGTAACTCTTCGAGTTCATCTCGGTTATCTTTCAAAGAAATACTTTTCTGAGAAGTCAGCTCACTTAAAACATAACTACACTTAGCAATTTTCATGCGTTTTTTCTTAGTATGTTCGTATTCAACTTTTGTGAATTTCTCAGGATGTTTAAGATAAAGTAATCGGAGAAAATTTTCTGCTCGTTTAGCAAGTTTCTTCTCAGCCCAAATTCGGAATGCTTGGACTTTTGAATTCAGCATTTTATTTTCAAAGTTTTCATTTAGACCATAAGGTTGTAAAACTCGACCTAATTCTAACATCATTTGAATATCACTAAGATCAAAAATAATTTGTTTGCGATTCACATTCTTATACCGAATCTCTTCGTCTTTTCGTTCTGAAGATTGTAGAGTTACAAACTCAATTTTTTTCGATAGCTCTTCAGATTCAAAAATTTTCTCATCTAGTAGCATGACTTTTTCCTTCTTATTAAATTACATATTCATTCTTAATATAATTATCTCATATATTTAATGATTGTTCAATACTATTTTAATATTAATTCATAAGTGTCTATTTTAGAAATACTTAATTTGAATCTAGATTGTTGAATGTCCTTCTAACCCTTTTAATTTTGAGATGATGGTTTGAAAAGTGCTAAAAAAGAGAGAAAAATATAAAAAAAATTACTTTTTTTGAAATTATTATTATTAAGTGTTTTATAGTTAGTTATTTAGCAATTTAGCAGGTACAAAGAAAAAGCGGCTAAAATAACTTAGCCGCTTTTAAGTGATTGGTAATTATACGTTTGATTCGATTAGCCTTTTTGAGTTTGCATCTGACTCATCTTGAGTGAGTTCTTGAATGACTTTTTGTTGATGGCGAAGTTTCATTTCCTGTCGCTTAAAATCATTCTTAAATTGTTCTAATTCAGCATGATAATCATCTTTTTTATCTTTAAGAGAGATGGTTTTCTGATTGGTGAGCTCGCTGATGATCAGTGTTCCTCTTGCTAAGCGTATATTTTTCCTTCCTCGTCCCTGTAACTCTGCTTGAGAGAATTTCTCTGGGGTTTTCATGTAAAGAGCTGTGATAAAGACTTGTCCACGTTTTGCTAGACGTCTTTCACCCCAATAGCGTAGGAATTCGATATTTGACTTAGCTAGCTTATTCTCAATGTATTCCTTAACTCCATACGGTTGTAGAATTTCACCTAGAGCAAGCATAATAGCTACGTCACTTAAGTCGAACCGGATCTGTTTCCGATTGATATTTTTATAGCGTACTTCTTCTTCTCGGCGCTCACTTGATTGAATAGTAATAAACTCCATTCTCTTCATAAGCGACTGAGATTCAATTATTTTATTCTCGAAATCCATATACCAAACCTTAACTTAATTATGATTAGAATAATACTTATAATTATCTCATTTTAAAATATTAAATTCAATTTATAATTAATAAAATAAAAATTTTATAATGTTGTAATAAGCAAAATTAACAAGAGAGTGCTAATAAACACCCTTTCAAACTTAGCACTCTCAGCCTAATTTAGCACTCTCACCCTCTTTCTGAGAGGGGATTGACAAATGCAGATAAATCAGCGATGCTGTCCTCTATGTTTAAGCGAAAGACCTATTATGAAGCTAAAAGTGAGCTTCTCGAAGACCTCCTTGAGGTAGCTGGAGAAATGGAGGATCAGCCCCCTCCTCCTCCTGAGGGTATCCCTAAACGATGGCTTCCTGGTTTCATCCGCTTTTCACTTAAATGTATTGTTCTTCCCTATATTCTCATTGATGAGCTTATGCAAAAGATTGCTCGCAAGGTGATTCGCCCTCCCTTTAAGCAAATTGGCCAGTGCAAGAGGCGAGGGAATTGTTGCTACTATATCCTCATCCGTCATTCTAAAAGCATCTGGGGACGTCTCTTTCTCCTTTGGCATACCCAGGTTCAAGGGTTTTATATGCGTTACAAAGAGCCCCATATCTATGATGGGACAGAGATGTACATCATGGGCTGCCGTTATTTAAAAAAAGATGGGTCTTGCGGTCAATATCGGCTGCGTCCGCAGGTTTGCAGACAGTGGCCTATTATAGAGCACTTTGGCTATCCTAAAATTCTCAAAGGGTGCGGCTATACAACAAGTCCCCCTTATCCAGCAGAAGATCCTGAAGACGTCTTTGAAGAAGACCCCCGCCTTAAAGTCTTAAAAAATTAATTTTTATAGTTTGAAAAGGGGCTTTTACTTTAGTTTCCTATCCAAAAAAATGGATGGGATTCAAATGTTACCGATTAGTAAAAATACCTGCCAAGAGGCCTATAAAGAAGTGATAACTAGCAGTTCTCTTGGTGTTCTCTTTGGAGGAGTTGCTGGATATTGCTTGTTAGCAGAAGATCTAGTAGTACAAGGTCTAGCTTTAGGGGCGTTGAATGCTCTTGCAACACGCATCGGATTTTATGCAGTAGAGACCCATAGGCAGGACTTTTGGAGTGTTTCAAAAGCCGCAGCTCTTGGACTCATAATGAGTGTTAGTGTGGCTTCGTTTATCATGCCATTAACTTCACTTTCTTTTAGGTTTGGGATAACGTTGTTAAACGTATTTGTTCAAAACTACTTTTCAGAAGAACAAGGGCAAAGTAGCCTAGCACAGACCTCTGGAGCTTCAATACAAGTTGGAGAGCAGAGAGGGCGCGTTCCTTTTTACCTTCCTTGTGATCATACAGAGGTTGTACACAGAATAGAGATAAAGCAACCTATAAGCTTTTTAAATTTGAAGGGAACTTTCGAAGATTTTAAGTATCTTGTTTATGGTCTAATGGAATTTATAAATATGTCCAAAGACACGATGTCCGATGAAAGTGGTCTAACAAGATACTCCGCTGATATCCTCACGCTATTTCAGTTTAAGCCTTCAAACTGTATGAATTCAGTAGGATGTTTTCTAGAAAAACCACTAGGAGATTTTGCCGTTGTACAGACCATAGTTCCTTCTTGTTTTATGAATTTAATTATGGGTATTAAGAAAAATAACGAAAACTTTCCAAAAAGATTACTGGTTCCTATTACAATGGGGGCTCATCGTCTTGCCGTTGCTGTTGAGCTGCAAGGAGAGACTTTTTTTATTTCGGGGATTGATTCTGAAGGAAGGACATCTATGGCTGATCGTGCAGTTATTCAAATGCAGCAAACTTTACGTGTGGCGTACCCTTCTTTTCAATTGAAGACAGTAATAGCAAATAAAAGTCAGAATAATCAGAGATTTTGTGGATATCATGTGGCATTGAACCTTTTAGAACTGAGTTTGGTAAACGGGTTAATTTTTACTGAAATTGACAGGGCTAATAGAGCTGGTGAAAATGCAAAATGTTTGCCATGTAGGAGTAGAGAAGAGACTTACGGCATAATAAAAAATATGAGAAAGGTTGCTATGTTAGAACTAGGCCATATTTTGGAATTAAACCCTGGAAAAATCCTTATTGATGGAAAGCCATATCCACAAGTCGATTTAAGTTATGATCCTCGTTCATGGTAGGATAGGTTTTACCGTTGCGATCTCAAGTTGATTGGTTCCACCTTCTCGGTAGTCAAAAACTGAAGCTAAAAAGGCTTCTGCTTCTGTTGAGCTATTCGCTATTTCGATAAAAGCAGCAGAATTTCCAGTATGTTTGGCAGTATTTCCATGAGAGTCATAGACCAGATAGGTATTATCGAGTGTTGCAATTGCAAGAGTTAACCCATTACAAGTGAGAATCTTTCCGTTGCCATTTTCTGGAAAAATACTAGCAAAAGATCCTTGTTTTTGTAGTGGCTGAAAGATGTCGGAGGTGACCTCTAAATCACTTTCAAATGCTTTGAGAGCTTCTTTTACGTTTAAAGCGTGGCCAGAGAGAAGCTGAAAAGATGCGTCAAATAACTCGTCTCTGCCAAAAAGAAAGTCTCGTAGAGCGCCTATTTTGGGAACTCCAGGATTTTCACGTAGAAAATCATCGACATCTTCTTCTGGCAAACCTTGTTTGATCAAGTAGTCTCGTGCTTGTTCTCTACGAGCTTCTTGGGCATTTTCTGAGAGTTTTTGAAACGTTTGATGGCTTTCTTCAATGCAAGAGTCGATCATGGAGGTATCAAAAGTAGGATTTTTTAGAGCATATTTTAGAAAGGTAATAGCTTGAACGGAGCAGCTTTGTCTGCACTTTTCTACTAAAAAACCTGTGTACTGGTTTTTTGTACCAAACACGGTTCCTTGTTTAAGTTTGACTTGAGTGGGATCTAAAGGCTTTGCAGACTCAAAAAATAAGGAGAAAGTAAGACCTTCAAGAAAGTAGCACATTTGAGAAATTCCAGGGATCATTTGTGAAAAAGCCAGAATAAAATGAGCGACTGCATAGCCGTTCCATTCTTTTTCTTTGTAGAAAGCTTCTTTATGTTTGAAAAAACCCTCAAAACAGAAGCAGCCTGAAAGGCTATATTGATCTAAGAAAAGGTTTGCCATTTTCTACTTGATCTCCAAAATTTTGACCCTATCATAGCAAAATCTAGGTTTTTCCATAGAGCTAAAAGATTGTTTTTCGTAAACTTAAAAGTTCGTTTTAAATCCTGTTACCAAGGTATCGTAAAATGACTTTCAAACAACCTGATCTACCTTATGATTTATCAGCCCTAGCTCCCTTTGTTTCTGAGGAGCAAATGGATTATCACTTCAACAAACACCATGCGGCTTATTTCAAAAAACTCAATGGTCTTGTCGAAGGCAAAAAAGAAGAGACGCAGACCTTAGAAGAGGTTGTTGTCGAGTCATCAGGAGGAGTATTCAACAATGCGGCTCAAGCATGGAATCATACTTTTTTTTGGGATTGCATGTCTCCCAATGGAGGCGGCGAGCCTAAAGGAGAGCTTAAGGCTGCAATTGAGAGAGACTTTGGCAGCTTAGATGCTTTTATGAAGCAGTTTTCTGATGCTGCTGCAACACTCTTTGGTTCAGGGTGGGCTTGGCTTGCGAGTGATAGCCAAGGTAAACTCAAAATTATGGCACTTAGTAATGCCGATACCCCTCTTAAACATAGTAAAACTCCTGTTCTGACCTTGGATGTTTGGGAGCATGCTTACTATATCGATTATCGCAATGAACGTCCCCGTTTCATCGAACAGTTTAAAGATGTCATTCATTGGGATTTTGCGGAAAAATGTTATCAAGATGCGAAGTAAATGGAATCTCAAAAAAAGACACTTTTAAAACTCCTCGATGAAATTGCAGCTCAGCAAAAAGAAATCTCTGAATGCCATGATTATTATCAACGGCTAGAAAGGGAGTTTGATAAGAAGCGAGAGCATTTAGCAAATCCTGAAGATCTATCTGACCTCACTCGTGCTATTGCGACATTAAACCGCGAGTTTGAGGAGAAATCGGATCACATGTTTGAAAATCTCAATCGTGTTCTTGTCAAAGGGCATGATCTTGCAGAAAAGATTGGCAATGAAGTGGCGCATGATTTCAAAGCTTTATGGGACTACATGACTGATTCAGTTCATCAAGAAGTTAAGCTTGAAAAGGTTTTAAAAGAAATAGACCGTATTAAAAAAGACTTTCTCGCGTAAAAAGAGGCTTCATAGCCTCTTTACTAATCTTCCTTTCAACAACCAGTTGAGAGGCTTTTTTATTGTTTAAAAGAAGTTAGTTTTATAAAAGGTGCTTAGAGGAGTTGTGTAAGAAAAGGCACTAAAATGCGCGTGTGCTGCCTTAAAAGCGCCAGAATTTTTTTACTTTTTGTTCTATTTTTTTCCACCTTTAATTGTGCGTGGGCAGATGCTCAAAGGAAAGTGATTTTGGAGAAGAGGTATGATGAGTCTGATGATCAGGAAATCCGTACATATGAAGATGTGATTCTGGATTGTGGGAAAGATGGGAAAGCATTATTCACTATTAGCCTGCCCAAAAATATTCCTGCTGAAGGAGTCCCATGCATTGTGATCGTTGGTGGTCTTATGACAGGGCGAGAAAGTCTGAAGTTTATCCCCGATCATGGAAACTATGCTCTTGTTGCTTATGAATATTCAGATACACTGAAAAAATTGCGTAAGCTTGATGTTCTCTGGAATCTATTTTCTGTCCGAAAAGCGCTGTTAGAAGTTCCTCCACAGCTCATTGAAATCGTTAAGTACCTCCAAGAAAAGCCTTGGATCAGCTCAGACCCTATTGATTTCATGGGATATAGTTTTGGTTCGATTTTCATTCCTGTCGTTTATGTGAAAGCTCAAGAAGAAGGAATTAAACTAGGACCAGCCGTCATGGCTTATGGAGGAGCAGGAATACACTGTCTTCTTAAAGCAAACCTCACAGTTCCAAAATTTCTAAAAGGGCCAGTTGCTACTATGGCTTCAGCTCTTTTTAAGCCGATAGATCCTCTTCTTTATGCGCCCAAAATGAAAGGAAATTTTCTGATCATTAACGGGATTCATGATAGTCAAATTCCTTTTGAATGTGCTAAAAGGCTTCAAGATATTGTCCCTGAACCAAAGACAGTTATTAATCTTGAAACCGAACACATGTCACCAGAGAATACAGAGCTCACACTTCGCCTCATCAATATCAGCCGCCAATGGCTTGAAGAGCACCATCAAAAAAGCCTTCAGTGATTATCAATTTAGGTTTTAGAGGTCTTGTTTTCAGTTTTTGCTTTTTTAAAGGTTTCTGATTGGCTAATATTTACTGGGCTATCTTTCTTTTTTTTTCAGTAGCCTCTTGCTTTTCTTGGTCTTCAGAAGTTGCATGAACTGATGATTCAGCTTCTTGACGAGCAGGTGGCTGAGCTTCTTGCATGCGCTTCAGGAAATAATTTGTCATGTCTCCTTCAGAATCGTGAGCTTCGATATAGCGGTTTCTCATCGAGTACTCTGAAGGGAATACAAGATTGGGACGTCCACAGTAGGAAGAGATATAGTTAGCAATTAAGCGGCCCATGCGACCATTCCCATCTCCAAAAGGGTGAAGTCTTTCAAATCTCAAGAAGTAAGAGCACGCAAAGTTGGCAAAAGCTTCATCATTATCACGGTATTTAGCATGGTTTGCAGCGAGATCTTCGTTCAGGTCTTCTATGAGGAATTGAAAGAGTGTCGGAACACGCTCATAGCTAGGAGGAATGTGGTTTCCAATCCTGACATTTTTTTGAAGAGGGGGGCCTCGGATATGGCCAATCTCCGTATCATCAATATGGTCTCCAGTGCGTTCTTGTTGTTCGCGACCTAGCAGCCCTTGCCAAGTTCGAAGCATTTTTACTGAAAGAGGCTGGTGCTGTGCAGCAGCTTCTTGCGAAAGAACGTAAGCTCCAAAATGCCCTTTTGTTGGGTTTTGATAATAAGGATGACGGTAATCAATTTCTTGAATCCCTTCGATCCGGTTACTTTCATTTAAAAACTGAATGGCTCGATCTAAACCTGCTATTGCGCTCATAATAAAATTACCTTGTTATAAATTTATGGCTTGTTTGTACACCTTCATAAACTTTGCGAACAAATTCTTCTCCAGCAGTTGGAGATTTTTGATTTAATGCAAAGACGGCATCAAGAACATCTTTTCCTAAAGCTGCTGGAGGAAGACCAAAACGCTCGAGAACGTAGTCCATCATAAAGCGTGAGATTCGCCCATTTCCACCTTGAAAAGGGTTAATGGCTACAAGACGTTGGTAAGCCTGTGCAGCTGTTAGGATCACACTTTTTTCTCCTCTTTCACAAGCTGCTACTTCTTGATTTAACCATCTCCCATAGCTATCGGCCTTAGCATGTAAATCAGAGTTTGGAGTAGGGTAGAGCAAAAGAGCGGTGCTCGATCTGACAACACCACTACGGACTTCTCCTGGACTATTTACATCTGCTTCTCCATTTGTCAGTAATCTATGAATGACTCTAGCAGTTCCAAAACCAACGCCTCCACCTTGACTAGCTTTTTGCTGCATCTTTGCATCTGCAGCGATCCAGTTCTGTTTAGCTAATCTTTGAGCAGATGATGGATTTGAAATAGTTGTAGATCCTTCCATGCGAATGTCTCTCCAAGCTTCAAAAGCTTGACTAGAGCGTCTTTGGAATCCTTCAATATCTTTACCAATATCTTTTGATCGAATTGAAGCTTCATATTGTAAATGTTTCGTCATCGAATCCATGAGGATGCCGTGAATGAGGCATTAAGGTAAAAAGATCAACGACGTTCACCATGCGAATCTTAAGATCGGGAAATTGTTTTCTTAAAATAGAAGTGGCAGCAAGGATCTCTTGGGTAGGAGTGTCTCCGGCTGCTGCCATAATAATGTCAGGGTTGCTGTCATCATTACTGGCCCAATCCCAAATTGATGCTCCTTTTTCACAGTGATCTTTTGCTTGCTTCATCGTGAGCCATTGAGGCATGGGCTGCTTTCCAGAAATAATCAAATTGATATAATTTTTGCTGCGTAAACAGTGGTCTCCAATAGCCAGAAGGCTATTGGCATCGGGGGGAAGGTAAATGCGTGCAACAGAAGATTTTTTTTGCATTACTGACTCTATAAATCCTGGACCTTGATGACTATATCCATTGTGATCTTGCCGCCAAGCATGCGAAGTGAGTAGGTAATTCAATGAGGCAATAGGCTTTCTCCATGGAAGCTCTTGGCAAGCTTTCAGCCATTTTCCGTGCTGATTCAACATTGAATCGACAATCAAGGCAAAAGCTTCATAGCAAGGGAAAATACCATAGCGGCCTGTCAAAAGATATCCTTCGAGCCATCCTTGGCACAGGTGCTCACTTAAGACTTCCATGACACGTCCTTCATGAGATAAGTCATCGTCACTAGCGAAGATTTCTCCAAGATAAGTGCGGCCTGTCACTTCAAAGACATGATTAAAGCGATTTGAATTTGTTTCATCTGGACAAAAAACGCGAAAATTATCCATGTTCTCTTTCATGATATCTCGCACAAGCTTCCCGAGCTCCCGCGTTGCTTCAGCAATCACACCTCCAGGGCTGGGAACTTTGACTTCATACTGTCTGAAATCAGGGACTTTTAACTCTTTTAGCAGTAATCCGCCATTTGTATGAGGGCTGCTTCCCATTCGCAGTTCTTTAGGAGGAACAACAGATAAAACTTGGTTACTTGGTTTGCCATCTTGATCAAAAAGCTCTTCTGGCTTGTAACTGGCCATCCATTTTTCGAGGATCTCTAAATGCTCTTGCTTTGTGGTGACATCAGCGATCGGAACTTGGTGAGAACGGAAGGTGCCTTCGACTTTTTTTCCATCGACAATCTTGGGGCCGGTCCATCCTTTAGGGGTGCGCATGACAATTAGAGGCCAACCGACTGCATTTCCAGAAAAAGGCTCCTTTTGTAGTTTGCGGATTTCAGTGTAAGCCCAGTCAAGTGTTTCCCAGAGGACTTTATGCAACTCAGCTGGGTCATTCCCTTCAACAAAACGAGGGAGATAACCGCAGCCTTTAAAGAACTGTTCAACTTTTTCATCAGGCATCCGCCCAAAAACAGTGGGTCCTGACATTTTGTAACCATTAAGGTGAAGGATAGGAAGAACAGCACCGTCTTGCTTAGGGTTGATGAATTTGTTGGACTGCCAGCTTGTTGCTAAGGGGCCTGTTTCTGACTCTCCATCTCCGACAACACAAACAGCAATCAAGTCAGGATTATCTAAGACTGCTCCATAAGCATGGACAAGAGAATAGCCCAGCTCCCCACCTTCATGAATAGACCCAGGGGTTGGGGGACTGACATGACTCGGAACGCCTCCTGGCCAGGAAAAGTCTTTCATGAGCTTTTCTATCCCAGAAATATCCATTGATAATTCCGGGTAAGTTTCTGACATACACCCTTCTAGATAGACATTTGCTCGCAGAGCTGGGCCACCATGTCCAGGGCCCGTTACATAGATCATTTTAGCTTTTGTATCTTGAATGAGTCGATTGAGATGAGCGTAAATAAAGTTTAGTCCAGGAGAAGTGCCCCAGTGACCTAAGAGCCGTTTTTTAATATGCTCGGGTTTTAGCGGTTCTCGTAAAAGGGGATTGGTATGTAGGTAGATTTGTCCTACTGAAATATAGTTACATGCGCGGAAATAAGCATCAATGTCTTGAATGCGCGTTGGATCAATGTCTGCCATGTCTTAGCCTCCTTCTCTTACCTATAGAGAAGAGGCAGAGAAATTGCAACTATTCTACTAGAATAGCTTTTGGTGGAGAGATAGCCGGGGCTTTAGATTGAAAGAGAGGGCTAATGATACGGTAGATCAAGTAAGCAGCTGTAACGTAGGCTAAGTACTTGAAAAATGTCTTGAAAAATGTATCATCAACAGTTTTTAGCAAAAAATCGTACTGGGAATCTTTGATTTGAGCGGGTTTAGGCATCGGGAGAATAAATGTTTTAATATTATTTTCTTCAAACCATTTAGTTGCAAATTTATAAACATCTTGTGACACTTTTGGAACAGGTCCTTGGCCTAAGCACCTACCTTTAGTCATTACGGTGACAAATCTAGGATTTGACTCACAAGGGTAAGACGCTTTTGCATAGAACCTATCTGGAAACGGGGTCGCACTTGTTTGTGTAGGAGAAGCAAGCATCTCGCAGTGACGCAACTGATCAGACATTTTTGTATTGGATTCAAAGAGCCAAGCTTGGATGGTATCTTCTGTACTCATACGGATACAGGAGTGATTGAAAGAGTTCCAAACTTGAATATTCCAAACGGTATCTTCAAACTCAAAATTAAGGCCATAAGGCAAAACTTCATACTGATAAACCCGCTTTTCATGATGGGTCACTTCTTGGCTTAAAGCGTGCTGGATACTTTGGCCAAAAATGTAAGGAACGTTTTTGAAAACACTGTTGATCGACATCCTTAATTACCTACGTAGCTTTTAACGAAAGGTAAAAGTTTATTGAAACCCTCTCATTCCTGTCAAACGTTCAGTTTGCACTAGGTAGTGGCTTGCAACGTTATAGATGAGATAAACTACAGCTGCAGCAAGGACAAATCGAATAAAAAGTCTTTGGTAGCTTTGCTGTGGTTTGACTGATTCATTGCTTGATGGCAAGGATGATGATACTGAAAGTGGCTGGTCGAATTCTTCTTCAACTCTGGGAAGAAAAAAATCATATCCTGTTAAAGACTTGGCATGCTTTTCAAGTCCTTGGTTTTGAATCCAAGGCATTGCGACTTCAGCTGTTTTTTGCGAAACTTTAAAGTCTTTTTCTTGGGCCTTTGTTTTACCTTCTATAATGATTTTAGAAAAGCGTTCTGATTCTGATGAATAGGCTATGGTATAGTCAGAAGAGCGTTCCTGAGTGAAATGATGAATATGGAGGTTTTTTGGACGCTTTTTGCAGTTCCAAATATGAAACTCGTTTTCACTATGAGCGCGAATAAAAACAGCAGACTCATCATCTTTTACATCGACAAGGACATTCCACATTTTTCCTTCATATAAAACTTCTACGCCGAAATCATAGTCCCAGCTAGCTCCAAATCCATTTGCTTGCTCTATTTCTATAATGAAACCACCAAGTTTAGTTGGAAGACATTCACGATAAGCTTTTGTTAAGTTGACAGACATGATCACTAACCCTTACCCTTAGTTTTCAAAGAAATTCTATCGATCTGAAACATTTCTGGCAAACAATTGGTTAGCAACTTTATAAATCACATAAGTTGCAACGACTCCGAGCACAAACCAAACAAAAAGCTTCTGATAATCTCTGTTTTCATGTGTGGGAGGAGAAGGAATAGATTCCTCTTTTGTAGGAGGAGAAAACTCTCGCCCAATCAAGGAATGACAGTGCTTTTGAAGACCATGTTTTTGGATCCAAGGCATAGCAAGCTCTGCGATTTTTTCAGAAACCTTAGGCGGCATCTCATCGCCTGAAGCCTTTCCTTCTATCAAGAGTATTGAAAACTGCTGCCCTTTGGCTTCATAGGAGATGGTGTTATCAGAAATTTGAAGTCCAGCAAAATGACTAACTTGAATTTTGCCTTCTTGAGAAGGATGCTGACTGCAGCTCCATATGTGGAATTCCTCATCACTGTAAGCACGAATAAACGTGGAGGTTGCATCGCTTTTGACATCGACAAGGACGTTCCATTGTTTTCCTTGGTGAGAGACTTTTTTCCCGAGCGAAAAGCTCACGCCTGGTTGGTTGAGAAGTTGGGAAAGATCTTTCGGAAGACAACGTTCATAAGTTCCTGTAAGATCAATGATTGTAGCCATACTAAACTCCTTTCTTGGTAAAGATTATAGATAAAACGGAAGTTTTAAAAAAGTCTGCAACAAATTAAAAAAGGGAAAAGAGGTACTTGATGACAAAAAAGCTCACAGCTTATTCAAAAAGGCGCAATGTTAAGCGCTCTAAAGAACCTAAAGCGACGATCCGAAGTTCTTCTGGCACCCCTTGCTTTGTGATTCAAAAACATGCCGCTCGCAGCCTCCACTATGACCTACGCTTGGAAGTAGGTGGTGTAATGAAGTCTTGGGCAATTCCCAAAGGGCCTTCTTTAAATCCTCGTGATCGTCGTCTTGCTGTTTTAACAGATGATCATCCTCTTTCTTATAAAAATTTCGAAGGAGTAATTCCTCAAGGAGAGTATGGAGCGGGAACAGTGATCGTTTGGGATCGAGGAAGTTATCGAAACATCAAGAAAAATCAGAAAGGAAAATTACTCACGATGCAAACCGCATTTAGGAGCGGTACCATTGAAGTTGAGCTTAAAGGTAAAAAAGTCAAAGGAGGGTTTGCTCTCGTGCGGATGGAAGGGAAGAATTGGCTTCTTATCAAGATGAAAGACGATCATGCCAACACACGAAAAAACCTCGTTCTCTCAGAACCTAAGTCTGTCAAGTCTGGCAAAACGATTGAACAAGTGAGAAAGGAAAAATCAAAATGAACACTCTCTTTCAAGGTCTTTCTTGCGATTCAAAAGATAAATCCAAAGCGCGCAAAACATGTGGGTTCAAACGTCCCATGCTCGCTACACTGACTGGAAAGCGCTTTTCTGACTCCAAGTGGATCTTTGAAGAAAAATTTGATGGAGTGCGTTGCCTTGTTGTTAAAAAGGGGCAACAAGTCACTCTCTATTCACGGAATCGTAATAAACTGAATAAAAGCTACCCTGAACTTGTCAAAGCATTTAAAAGTCAAATAAGGGATTTTGTTGTGGATGGAGAGATTGTTGCTTTTGAAGGAAAAGTCACGAGTTTTTCTAAACTTCAAAAGAGAATGCATGTCAAAGATCCCACTCATCTCATGAAGCGGATTAAGGTTTACTTCTATGCATTTGACATGCTTTTTGTTGATGGATGGGAAATCACTCAATTGCCGCTAATTGATCGGAAAAAAGTGCTAAAAAAAGCACTCACGTTCAAGTCAAACCTTCGCTACACCACTCACCGTGTTCGCTATGGAGAGAAATACTTTAAAGAAGCAGAAAAGAAAAACTGGGAAGGGGTCATTGCCAAGAGGGCTGCTAGCCTCTATGTCAGTAAGCGCTCACGTGACTGGCTTAAGTTTAAATGTGTGAAAGGAGAGATCTTTGTGATTGGAGGTTTTACTAAACCTCAAGGCTCACGCATTGGTTTTGGAGCATTACTCATAGGGTATCCAGGGCAAGGCAAGTTGCGCTTTGCTGGCAGAGTTGGGACAGGCTATGATACAGCATTACTTAAAAAACTCGCAGCCCACCTCAAACGTATAAAGCGAAAGACCTCTCCTTTTAAAGATGAAAATATTCCTACGCAAAATGTGACATGGGTTCAGCCCTCATTAAAAGCCAAAATAGGGTTTACAGAACGAACTAAAGAAGGCAAGTTGCGCCATCCTCGCTTTCTAAAACTCCTATAGGTACAAAAAGAAAGTTGAAATCACACATCCAGAAAAAGTTCTCTTTCCGAAGGATAAAATCACTAAGGCTGATCTGATCAAATACTATGAAGCTGCTGCTAAGAGAATCATCCCCCTTATTAAGGACCGCCCCATCAGTATGAAGCGCTACCCAAATGGTATCAAAAAAGAGGGGTTTGTGCAGAAAAAAGTTTCGGATTATTTTCCTAACTGGATCAAAACAAAGTCAGTTACTCGTAAAGGACAGACAGCGATTAAAATGCTTGTCTGTAATGATCGAGATACTCTCAAATACCTTGCTAACCAGGCATGTATTACACCTCATATTTGGCTCAGCAAAAAAGATGATCTGAATCGTCCCAACCGGATGGTTTTTGACCTTGACCCACCAGGAAAAAACTTTGCAATTGTAATAGAAGCTGCGCGAGATTTACGCAAATTGCTAGAAAGAGAGTTGGGTCTGAAGGCCTTTGTGATGACAACAGGTTCAAAGGGACTGCATATTGTGGTTCCTATCAAGCGGGATCAAACTTTTACTGAAGTTCGTAGCTGTGCCCGTGCCATTGCGCAATCCCTTGTAGAGAAAAAAAAGCAAAAATACACCGTAAATCCACGTAAATCAAGCAGGCGTGGCAAGCTCTTTATTGACTATCTTCGCAATGGGTATGCTCAAACAACTGTGGCGCCCTATGCAGTCCGAGCCCTCGATGGGGCACCTATTGCAACGCCTCTCTCCTGGCAGGAAGTTACGTCTAAACTTACAGCTCAAAGCTACAATCTGAAAAACATCAAAAGACGTCTCTCCAAAGACCCTTGGAGCGGAATTGAAAGGAGCGGCAAGTCTCTAAAGCCTGTTTTGAAAAAACTTGGGAAAGCCCCTAGTAAGAAAAGAACTTAAATTGCTGAAGCAAAGGAGACAGTTTAAAAGAGATTGAACCGCCTTTCTTCCCGCCTTCCATTACGAGAAACTTTACTAAAGCCATGCACATAAGTGGTTTGTGTGGATACTCTTTCATCTTTCTACTTCTTTTATCATTAAAGTACATTTATTATACCATTTTTAAAGGTTGTTTACAATGCTAGATGTCACTGAAAAGGCACTCTCAATGCCAATGACTTGCGCAAATACAGAGTTGTAAGTATTGATTTTTCAGTAACATAGAAAAAGACGCTTAGTCTGCATAATGAAAGCCTGCGACGATGTGGCTGAGAAACTCATCTGAAAGTTCTTTTGAGGGTTTTTTGGGAATCACAAAGTGCATGCAATTTTCAGAGTTTTCATGGATGTTGATTTCCATGTTTTCTGGAAGATCAATGCCGTTTTCTTTTAAGACTGCATGAGGGTTTTGAAGCAGAGACTCTTTTAGGGAAGGATCATCCCAAATTTTTCGGATGATTTTATTCCAGTTTTTTATTTGCGGAGAGATTTCTTTATTTTCGTTCATATAAATTATTCTTATGCTATGAGGGAAATTTAATACAAGTTTCTTTGGTATGGCAAAAGAGATATTCAGGCACGATTCGATAGAAAGGCTATCGTCTCCTGCACAGCTCAATAAGCTTCTTGTTGTGATCCGACTGCGGGGTTGGATTGTCTTAGCAACGCTTGTCGCTTTGATTTTAGGCATTTTGTTTTGGTCGTTTGTAGGTGAGATTCCCATTATTACAACGGGTCGAGGGATTTTACTTGCACCTGATGCGCAGTACACACTGAGTAGTCCTGCAGAAGGAGTTATTTCTGCTGTGTATGTCCAAACGGGGGCCAATGTTCATCAGGGGGAACCTTTAATGGAACTTTCTAATGGTAGCGTGATACGGGCACCTGATCACGGGAAGATTTTTCAGATGGAAGCTGGAAAAGGTGGGGAGGTGAAGCAAGGGCAGGTGCTCATGTGGTTTGAGCGGAAAGTCTATCCAAAGGATTTTCTTGTTTATGCATTCATTCCTGTCCAAGCGGGAGAGCGAATCAAATCAGGAATGAAAGCAACGATTGATTTAGGTTCTGTTGATTCGCAAAAGTATGGACAGCTCATTGGGAGTGTGAAGGAAGTTGTTCCTTATGCAGTTTCAAAAGATTCTGATCGTTTGAAAGTGATTCCTTCTGAAAAGCTAAGAGAAGATTTGACCCAGGGTGCAACAGCGATGCTGGTCATTATTCAACCATACCTTGCCCCTGAGAATAAATCGGGGTTAAAGTGGACTTATGGCAAAGGTCCACCTGAACTGCTGGGCCCTGGTTCACTTGGAACCGTTCGCATTACAATCGAGAATAAAAGGCCTATTTCTTATCTCATTCCAGTTCTTTCATAGGTTGAGGGATGCAAAAAGCAAGTCATTATTGGAGAGTTCGAACACCTACGGTCATTCAGATGGACAATGCAGAGTGTGGGGCGGCATGTCTTTCCATACTCCTTTCTTATTATGGTCGCTTTATTCCCATGGAAGACCTGCGTGTGTCTTGTGGAGTCTCTCGTGATGGAAGCAATGCATTCAACTTGATCCAAGCAGCTGAAAATTTTGGGTTAAAAGGAAAAGGAACTTGGGAAGGGCTCAGCGATATTTATGAGGTCGATAAACCGACCATTCTTTTTTGGAATTACAACCATTTTGTGGTTCTTGAAGGATTTGGGCGAGACTGTGTTTTTTTGAATGATCCCGCTTTTGGACCTCGCACTGTGACGTATGAAGAGTTTGACGAAGCCTATACAGGAATTGCACTGCATTTTGAACTCACTTCTGCATTTAAAAAAGGAGGAGCTCCTCAAAGACTTTGGCATGAATTGAAGCGGCGTCTTATGCCTGTTAAGATGTCACTTCTATACATTTTGATTGCCGGGTTTTGTTTACTCATCCCAGGTCTTGCAGTGCCTGCATTTGTACGGATTTTTGTGGATAATATTCTTGTCTCAAACATCCTTCCTTGGAAAGGGCAGTTTTTATGGGCGATTGCCATAGGCATGGTCTTGGCATGGACGCTTTCTTGGACGCAGCAATATTTTCTCAACCGACTGAATGCAAAGCTCTCTATTCGGTTTTCAAGTGAGTTTTTATGGCACATCCTTCGATTACCCGTTACGTTTTATTATCAAAGGTATTCTGCAGAAATTGCGACTCGGATGAACTTTAATAATCAAGTCGCACAAACAGTTACAGGGACTTTAGCAACGACGAGTATTGATCTTCTCCTAGTTATTTTTTATGGAGCTGTCATGCTGATGTACGATGTGACAGTTGCCAGTATTGGGATTATTGCAGGGATTTTGAGTTTGGTCGTGATGCGTCTGATTCAACGGACTCGTACAGATATCTATGCTCGACTGCAAAAGGAGCAAGCGCAGTCTTCTGGGTACACGATCGGTGCGATTCAGCAGGTTGAAACGATTAAGGCAACGGGAACAGAAAATGATGCTTTCAGCAATTTTGTAGGGTATGAGACAAACAAGATTAATTCTCTTCAGGAGATTGGTGAGAAAGATGCCATTCTTTCGACAACCCCTCTTTTTTTTCAGGGGCTTGCTGTTGCAGCCCTTTTGGGAATAGGAGGGTGGCGTATCATGCGTGGAGACTTATCAGCGGGAACATTAATCGCACTTCAAATGCTTCTTTTTAGTTTCTTGCAGCCTGTGAGTCGTTTTGTCAACTTTGGCCAGTTAATGCAGTTTTTAAAGGTGAACTTGATGCGTCTAGATGATGTACTGAGTAATCCGATTGATCGTATTTATGAAAAGCGAAAATCTCAGAAACTTGTAGATGAAGTTTTAAAGCTAGATGGCTATTTAGAATTTAAAGATGTGACTTTTGGCTATAGCCCACTGGCCCCCCCACTCATTGAAAATCTCAATATCAAAATTAAGCCAGGACAGCGCATTGCGCTTGTTGGGCCTTCTGGATCAGGTAAATCAACTATTTCGAAGCTTTCAACAGGTCTATTCGAGCCATGGAGTGGAGAGATTACCTATGATGGAAAACCCTATGCATTCCATCCTCCTGAAGTGATGCATCGCTCATTGGCAAGTGTTGATCAAGAGATTTTTCTGTTTAGTGGATCTGTTCGTGCAAATATCACTCTTTGGGATACAACCGTTCCCGATGAAATGTTGATCCAAGCGGCAGCAGATGCCGCGATTCATTTTGATATTTTGGGACGCCCTCAAGGGTATGACATGGAGCTGATTGAAGGAGGAATGAACCTCAGTGGGGGGCAACGTCAACGTCTCGAAATTGCGCGAGCCCTTCTCTATAATCCCTCACTTCTCATTATGGATGAAGCGACAAGCGCACTTGATTCACGTACGGAAAAGGAAATCATGAACCGTATTCGAAAAAGGGGATGCTCGGCGATTATGGTGGCTCACCGTTTAAGCACCATTCGGGATTGTGACGAAATCATTGTTCTAGATAGAGGTAAGGTTGTAGAGCGAGGCACACATGAAGAGCTGAAAAAGCTTGGAGGTGTTTACAACAAGCTCATTCAAAGTGAGACAGTGGATGATGAGTGAGCTAGTTAATCTATTTCAAAAAAGTGGAAAGGTCATTGAAGCTGATGCGAATTATCGCCTCTCTCTTCAAGAACCAGGTCGCGTTTGGCTTCTCGAGAAGGGATCTATGATTCTGTTTGCGGTGGAAAAAAAGAAAGAGATAGAGGGCAGGCGCCTGCTACTTTCAACTGTTAAAGAAGGAAGCCTAATTTTTCCCATGACACGTTTGGAAGGCGGACCTTTTGAAATTTTTGCTTTTAGTGAACAGGAAGTTAGACTGTATGAGCTTCCTTTAGCAGAGTTTCACGAAAGTTTAAAGAGCAAGCAGATGCGCAGTGACTTTTTCCCAAAAGTAGAGCATTGGATCCATCAATTCTCTGCTCTTCTTACGACCGATATTGAAGTTAAAGTCGATAGGTGGGCGAAGCAGCAAAAAGCCCTAGCTCTAAACAAAGGAGACATATTTTCTTTGAGAAGTAGTGAAAATCCTATTGAAAAAGAGAGAGTCATGTGGGGAAATTTTGAAAAAGAAGTTCTCAAGCTTCTAGGTCCCTATGAAATCAAAATTCCTGAAGCGCGGAAAAGCTTTCCTATCATTCCCTATCAGTATTTTTTGAGTCTTGAAAAAGGAGAGATAGGGTTTAAAACCACTGAGGAAGTGATTGATGATGGCTCATGGTCAGAAGGGCTTTTACAATTTCACACATTTTTGATGCATTTTCTTGTGAAGCGACAAGCCAAGACGAATGAAGAAGAGCTGAAAAGGTATCAAGAAAAGGAGAAGCTGCAGTCCGAAACATTGCATGAAAGCCTCAATCAAATGGCTGCGATTCTCAAAGAAGAAATAGCGGAAGAAAGAACGAGGACATCTGATGCTCTTTTTCAAGCTTGTTACCTTGCTTGTAAAAAGCTTGATGTCGATCTTTCTTTACCAGAGCGCAAGCCTTTTAAAGGGAGTCGAAAGCAACGGCTTGAAAAGATGGCCTATCAGTCCAATATGCGTATTCGTTTAGCAACCCTCAAGCCTGGATGGTGGAAAAAAGACTCAGGAGCTCTTTTAGGGTTTTATGGAAAGGAAGAGCATCCTGTGGCGATTGTTCAAAACAAATGGGGGTTTTATGAAATTCATGATCCCGTACATGGAACCAAGAAAAGCTTAAATGAAGATAGAGCGAAACACTTAAAAAAGGAAGTCTATAGCTTTTACCGCTCCTTACCCGATGATTTGCACTCAGGTAAAAAGATGCTGAGACTCTTTTTCAAAAGAAACAGAAAAGATTTAGGATTACTAGGACTTTATGGATTAATTGCTGCACTTTTAGCTCTTTTTCCCCCTTTTGCAATGGCGGCACTTTTTAACCACGCCATTCCAAATGCAAATATCCATATGCTTTATCAAATCTTTGCAGGACTACTTTTGGCAGCCCTGAGCTCTTCTCTTTTCATTTACTTCCGTTCTTTGATTTTAGGAAGAATTGGAGGAGTAGGGAGTGCACAAGTGCAGTCGTCTTTGTGGGATCGTTTACTCAAACTCCCAGCTAATTTTTTTCGTCGTTATGATGGAGGAGACCTCTTGCTACGTGTTTGGATTATGGACCAGCTCGGCCCCTTATTCAGTAGTGATGTTGCAAGGGTGATTTTAACAGGCATTTTTGCTCTTTTTTATCTCATTGCAATGGCTATCTATTCGGTTAAGCTCACCATTGTTGGAATTCTTCTTTTAGGATTTTCCTTAACAATTACCTTTTTTTGTGCCCGCTACAAGATCAAGATGCAAAAGAAGGTTTTGGCGCTGCAGGGCAAAATTAATGGAGCGCTCGTCCAGATCTTATCGGGAATTTCTAAGCTCCGAGTTGCAGGAGCAGAAAACAATGCCTTTTCTCATTGGGCGACCCTTTATGCCAAATCTAAGCACTTTGAGATGAAAGGGCAGCATGCTCAAAGCTTTGTCGCTGCAGCGATGACAGCTTTCCCGCTTTTGTCTTTTTTGGCGATTTTTGCATGGGTGATCCAGCTTGAAGAGGCTGGAAAGATATCAACAGGTGCTTTTTTGGCGTATAACTCAGCTTACCTCACCTTTTCTGCTGCAATCTTTGACCTCAATAATACCTTAATGCAAGTGGCTCAGATCTTTCCTTTTTTGAAACGTTCGAAGGTGATTCTAGAAGAAGATCAAGAGCTTTTATTAACAAAAGCTAGCCCAGGGAAACTGACTGGAGATATTCGAATTGATCATGTTTACTTTGGGTATGACCTTCAAAGTGCTCCCATCCTCAAAGACGTTTCAATTCAAGTACATCCTCATGAGATGATCGGAATTGTGGGTCCTTCTGGGAGTGGAAAATCAACTCTTATTCGTGTCATCCTGGGCTTTGAAAAACCTCAAGCAGGAGCTGTCTATTACAACGGTAAGGACCTTTCTCATTTGAACATTAATGAAGTGCGTAAACAAATGGGAGTTGTTCTTCAAGGGGGAGGAATCATTGCGGGTTCACTTTATCAAAATATCGTTGCAGGAGGTCGCTATACGCAAGAGGAAGTTGATCGAGCCATACGTCTTTCGGGGTTTCATCGTGATTTGCATCACTTTCCTATGGGGCTTCATACCATGATACCGATGAATGGAGAAACTCTTTCGGGAGGTCAAAAACAACGCCTCTTAATTGCTCGTGCTCTTTTGCCCAGACCGAAGATTCTCCTACTTGATGAAGCTACAAGTGCTCTTGATAACCAGTCCCAAAGCGAGATAGCGAGTAATATCGATCAGCTTGATATCACGCGAATTGTCATTGCCCATCGACTGAGTACTATTCGCAATGCGAGTCGCATCTACGTCATTCAGGAAGGGGTTGTGACCCAGTCGGGAACTTTTAATGCACTAGCCAAAGAAGAGGGACTCTTTGCAGAAATGCTTAAGCGTCAAAAGCTTTAGAGAAGTGGTTTAGAAGGAGTTTAATTCTAGAGGCCTAAACAGTGCTTATTTATACATAAATAACTTATAATTAGAAATTAAGGCATTGCTAATCAAAAATATTTTCAGTAAAATTTCTTCTTTAAAACTGCAAAAAGGAGAAAAGATATGCATTGCCCAAAATGTCACTGTAAAGAGAATACTAAAAGTGGTTTTACAAGA